>Ga0207647_10001368_pt1 | contig 18738 bp, 5 predicted proteins | sample KBSCornC2_FD_184295 | JGI IMG/M metagenome (GOLD analysis project Ga0207647, IMG submission 184295) | Corn rhizosphere microbial communities from Kellogg Biological Station, Michigan, USA - C2 (SPAdes) (version 2) | ecosystem: Host-associated > Plants > Roots > Rhizosphere ... | reverse complement strand
CCCATCGAGGCCATCAAACCGTGCGCGAAGCCGCAAAAAGTTGTTTGTAAGAACAGCCAACCCGCACCTGACCACCACCGGCCGCCCCCTAACCCGCCCCCGACTCCCCAGAAGCAAGCCGCTCCTCAGCAACAACAGCCGCCGGCAGCAACCTGGAACGCCGCCCAAGACGGGCTTTCACGCTCACCACCACCCCCCGCATCACCGACGCCGGAACCGCAACCGGAACGTAAGCAGCCATCGCCACCAACCCAGCCGTGCCGAGCCCGAGGTCAGAGTCCCCCGCGACACGGTTCACCGCGATCGCGACCGCCACGACCGCCGCACCGCCCAGAACCGGCCGCCACGTCACCGCCGCGATGCGGAGCGGATGAATTCCGACGGCGCGCAGCGTGATGACGTACGCGGGCCCGATGACGCCTGCCGCGACCACGATGTGCCCGGCGCCGACGCCGCTGATGCCGTTGTGGTGCGCGCCGAAGATCAGCGCGGGGACGAGCGCGACCAGCCAGAGCGCCTGGACCGTCAGGAGGGCGCGTGAGCGGCCGGCGGCGACCATGAAGTCGTAGCAGAGTTCGAAAATAATCCTCAGCAGCCCGAGGATCGCCAGATACCGCAGGGCCCCCGCAGCTCCGGACCACTGATCGCCGTAGACCGAGCGGATGATCGGACCCGGGAGCGCGGCCAGAAGTGCGCAGGCCGGGACCGAAGCGATCAGGAGAGGCGAAAGCCCGCTGGTGAACCCGTCGGTCAGAGTCTGCGAAGAGACGGCGGCGCGCGAGAAGCCCGCGAACGACACCCGTCGTGCCGTCTCGGAGATGGCGCGGACCGGCCAGCTCGACATCGTGAACGCCACCCGGTACAGGCCCAGCGCGACCGGTCCGAGCGTGGCGCCGACGACGGCGCTGTCGGTGTTCATCGTCGCCAGCACGAACAGGCTCGCGCCGGCGAGCGGTGCGCCGTACCGGACGAGCTCGCGGGCGACCTTGCGGTCCCATCCCGGCCGCAGGTAGCCGGGAGCCGCGATCCCGCAGCCGATCAACGCGACCATCACCCCGGCCACGCCGCCCCACGCGAAACTGGACGCGCCCCAGCCGCGGAAGGCCAGCAGCAGCGTCAGCCCGGAGCTGACGACGAACGTCAGCAAGTCGATCGTCAGCCGCGCGCGCTGCCGGAACTCGCGCATCAGCACCGCGTTCGGGACGCACGCCACGCCGTCGACGACCACCGCGAAACACAGAATCCGCAGGACGCCGGTCGCGTCGGGGGAGCCGAGCATCACGGCGATGTCGTGGGCGAGGAACCAGAGCCCCGCGTACAGCACCGTGCTGGACGCGGTCGCGAGCGTGACGACCGTCGGCGCGAACGAGCGCGGATCGCGGTCCCAGCGCACGACGGCCAGGCTGACGCCCAGCTCGTTGAACGACAGCAGCACCGCCTGCGCGACGCCGCCGACCGCGTACAGGCCCCAGTCCCGGGGCGTCAGCGCGCCGCGGGCCAGGATCACGCCGGTGGCGAACGTGCCGATGCGGATCAGCAGGGTGTTGATGAGGCTCCACTTGGCGGCGGAGCGGACGCGGTCGCCGAGGTTCTCCGGCGCGGTGTCTGGGGACTGGCTCATGCGGTACCTGCCTGGGCTCGGGCGGCTGCCTCGGAGCGCGCGATGCCCAAATAAGCACCCGAACATCCGAAGAGCAGGAAGAGCAACCCGCTGAGCATCGGGAAGCTGAGCGTGTCGAAAGTGGCGCTGATGAGCAACATCACGGCGAACGTCGCGGCGAAGCACTGGCCGAGGTCGCGATACGGCTCGTCCACGCTCAGCTTGCGACCGAGGCGTCCGGCCCGGATTCCGGTGAAGTAGATGACCAGGACCGCCAGGACGCCCACGACGCCGATCTCGACCAGGGCGAGCAGATAGTAGTTGTCCGTATAGCGGTACAGGCTCGGGATGAACGTGGACGGGCCGCGCCCGAACCATGGCCGTTGCTTGATATACGGCGTGACGCCCGCATAGTCCTTGGTGCGGGCCTGCGAGCTGTTGTCGGAGTTGCCGGAGGCCGAGGAGAACAGCACCAGGATCGTGCCGAGCAGGCCCGGGACGAGGACCCGGACGGCGGCGGCGCCGACCAGCGTCATCAGGTAGGCCGGACGGCGCCGCTCCTTCGGCCAGGACGGCATCAGGACCGCCAGGACCACGACCAGGCCGATGATCGCGGTGCGGGACACCGTCATCGGCAGGCTGACGATCATCGTGGTGACCGGGCCGTAGCGGCGCAGCGCGTTGCGGAATCCCGGCCCCTTCCGCGCCGGGTCGCCGGCCTGCTGGAGGGCGAAGGGCAGGTGGACGGCGATCACCGCGCCGAACTCCAGCGGCTGGGTGGTGGTGGCCTGGGCGCGCAGGTGGCCGCCCCGGGCGCCGGTCGCCTGCGGGTCGATGTTGGTCGACAGGCCCGGGATGACGATGTGCGAGGTGAACTGCCAGCCGGAGAAGAACTCGACGATGCCGACGGCGGCCACGATCGTGCCGAGCAGGACCAGGCGGCGCAGCAGGACCTCGAGGCGGTCCCGGTCCGTGATCCCGGCCGAGGCCACGACCACCAGGCCGCACCAGATCAGCAGGAGGATCAGGGCCCTGTCGGCGGCCTGGGTCTCCAGCGTGCCGGCCGACCGGCCGGACAGGCCTATGTACGACAGGGTGAAGGCGACGGCGAGGACGCACATCGCCTTGCGGACCGAGCTGGAGCCCGGGTCGAGGGTGAGGCGTCCGGTGAGGCGGCCGGCCAGGAACCACAGGAAGGCCAGGACCGCGAAGACGGTCGCCGGGGCGCCCAGGGCGCCGAGGTTGGCGACGGTCTGGGTGGCCGGAGCCAGCATGATCAGGGCCGCGTAGACGGTCAGGACCGAGGCGGCGTCCCAGCGTGCGGGTTTGGCGTGCAGGGCGGCCGGGTCCGGCTTCGGGGTCACGGCGAGGGTGCCGTCGTGGCCGCGTGCCCGGCGGAGGCGCGGGGGCGCCGGAGCGCTCACGTTCCGGGGCCCCTCAGTGCGAGCCCGGGTCGCGATCGGTGATCGCGAGGTGTTCGAGCGGGAGCGGCTCGATGTCGATCCACGGCTCGGTCTCATCCTCGTCCTCGGGATCGAACTCGGGATCGCGGTAGCGCGGGAGCGGCGCGGCCGAGGCCAGGGCGGGTGTGGCGGAGCCGCGGCGGGCCAGGGTTCCGGTGGCGGTCGTGGCGCTTCCGGTGTCGGCGCCGGTGGCGGCGGCGGCGTTCGCGCCCCGGGAGGAACCGCCGCGGCGGTGCGGCTGGCCGCCGGTGCGCTCGCGGGACCGGCGCAGGGCCAGGGCCTCGCTGCCGAAGACGGACAGGAAGAGGATCGCCAGGCCGAACACGCCGGCGCCGGCCACGTCCTCGAACTTCGACTTCATCGAGGTGGTCGGCTTCTGCGGCGGGACCACGACCACCGCGCGGATCAGCGTCGAGGCCGGCAGGGAGGCGGTGGTGCTGGTCTGGATGACGGCGAGCTGCTGGATCGCGTAGTCGTCGAAGGTCTGCAGCTCGGTCAGGACCTTGGCCTGGTCCTTGCCGGTCACGGTCATGGTGAGGAAGGGCCCGGACGCGTTCGGCGCCAGCTCGGCCGAGGCCGGGTCGACGACCCCGCGCGCGGCCAGGTCGGTGGCCGACTGGTCCGATGCCAGGCGCCGGGCCAGGAAGTCGGCCATCGGTGTCAGGGAGCTGTCAAAGGCCAGGAACGGATTGCCGGTGCGCTGGTTCGCGCTGGAGGCGGCCGAGGAATTGAGCAGGCTGATCGTCGACGTGGTCTGGTACTTCGACGAGATCATGGTCCAGGCCGCCGCCGGAAGGGCGACGGCGACTATGAGTGCGGGGATGGACACGTACCATCGCCGCAGCATGACGCGCAGCATCGTGCCGAGATCCATGGTCCCCCCACGTTTCGCGTTCGGCCTCGCGCGCGGGAACCAGAACGGAACCCGACGGTGGTCCATGATAGGGCGGTATCAGGTCACGCGGAAGGAAACGGACGGCATGACGGAGGTGGGGATCTCCCGCCACTTTCGCCGGTTCCGGCGGCGCGCCGCGGGCTGCATCATCGAGGGGTCGGTACGGGCGCTGCGGGAACGCGTCCGGCCCAGGCGAGGGGATCGGGTGTGGGCGCGCGGGACGGGCTCGTGACGACGGCGGGGTGGCGCGACATGTGGCTGGCCCGCGAGGTGCGCAGGCGCGCGCGGGCGTGGTGGCTCGCGGTGCCGATCCTGCTGGTGACGATGGTCGGCGGCTACTACGCGACGCACCCCGCGCCTCGCTTCCGCGCGCAGGCGGTGGTCCAGGTGGAGGCGCCGGCGGCCGAGCAGGCCAAGGCGGACAACCCGAATCCCTACGCGGATCAGAAGGCATCGCTGGCGGCGACCGCGGCGCTGATCGCGCAGGGGCTGTCGAGCGATTCGAGCGCGGCGCACCTGCATGCCGAGGGGATGTCGGCGGGGTACTCGCTGACGCCGCGCAACAGCGGGACGACGCAGGAGCCTTACTACTGGCTGCCGCGCCTCGACATCACGGCGGACGGCCCGAGCGTGCCGGCGGCGGGGGCATCGCTGCGGATACTGCTCGGGGCGCTGAACGCGGATCTGGACGATCTGCAGAACCGAGTCGGCGTCGACGCGGGCGACCGGGTACGGACGCAGCTGCTGGTGTCGCCCTCGACGACGGTGGTGCCGGTGCGCAAGACGCGGGCGCTGGCGGGGGTGCTGCTGATCGGGGGCGGGGCGGCGGCGCTGATTCCGGGATGGGCTCGGCGGGAGGCGGCTCGGCGGCGGGCGCGGGGCTTGGGTGCGCCGCCGGCTATTACGGCGGGGGCGAGTGCGGGGGGCAGAGCCCGGGCCGGAGTGAAGGCTGGGGTGGCTGGCGGGGTGACTGGCGGGATGGCGGAGTTGGCGGCGGGGGACACGGCGATGGGGGACACGGCGGCGGGGGACGATGTGATTGAGGCTTCGGATTGGTATTAGTGCTGGGCCGGTGCGGCTGACGGCACTGCCGGGATGGCGGGGCTCCGGGATTTTGGCGCGATAGAGCGCCAAGAGGGTGGCAGCGGCGCGCCGGGATTGTGGCAGCGAGTGGGCGCCGCGATGGTGGCAGCGGGGCGCCGGGATTGTGGCGCGATGGGGGGCCGAGGTGCGGTCTTCTACCGGCGGCCGCCAGCGCGATCTGCCTCGCTCCGCCGAACTGCGTCCCACTGCGAGGCCATCAAACCGTGCGCGGAGCCGTAAGAATCGCCTTTGAAACCACCGCCCAACCGCGCCTAATCCTCGAAAAGCTCCTCCAGCGTGCGCTCGACCACCTCGATGTCGGGCGTCGGGCAGACCCAGCCCGCGGCCTCCATCGCGGCGAGGAAGTCGGGTTCGGGGGCGAGGCCGTATTCGGCGAGGTAGTAGGCGAGGGCGTCGTTCCAGACCCAGGTGCCGTCGGTGCGGAAGTTCATGGGGACCACTTCGCCGCGGGAGGGTTCGACGAAGTCGGGCTCGCTCGCCGTCGTCATCAGCAGCGCGGTGCCTGCGGCGAGGTAGGCCAGGGGCTCGGCGCGCTCCGCCGGAGTGAGGCGGGGGTGGTTCGGGAGGTAGAAGGGGACGCCGTCGAGGGCGCCGTCGAAGACTTTGGCGATGCGGGCGGTGGTCGGCATGGGGTCCTTCGTTCCTACTGCGGGGTGGGCATCCAGGCGAGGATGGTCGGCCAATAATGCTCCATGATCACCGACATCGCGGCGTTCAGGGGTGGGGCGGCCGGGCGCAGGTCGCCGGTGTGGTTGATGAGCGCCTGGATCGCCGCGGCGTCGGCGGAGCCGGCGGGGAGCGCGGCGCGGAGCTGCTGCAACGAGGTGAGCAGCGCCGGTGTCATCGGGGACGTGTCGCGCACGATCAGCGACAGGGCCGGCGGGACGTCGTTGCCGGACAGCCGCTGCAGCGCGACGGCCTTCTTGCTGAAGTCCAGCTGCTCGCCCGCGTTCAGATACAAGCCAGCGAACAGAGCCGTGCGCTCGGCGTCCGACAGGTTGTCCGGATCCGGGTGGAAGCGGCTCGCGGTCCAGTCCAGGGAGCCCATCAGCTCGGCGCGGTCCGATGCCGGGAAGCCGAGGTCGGCGAGCCGGGTGTCGACGAAGGCGCGGAAGCGTGCGTACGTCACCTGCCGGTTGACGTCGGTGGCCGCCGGCGGTGGCGGCGCATCGCGGTGCTGAGCCTGGTTGCCGAGCCACGCGGGAAGCGCGGTCGGACGCTGCGCGGCCGTCTCCTGGCGGAAGTGGATGTTGGCGGGCGCCACGAAGCCGTTCTCCGTCATCGTGCTGCCGGCCAGGTGGCGGTCGTAGTGGATCAGCGACAGGAACGTCTGGACGGTCGCCGGTTTCTGGGTCGCGAGGTTGGCGAACAGGGCCGGCAGCGCCTTGTCGATCGTCAGGTGATGGTTGGCAAAGCGGTCCGTGGCGCCGACCCGCACGATGTCGCCGGTGAAGTGCCCGAACATCAGCGACGTGTTGTGGAACAGCATCCGCTGATTGCCGTTCGGCTTGACCGACGGCGTCGGGACGGTACCCGGCTCGGTCCCGGACAGCCGCTCGGGGAAGCCGGCGATGTCCAGCCTCTTCATATGGCGGGGTTCGAGCCTGAGGGTGCCCGCGTACACGCGCCCGCCGACCAGCTTCAGCGGCTTCGCCGCCCCGAACTCGTTCCCGGACTCGCGCACCCAGATCCGCTCGTGGTTCCCCAGCCGCGTCGCGAGGTTCGCCAAGGCTGCCTCCGGCTGGGTCGGATCGCCGATGGCGAACGCGACCGCGTCCTGCGGGACCGGCTCTTCGTGGGAGGTCTGTGCCGCGTGAGGATCATGCGGATCCGGGAGCAGCTGGTGCAGCGCCTCCCGGATGTCGCCACGATCGGGCGGCACGTGCGCGGCCAACGCCGTGACAGTGTCGTCGTCGAGCTGCTTCGACAGATCGTCGCGCATCGTGTTCATGTGCGTGTCGATCAAGTGCCGCTCGAACAGCGTGTCAGGGGTCGCCACAACCGCCGCCAGCGCACGCAGAGGCTCGTGCGCAGCCTCGGGCCACGTCGTGATCTCGTCCTCGGTCCGCGGCAGCGTCCGGGTCAGCAGCGTCAGCGCGGCCGTGCGCCCCAGCTTCGCCCCCGGTGCCAGCTCCAGCCTGACCTCCCCGTCCGGAGAGAACCGCCGCCAGGTGCCGGTGTCAGGGGTCTTCCGCTTCGGCGTGATCTTCGGCGCGCCGCTGGCGTCGTACTTGTACAGGTTCTCCGAGACGTAGGTGTTGCCCTTCGCGTCGGCCCACGCCTTGTCGTTCGGCGCGATGACGTCGACGCCCAGCTCCTTCGCGAGCTCGTGTGCGTAGCCGTGGTCGTCCATGCCGGTGTAGCAGGAGAACAGGCGGATCGGCCGCTTGTCCTGAGCCCAGTGGTCGTCCGCGCGGATGAGGGCGGCCATCTCCTTGACCGACAGATGCCCGTTGCCGACGTGCGTGGAGCCGGGCGAACCGTGGAGCGCGACCGTGAAGTAGCGCCGGTCGGGGCCGGCCTTCATCGCGTCGATCGCCGTCTTCAGACCGGTGTCCTGCGGATGCTTGTCGTTGCGGATCCACAGGACGTGCTCGTCGCCCTCGGTGTAGTTCGACCGGAAGTTCTGGACCCACGCGTCGCGCGAGCCGGGGTCGGCGAAGTCGTGCCCGACGTGGACGTTGAACGCCCCGTTGTCGCGCCGCAGCCGCAGCTCGACGATAGAGACCCGCGCGAAAGCCTGGCCGGTGGCGTTGTACAGGTCGGTGTGCTCGAACTTCTGCTGCTGGTCCGCGGGCAGCGAATCCGTGAACCGCTCGACGGCGGCGTGCAGGTCGTTGACGGCGGCCAGGTGCCCGCGGTCGTCGGTCTGCCGGGCCACGGCCGCGGCCTTGTCGGCGACGTCCTGGTAGCCGGCGTGTGCGCGGAAGACGTCGTACTTGGGCTTGCTCATCTTCGCCAGGGCGTCGGCCACGGCCTTGCTGTCGTCCTGGTGCCCCTTGATGAGGGCGAACGCCTGCGGCTCCTCTTCCTGCTCGTGGAGCGCGTCGCGCAGCTCTTCGACGGTGTCGGGAAGGAGAGCCGGGATCAGCTCGTGCAGCTCGCCGATGCGGTCGTGCGGAAGGCCGATCGCGTCGGCCAGCTGCCGGACGTGGTCGCCGGTGACCTGGTGCCACGGCAGGGGGGTGCCGGTCGCCAGCTCGCCGATGGTGCTGAGCACCAAGTCCCCGTAGTCCGGAAGGTGCTCCGCCCGTTGGTTCCAGTCCCCATACAGCGCCAGGACTCCGTCGCCGTAGCCGGTGACGGTCGCGTCGTCGGGGGCGACGTCGAAGTGCTCCAGGGCGCCGTCGTGGAACTTGACCTCGTACGGGTCGGCGTCGTTGAGGTGCACGGCGACGAAGTCCGCGCCGTCGAGCAGGCTCTGGCCGGCCGGGGTGATGTCGACGACGCCGTCGTGCCGCTCGCCGAGCTGGTGGCCGATCTCGGCGCTGTTGGTGCCGGACTCACGGATGTTCATGCCGACCATGTCGCGGCGCAGCGTCAGCTTGAGCAGGACGCGGTAGTACTTCCCGTCGTCGTAGGCGGTCGCACCTCCCGTGTCAGGGGAGGTGTACAGGCCGCGGCCGAGGTGGATCCAGTCGAGCTGGTTGCGGGGCTCGATGCGGCCGCTGAGGTGGTTCAGGGCGGTGCGGATGTCGACGTGGCGGTAGACGGTGGTGCCGGCCGGGATGGTGTGGACGGTGATGATCTTGTCTTCGGGCTTGTCGTCGGGCTTGATGAAGGGCTTGATGAGACGGTCGACGGAGGCGTGGGTGGGAGTGGCGGAGGGGGCAGCCTCAGCGAGGCGGACCTCCTGCACAGCGTGGAGCACGTGGTCCCGCGAGAGCAGGCCGGGCACGCGTTCCAGGAGCGCGGCCTCGGGGACCGTGCCAGGGGACAGACTCACCCGCATGACGAGGCGGCGGAAGTCGTCGGCCGAGGTGTCGCGGGCCAGAGTCTCCAGCTGAGTGAGCTCTTCGGGGGTGAACCTGCGGAGCTCATCGCGGGTCGCGTCATCGATGGGGATCGCGTCGAGAACCGGCTCATGCGGCATCACTGGCGCAGGCTCGTGAGCAGGATCGTGCGGCGGCACTACTGGCGCAGGCTCGTGCGGCGGCACCACAGGCGCAGGGTCATGAGCAAGATCGTGCGGCGGCGGCACCACCGGCGCGGGCTCGTGGGGCGGCACGACCGGCTCCGCCTCCCCGCGCAGCTCCCGCAGCTTCGCCGCCGGCACGCCGAGCGCCTCGGCGCCAGCGGCATCCACGTGCACCAGCACGTCGACCGTCGTGCTCCGCGGGGCGCCGCCGCGGCCGAAGTCGAGCTTCAGCTCCACCGGCACGTGCACCGCGTACAGCCCGCCGGGCTCGCGGTCCCAGCGGGGCCGCGTCTCGGTGCTGTGCGTCTGGCTGGTCTTCTCGCGTTCTTCGGTGGCGCGGCCGATGCCGGCGCGGCCGCCGACGGTCACGCCGTGCGGGGTCACGCCGCTGGCGGCCAGCTGGCCCTTGGTCTCCTGCTTCGTGCTGTCCGAGTGCTCGGTCGTCGTGCTGACGTCGCGGTGGCTGAAGGACTCGCGCTCGGCCCCGGCCTTGAGGAACGCCACGCTCTTCGGCGCCTTCAGCGTGCCCTCGACCAGCACCCCGCGCTTCATCATCAGCGTCCGCCCCGCCAGGTCCACGCCGCGGAACTCCGCGCCGCCCGGTTTGAGCACGTCGTGCAGCGAAGCCGGGAAGCTTCCCTTGCTGAGGATCGCGACGTCCTGCGGCGCGTGCCGCTGTTCGGTGCCGCCGGCTTCGCGGAACAGGGTGCTGAGCTTCTCCTGGCCGTGCCAGTCGAGCGTGACCGCGTGGTCCGCCAGCGTCGCGCGGGCCTCGGCCGTCGTCGGGACGTGGCCGTCGGCGGTGTCCAGCGTGTGCGTCGCGGGCTCGAAGACCCGCAGCTCGCTTACATAGCTGCCGCCGACCGACTTGCGCAGCGTCTCCGGCGGGCGGTCGCCGAAGTGCAGGTTCCACAACGGATGCGAGATCCGCGTGATGCTGTACGTGTACTCGACGTCCTGGCGGTACTCGTCCACCGACTCGCCCGAGAACCGCAGGCCGCCGGACTCGACGTCGCGCCGGGCCCGGGTCTCGACGTCGCCGGAGATCCCCGAGCGGGTGTGCGTGCCGGTGACCGTCACCTGCGGGGTGTCGACGCCGAACGTCGCCGCGGCGGAGGTGGTCTTCGTCCCGCCCGAGCGCTCGCTGGAGGTCGCCGCGTCCGCGTTGTACATCTTCGCGCCGCCGCCGGCGTTGGTGTCGTGCAGCACCGGCCGGCCGACCGGCTTGGCCTGGATCCGCAGCTCGTAGCGGCCGCCGCTCGCGGTGACGATCGAGTGCGTCAGCCCGCCGTCGCTCAGCTTCCTGATCTGCGAGGCCAGCGTCGGCGTCTGGAGCAGGTCGCGGACCTGCTCGTTCAGGTCGCCGTCGCCGAACGCCTCGTCGGCCTTCGCCGTCGCCTCCAGCCCGAGGCCGCCGTCCGGATGCGCGCCGACCGGGCCGAACAGCATTCCGGACTTCAGTGCCGGCGACGGATCGCCCTCGCCGGGTGCCTTGAAGTTCTCGAAGATCTTCTCGGGCGGGTCCGCGGGGAAGTCGAAGTGCTCCTGCCGGTTGTGCAGCTCGCTGAGCGGCACCATGACCAGCGTCTCGCCGATGGTCTCGATCGGCCGGCCGCGCTCGCCGCCGTGGCTGCCGTACTCGCGGTCGCCGACACCCTCGCCGACCCCCGTCACCCGGTGCCGCACCTGTGTGCGCACCAGCGCCATCTGCACCGTCTTGGCCGTCATCAGGCGCGAGCTGTTCTCGCCGCGCCCGGTGTTCGACCCCTGAGCCGTGTCGCGCGAGTGGCTGATCGTGACGCCGCCGGTGAGGTCGTCGCCCTTGCCGCCGCCGAACCCCGAGCCGCCCTTGCCCTGCCGGACCTCCAGGTCGTGGTCCACCGCCGTGCCGGCCTCGCCGTGGCTCTCGACGTAGACCGACAGCGTCTTCAGCACCTGCGGCCGGCCGGTAGGCGTGACGTCCCAGTGCACGCCCGGCGCGACCCGCACGCCGCCGCCGGACAGCAGCGGCAGCTCCGCGGCGAAGCGGCCGGTGCCGAACTCCGAGGCCAGATCAGGGTTCTTCTTCGCGATCTCGGTCCGCAGACGGTCCATGCCCCCGCCGCTGACCGCCATGTGGATCGGCGTCGTGGTCAGCGGCGAGCGCTCGTGCTCCCCGAGCGGACGCAGCGGTCGCGGATCGCCGAGGCCGGAGGTGGCCTTGACCAGGTCCGAGGAAACCCACAGGTGCAGGCCGCTGTCGACCTCGCCCTCGATCGGCTTGTCGGGGTGCTCCAGCTTCCAGCCGAGCTTGCCGCCGCCGACGTCGAACAGCGTGGCGCCGCTGAGGCTGCGCGTGTACTGCCGCACACCGCCGGAGACCGTCGAGCGCGACGCCTTGGTCTGGCGGCCGGTGATCGTGGCGTTGAACAGGCCGTTGCTCTTGCCGACGCCGAGCGAGGTGTTCAGCGCCAGGTCCTGCTGCTTGGAGCTGCGGATCCTCGAGGTCTGCGACGCCTGGTGGATGGAGATCGGCATCAGCTTGCCGTCGGCTCCCAGAGAGGTGGCCTCGTCCGGCTTCAGGCCGCTGAGGGACAGCCGCAGCGGCACGTCCTTGCCGTCGATCCGCAGCTTGACCGTCACGCCTTCGCCGGTCAGCGCGTCGGCGCGCTGCGCCAGGCCGGGGCCGGACACCGCGGTGACGATGCGGCGCCAGTTCGTGTGCTTGTCGTCGGCGCCGTGCAGGAAGGAGCCGGTCGGGTCGTCCTCGAAGTGCCGGGCCAGATCGCCGCTCGCCTCGTCCGGGAGATGGTCGGCCAGCTTGGTGGTGAGGTCCCGGTACAGGCCGTCCAGGTTGGAGATCTTCTTGACGTGGCCGAGCGGCAGGCCTTCTGACGTCATCAGGTGCGGGTCGAGGTGGTCGGTGCCCTCGGCGGCGGCCGTGCGCTCCGGAGTCCCGTCCTCGCTGATCAGCCGCGCGTGGTCGGCGGTGCGCAGCCGGACCCAGGCGGTCGCGTCCGGGACGCTGAAGTGCTCGGTGTGGCCGCCGTCGCCGATCGCCACGTGCAGATCGAGCTCGGACTCCAGTCGGTAGGAGGCGTTCTCGTCCTCGGCGCGCACCGTGCGCGTCACCGTGAACGCCGATTCCAGGCTCGCGGTCTCGGTCCGCGTGCTGTTGGCGTTGACGCCGATCCCGGTGGTGGTGCCGTCGTGGGCCTTGACGCCGCCGGTCAGGCTCGACGGCAGGCCGCCGCCGCGACCGGTGCTCACGCCCTGCTTCTGGGTGTGGCGCGCGACGGTGTCCATCTTCAGGCCGGCGCGGGACGTGCTCACCTGGGTCAGGGTCTTGGCTTCGGCGTGGGCGCCGAGGGTGATCGGAACGCTCTTGCCGTCCCGGTCCTTGGCCGTGATCGCCGTGCTCAGCCCGGCGCGCCGGAGCGGGTCGGCGCTGTGCAGGTTCGCGACGTTGTGCGGCGAGGACAGCTCGCTGAAGTAGCCGTCGACGTCGGCGCGTGCCTTGTCGTCGAGGGTCAGGCCCTTGTCGTGCAGATCGGTGAGGAAGCTGTGCTTCAGCTGGTCGCCGTAGCCGGTGCGCTCGCCGAGCAGGTGGTCGATCGAAGGATCGTCCAGCGCCTTGGTGACGGTGTGCGGGGTGGCGTCGACGCCCTCGGTGGCGGTCAGGTGGTCCTGGATCCGCAGCTCGACGGTGTGCGCCGGGCCGTCGGCCGGCGGCACATCCTGCAGCCAGCGGCCGGTCGCGGTATCGGTGACCTCGATGTGCACCTGGGCCTCGACGGTGTGCCGCGAGGTGCCGTCGGAGGGGTCGAGGTAGATGTCGCCGCCGAACGCCTCCGAGGAGGTGAGCTCCCGGCTGCGGACGCGGGACGTCCCGGTGTTCGCCCCGACGCTGAGCGGGCCGTAGCCGACCTTGAGGCCGCCGTCCACGGTCAGGGTGCGGCTGGTGCCGTGGCTGCCGCCGCCGTCGTCGCCGGTGCGGAACATCCGGCTCTCGTTCTTGGCCTTGGCCGCCGTGTCCTCGACCCGCTCCGGATCGCTCTTGAGCAGAGCCTTGAGATGCACGTCGTAGGCGTGGCCGTCGCGGGTCACGCGCAGCGTCAGGCCGCCGTCGGCCATCGCGCCGAAGCCCTCGCGCAGCTCGGTCGGCAGGCCGACCTCGAAGTGCAGCGGGCCGCGGCCGGGGATCAGGGCCCGCAGGCGGGTCTCGATCTGCTCGTGGCCGCCGAACTCGGTCGGGGTGAACAGGCCCGGCAGTTTCTTGGCGTGGGCCCGGGACGCTGCCAGGTGCTCGGGCGGCAGGCCGTGGCCGAGCGCCGGCCGCGGGGAGTCGGCGCCATGCAGGCGGCGGCGCATCGGGCCGGCGAGGAAGTCCGGATTCTGATACCGGCCGTCGCCGGAGCCGGCGGCTTGGAGAAGGCGTTTGAAGGAGTCGCCGCCGTCGCCGGTCTCGTCCGCGAGGGGACGCAGGCGATTGCCGAGCTGCCGGTAGAACGCCTCGGGGTCGCTCTGCCCGCGTCGATCGTAGGACGAGTGCGCGAGCTTGGCGACCTGCATGGCGCGGCGCATGTTCCGCACCGTGCCGGCGTCGGGATCGGCCGGCACATGCTCGCCGAACGCGTGGTAGTAGACCAGCGCCGCGTCGCGCTCGATGGCGTGCCGGTCGGACCACGGGACGTAGGCCTCGTAGCGGACCCGCGACCACGGCGCGCGGACGAACTCGCCGTCGTCGTGGAGCAGCGCGCGGTCCAGGGAGCTCAGGCTGCCGGGGGTGCGGGCCCGGGTGGCCGCCGCCGCGAGGGTCGCCACGCCGGTCTCGACGTCGTGGTCGGGGCCGAGGAGCTGGTGGACGATGTCGGCGAAGTCGGACACCTGCGGCTCGCGGCGGGGATCGGTGAACGCCGGGAACTTCTTGAGGTTGACCTCGGCGAGCTTCTTCAGGCCCGCCAGCGGGACGTGGCCGCCGAGGTTCTCAGAGAGAGTGCGGGCTTGGTCGTCGGTGATCTCGGTGCGGGGCGGCAGCGGAGCGGTCCGCGGGGGAACCGGCGCGGTGAGTGCTGGGGCCTCACGGTCGCGGGTGTCCAGGTGGCGTGCCATCGCCGAGGCTGACAGGCGCTCGTTCGGGTGCTCCGCACGGAAGGAACCGATGTTGGTGCTGAGGCGCTGGACGAACTCCAGCTGGGATTCGGTGCTTTCGCGGTGGAGACCCAGCTGGCGGCCGAGGTTCTCTATGTCGGCGTAGCGGATCGGGCGTTCCATGGCGGCGGAGTGTGCGGGCAGCACTTCGCGATGCGCGTCGACGGCCTTCCACAGAGCACTGAGTTCCGTGTGGTCCGCCGGGTGGAAGCCGATGTCGTTCGCGACGGTGAGCACGTCGGTCCAGGTGCGGGCGTCGTGCTCGGTCGGCGTTCGATCCGCCGTGAACTCGTGCGGGACTTCGCTGGTCTGGGTGTCGCGGGCCTTCGCGTACTCCAGGTGGGTGCGCCAGGCGTGCTGATCGATCGGGCCGAGGGTCTTCAGCGCGGTGTATTCGTCGCTCAGCTTCCGGATGCGCTCTGGAGTGGGCGTCGCCTCCGGGCCGAACCGGTGCCGGACCAGGTCCTGGACGTGCCCCGGCCGGACCGTGCCGTTCCCGCGGTCCGCTCGCGCCAGCATCATCACGTTGTGCGCTTGGCGGATCGTGGGCACGTCGGAGGCGGCAGCCTCCGGGAACAGCGAGCGGTGGATCACCGACAGGTCGCGGGCCGTGACCGGATCGACCGACAGGCCCGCGCCTCTCGCGTTCGCGGTGACCGGGTCGTAGACGTAGGCGGAGGGAGCGATGCCCGGCGGCTGCGCGTCGTGCCCGCCGTGCTGCGAGCGCGACCGCGAGCCGGAGAGCGCGTGAAGGGCCTGATTCACCTCGGTGCCGGCCGGCGCGTGCTGGAACATCCACTGGACGGTGTCCGGGGTGAGCACCTTGTCGAGGGTGTCGCGCGCCGACTCCGAGAGCTCGAAGGCCTTCTCGCTGTCGCCGGCGGTCTGGCGCATCAGGTGCCGCCAGTCGTTGACGATCTTCTGCGTGACCGGGTCCGAGCCGGCCAGCGTGTCGCCGAAGGGGCCGGCGATGGCGCGGCTCAGGACGGTCAGCGCGGGCTTGCGGCCGAGATAGTCGTAGTCGGTGTCGAGGCGGATCGGGGCCCGCTCGACGCTGCCGTCCGAGTGGACGGTGCGCGGTGTGAACACCCGGTAGGCGCCGTCGGCCTCCTTGACCGGCCGGACGGTGCCGTCCGGGCGGCGGACCAGGGTGCTGGCATACGGCTTGCCGCCGTTCGTGCCCCACACGACCGTGTTCGGCGCCTTCACCTCGACGCCGAGCAGGTCGGAGAGCTGCTGGGCGAAGCCCTCGTCGTGCTCGCCGGTGTTGCAGGCGATCAGGCGGATCGGGCGCGGGTCGTCCTTCCACTCCGGGGTGTGCCGGATCAGGTTGGCCATGTCGCGCGCGCTGAGGTTGGCCTTGCCGACGTGCACCTGCTGCGGTGAACCGTGCAGGGTCACCGTGAAGTGGCCGGGTTCCGCCAGCATCGTCGTGGCCGTGGGGCGGTTCTGCGTGTCGTGCTGGGACTGCGGATCGCGGATCCAGATGCCGCTGCCGTCGGGGCGCGCCTCGACGTACTCGGAGCGGAAGCGGCCGGCTTCGGCGGCGTCCTGGAACGCGGCCAGGTCGCGCTTGTCGATTTCGGGGTCCGGGCCGTACTTGCGCAGCTCGTCGGACAGGCGGCGGTGGAAACGGGAGCCCTGGATCGAGGTGCGCACGTCGTCGGGTTGCAGATGCGCGATGTTGACGTGGAGCTGGCGCAGGATGCCGTTGCGCTGCGCGTGCTCGGTGGCACTCCCGGCGTGCCCGATCAGGTCGCGGAAGTCGGCCGGCGGCAGGTGCGAGACGAGCGGGCCCAGTTCGTCGAACTGGCGCTGGGTCTCGGCGGCGTCGTCTTGGAACCACTTCAGTGTTTCCGGGGATTCGGCGTAAGGCTGGGCGTGGTGCGGTTGCGTCGAAGTGCTCGCCACCGGCTCGTCCGGGTGCTGCCGGGTGTGCCGGAGCAAGTTGTCGATCCTGAGCTTGCCGGTCTCCGGGCTCAGCTCGAAGGAGCGCTCGGCGTGCCTGCGCGTCCAGGCTGCGGGATCGGTGATGGTTCCGAACTCCGAGTGCTGCCTGGTGAGCTGGTCCCGGAAACGGGCCATGTCGGCCAGGGTCAGCGGGCCGTCGGAGCGCGCGTTGCCGGGCATCTTGCGGTAGAGCCCGACCAGCTTCCACAGACCGCGTTCCTGCGCGGGGGTCACATCCCCGAGCGCCTTGCTCAGGTTCATCACGTCGACCGCGCGGTCCCAGCGGTCGGCGTGCTGGTTCGGCGTGAGCTTGCGGAACACGCGCGACGGCGGCCGGGGGCTCATGGAGCCGGCGAACTTCTCGGGGTCCTGGCCGTCCGGGATCGCCTTCGCGTACTCGACGTGGCGCCGGAGGTTCGCGAGTGTGACACCGCCGCGGCGGACGAGCGAGTCGTGGACCGACAGAAGAGTGTCCAGGTGGCGCTCAGCGTCGAAGTTGCCTTCGTCGCCGATGCGGAACTCGACGAGGTCGCGCAAAGCCTTGGACGCCCACAACGGATCGTCGCGGCTGGTCTCGGGGGTGGTGGCGTGCAGGAGGGCGAGGATCTTCGTGGCCTGCGCGGCGCGTTCGGGCTCCCTCATCTGGGCCTCGCCGAACAGGTCCCGGTGCAGGCGCGCCAGGTCTCGGGCGTCCGCGGGGCTGACGTCCCGCAGGCCGGCCCGGTTCAGCTGTTCATGCAGCTGGGCGTCGCGGGCGAGGTCGATGTTGTGGCCGGCGGCCGTGTGGACGGTGCCGTCCGGGAACAAGCCGCTGTCGTGCAGGTAGTTCTTGACAGAGCGGGGGATCGACTGGGTCCGCTCGATCGGGTCGCCCGACTTCGACGGCGTCTTGAAGCGTCCGGAGACGACGATGTCGGGTCGCGGGTATTTCTCGGCCGGCCAGGTCTCGTGCATGGTGTGCAGGACGGCGTGCCAGACCTCGTCCCGGTGCTCCGGCGCGGCCTTGGCGACGATGTCGGTGACCGAGGGCAGGTGCAGCACGCCGCCGCGGTTCACCGCCTCGCGGTGCAGGATCGTGACCGCCGCCTTGACGGTCTTCTCCGGAGCCAGATGGGCGGGGGCTTGCTGGACCGCCGAAGCGTGGTCGGACGCGGAGGCGTCCTCGGCCGCCGGAGTGTGCGCGGCCGCCGGCCTGGCGGTGGCGTCGGTGAGCCAGGCCGACTCCGAGCCGGTCTTCAGGTGCTCGTCGGTGATGGCCGGGAACCAGCTGCGGGGGTGCGCGCCGGACGTGGCCTTGCGGGCCAGGTCGTCGTATCTCCACGAGGTCGGGCCGGTGCGGGTGATGACCTCGGTGCGGACGTCGCGGTTCGCGAACCGGATGTTGTCCGTGTCCTGCAAGTTCTTGTACTGCTGCAGGACGGTCTTATCGCCCTGGACGTCCTTCTCGGCGATCAGGTCGGTCAGCGGGGCGGCGTACCGCTCCTTCAGGTCGTCACGGTAGTCGCGCACGATCCGGTTGCGCGGCGGGGCGATGAACGCCGAGTTGTTGTAGGCCTTGTCCAGCTTGGACAAAGCGAACTGGCCGTGCTCGGTGTCGTTCTCGATGCGGCCGACGAGGCCGGCGAGCTCGGCGGTGGCCTTGTTGTCGCCGTCGGTGTAGACCCCGCCGAAGCGGTGCAGGATGTCCAGCCGGAGCAGGTCGCTGGCGCCGGCATAGCCCGATCCGGTGGTGCGGGCGCGCTCGGTGGCGATCTCGGCGTGCAGCTCGGCCTTGTCGGCGCCGGCGAAGACCTCGTCGACGTTGGCCAGCCGGACATTGTGGTTCTCGGCCCAGTCCAGCATCTGCTGGACCTGTTCCTGGCGCTCGGTGCGGGGCGCGTCCGGGGCCAGGGCGCGGATCTGCTCGATCTCGCCGCGCGGGACGTCGGTCCACAGCACGGAGGTGAAGCCGGTCTTGTCGGCGTTGGACCCCATGGTGTCCATGAAGTTCTGGCGGTCGCCGCCGTCGGCGTGCAGGGGGCCGCCGAGCCAGATGCTGTGCAGCAGACGCGGGATCGGGGTCGGGGTCCGTGCGGCCTCGGGGCCGCTGAACAGGTTGCCGAGGTCGTGCGGCGGGCCGCTGCGGCGGGCCAGGTCGATCCCGTCGAAGAAGTGCGGGAGGTTGCCGTGCGGGAGGTCGTCCAGGTTCCGGCCGGAGAGGAAGGGGGGCTTGGCGCCGACGGCGCGGATGCCCAGGACGTCCGGGCCGCCGATGTCCTCGAAGCCGTCCGGGGCGTGAGGCGGGGCGTTGTGCGTGTAGCCCGCGCGCTGCATCAGGTCTCTGACGGCGGGGGTGGGAGGGTGCGGGGTCGCCGGGTGCGGGGTGGTGGGGGCCAGGAGGCCGCGGTCGTTCGGGTCGTGCGCGCCGCCGGCGAGGCGGTGCAGGGCGTTGCTGACGGAGCCGGTGGGGCGGCGGGTG
>Ga0207647_10001366_pt1 | contig 18757 bp, 19 predicted proteins | sample KBSCornC2_FD_184295 | JGI IMG/M metagenome (GOLD analysis project Ga0207647, IMG submission 184295) | Corn rhizosphere microbial communities from Kellogg Biological Station, Michigan, USA - C2 (SPAdes) (version 2) | ecosystem: Host-associated > Plants > Roots > Rhizosphere ... | reverse complement strand
CCCGCTCCAAGAATGCGGCGAGCCAAGTCTCCAGGATTGGCGCCGTAGCCATATTCGCGTGCGAGCAGGTTGACCGTTCCGCTAGGGAATATGCTCATCGGAATGGCGCGGCCGGTGCGAGCGACCGCAGCCGTCACGTGCCTAAGGGTGCCATCGCCGCCGACCGCACATACATGAGTAGCATCGTCGTCTACGATCAGCACCTCCTCGGTCGAAGGTGTCTCGATAACGCGCGCGCCGGCGGTTTCGAGCGCACGACGGAGTGCGACCATCTTGCGCCTGGACGTCGAGCCTGCTCGCGGGTTGACGAACAACTGCACCGTCGGGGGCGTGATGTCTGGGGCAGGGAGATTCACGGCCTGGCCCGAGTGCTAAAGATGCGGCCGATGTCGACGTCGATCACCCACACACCCTTGGGTGGGGCCGGGATGATGATGCCGAGAGGGGCGGGCGTTGGAGCAAGCATTGGGACCTTGTCGCCCTTTGCTTCAGGGGCAGCGGTCTTGCTGCGGTCAAAGTCGGCATGCCTTGTTTCACAACGCGCGCCTTAGCACGCTTCAGAGTATCTCGCGCACCTTCTCCGGAGGGCGGCCCAGCCGCACACCGTTTTCGGTTTCGACCAGAGGCCGCTCGATCAGGATCGGATCGACCGCCATGGTATCGAGGACCTGATCGTCCGACGCATCTTTAAGCCCCTTCGCGCCCTCCTCCGCAGTGCGGAGGCCTTGGCGCGGGGACATGCCGGCCTTGGCATAGAGCCGCGCCAACTCGGCGCGGCTGGGCGGAGTTTTCAAATATTCGATCACGGTTACATCAGCGCCGGCATCCTGCAGCAGGGCGAGCGTCTCGCGTGACTTAGAGCAACGGGGGTTATGATAGATGGTGGCCTTCACGCATGATGCTCCGAAAGAAGGGTCAGCGCTTGCATGGCTTCCTGCCGCCGCGCCCATGGTACGAACAGATGATCATGATGGTAGCCCGCGACGATGTTGGCGGGCAGGCCTTGATCGGCAAGCGTCCGTGCGATTGCGGCGCTGAGGCCTACCGCCGACAGGCTCGAGTGCACCGACAGGCTGATTCTTGCCCAAGTCCCGTCAGGGAAGGGCGCAATCAGCGTCATGCCCTCCGGCTCATGGATCAGTGCGAAAACATCGGCCGGCAATGGCGCGTCGGTGTCGAGAATCTCGATCGCATACGGCCGGTCATCGAGGACCGGCTGCATCTCGCGCAGAAGCTGCGCGAGACCGGTTATTCCCCCTGGCTCGCCAGCCACTGCTCCAGCCATTTGATTGTGTAATTGCCCTTTTGGAAATCGGGATCGTCGAGCAATGCCTGGTGCAGCGGAATCGTCGTTTTGACGCCGTCGACCACGAATTCCTCAAGCGCCCGGCGCAGGCGGCGAAGCGCGCCGTTGCGGGTCGTGCCGTAGACGATCAGCTTGGCGATCATCGAATCATAATAAGGCGGGATGCGGTAGCCGGCGTAGAGGCCACTGTCGACGCGCACGTTCATGCCGCCGGGCGCATGATATTGCTTCACCAGCCCGGGCGAGGGCGCGAAGGAGCGTGGATCCTCGGCGTTGATGCGGCATTCGATCGCGTGGCCGCGGAAGACGACATCTTCCTGCCGCAGCGTGAGCGGATGACCTTCGGCTATGCGGATCTGCTCGCGCACCAGATCGAGGCCCGTAATCGCCTCCGTCACCGGATGCTCCACCTGCAGGCGGGTGTTCATCTCGATGAAGTAGAATTCGCCATTTTCCCACAGGAACTCGATCGTGCCCGCGCCGCGATAACCCATGTCCGCCATCGCCTTGGCGACGATGCCGCCCATGCGTGCGCGCTCTTCGGGCGTGATGATGGGGGAGGGCGCTTCTTCGACGACTTTCTGGTGACGGCGCTGGAGCGAACAATCGCGCTCGCCGAGGTGGATCGCGTGGCCATTCCCGTCGCCGAACACCTGGAATTCGATGTGGCGCGGATCGCCGAGATATTTCTCCATGTAGACGGTCGCGTCGCCGAACGCGGCTGCCGCCTCGCTCCCCGCCTGCTCCATCAGCGTTTCGAGCTGATCTTCGGAGGGCACGACCTTCATGCCGCGCCCGCCGCCGCCGGACGCGGCCTTGATCAGGACCGGGTAGCCGATTTCCTTGGCGACCTTCTTCGCTTCGGCAGCGCTGGTCAGCGGACCGTCGGAGCCCGGCACCAGCGGCAAGCCCAATTCGGCCGCGGTGATCTTCGCCTGGATCTTGTCGCCCATCGTGACGATGTGCTCGGGCTTGGGCCCGATCCAGATGATGTTGTGCGCCTCGACGATCTCAGCGAACTTGGCGTTCTCCGAGAGGAAGCCATAGCCGGGGTGGATCGCATCCGCGCCCGAAATCTCGGCAGCCGAGATCAGGTTGGGGATGTTGAGATAGGATTCGGCGGCCGAGGGCGGGCCGATGCAGATTGCCTCATCCGCCAGCCGCACGTGCATTGCGTCGGCATCGGCAGTGGAATGCGCCGCGACAGTGCGGATGCCCATTTCATGGCAAGCGCGGTGGATGCGCAGCGCAATCTCGCCGCGATTGGCGATCAGGACTTTCTTGATCTCAGCCAAGGGGTGTTACTCGACGATCACGAGCGGCTGATCGAACTCGACCGGCTGCCCATTCTCGACCAGGATCTGCACCACCTTGCCGGCGCGCGGCGACGTGATCGGGTTCATGACCTTCATCGCCTCTACGATCAGCAAAGTGTCGCCAGCCGAGACCTGATCGCCGGCGCCGACGAATGGCTTAACACCGGGTGCGCTCGACAGATAGGCAGTACCGACCATCGGCGACTTAACGGTGCCGGGGTGATCGCCCGTCGAGGCAGCCGGCGGTGCGGCGGCCGGTGCAGGCGCCGCGATGGGAGCAGCCGCCACCGGTGCGGAAGAGACGGCGACCGACGCTGCCGTGGGGATTGGGATATTGCGCACGACGCGAATCCGACGGTCGCCATCCTGCACCTCGATTTCGGTGAGGCGGGTATCGTCGAGCAGCTCGGCAAGCTGGCGGACCAGCCCGGCGTCGACCTGCATCGAACCATTATTGTTATCGGTCATCCAGCGATGCCCTTTTGAAAGTGAAGCGGCGCTATTGGCAAAGCGCGGCGCGTACGTCCAGCACGGGAACGCAGCTATTGGGTTTCATCCTTGCCGTCCAATCCTTAGAGCGGATGCATGACGACTCCAATTCACAGCGACGGCACGATCACGATCACGGTCAATGGCGAGCATAAGCGCGTGGCGGCGGGCATGAGCATCGCCGACCTGGCGAACGAGCTCGGCCTAGTTCCAGAGAAGGTGGCGGTGGAACGTAATCTGGAGGTGGTGCCCCGTTCGACCATCGCGCAGGTCTGCCTCGAGGATGGCGACGAGCTCGAGATCGTTCACTTCGTCGGCGGCGGCGATCATGCTGCCGCGGTGGATGAAGATCGCTGGACGGTTGCCGGCCGCAGCTTCCGTTCGCGGCTGATCGTGGGCACGGGGAAATATAAGGATTTCGCGCAGAACGCTGCAGCCGTCGAAGCATCGGGCGCGGAAATCGTCACGGTCGCCGTGCGTCGGGTCAATGTCTCCGACCCCAAAGCGCCGATGCTGACCGACTATATCGACCCGAAAAAGATCACCTATCTGCCCAACACCGCAGGCTGCTTCAACGCGGAAGAAGCGGTCCGCACTTTGCGCCTGGCGCGCGAGGCGGGCGGCTGGGATCTGGTGAAGCTGGAGGTGCTGGGCGAGGCGCGCACCCTCTATCCGGATATGGTGGAGACGCTGCGCGCCACCGAGACGCTGGCCAAGGAAGGCTTTCTGCCGATGGTCTATTGCGTCGACGATCCCATCGCCGCCAAGCGGCTGGAGGATGCGGGCGCAGTCGCGGTGATGCCGCTGGGCGCACCGATCGGGTCGGGACTCGGCATCCAGAATCAGGTCACGATCCGCCTGATCGTGGAGGGCGCCAAGGTCCCCGTGATAGTCGATGCGGGTGTCGGTACCGCGTCGGATGCGGCGCTGGCAATGGAATTGGGCTGCGACGGCGTACTCATGAACACCGCAATTGCAGAGGCCAAGGACGCGGTGATGATGGCGGCCGCGATGAAGGCGGCGGTCGAATCGGGTCGGCTTGCCTATCGCGCCGGCCGGATGGGCAAGCGCCGCTATGCCGACCCCTCCAGCCCGCTCGCCGGGCTGATCTGACGCGGAAAAGCCACACAGAAAATTTTCGATAGGGCGACGGGAAGCCTGAAAGCCGCCGTTCAAGGACGGAATTTTAGGGGGCCGCGCATGCGCCGTTTATCGCTTCTGCTCGGTCTTCCTCTGCTGCTTACGCCCGAAACGGTGCTTGCGCAGGCGACGGCCGCCCAACCCGCCGCGCCCGCGTCGCGCGCACCCGCCACCCAGCCGGTGGTGCCGGGGGGTGCCGATGCAGACGAGGAAGACGTCGTCATCACCGGGCAGAAGCCGCGCGGATCGGTGCCCGGCGACATCCCCCCCGAAGTCACGCTGAATCCCGCCGACGTGCGGGCTTATGGCGTCAACAACATCTCCGACCTGCTCGACCAATTGTCCCCGCAGACGACGAGCGGGCGGGGCGGTCCGCCCGTGATGCTGCTGAACGGCAGGCGCATCTCCAGCTTCGCCGAGATACGCGATCTGCCGACCGAGGCGATCTCGCGCGTGGAGATATTGCCCGAGGAAGTTGCGCTCAAATTTGGCTATACGGCTGACCAGAAGGTGGTGAACATCGTGCTGCGCGAGCGCTTCCTCGCGCTGGTCGGACAGGCGGGGGCGAGTACCTCCACCGAAGGCGGCGGCGCCAGCACCAATCCGGAAGCCAATTATGTCCGCATCCGCGGTGACAATCGGCTCACGCTCAATCTGCGCTATCAGCAGAGCGCCAAGCTGCGCGAAAGCCAGCGGGACGTAACCGACGTAGGCACGGGGCGGCCGTTCGATCTGACGGGCAATGTGGCGGCGCCCTTCGGCTCGGCCACTGATGAAATCGATCCCGCGCTCAGCGCGCTTGCCGGCCAGACGGTTACGGTTGCGGCGGTTCCGGGATCGGCCGCAACGACCGCGCCTGCGCTTTCCGCGTTCGTACCCGGCGCTAATAAACCGAATACCACCGACGTTACGCACGCCCGCACACTGAAGGCCTCATCGCAGCAGTGGAGCGGCAACGCTGTCTATGCGCGGCCAATCTTCTCCCGATCGACGCTGACGCTAAATGGCAGCCTGTCCTACTCGACGGGCGACAGCCTGCGCGGGCTGCCCACCGCGGCGTTCACGCTTCCGAACGGCGATCCTTTCTCGCCATTCTCCGGGCCGGTCGCGGTCTATCGTTATCTCGACACAGATCCGCTCCACCAGCGCACCGACGACCTCACCGCGCATGCCGGCGTAACGGTGAATGGCGACAAAGGGCGCTGGCGCTGGTCGCTGACGGGCAATTACGATCATGGCGACAGTCTAACGCGTACCGAAACCGGCTATGATACGAGCGCCTTTCGTGCGCGGCTGAGCGCGCTCGATCCCACCGCCAATCCCTTTGCGGCCTTCGCGCCGGGGGCATTCGGCGCCTTGCAAACGAACCGCGCCCATTCCATCTCCAACACAGGGAACGTCCAGGCAGTCGTCGGCGGGCCTTTGCTCAGGCTGCCCGCGGGTGACCTCACTACCAACATCAAGGCCGGCTTCGACTATACCGGCTTCGACGCAAGCTCGCCGCAGGGGTCGAGCAGCCTGACCCGCCGCAATGCCAACGGCCAGGTCAATTTCGACCTGCCGCTGACGAGCCGGCGCACGGGCGTGCTGCCCTGGATGGGCAGCCTATCGCTCAACGCCAACCTCGCGGTGCGCCAGCTTTCCGATTTCGGCACGCTGACCGAGGTCGGGGGCGGCTTCGTGTGGAACCCCAATGCCGCGATCAACCTAATCGGCTCCTATACGCGCGACCAGGATGCGCCGACAGTCAACCAACTTGGTGATCCGACCATCATCACACCGCAGGTGCGCGTGTTCGATTATGTCACCGGTCAAACAGTGGACGTGACGCAGATCAGCGGTGGCAACCCAGGTCTGCGCGCCGATACCAAGCATGTTTGGAAACTCGGCCTTACGCTCAAGCCGTTCCCGGACAAGAATGACCTTACCATCATCGCGAACTATTTCAGCACGCGTACCGCGAACTCGATTGCGCAACTGCCGTCGCCGACTGCGATTCTGCAGGCGGCTTTTCCCGATCGGTTCATCCGCAACACGGACGGCGATCTGGTCCAGATCGATACGCGTTCGGTTAATTTTGCGCGCGAGCGACAAGATACGCTGCGTTACGGGGTCAATTTCTCGATCAATCTGAAATCGATTATCCAGAAGAAGTTCGAAGCGTGGATCGCTGCGCGCCGCGCCGGGCAAGATGTGCCGCCGCCTATCCCCTTCAATCGCTTCCAGCCGACACTGGCGGGCAACAAGAAGGACATGGAGGAGGCGCGCCGCCGCTTCCAACAACAGCGCCCGCAGCAACAAACCGCGCCTTCGGGGCAGCAGCAGCCCGCCAATACCCAACCTCCGCCGGTTCGGCAGGAGGCCAACGCGCAACCGCCGCAAGGCGCACCGCCGCCGCCTCCTCCGGGTGACACCGGCGGACCGCCCCCGGGCGGGCCTCCGCCGGGCGGTGGCTTCGGAGGCGGTTTCCGCGGAGGTTTTGGCGGAGGCGGCGGCGGATTCCGTGGTGGGGGACGCATGGGTCAGGCGGCGGGCCGGCTACAGGTTGCAATCTATGACAATTGGACGATCCGCGATGACGTGCTGATCCGGCCGGGTGTGCCGCTGCTTGATCTGCTGAACGGGGACACAGTGGGTACCGGCGGTGGCCAGTCGGAGCACCAGGTTCAGCTGCAGCTCGGCTATTCCAACAACGGCATCGGGGTGCGTTTGGAGGGCAATTACAAGACACCAACGCTCGTGCGTGGCGGCGGCACCGGCGCCGTGGGCGATCTGCATTTCTCGGGGCTGGCGACGCTCAATCTGCGTACCTTCTTCGACCTTGGCGGCATGCCCAAGCTGATGACCAAGCCCTGGGCACGCGGGCTGCGTGTGAGCTTCGGCGTGAACAATCTCTTCAACAGCCGCCAGCACGTGCGCGATGCTGACGGGGACACACCCCTACGGTACCAACCGGCCTATTTGGATCCGCTCGGCCGCACGGTGTCGATCACCATCCGGAAACTGATCTTCTGAGCACCGCCGCCGGTGCGAGCAGCCGTGGCATCTATCCCAATCGAACAACCAGGCATTGCTCAACCCACGAACCGCGGAATAAAGCGGGCGCATGCGCGAGCGGTGGGTCGTCATTTCCAATTGCCAGAGCTTCGGCCTGGCCAATAGCATCGAATGCCTGGCCAAAAAGGTCGAGTGCACCGCCTGCGACGTATGGGAGTTCGGTCGGGTGGTGGCGAACGAGCCCGACCATTTCATGCAATATGATTTCGCGCTGCTGTTGCCGGAAGCGCTGCGGTGGGAGGGCTTCGATCAGGCCAGAATGCCGCCCCACAAGATCGTCCCAGCCTTTCAGTTCGCGGCCTATCATCCGGACAGCGTCTACGTCCAGGCGGACGGGAAGGAGTTCCATGGCGTAGTGAGCGCGTATCAGTCGATGATCGCGCTCGCCGCCTATAAGGAAGGACTCGACGCGGAGCGTGCCGCTACCTTCTACAATGCCAATATCTATCGTGCGGCCGGCTTTTTTGGTCAGTGGGAATCACATCGCGATTGGCTTATCCAGAGCTATCAAGAATATGGGATCGATATCAGGCAAATTTTCGTGCGGCGTGCGCGCGGGCGGCCGATCATGCACACCGTCAATCATCCGATTATCGAAGTGCTGTTCGACATCGCGCGCGAGGTGCTGCTCCAGCTCGATCAACCGGTCTTCGCAGACGTAGCACCTCCTCCCGACAATCTCGCCTCCGTGGTTTGGCCCATTTATCCCGAAATCGGCGAGACGATGGGGTTGACGGGTTCCTACCTATTCAAGCCTGCTGATCGCCACAAGCCGCTGGAGCTGGTCGATTTCATCGGCGAAAGCTTGCGGCGCTTTTCCGAATGGGACCGCTCGCAGCTGCGGATTATTCGGAACCTCGAACCCGCCTTACAGCGTATCCGGCGGCACATGCGGGAGGCAGCGTGACGAACCCCTATCAGGGGCTGCCGGACGCGCAATTCTGGCGCCGCTCGATATCAGCTGTGGAGGCCCACCGCATCGATCCGGTGGTTGACGTGCGCGTCCGCATTGGCGCCGAAGATCGAGTGGGAACTGCGGGCTCCTGCTTTGCTCAGCACATCTCGCGCAGGCTTTCCACGCTCGGGCTCCGTTACCTGGTGACCGAAGAGGGCCAGGACCTCCCTGTACGGGACAGGCAGGCGCGCCAGTTCGGGCTCTTCTCGGCTCGCTACGGCAACATCTACACGCCGGTGCAATTCCATCAGCTGATCGAGGAGGCGTTTGGCAGGCGCCACCCAGTCGACCGGGCCTGGCTCCGTTCCGGCGGCGGCTGGGTAGATCCTTTTCGGCCGACGGTTGAGCCGGACGGTTTCACCTCGCCCCGCGACGTAGTCGAGGATCGCGAACGGCACCTCGCGGCGGTGCGCCGGCTGGTCAGCGAAGTAGATGTGCTCGTTTTTACGCTCGGCCTGACCGAAGCGTGGCGATCGAGGAGAGACGGCTCGGTCTATCCACTCGCGCCCGGTGTGGCCGGGAGCGCGTATGACGAAAACGAGCACGAGTTCGTCAATTTCTCGCTGCCCGAAACCGAAACCGCCATGGAGGCCGCGCTTCAGGCAATCAAAACCGTAAACCCGCGCGTGCGCGCAATTCTGACCGTATCGCCCGTTCCGCTGATCGCCACGTTTGAGCGGCGTAGTGTTCTCGTCTCCACCGCCTACAGCAAGGCGGTGTTGCGCGTCGCCGCGGAGAGCATGAAGCAGCGCTTCGATTGGGTGGATTATTTCCCCTCCTATGAAATCATTACCGGCCCATCGACGGCGGGTCTCTATTTCGAGGAAGATCGGCGTGAGGTCAGCTCGCTCGGGGTGGCGCATGTCATGCGGGTTTTCGAACGGCACCACGTTGAGGGGGGCGCCGCGGCGCCTCAGGCAATGCCTCTGTCAGCAACAGAGATTGCCGCACAGGCGGAAATCATCTGTGACGAGGCGATGATCGACCGCGTCCGCGCCTGACCGGGCATGGACGGGGAGGGAGTGTTGGCCTGACATCCCATTACTCCTCCCCCAAGAGGCAGAGGATGTTGGCGCAATTCTCTCAGAAAATCGGGTCGTCCGCGCTGGGGCCGGTTACGGGCACGTGGATGCCACACTCGACCTTATCCCAACCGCGCCAGCGGCCAGCGCGCGGATCTTCGCCGGGCAGCACTTTGCTGGTGCAGGGCGAGCAGCCGATCGAGAGATAGCCTTCGGCCTCCAGCGGGTGACGCGGCAAATCGCGCTCCGCGAAATAGGCTTCGAGATCGTCTTTGGTCCAATCCCCGAGCGGGTTCACCTTGAGCCGTCCGTCTTCCAGCTCGAAACGGGGGAGATTGGCACGCGTTTGCGACTGGAAGGCCTTGCGGCCCGAAAACCAGCTGTCGAGCCCCTGCTTGGCGCGCGCCAGCGGCTCGACTTTACGGATCGCGCAGCAGCCGTCGGGATCGTAGGACCAGCGCAAACCTGTCGCGTCCTTTGCCTCCAGCACCTGCGGATCGGGCGTGATCACGCGCCGATTGTGCATGCCCAGGCGGTCGAGCAGGGCAACCCGATAGGCCTCCGTTTCCGGAAACATCTTGAGGGTGTCGACAAACACGACCGGTGTGTCGGGTGCGGCGCGCGCGATGAGATCGAGCAACACGGCACTTTCGGTGCCGAAAGAGGAGACGACGGCGGTTTCGCCGAGGATGTTTTCGGCGAACAGCGCGCGCAGCATCTCTAATGTCGGCACACCCGCATAGCGCGCGTTGAGCGCGTCGACTTCGGCCTGGGTGAAGGCCGGCCGTACGTCGATTGTGTCGAGTTTGCGTGCGGCCTCAGCCATGACGCAATTTCCACACAGGCACACGCGCGTCGGTGGCCTGCTGATAGACGAAGTCAAAGTGATTGAGTGCGCGCAACGCGGTCGCGGTATCGATCGGCCCGTCGGGTGCGAAGCTGTCAAAGCCGCAGCGGCGCATGAACAACAATTGATCGACCAATACGTCGCCGACCGCTTTCAATTCACCGTGATAGCCCATCTCGCGCAGAATACGCGCGGAGGAATAGCCGCGTCCGTCGCGAAAGCGCGGGAAATCAACCTCCACGAGGCGGAGGCGATCGAGCACCGGCGCAAGCCGGCGCACGTCGTCGCCGCCCTCGATCCGTACCGAAACCGCCTCGGGCTGATCGAGGAAGGCGTCGAGAGAGACGGCGGGCTCGTCCGCGGGCTCGTCGTCGCGAAAGCGCAGGCTCGGGAGCGGCGCACCGTCAGACATAGATTGCCTCCTTGAACGGTTCGACGCCGACGCGGCGATAGGTGTCGAGGAAACGTTCCCCGGGCTGGCGGATCTCGCGATATTTCTCGACCGCGCGTTCGACCGCATCGACCACGCCGTCTTCGGTGAAACCCGGCCCGACGATCTTGGCCAAGGTCGCGTCCTCCGCGCCCGACCCGCCGAGCAGGAGCTGGAAATTCTCGGTGCCCTTACGATCGACACCGAGGATGCCGATGTGACCGACATGGTGATGGCCGCAGGCGTTGATGCAGCCCGAGATCTTGAGCTTGAGCTCACCCACGTCGAGCTGGCGCGCCGGGTCGGCGAAGCGTTCGGCGATCTTCTGTGCCACGGGAATCGAGCGCGCATTGGCCAAGCTGCAATAATCCAGACCCGGGCAGACGATCATCTCACTGATCAGATCTAGATTAGCGGTGGCGAGCCCCGCCGCTTCCAGCTGCTGCCAGATGGCGTAGAGATCGGCCTTACGGACATGCGGCAGCACGACGTTCTGCGCATGCGTCGGACGCAGCTCGTCGAAGCTATATTGCTCGGCAAGATCGGCCAGCAGATCGATCTGGTCGGCCGACACATCGCCCGGGATGCCGCCGATCGGCTTCAAGCTGATCGTGGTAATGGCGTAGCCGGGCTGCTTATGCGCATGGACGTTGCGTTCGACCCAGGCGGCGAAGCGCGGATCCGAGAGGTCGAGCGCGTCGCTCAGGTCCTGCTCGAATGGGGGCGGGACGAAGTAAGCCGCAATGCGCTCATACTCCGCGAGCGGGATATCATCGCCCAACGGCTGGATCGCGGCAAACTCCTCCTCGACCTGGCGCGTGAATTCCTCCGCGCCGAGATCGTGGACGAGGATCTTGATCCGCTGCTTGTGGATATTGTCGCGGCGGCCGTTGCGGTTCCACACGCGTAGGATCGCTTCCAGGTAGGAGCAGATCGAAGCAGCAGGCAGATAATCGCGTATGAGATGCGCAACGAAGGGCGTGCGGCCCATGCCGCCGCCCACATAGACGCGGAAGCCGAACTCGCCATCCGATCCGCGCAGCACCTGCAGGCCAACATCATGCAGCTTGATCGCGGCGCGGTCATTGTCCGAGGCGGTCAGGCCGATCTTGAACTTGCGCGGCAGATAGCTGAATTCGGGGTGGAAAGTGGTGAACTGGCGGATCAGCTCGGCCCAAGGCCGGGGGTCGCACACCTCGTCCGCAGCCGCGCCCGCGAACTGGTCGGCGGAGATGTTGCGGATGCTCTCGCCGCTCGTCTGGATCGCGTGCATCTCGACCTTGGCAAGCTCGGCCAGGATATCGGGTGTGTCTTCCAGTTTGATCCAGTTGAATTGGATGTTCTGGCGCGTCGTGAAATGGCCGTAGCCGCGGTCATAGGTCCGCGCGATGTGCGCCAAAACGCGCAGCTGGCGCGAATTGACCGTGCCGTAGGGAATGGCGACGCGCAGCATATAGGCGTGAAGCTGAAGATAGAGACCGTTCTTGAGCCGGAGCGGTTTGAACTGGTCGTCGGTCATCTCGCCGGCAATGCGGCGTGCCACCTGGTCGCGGAATTCCTCGACCCGGGCGTCGACGATCGCCTGGTCATATTGGTCGTAGCGGTACATCAGATCACATAGCTCCCGGCGCTCTTATCGGCCGGCTGAAGAAGGAGGTCGGGACGCACGGTCGGGCCGGTCGCGCGGATGCGTTCCTTGATGTGGAGCGGTACGGGTCCGTTTGGCCCCGGCTCCGCCTCCACGACATAGGGATTGTTGACCCGGCATGCCGCGGCCTCGGTCTGCGCCAGCTGCTCGGCCTTATCGTCGACGTCGATGGCTTCCTCGACGTGGCGCGACCAGCCATCACCCGTCCACCAGATGACGTAACCTTCGGTCAGATTGTTGCCGGTCAGCAGCTTCATGCCAGAACCTCCGCTTGGCGCGCGAGCGCGGCGAGCCGGTTCTCGGCGTCGGACAGCAGCACGACCTCGCCGACGACGATGATTGCGGGGCTTTTCACGCGATCGCGCTCGACCATGTCCCCTAGATCGGCGAGCAGCGTGCGCAATGCGCGCGCGCCTTCCAGCGTCCCGCGCTCCAGCACCGCAACGGGCATGTCGGGGGCGACGCCGTCCGCCATCAGCTTGTCGGCAATCGCGCGTGCATTGGCCACGCCCATGTAAATAACCAGGGTGCGGCCCTGGCCCGCCAGGCCTGACCAGTCCTGGTCGCTCAGTCCCTTGCATTGACCGGCGACGAAGCTGACCGCGCTGGACCAGTCGCGATGCGTCAGCGGAAGCATCGCTTCCGCGGCGCAGCCAAGCGCGGCAGAGACGCCCGGTACGACCTCCACGGGCAGGCCGGCGGCGCGCACGGCTTCAACCTCTTCGCCGCCGCGCCCAAACACGAAGGGGTCGCCGCCCTTCAGGCGCACGACGATCGAGCCCGCCTTCACATGGGCCACGATCAGCGCGTTGATCGCATCCTGCGAAAGCGTGTGGCGCGCGCGTTGCTTCGCGACGGAGATGCGCTGCGCCTGGGCGGGGGCGTAATCCAGTACCCGCGGATCGATCAGCCCATCGTGCACGACGATGTCCGCCGCCTTCAGCGCCTCGACAGCGCGTAGGGTCAACAGACCGGGATCGCCGGGACCGGCACCGACCAGGATAACTTTGCCCCGGGCATGAGGATCGAGAAGGCTCGCCATGGTCCGGCAGATGATGGCTCAACCAGCCGTACGCAATCGAGCGATCCTTGGGGCCTCGCTAGAGATACTTTCGTCGCCCCGGCCTTTGAACCACTTGCCCGCCACGGTAGACCCACCACTGCAACAAGCGGGAGCGTGGGATGGGGAGTGAGGCGGCGGCGCGGCTGCGCTACACGGACGTGGCGATCATCCTTCATTGGACGATCGCACTGCTGGTCCTGTTCAACCTGTTTACGGGCCTCTTTCACGATTTCGTGCCGAGGGCGGTGTTCGCTTTCCATATTTCGTCCGGCGTCACGATCCTGATCCTCACGATCGTCCGGATCGGTTGGCGTCTGACGCATAAGCCGCCGCCTTATCTGCCGATGGCAGCCTGGGAAAAATGGCTCGCCAAGACCGTCCATTTCCTCCTCTATTGCGCGATGCTGGCATCGCCGCTCACCGGCTGGGCGATGATTTCGGCGCACTCCAACAGGCCGCCCGCAGCGACCGCGATGATCGATGCTGCGCCCCAGCCCGGCCCGCCGCCCCGGCCCCGCCAGACGATGATCTGGGGGCTGTTTCCGCTGCCGAAGCTCGCACCGATTGCGCGTATCGCCGATCAGCCCGATGGAGAGGCCAAGATCAAGGAGGCGCACGAGTTGTTCGAGGAGCGGCATGAAATCGCCGGACTGATCTTCCTGGCGCTGCTGATCCTGCACCTATGCGGCGCGCTCAAGCACCAGTTGATCGATAGGCAGCGCGAGCTGGGCCGAATGGGGGTTGGCAAGGCTCCTGCACAATGGAATCCCGCAGAATAAATCATTTGTTGCGGTCCAATAGACCGAGGTCTGAGATACAGTCGCCCAACAATTAAGTGATAGCTGCAAGGCCCGCTCGGTAATAGCTCAGGGCGGTCCTTGACACGCGCATTCTTCATCCATCAGAGCGGAGTGGCCGAAAGAATGAGCGGATATGGGAAGTGATCGGCCCGCGATTAAAGAATAAATCATTTTTCTCATAAAAAAGCCCGAATATTAGATCGAGGATGGCCAAGAACATCCGCTGAATGAAAATTCGGCCTAACAGTTCAGTCTATTTTCTAAGTGACGGGTTAATCTAGATTAATCCGGCATATCTGTCCCGGGTATGGAACGATCTAAATTAATGAATCGTTGGATAGTAGAGGAAAACAATGAAAGGGGTCGTTCGCCATGGAGCGGGCGGAACCTGATGCGCGAAAAGCAGGGATCCAGTCCAATGACGGGGGAGAGGCGGCCACGGCATCAGGCGCCGGCCCGTCGCGGCAGCCCATAAATGATCAGCAGCGATTCCTTCGGCATCGCAAAACGCTGATTGAGTTTGGCGAGCTGGTGCTCGATGGTGGAGACCTCGAGACTATATTGGGCAAGGCCTGCCAGCTCATCGCCGAGGCTCTCGACAGCGGCCCGGTTCGCATCAGCAAGACGGAGAGGCAAGGCGAAGAGCCCCAAGCTTCTTCTATAATGGAAGCCCGGACAGACCGTGAGCCGGCGCGTGCTGGCAAGAACTTAGGTGAAAGCGCAGTCGCAACCGACAGAGCCGAACATCATGCCTCGACGGCAGAGATCGAGGCTGGGGAACCAGGCACGATCGGGTTCATCAGGGTCCCTATCCTCCTACCGGGACGCAGGCGTTATGGTTCAATCGAAGTCGAAGATGTCCCATTGGCCATTTTTCGGCCACGCGACATGGTGTTCCTTCGAATCTGCGCGCTCATTCTCGGCGTGGCCATCGATCGACTGCATCGCGTCAGCGACCTGGCAGAGGCCGGGGAGCGCTTCCGTGTTATCGTCGAAAATGCGCGGGATTATGCGATCATTCTGAGCAACCGAGAAGACATCATCACCGAATGGCTGCCAGGTGCGGCGGCAATTTTCGGATGGCAGCCTCACGAGATCGTGGGGCAGCCCGCCGCAACCCTCTTTCTGCCGGAGGATTGCGAGAAGGGGCTTCCCGAGGCTGAGCTGGAGACTGCTCGACGCGAGGGCGTCGCGAGCGATATGCGGTGGCGACGCCGGAAGGATGGGGGTCATGTCTGTATAGATGGACGGACTGTCGTCTTGCGGAGCTCCGCCGGCGGACTCTGCGGCTACATGAGAATTGGCCAGGACATCACCGACCGCAAACGGGACGAGGAGCAACTACGCGAGAATGAGGAGCGCTACCGTCAGTTCACTGTCGCATCGACCAGCATCTTATGGATACGGGACGCGAGGACATTCCGGTTGGAGCATGCCAATCCCGCTTATGTCGGGCTGTATGGAGATCGGCTCGACCGATTTCGCGCTTGGCTGAAGAGCATAGTACCGCAGGACCGTCGCGGTGCGCTGGTGGCGCTGCGGCGGGTGTGCCGGGGCGAGCGGGTGACACATCAATTCCGGGTGCGCCGGGCATACGATGGCGCGATCCGGCTGATCCGCAACACGGATTTTCCGCTGCTGGACACCCACAGGAAAGTGCAGCGCATCGGCGGCATCGGTAGGGATGTGACGGAGGAGGCAGCCACAGCTAGTCGAATGAAGATACTGGTCGGCGAGCTTCAGCACCGCACGCGCAATTTGATGGCCGTCGTGGAGGCGACTGCTGAGGCAACGCTGCGGTCCAGCAGCACGCTGGACGACTTCAAGTATCGGTTTCGCGACCGTCTTGGGGCGTTGGCTCGCGTGCAAGGCCTTCTGTCCCGCCTGGATGACGGCGCGCGGATCACCTTCGATGAACTGATCGGGACCGAACTGAAGGGCATTGGGGCGCCCGAAGATCCAGCGCGGGTGACTTTGAGCGGCCCCGGCAGGGTCCTGTTGCGATCGGGTAGTGTTCAAACGCTTGCGATGGCGCTCCATGAGCTAGCGACCAACGCAGTCAAATATGGTGCGCTTAGCCAGGAGCAGGCGCACCTCTCGGTCACGTGGTCCTTCGAGCCGACCAGCGCGGATGGCAGGCCGTGGCTTCATATCTGCTGGGACGAACGCGGCGTGCGAATGCCCACACGGCCCGCCGAGTCACCAGGGGGGCAGGGTCGCAAGCTCATCGAGCAAGCGCTGCCCTATCAATTGGGTGCCCGCACGTCGTTCCAGCTTGGTCCGGACGGACTTCACTGCACGATTTCGATTCCCGTTTCGCGAAGGAGCATGGCGGATGTTTCCGATGCCTGAGCGATCGCTGCGCAACTGTCGCGTCCTTATTGCCGAGGACGAATTCATGGTGGCTGAGAGTCTTCGCCATGAACTCGAGGACATCGGAGCCATAGTTATCGGCCCGTGCGCGACGCTCGAGCAAACGCTCGCGGAGATCGCGTCGGAGGTTCAAAGGATCGATGGAGCCGTTCTGGACGTGAACCTAGCCGAGCATGCAATCTATCCGGCTGCCGATATGCTGACGGCACGCGGTATACCCTTCATCTTCACCACCGGTTACGACGCCAACAATTTGCCGCCACGCTTCGCCGCTATCCCGCGTTGCGAAAAACCGATCAGCGTGTCTCGCGTGGCGCGGGCCGTGCAACGAGCGATGCATTCTGAAGCTCGCCACCCATAGCGGAGGCAGGGACGCGCTTATCAGCGCCGGGGCGAAACTCAGCTCGGCACAGGCCCTGAGGAGCCTCGCACGACCAATTCGTAGGGCATGATGCGATGCTCGGGCTGCCGGTGTGACCCGTCCAGTATCTTGATCAGTGCATCGGTTGCCGCCTGCGCCATTGCCCGAATGGGCTGCCGGATGGTGGTAATGCGCGGCCACACGGTGCTCGCAATCTGGCTGTCGTCGAACCCTACCACCGACAGTTCGGCGGGAACCGCGATGCCGAGTTCGCCGGCCGCGATGATCGCGCCCGCCGCCATATCGTCATTCTGCGCAAAAATGGCGGTCGGCCGATCGGGCCGGTCCAGCAGCTTGCGCGCCGCGTCGAGCCCAGTCTCGAACGTATATAGGCCTTGCCCGATCAGCGTCGGATCGATTTCCAGTCCGGTCTCGGCCAGAGCAAGCCGGAAGCCGATCCAACGTTCGTTGTTCGAGGAATGCGTGGGGTCGCCCAGGACAATCGCGATACGGCGGTGGCCGAGATCGATCAGGTGGCGCGTGATTTCGGCGGCTGCCGAGCGATCGTCCATGCCAACCGAGGGGGTCACCGCGTTTATGGCGACGTTGTCCGCCGGCGCGATCCGCACCAGCGGAATCCGTGCGGCGATCAGGTCGTTTACGATGTCCGCATTGTCGCAGATCGGTGAGGTCAGGATGACTCCGCCCACGCCGGCAGAGCGCACCATCGAAACGATCTTCCCGTTCAGCTGCCCTGAATCCTCGCACGGCACCACCAGCAATCGCCATTTGCCGCCACGCAGTCGATCGAGGCTGCCGCTCTGGAGGCCGAGAATATAATTGGCGCAGGGATTATCGTAGAGCAGGCCAATCAGGAAGGATTTTCGCCCGGCGAGGCTGCGCGCAGCGATGTTGGGGTGATAATCGAGGTCGGCGACGACCTGCAGTACGCGCTTGCGCGTTTCCTCGCGTACGTTCGGCTCTTCATTGAAGACGCGCGAGACCGTCTTGATGGAAACGCCCGCCGCTTCCGCCACATCGGAAATGGTTGCGGGCGAGCGTGGCGGCGTCATGTCGTTCACTGGTTCTAGAACAGCGCGAGGGCTGCCTCCCCGGAATGTTGAACAATCCACAACCTATATTAATGATTGAAACCGAATAAAAAAGGCCGCCCGGACGGGTCCGGACGGCCTTTGTTACCACTTTGCGAACTATCCGGCTTAGGCTGCCGATCCCTCGCCATCTTCGGCGGGAGCCTCGGCGGCGATTTCACCGGGTTCGGCGTTCGGATCATAGGCTTCGGTGAAGCCCGCTTCGTCGCGTTCGAACATCTGCGCCATGACATCGACGCCCTGCGCCTGCAGTTCAGCCTCTTCGGGCGAGCGCGCGACGTTGACTTTGATCGTCACCGCCACTTCAGGGTGAAGCGCAACGCGTACCTCAGACACGCCGATCGTCTTGATCGGCTTGCCGAGCACGATCTGGCTCTTGGCGACCTTGGCGCCGTCCTCGTTCAGCAGCTCCGCGAGGTCGCGGGCCGAGACCGAACCGTAAAGCTGGCCGGTGTTCGACGCCTGACGGATCAGGGTGATGGTCTTGCCGTCAATGCCCTTCGACGCCTTCTCGGCATCCGAACGACGGGCGGCATTCTCTGCCTCGATATTGGCGCGGTTCGCTTCGAAGACCTTCTTATTGGCCTCGTTAGCGCGCAGCGCCTTCTTGCGCGGCAGCAGATAATTGCGGGCGAAGCCGTTCTTGACGGTAACGACGTCGCCGATGGCGCCGAGTTTCTCGACGCGTTCGAGCAGGATCACGTCCATGCGCGCGGTCCCTTCTTACTTAACGATGTACGGAAGCAGCCCGATATGACGGGCGCGCTTGATCGCCTGGGCGAGTTCGCGCTGCTTCTTGGCGGAAACCGCGGTGATGCGGCTGGGGACGATCTTGCCG
>Ga0207647_10001365_pt1 | contig 18758 bp, 16 predicted proteins | sample KBSCornC2_FD_184295 | JGI IMG/M metagenome (GOLD analysis project Ga0207647, IMG submission 184295) | Corn rhizosphere microbial communities from Kellogg Biological Station, Michigan, USA - C2 (SPAdes) (version 2) | ecosystem: Host-associated > Plants > Roots > Rhizosphere ... | reverse complement strand
TCTCTCCCGCGATCGCAGCCGCGGCGATGGCTCTTTCGTCGGCCAGCGTCATCGGCCATTCGCTCCGGCTTCGGGCGGTACGACTCTGACTGCACTTAAAGGCGTTTCCGCTTTCCGCGCGGCGCTTCAAAGAAGCTTCTGGAGGACTTCGCTCAAGGCCGGGCTCGGCGCATAAGGCGGTTCACGCGAGATATCCGCCCCGGTTTCCCAAAGTATGGGCACCATCTGCCGCGCGAGCGCGCCCTGCGCCACCGCCAGCATCCAGCGCACGCGCGAGGCACGGTCTTTCAATGGATTGGGCGCGAACTCGCCGAGGAAGACCGGGATATCCTTTCGGTGCGAGAAATCGCCCATCCGATCGAACAGTCTGTTCAGTTCGGCGATGTCGGCCTCGCTGCCCCAGGTCGGCTGCATCTTCTGGCCACCATCATCCCTGTCCATCCCCGCAAAGGCCCATGGGGTATAATAATGGACCGACAGGAGCAGCCGGTGCGGAACCGTATCGGTCGGCAGCGAAAAGCGACCGTCGGTGGTCTTCAGGATGTCGGTGGAGTAACCGGTGATGATCAGCAGCCGTGTGGCATTGTTGCCGCCGCTCTTGCGCACCGTGTCGATGAAGAGCTGGTTGACGTGCGCCAGCGTGGCATAGGCCTTCTCCTCCGACCCTGTGCCGCTGAAGTCCGTCTCCTCGTTTAGTCCCTCGAAGATCACATGCTGGTCGCGATCGGCGAAATGACCCGCGATCTGGCTCCAATAGCTGCGATATTTGCGCTCCGCCTCCGCGCTGAACGTGTGATAGGTTTTAGCGAACCTCTTCTTGTCGTCGGAATCGATCCAGCCGCCATCCCAATGGATGTTGACGACGCACAACATGCCGGCCTGGCGCACCCAATCGACAATCTCCCCAACGCGCGCCAGCTTGTCGGCGTCGATCCGGCCGTGATGCGCATAAGCGTCCCACGCGACCGGCAGGCGCACAGTCCTGAAACCGAGTGCGGCCAGCTTCTGGATATATGCCTTGGTGATGCGCGGATTGCCCCAGCCGGTCTCCCATGTCTTTGTGTTCTCGAGCGTATTGCCGATGTTGGTGCCAATCCCCATCAGCTTGGCCGCATTCCAGGCGTCGAGATCGGCGACGGGTGCAGCCGAGTCGGATTCGACCGCGGGCACCGCTGCACGGACGGGTGCGGGCAAGACCAAAGCCAGGGGGGCCAACAAGCCGATCAAGGCACGCTTCGCGGCACGTCCATAAGCCGCTGTCCACATCGCCATACCCCAATCTCCCGACGGCGCCTCGTCGGGATCCGGCGTACCGGACCAATATAGTCGTGACAATTAAGCCGGGAGTGGTGCAGCTTCGCCCTTCGCCGCGCTTTTCGTTGTGGCCCGGGCATCATGCTATGCAGCCATGTCGCCTTCCCGTATCGGCCCGACGGGAAGCCTTAAGTTTCGGGCGAAAAATCTGGGCTCATCAACGCTTTGTTGAGGCAGATGAACATATAAACGTCGCTCCACCGAGGAGCTTACCTCATGCAGAACAAGTCACGTTCCGCGCGCGCCCAAGTCGCTGCTGCCAATCTCGACGATAGCGTGCCGCCGATCGTCGCGGTGCCATTCGTCCTGCTGTTCCTGGTTGCAGCCGGCCTCGTATACGCCGTCACCAAGTTGGCGGGGCTGATCTCGATCGACGGCTGAGCGCTGGGCGATATCCGCCCGCCGGTCGGGACCCGCCATCCGGGCGAGATACCCATCTTGCAAATCAGACCGATTGACACTTACTACCTCTCGCTCTTCTGTTTGGGAAAACAGGGGGAGCTGACAAGATGGCAAGCAAAGCGGCGACTGCGGCTCATCCCTGGTGGCGTCACATCTATGTCCAGGTGCTCGCCGCGATCCTGCTGGGCGTGATCGTCGGAGCTGTCTGGCCTTCGCTCGGCGTGGCGCTCAAGCCCCTTGGTGACGGCTTCGTCAAACTGGTGCGGATGATTGTCGCGCCGGTGATCTTTCTCACCATCGTCGGGGGCATCGCCCACTTGCGTGAATTAGGCGCGCTCGGGCGGATCGTTATCAAAGCCTTCGTTTATTTCCTCGCGCTTTCCACCTTCGCACTGATTGTGGGGTTGGTGGTCGCGAACGTCGTCCAGCCGGGTACCGGCTTGAATATTGATCCGGCCACGCTCGATACGAGCAAGATCGCCGATTATGCCGCGAAGGCGCACGAGCAGAGCATCACCGGCTTTCTGCTCGCGATCATCCCGCAGACATTGCTCGGCGCACTGACCCAAGTCGACATCCTGCCCGTGCTGTTCGTCGCGATCCTGACCGGGGTTGCTGCCGCGCTCGCCGGCGAGCGCGCGCAACCTGTCCTGTCGCTGGTGGATTCGGCGCAGGCGGTGGTGTTTCGCCTGGTCGCTATCCTAATGCGCGCAGCGCCGATCGGCGCGTTCGGAGCCATGGCCTTTACGATCGGCCAATATGGCGTTCGCGTGCTGATCAATCTCGCCGGGCTTGTCGCGACCTTCTACATCACGTCCTTGCTGTTCGTGCTGGTCGTGCTGGGTCTCGTCGCTCGCGCGGCCGGCTTCTCGATTTGGCGGCTGATCCGCTATCTCCGCGCCGAGCTGCTGCTGGTGCTCGGCACATCTTCGTCCGAAGCAGCGCTCCCCAGCTTGATGGAAAAGCTCGAGCGGGCCGGGTGCGCCCGATCCGTCGTCGGTCTGGTCGTGCCGACCGGCTACAGTTTCAATCTCGACGGCACCAACATCTATATGACCCTGGCCGCGCTCTTCATCGCGCAGGCCTGCGGCATCCATCTCACGCTCGGGCAGCAATTGATGCTGCTCGGCGTAGCAATGGTGTCGTCCAAGGGGGCAGCAGGCGTGACGGGAGCGGGCTTCATCACGCTCGCGGCCACCTTGGCGATCGTGCCTTCAGTGCCAGTGGCGGGCATGGCGCTGATCCTTGGCGTCGACCGTTTCATGAGCGAATGCCGGAGCCTCACCAACTTCGTCGGCAATGCGGTGGCGACGATCGTCGTCGCGCGCTGGGAAGGCGCGCTTGATCAGGGCAAGCTCAAAGCGGCGCTCGGCGCCTGAGGCTGACCGCTCAGCGCGTCGCGTTGTAGCGCAGCTGATCGTCGGTGAGCTGAAAGCCGATCAACAGCTCGAAATTCGCCTGATTGATGGCGGCCTTGATCTTGGGATCCGCGAGCGGATCGATCGAGGCGTCTGCGTCGGACGCCTTGCGCTTGCGACGCAGGCGCTGCTGCGCGATCGCGGGCAATGTTGCGAGCGACTTCTGGATATCCGCTCCCGCGGCCGCGCTGCCGGTCGCCCGCAGCTGCCCGTCGGCGAAGTGGATCAGCACCTGGCTGACCTGCTTGGACATGATCTGATTGCCCGCGCGCATGACGGTAGAGAAATAGGGCAGAACCAGATCACGCGCGCCGTTAGGGCTGGCCCGGCGCGCGACGACGTCGAACGTCACATTGGTGTGAACGATGTCTCCGGTCTGATCGCAGCTCGTGCGCAGATTGGTGATGCTTGCGGTGACGTCGAGCGCACGCGCATCCTGGCTCTGCTCGGGGCTGAAGATGCTGACGTCGCCGGTATAAGCGGGAATCGCGACCGCCGGGCAGGTCGAGCGCACGACATTGAGGCCGCCGCTCACGTCGAAATCGTCTTCCTTGGCGCAGCTCGCGAGAATCGGCAGCAAGGCAAGGGCGGGAAACAAGCGACGGATCAAGGGGCGCATCCTATGCGGACCAACGAAGGCCGGCACTCATAGGAAGCGGCTTTCGCCGGGGCAAGCAATCGCTTAAGTGGATGCGATGGACGGAACCACCGCCCCCATTTCCGACAAGCCGCCTCTCGACCTGCTGATTGCAGCGCCGCGTGGCTTCTGCGCGGGTGTCGACCGCGCGATTCGCATCGTCGAGCTCGCGATCGAGAAATATGGCGCGCCGGTCTATGTCCGGCACGAGATCGTGCATAATCGGCACGTCGTCGACGCGCTGCGTGCCAAAGGCGCGGTGTTCGTCGAGGAGCTGGACGAAGTTCCGGATGATGTACCGGTCGTGTTTTCCGCGCATGGCGTTCCCAAGGTCGTTCCGCAGAAGGCGGCCGAACGCGGGCTCGATTATATCGACGCGACCTGCCCGCTGGTCTCGAAGGTCCATCGCCAGGCGGAACGCCTGGTCGAGGCCGGCAAGCATATTCTCTTCGTGGGCCACAGCGGCCATCCCGAGGTGGTCGGCACGTTCGGCCAGGTGCCCGCCGGCGCGATGACGCTGATCGAAACCCTGGCCGATGCGGAACGCGTTGCGCCCGCCGATCCCTCGCAGCTCGCCTTTCTGACGCAGACCACTTTGTCGGTCGATGATACTGCCGAAATCGTTGCCGCACTTCGGCGCCGTTTCCCGCTGATTCAGGTGCCGAGGGGCGAGGACATCTGCTACGCAACCTCCAATCGCCAGGCTGCGGTCAAGGAGATTGCGGGCCAGTGCGACGCAATGCTCGTGATCGGCGCGCCAAATTCCTCAAATTCGGTCCGGCTGGTGGAAGTCGCTTCGCGGCTCGGCACCCGCGCCAAGCTGATCGAAAGCGCAAAGGATCTCGATCTCGCCTGGCTTAAGGGCGTGCGCACCTTGGGCCTCAGCGCGGGCGCCTCTGCCCCTGAAATGCTGTTGCGCGAACTGATCGGGCGACTGCGCGGGCATTTCACCGTATGCGAGCGCGAAATGAGCGGTCCTGAGGAAACGATGACCTTCAAGCTGCCGCGTGCGCTGGCCCCCGCCTGATCATTTCGGAACTCAACATGGCAGTTTATACCCAGGTCTCGGCTGAGGCGTTGTCGGACCTGCTCGCCGGCTATGACGCCGGTACTCTCGTCTCCGCCAAGGGAATCGCGGAAGGCGTCGAGAACAGCAATTATCTGGTCGATACGAGTACCGGGCGTTTCATCCTGACGCTGTACGAGAAGCGCGTCGACAGCGCGGATCTACCTTTTTTTCTGGCGCTGCTCGATCATCTCGCGGGCCAGGGTCTGCCCGTCCCCCGTGCGATTCCGGACCGCACCGGCCGTCAGATCCAGCAGGTCGCGGGCCGCCCTGCCTGCCTGATCGAGTTTCTCCCCGGCGTTTCGGTCAGCCACCCCACCCCGGCGCAGGCCTATGCGACGGGCGCCGCGCTCGGCCAGATGCACGCTGCGCTGGCGGATTTCACCCAGGAGCGTCTAAATGCCCTCGGTCTTTCCGGCTGGCATGCGTTGGCGGCACGGTGCGGTTCCGATCTTGACCATATCTCATCCGGTTTGGGCGAGCGGATCGCCGACGAGCTCGCCTGGCTCGACCGCGCCTGGCCGGCTGCGCTCCCTCGTTCGGTGATTCATGCCGATCTCTTCCCGGACAATGTCCTGATGCAGGGCGATGCGGTGAACGGGATCATCGATTTCTATTTCGCCTGCAGCGACGTGCGTGCCTGGGATGTGGCGGTCACGCATGCCTCCTGGTGTTTCGAGAATGACGGCACCGGCTTCGATCCCGCGCGGGCTGCCAGTCTGATAGCCGGCTACGACGCGACGTTCGGTCTTTCTGATGACGAGCGAACTGCCTTCCCCGCTTTGGCCCGCGGTGCCTGTCTGCGCTTCCTTCTCACCCGCGCGTGGGATTGGCTCAACACGCCGGCAGACGCGCTGGTAACGCGCAAGGACCCGCTGGCTTTCCTGCGCCGGCTCGATTTCTATCGCGACGCCACACCAGGGATGCTCGGGCTGTGAGCGAGCCGCCGATGGTGCATATGGCGACGGATGGCGCTTGCAAAGGCAATCCCGGGCCGGGCGGCTGGGGTGTCGTCATCCGATCGGGCGACAAGGAAAAGGAACTGTCGGGCGGCGAACCGCTCACCACCAACAATCGGATGGAACTCACCGCCGCCATCAAGGGGCTTGAAGCCCTGAAGCGCCCCTGCCGCGTCGTCCTCTCGACGGACAGCCGCTACGTGATGGATGGGCTCACCAAATGGTTACCTGGATGGCAGCGCAACGGCTGGAAGACCGCGGCGAAGCAGCCGGTCAAGAATGCGGACCTCTGGCAGGAACTGGTCGCCGCGTCGGCGCCGCATCGCATCCGGTGGGAGTGGGTGAAAGGCCATGCCGGACACCCTGAAAACGAGCGAGCCGATAAATTGGCGAGCGATGCTGCGCTTACGGCCGGACGCCGCTGATTGGCGCATCCGCATCCGACGCGATCGCCCGCTCAAGATCGTCCCGATCCGCATGTCGAAGCAGGCGTACGACGGGGCCGCTACGCATGAGATCGACTAGCACCCTGTCTTCCCGCTCCGCATCAAACTCATTTGCGCCGCTCGAAGAGGCGAGGAGAAGGCGTCGGGGATTCTCCGCCAACCATCGCGCCAGTACAGGCCATCGTAGCGTCAGCACTGATAACGTCGCGAGCACGCTTTGCGGCGTATTCCGGAAGGAGGCGAGGTCTGTCGCCCTCGCCATGCCGTAAGCCATGATATGCCGCTTCATTGCGCGTGGGTTGGACTCGACGCTGTCGCGAAACACCTCGAGGACATGCCCAGTTGGATTCTCGATCAGATCGGGTGCAGAAAGGCGACGCATGGCAGCCTCACGCAACCTCAATGCCTTTTCCGGATCCTGCCGGGCGTCGACTGCTTGAACCGCCGCAAGAATATTCTCTTCGTCGTAAAGTTGCGCGATTTCGGATAGTTCGGTCGTGTTCGCGTCGGTTGGCGCGCTCGCGCCAGTCCTGAGTAACTGCTTCCAGAAGGCGTTTTTGATCCACTCGGGCATGTGCGGAATGGATGCGGATATCTGAAAGATCTTTTCCAAGAACAGTCCCCCGAGTGTTTGGCCGCCAGGGGGTCTTGATGGGGCAAAGTCGCCATAGGCCTTCTCGAACGCTCGTTCGATCCAGCGTCCATCCCCCGCAACGACGAAGACAATCGGCAGTGTGGTAAAGATGGTATGTATGCCGTCGAGGGTCGTTACTACGGTGGACGCATTGCAACGGTCGATGTCGTCCACGAGGATCGCGACATTCCTTTCAAGCGAACTGAATATCTTCGCCAGATGATCGGTAAGCGCGCCGAGCGGATCGGGACGCGACTTGATGAACTCCTGGGCGGTAGTGTCGGAGGCGGTGGCGAAGCGACTAGCGGCCAGAACGATCCCGAACACGGCCGCAACCACGGAAAGAAGATCCTTGGCCGCAGCCGCCACGGACTTAAGCGTCGCATCGGTGGACGAATCCGCCGGGATCGAGAACCGGAACAAAACGACCCCCACGCACAGCGCGAACAGACCGGCGACAAACACCCAAGTGCGACCTGAAAACGTCTTGAAGTAATAGTTCCGAAGGCGGAGCTTCAGCGCGGCGGCATATCGTCCACTCCGGACGAGATCCGCTGACGCGGCGCTGACCAACCGCGCCGTAAGCGTCCACCAAGGTGGGTCCGTCCGTTGCTGTTGCCAGGCATTGTACCGCAAAATGACCCAGGATTTGTCATGGGGTGAGGCGGAAGCCGTCAGCGAATCCGCAAGAAAGTTGAGAACGGTGCTTTTTCCGCTGCCCCACGGGCCATCGAGGTGAATCACGATGGGAGCGTGGGTCTCGTTGGCGCGCACCCGCCGTATCCGTGCTGCTAACACATCCGCAAAGGCACGCCGGCCAAGTTGATCGGCCGCGGCCGGCGAGTCACTGAATGTCTCAACGCTTCCGGATGCCAGCGCCCCAGCCAGCATGTCCTCGAGTGCAGCTTTGGATTTGGTATCGAGGCTTTCAGCGGCCGATGGCCCATCTCCCTTCTCGCGGCTCAGTTCGGCTAGGAAACCGGCCATCCGGAGCTTGGCGCGTACGGTGCTATCGAGCAGGGCAAGGCCCACCACGACATATCGCCCGTTGATCCGGACGTTGGGCTTGTAGAGTGCTGATACCTCCTCCACCCATTCAGATGCCGGCTTGTTTTCGGCGTCGTGGGATGCGCCTGAGTCCACGATCAACGCGGTCCCGAACTCCCGTCCCCGGTTCGAACCATAGTGGGCATGAGAAACAAGAATGTCGGACGCCAGTTTCGCGGCTGTAACATCGGCCTGACTGAATCGTCTAATTGCGACTTCTACGGACGAGGAATAAGGTTGGCGGCTCTTGCGCTGTTCGGCGTCGTCCATGAAGGCCTCCCTCCTGCCTAGACTGCGAAGCCAAGGAAATCATTGGGAACGACCTCTCGCCAGTGACAAGCGAGCATGACCAGGGTCGGGAATGTGTAGGCGAGCCCACGAACAGCCATTTGGGGTCCCTTCCCAACCCGATGTCGCGGCAGAATAACACAAGGACGCCACGCTTCGAAGTTGCAGCCTGTTTCTTGGGTGGTATTCGACGGTGCCCCACGCCCCGCCAGTGCCCTGCCAAGCGGTGGCACGTGCCGGACTCGGCCAACAGGTGGAATGGGAACATCGGGGCTAGGGGCAGTCAGCCGCGATGGTCACAGGCACGATGCCGTCAGCCGATCGCTGTAACCTGCCTGCCCCCGAATGCCGAATTGAGGGCGATTTAGATGCCCGCCGCAAGGCGCGCAGCCGAACCGGCATACCCCTGAGCGCGCGATGCGACGAACACCCAAATCGACGCGAAGTTACTGATGAGCAACTCACACGCGGCGCGCTCAACGGACCAGCTGCCATCGGGTTTCCGGGAAAATTAACCCGAGCTGCCTTAGTATGTCGGGACTGGCGCCCAGCCGCGCTTATTGCTAATAAGTCGCACAAACAGATGAAGGCCGTTCCGGTGCGTCTCGATCAGCTTCCCCTTGGTACCGCATCGCGCATCGCGTCGATCGACTGGTCGGATCTCGCTCCGAACGAAGCGCGCCGGCTACGCGAGCTGGGTTTCGATCATGGCGTATCGATCGAAGCGCTGCATCGCGGCGCAATGAAAGGCCCACTCGCCTGCCGAGTCGGACGGATGATCGTGGCGGTCCGGCGCGCGGTCGCGGCGGCGGTGATCGTCGAACCCGCATGAACCCCGCACCTCTGGTGGCGCTGGTTGGAAATCCCAATGCCGGCAAATCCGCACTTTTCAACGCTCTGACAGGCGCGCGCCAAAAGGTCGGCAATTATCCCGGCGTCACGGTCGAGCGGAAGGTCGGCCGGATGTCACTGGACGACGGGCGGCCGCTCGAACTCGTCGATTTGCCCGGCACTTACAGCCTCGATCCTGCCAGCCCCGACGAGCAGGTAACACGTGACGTGCTGTTCGGCCGCCAAGCGGGCGAGCGGACGCCTTCAGCCTTGGTCGTTGTCGTCGATGCCACCAACCTCGACAATCATCTCCGCTTCGTTCTCCAGCTGATCGCGCTTGGTCTGCCCACCGTGGTGGCGCTCAACATGATCGACATGGCGGTTCGCGACGGCCTGGAGATCGACACAGCCCGCCTTTCGGCGGAGTTGGGGGTGCCCGTGGTCCCCACGGTCGCCGTGCGCAAGCGCGGGCTGGATGAGCTACGGGTTGCGCTCGGGCGCGCAGTCGGTGGCGGCGGCAAGCCGGCCTTTGCCAGTGGCGAACCTGGAGAGATTACCAAGCTCCAGCGCGAAGCACGACGCATTGCCGCGGCGGTGACGGTGCAGCAATCGCCCGGCAATGCCTGGACCCAGCGGCTCGATAGCGTCGCCCTGCACCCGGTGATCGGACCAATCCTGCTCGCCGCATTGATGTTCGTCATGTTCCAGGCCGTGTTTTCCTGGAGCCAGGCGCCGATCGAGTGGCTCGCCAATGCGCAAAGCTGGCTATCCGATACGGCTGTGAGAACCCTGCCCGGCGGTTTCGTGCGCTCGCTTCTAGTCGAAGGCGTCATCAATGGCGTCGGCTCGGTCGTCGCCTTCCTGCCACAGATCCTGATCCTGTTCGCTTTCATCCTGGTACTGGAGGCATCGGGCTATATGGTCCGGGCCGCCTTCCTGATGGACAGGCTGATGTCGGGCGTGGGGCTCTCGGGCCGCGCCTTCATCCCGCTCCTCTCCTCCTTCGCCTGTGCGATTCCGGGCATCATGGCAACGCGCACGATCGACGATCAGCGCGATCGTCTGACCACGATCCTGATCGCCCCATTGATGACCTGTTCGGCGCGGCTGCCTGTCTACGCCGTCGTTATCGGCGCGTTCATTCCTGCGCGACGCGTGCTGCCGGGCGTCGGCTTGCAGGGGCTGGTCCTCTTCTGCCTTTATATCGCTGGGATCATGGGTGCGATGGGCGCGGCGGCGGTACTTCGCCGTACGGTCGCCCGGGGCGGTGGCGGCGGCTTCATGCTCGAGCTGCCCAAATATCAGATGCCGGCGTGGCGCGACGTTGCCATCGGCTTATGGCAGCGCGCGCGCATCTTCATGCGCAGGGCGGGGACGGTCATACTCGCGGTCACCGCCGCGCTCTGGCTGCTGACCTCTTACCCGCAGGTGCCGGAGGGAAGCGGGCTTAAGCAGAGTGATTATTCGATCGCGGGCCGGATCGCATCCGTGATCGAGCCGATCGTCCGCCCGGTCGGCTTCAACCACGACATGGCGCTCGCGATCATCCCGACCATGGCCGCACGCGAAGTCGCGGTTTCGTCGCTGCAGACCATTTATTCGATCAATGCCGGCGATGATGAGAAGGTCGGCCAACAGCGGCTCGCGGAGCGGCTGCGCGGCGCCTGGTCGTTGCCCACCGCCCTCGCTTTCCTCGCCTGGTTCGTATTCGCGCCGCAGTGCCTGTCGACGATTGCGGTGATCCGACGGGAGACCAATGGGTGGTTCTGGCCCAGCTTCACGCTCGCTTATCTTTTCTCGCTCGCCTGGATCGCGGCGGGCATTACGTTCTGGACCGCGACCGCACTCGGGCTCTAAGACCGGCGCCACAGCATTTTAGCGGAGAGACAAATGGCCGGTTCGGTCAACAAGGTGATCCTCGTCGGCAATCTCGGGCGGGATCCCGAATCGCGCAGCTTTCAGAATGGCGGCAAGGTCGTGAACCTGCGCATTGCCACGTCTGAGACCTGGAAGGACCGCAACAGCGGCGAACGACGTGAGAAGACCGAATGGCATTCGGTCGCGATCTTCAATGAAGTCCTCGCCAACACCGCGGAACGCTTCCTGCGCAAGGGCAGCAAGGTCTATATCGAGGGCCAGCTCCAGACCCGCAAATGGCAAGATCAGTCGGGTCAGGACCGCTATTCGACCGAAATCGTGCTGCAGGGCTTCAATGCGGTGCTCGTGCTGCTCGATCGCCGCGAAGGCGAAGGCGGCGGCCGCGGTGGTTGGGAAGACGATACCGCCGGCGGCGGTGACTTCAATTCGAGCTTCGTCGGCAGCGGCGGCGGCACGCGTGGCGGCGGCTTCGGCGGGGGCAGCAGTGGCGGAAGCAGCCGCCCGGCAGCCTTCGACAGCGATCTGGACGACGACGTTCCATTCTAGGAACCAGGCGGCGTTCTCCCGAATGCCGCCTTCTGCTCAGCGCACGGGAACTGCCCCTCGGCACTGGCTTAGTTTAGTCGCCGCACGGCAGCGGCAACCAAGAACATGCCAGTTATCCCTTTTCCCGGTGTGTTTTGCTTCTATAATACAGTTCGATGCTGCACGGTCCTTCCGATGATCTGCGTGAGGATATCGCGCTCGACAGGGCGCCTCAGCAGGACTCGCCTCCCGATACCGCGCCAGCGGCCAAGCCGTCGCTACGCCCACGTCGGTTCAGCCGGTGGCGGATCGCAGCCTGGACTCTCGTCGCGATCGCCCTGCTCTTCCTTGCGACAGTGGGGTGGCTCGCGGTCGTCGCACCGCCTTCCCAAACCATGCGTCCGGTCGTACCGCCAAGCGTCACATTGCTCGCGTCGAACGGCATTCTGATCTCCCGGCGTGGGGCAGTCACCGACAGCCCCGTCGATGTCCACCAATTGCCCGATCATGTGAGCGAAGCCTTCCTCGCAATTGAGGATCGCCGCTTCTACCGTCATGGCGGCATCGATCCACGCGGCATTGCGCGGGCCGCCTGGCATGATCTGCGCGCCGGCCGCGCGGCTGAGGGTGGCAGTACGATCACCCAACAGCTTGCGAAGCTCGTCTATCTCAATTCCGACCGCACGGCGACGCGGAAGCTCAAGGAAGCCCTGATCGCCGTTTGGCTGGAGGCTTGGCTCTCCAAGGATCAAATCCTCTCCCGTTACCTCTCGGACGTCTATTTCGGTGACAATGTCTATGGCCTCAGGGCCGCTGCTCGCCATTATTTCAGCAAGCGGCCTGAGGCACTGACGATTGGTGAGGCTGCGATGCTGGCTGGCCTGATGAAGGCCCCGTCGCGGCTGGCGCCGAGCGCCAATCTGGCGGGCGCACGCGAACGCGCGGCGCTCGTTGTCGGAGCGATGGCGGATGCGGGGTTCATAAGCCCCAGCGACGCGCGACGCGCCTCACCTGCAAATCTGCGCCTGAAGCGGGCGCCCGAGCCCACGCAGGGAACCTATTTCAGCGATTGGCTGATGCCAGCAGTGCATCGTGGGGGTGACGACGCCTTTACCCCGACGGTCGTGCGCACCACGCTTGACGCGCGCCTGCAGCGACTTGGCGAGCGCACCGTGGCACGCGCCGGGTTGCACGGCGCCCAGGTGGCGCTGGTCGCAATGCGCCCGGATGGTCGGGTCGTCGCCATGATCGGCGGGCGCGATTATGCCAAGAGCAGCTTCAACCGCGCGATCCAGGCGAAGCGGCAGCCGGGATCGACCTTCAAGCTGTTCGTATATCTGGCCGCTTTGCGTGCGGGCATGACCCCCGGTGACCCTGTCGAGGATCGCCCCATCACGATCGGCGACTGGTCGCCCCGCAACAGCGATGGCCGCTATCTCGGCACGATTGCGCTGCGCGAGGCCTTCGCCCGTTCCAGCAATGTCGCGGCGGTCCGGCTGACGCAGCATGTTGGGCCCGCTGAAGTCGTGCGCGCCGCCAGGGATCTCGGCATTCAGAGCCCCTTGCGCGCGGAGCCAGGCATCGCGCTCGGGACGTCGAGCACCAGCTTGCTCGAACTGACCAGCGCCTACGCCGCTGTCGCAGGCGGACTTTATCCGGTGCGGCCCTATGGCTTGCCCGATCAGGCGCCTGGCACGGCGGCTGCCGACGATCGGCAGCGGCTGAACAGCCGTGATCGCGCGATGCTGCTGGATCTGCTGTCGACAGCCGTGAACAGCGGCACGGCGCGCGGGGCGCGCCTGACTACTCAGGTCTATGGCAAGACCGGCACCTCGCAGGACAATCGCGATGCGCTGTTCGTCGGATTCGCTGGCGGTCTGGTGACCGCGGTCTGGGTCGGCAGAGACGATAATGAGCCGCTGCCCGGCGTTGCGGGCGGCGGGCTACCCGCAAATATCTGGAGAAGCTTTATGGCGGAAGCGATCGGCGCGCGCCCTGCCCGCGCACCGGTCCCCCGCATGGTCGATCCCGATGCGGGCGTAGATCATTTCCTGCGATCCGTGCTCGATCGCATTAAGATACATATCGGCTTTTGATCACGTAAGCGAGACATGAGCCGCGGCGGGCGGCGTACGTCATATGACGTAGGAAGAGCACCCGTGAAAACGGTCTAAGTCTGATACCATGCAGCCAGTGAAATACCGTGCCCGCCGCCTTGCAACCATCCGCCGGACGATCGTGGGTGCGGGGGCCATAATATTCCTGGCTGCAGCCGCCCCTATTTCGAGGATGCCCGCCTTCGCCCCCTGGATTGACGGGACGACGGACAGCGAGCCGGAAACCCAGGTTCAGATGATCGACGCAGACACGTTCGTCATCCGCCAATCGGTGAAGACCAACTTCGAAGCTCCCTTTCTCTATCTTCTGTTCGGCGAGGATCGCGCCCTGTTGCTCGATACCGGCGCCGGCGGGCTCAAGATGCGCCCGACCATCGAACGACTGATCGCCGAGTGGCGTACCAGGCATGGCGGCCGGGCAGTCCATCTCGTCATTGCCCACTCGCACAGCCATGGGGATCATCATGCCGGCGACGACGAGTTTCGGGGTCGCGCCGATACCGAGATTGTGGGACTTTCGCCCGAACAGGTCGCGGCGTTTTTTCACATTGCGGATTGGCCGCGCGGCGACGCGCCTTTTGATCTCGGCAAGCGCATTCTGACCATCATACCGACGCCCGGCCATGAGCCGGCGCACATCATGGTCTATGACGCACGCACGCAATTACTGCTTTCCGGCGACATGCTCTACCCGGGAAGACTCTATGTGCCGCTCGACCGGTTCGATGAATTCCGCGCGAGCGCTGATCGGCTCGCCGTCTTTGCGCAGGGCCATCCCGTCCGAGCGCTGCTCGGCGCGCATATCGAGATGACCACGAGCCCCGGCCAGGATTATGCGATGGCAGCGGCGACGCATCCTTCGGAACATCCCTTGCCGCTCCCACCGGCCGCGATCGGCGAGCTGAGGAATGCCGTGGCACAGGCCGGGCCGGTGCCGAAGGTCGATCGGCACGCTGACTTCATCGTCTATCCGCGCCCACCCCGTCCACCGGGATGAGGGATAGACGTGCTTCCAAGGCTTAGCGCCCCGACTTCCGCCTAAAACGGTGAGCAGGGAGATAATTGAAGGCAGGTGATCGATGCTGAGAGTCGACCGAGTGATAGACCTGAAGGTCCTCAAGATGGTGCGGCTGGTCGCGCCCTCAGCCGAGACTTACACGGCCAACAAAGCGCTAGGCCGCCGGTTCATGAAGCTGATTGCCGTTCGGTTCGAGGTTCGCGCAGGAGAAAGCCTCAACTTGCCTTATCCGTTCTGGGCAGGTCACGCAGTCGGGCAACTGGTGGCGCTCGCCGACATCGCGCGACATCCGCTTGGTCCGCGTTGCACGCCAATCGCGTGACTCTACCCGGGGGCCATCTTCATGTTCATCGCGACATGTAGGCACGCCACCCCCCGAGGGAGGTGATGTCCTCCGCGTTGGCGATGGCGCGGGGTTCTGCGACGAAGCCTTTGACGAGGCTGCCATCCTCCAGCGTTACCGTGCCGATGGCGAGAGGGGGCGGCACCTCGGCGACGAAGCTACCGAACGCCGCCATGTCCAGCTCATATATTTCGAGCGCAATGGTCGCGCCCTCGCCACTATGTACGAGCGCCGGCTTGGGCGGAACGCTGTCCGCCATGGCGTAAAGGCGATAAGCGGGCGCAGTCTTCGCCTCAGTTACGAAGCGGGCATCGCGCGATGTCAGCTGCCAGTGCAGTGGCATATCCTTCAGATGCGCGCCGACGACCGCCAGCTTCACGGTTTCCATCCGTCCCTCCAGATCAAGCGGCGGCAGGGAGGCCGGCGCGGGAAAAAGCACATTGGCCGCGTCGATCAGGGCGCGATCGGTTCCAGCCGGGCCGATCAAGGTCACGCCGAAGCCGACACCACTCTGATAGCTGCCGGCGGGCACCGCGATTGCGGCCATGTCGAGCAGATTCACGAAGTTGGTATAGGCGCCCAGACTCGCGTTGAGCGCGATCGGCGCGGCGAGCATTTCCGCGACGCGATAACAGGTCGGCGCCGTGGGGAGCGCGAGCAGGTCGACCTCCGCCCACATCTGCTCGGCCACCCGAGCAAGCTCGGCGAGGCGGTAGCCCCCCTCAAAAGCATCGATAGCGTTGTAGCGGTGTCCCTGCTCGACGATCTCACGTACGACAGGATGAATCGCGTCCGGCGCATCGTCGAGCATAGACCGGAGCGCGGCAGTCCGCTCGGCGACCCACGGGCCATCGTAGAGCAGCCGGGCCGCCTCGTTGAGCGGCTCCATGTCGATCTCGACCAGTTCGGCGTCCAGGCCGTCCAGCGCCTTTCGATAGAGAAAGTCGGATTCGATGTCGCCGAACCAGCGGAGCTGATCGGGACCAGGAATGCCGATCCGACGCACCCCCCGCGGGAGAGCGGGCATTTGCCGGGAGAAGGCGTCCTCCGGATCGAATCCCGCGGCGATAGCATCGACCAATCCCGCCTCATCAGCAGAAGCGGCGAAAACGGTGATGCAGTCGAGCGTGCGACAGGCAGGAACAAGGCCGCGGCTGCTCCAGCGTCCCCGCGTCGGCTTGAAGCCGACGAGATGATTGAAGGCGGCTGGAACGCGACCCGATCCGGCGGTGTCGGTACCGAGCGCGAAGGGGACCAGCCCAGCGGCCACCGCGACTGCAGAGCCGGAGCTCGAACCGCCACTCACCCAAGCTCGATTATAGGCGTTGCGTGGGACGCCGTAGGGGCTGCGGGTTCCGTTAAGGCCGGTTGCGAACTGGTCGAGATTGGTCTTTCCGACCGGGATCGCGCCCGCAGCGACCAGCCGTTCAACCACCGTGGCCGACCGCGTCGGTGCGTAGGAAAAAGCGGGGCAAGCCGCAGTCGTATCGAGGCCCACAACGTCGATATTGTCCTTCACTGCGAAGGGTACGCCCGCAAGCGGCAGCTTTTCGCCGGCGACGACACGCGCATCCACCCTCGCGGCGGCGGCGCGGAGCGCCCCGACATCGAAGCGGGAGATCCAAACGGCGGGTTGAATAGCATCGTAGAACGCCAGGCGTTCCAGCACCTCATCCATGACCTGGGCAGCGCTGCGCCGACCCGACCGAACATCGGCCGCGATCGCCTCAACCGACCATCGATCCAACGCGATCACTGCCGCATCAGCGCCAGTACCGGAGCGCCGGGCGAAACAGCCTGTCGTTCCTCTACATAAAGCGCGGCTACCGTTCCCGAGCTGGGACTGATCACCGGGAATTCCATCTTCATGGCTTCCAGGACGGCGATCGTCTCGCCCGCGGCGACAATGTCGCCAGGAGCCTTCATCAACTTCCAGACGCTGCCGCCGAAGGGCGCTTCGACCAGATCCGCGCCGTTTGGGACTATGATCGCGTCGGCAGGTTTGTCGTCGGCCTCTTCGGTCAGGCTGGCGACGCGATCGAACTCGCCGCGCCGCTCCCAGTCCGCGCGTTCAGCGGCAAAAGCAGCATTGCGGCGCGCCTCGAACTCGGTGATCGAGACCGAATTCTCGGCCAGAAAGGCGCGATAATCGGCAAGTCGGAACTCGGTCTCCTCGATCCGTATGTCGCGCCTGCCGAGAGGGAAATCGCGGCGCCACTCAGTCAGTTCGTCATGCGTGACCGGGAAGAAACGGATCTGATCGAAGAAGCGCAAAAGCCACGGCTTGTCCGAGAAGGGGCCGGCCTGGCGATAGGTATTCCATACCTGGATGGTGCGGCCGAACAGTTGATACCCCCCCGGCCCTTCCATGCCATAGATGCACATATAGGCCCCGCCGATCCCAACCACGTTGGGCGGCGTCCAGGTGCGCGCGGGATTGTACTTGGTCGTGACCAGGCGATGGCGTGGGTCGATCGGCGTCGCCACCGGTGCGCCCAGATAGACGTCGCCAAGGCCGTAGACGAGGTAACTCGCGTCGAAGATGATCCGATGAACTTCTTCGGTGGTTGCCAGCCCATTTGCGCGGCGGATGAATTCGATATTGTCGGGGCACCAGGGCGCATCGTCACGCACCACCGCCATGTAGCGTTGGATCGTCTGATGGATGGCGGGATCGTCCCAGCTCAACGGCAGATGCACGATGCGCGAGGGGATCGTGAAATCGTCCAAGTCGCCGAGTTGATCCTCGATCGCCGTAAGCCGCTCGAGCAGAGCGTCCTGCTTCAGGCGAACGCCGTCGATGTGAACTTGGAAAGATCGAATACCGGGGACGATGTCGAGGATGCCGGGCAGTTCGAGCGCGGCGAGCGCGGTCGTGGCGGCATGGACCCGCAGCCGAAGCTCTAGATCGAGCTTGATCGGGCCATATTCGACAAGGAGATTACGATCGCCCTGGCGGCGATAGAGGACGCGCGGTCGTCGGCCGCGTGGCGCCAGATCGGCGAGGATCGCGTCATGCCCGCCGACAATCCTGCCCAGGGCCGGCAAAGCGGGCCGGCCCTCGATCCATGTCTCTTCGGCCAGACTCGCGGCATCGGCCTCGGTCAAACTGACTTCTTCGAAGCGGATGGAATCACCCGGCGCCAGCTGGCCTACCTTCCAGAGATCCGCCGCAATCACCACGAACGGGCAGACGAACCCCCCGAGCGAGGGACCGTCGGGACCCAGGATGATCGGCATGTCGCCCGTGAAATCGAGCGCGCCGATCGCATACGGATTGTCGTGGATGTTCGACGGGTGGAGGCCGGCCTCGCCGCCATCCTTGCGGGCCCATTGGGGCTTTGGGCCGATCAGGCGAACGCCGGTCCGGTTGCTGTTATAATGTACCCGCCAGTCGGCGGAGAGGATCGTTTCGATATCCTCGGGCGCGAAAAAATCGGGCGCGCCATGTGGACCATAGAGAACGCGGATCGCCCAATCGGGTCCGAGTTTCGGCTGCTCGACAATACGCGCACCCGGAATCACGGCGGGCGCGTGCGGCGTCAGGTGCAGCGTGTCGCCGACGCGAAGGCGGCGTCCACCATGACCGCCGAACTCGCCAAGATCGAAGGTGCTGCCGCTGCCGAGATAGGCGGGAACGTCCAATCCGCCGGCGAACAGGATATAGCCGCGCATGCCGCCGCCACTGATGCGGCCCAGCGCAAGAACCTGTCCCGCGCCGACCGCCATCGGCTTGTTCCGGGATACCGGCTTGCCGTCCAGCGTAGCGTTAAATTCGGCGCCGGTCAGGCAGATGCGGGTCGCGGTGTTGAACTGGAGCGTCGGGCCCGTCGCG
>Ga0207647_10001360_pt1 | contig 18785 bp, 15 predicted proteins | sample KBSCornC2_FD_184295 | JGI IMG/M metagenome (GOLD analysis project Ga0207647, IMG submission 184295) | Corn rhizosphere microbial communities from Kellogg Biological Station, Michigan, USA - C2 (SPAdes) (version 2) | ecosystem: Host-associated > Plants > Roots > Rhizosphere ... | reverse complement strand
TCCCGTCCTGTGTCCGGTCTGCAAGACTGTTGGGTTGATCAAGTGCGAGGGCGCGCGCATTTCCACGACAGGACCAGACGGCCGGCAGGCAGCATTGAGCGATGATCTGTGTGCCTGTCTTTGCACACCGCATCCGCGTCTCGTGCCGTCGCAAACGACGTCTTACGTTGACGTGCAGGCGCCGCTGCACGGCTGACGCAGCGAACCGATAACGAATACCAAGGAGGGTGACGTGATGATGAAGCGCATATTCAGTCTGATGCTGCTGCTGGCGATCGTGGCAACCATGACGGGTTGTGCATCGCTGAAATGCATTCCGACGTGTTGACGTTCTGAGGCGTGCATGTGTTCTTGCCCATGGGCGAAAGGCAAGAGTCCGCTCTCATTTGAATAGACAGTCCCGTGTCGCGAAAGCGCGGATCGAGCCTCGTATAACAATCGAGCGTATCGGTTTATTCCATCGCGGCACCTCGATTGCCAGGCTGCCGCATGATCAACCGAATGTGAAGCTGAACACCTTCACGCCTGGATCGAGGAATTCAATCTGGAACGTGCGGTCATTCACTGGACCCGGCTGACGCACGAGCTGATACAGCCGCGCGCTCGTCACCACACCCGTACCGTCGCTGGCGACATCGGCACCGTGCGCCGCGCCGGGCGCCGCGCCGTCGACGGTGATACGGAAGCGCACGGGCTTGCCATCCGCGGTCGGCGCCAGCACCAGGTGCAGGTCGCGCGCATGGAAGCGATAAGCGATGCGCCCTTGCCGCGCGGTCGGCACGGCGGACTCCGCGCCGATGTTCCACTCGCCCGCCAGCCCCCAGTTGTTGAGCGGCAGTTGCGCGGGCAGCGTATAGGCGAACGCGGCATCGCGCTTCACGCGCTGTGGCGATGCGAAGCCCTGCGCCTCCCGGTAACCCACGTAGGTCTCGCCCGAGCCGACATCCGCCGGGTCCGCGGCGGCTTGCGCGCCGGTTGCTTGCACCGGCTGCCGGGCCGCAGCGAGCAGCGAACCGCCGTGGTCGGCCAGCAGTTGCCGGATGGCCTGTTCCGCTTCGTCATAGCCGCCTTCGCCGAAGTGGTGATAGCGGATGCGGCCCTGCGCATCGACGATATAAAACGCCGGCCAGTACTGGTTGCCGAACGCCTGCCAGATGCGGTAGCCGTTATCGATCGCCACCGGGTAGTGGATGTTCAGGTCGCCCAGCGCGCGTTCGACGTTGCCCGCGTCGTGCTCGAAACCGAACTCCGGCGTGTGCACGCCGATCACGACGAGGCCGTCGTCGTGATAGCGCTGCGCCCATGTCTTCAGATACGGCAAGGTCCGCAAACAGTTGATGCACGAGTAGGTCCAGAAGTTGACCACGACAACCTTGCCGCGCAACGCGTCGCTGGAAAGCGGCGCGCTGTTCAGCCATGAGGTCGCGCCGTCGAGCGAGGGCAGGCGGCCCTGCACGGGCAGAGCGGCAGGCGTCGAGGCGCTCGACACGTTCGACACGTTCGACGTACTCGACACGCGCACGATGCGGTCCGCTTGCGCGGCTGCGGGCACCGGCTTTTTCGTTGCGAGCAGATTGACCAGCCTGCTCTCGATAGCGTTGGTCGGAGCCGACGGAACGTACGCGAGAATCCGCGTGTCGATGCCCAGCGCGATCGCTCCCACGGTGAGCAGCACGAGTGCGCCCATTGCACGGCGCAATCCCTCGCCGAGGCCGAAAGAACGCTTGAGCAGATCCAGCGAGCGCTTGCCCAACCCGGACGCGACCGCCAGCGAGCACGCTGCGCCGCCGGCGTAGGCGGCAAGCGCCGCCCCGGTTTGCCAGCTCGCGCCATGCAGCGCGGCGCCGGTCAGGATCAGGCCGAGAATGGGTCCCGCGCACGGCGCCCACAGCAGGCCAGTCGCCGCGCCGAGCAACACCGCCGAGCCGATCCGGCGCGTCGCGCCCTGGCCTTGCGAACTCGCGACGAAGCGGTCGGCGAGACCGGAAAGCGGGCGCGACAGGCGCGACGCAATCTCCGGGAACAGCAGCGCCGCGCCGAATACCGCGAAAAGTGCGAGCGATATCCAGCGCCCGTACTCGCTCAGTTGCGCCGCGCCGCTCAGACCGGCCGTGCCGAGCCCGGTCACCAGCGCAAAGGTGCCCGCGAGGCCGACAAGAAGAGGCAGGCGGTCCGTCACGAACGGCCGGTCGGAGCGTGCGAACACGAACGGCACGACGGGCAGAATGCAGGGGCTCAGGATAGTGAACACGCCCGCGAGGAATGCGATGACGATGAGTAACATGAGATCGGTATCCAGACAGTAGGCAATTGGACGGACCGGCATCGAACGCCGCGTGAAACGGCGTAACGGGCCATGAGCCGTATTCCACCGCTCTCATGTATCGGGAGGATTTCAGCAAATGCGCAACGCGCAACGCAATGTATCGATTGCGGCCCGCGATACATGGCGATACAAAGCGCCGCCATCCGGCCGCGGGCCGCCGTCCTCGTTGTATCCGAACGTATCTGGCCGCGCTGGCGACACGAAGGATTTCACACCGGCCCGCGGCGGACACAAGCCAGATACTTCCATGCGCTCCAATACGCTCAGGTACTGACTCATTGGAGATTCTTCATGTTCGATCGTCTCAAGATGGCCGCCATCGTCGCGGGCGTGGCCGGCGCAGCCTTGCTTGCCGGCTTCGCCTATACCGGCGGCGCGACCGGCCAGACGTCCTCGCTGCAAACCGGAGCGTCCGCGCCGGCTTTCACGGGCATCGGCACCTGGATCAACAGTGCGCCGCTCGACCAGGCGCAATTGCGCGGCAAGGTCGTGCTCGTCGACTTCTGGACATTCGATTGCATCAATTGCGCGCACACGCTCCCGCACGTCAAGGACTGGTACGCCCGCTATCACGACAAGGGACTGGTGGTCGTCGGCGTGCATACGCCCGAATACTCGTTCGAGCGCGACACCGGCAATCTGAAGAATGCGGTGAAACGCTTCGGCATCGAGTACCCGGTCGCGCAGGACAACCAGTACGCGACATGGGATGCGTACGGCAATCAATACTGGCCCGCGCTGTATCTGTTCGACCAGAACGGCAAACTGGTGTACAGCCATTTCGGCGAGGGCCGCTATGCGGAAACGGAAGGCAAGATCCGCGGCTTGCTCGGCCTCGACGGAAAACAAGGCTGATTTCGCAGCGGTTTTGAATCGAACCGATGAACGCGCACGAAGCGCCTCCGCCAGCGGCGTGAGGCGTGCGCGTCAGAACAGCTTGCTGATCGCCGGCACGCTTAGCACGGCGGCGTAGTAGCCCATGAACTGGACGCCGGTATTAAACGCAAACAGCCGGGCGAGCAATCCGCCAAAAAGGCCGACGGTGAGAATCACGGCAAGTCCGAGCAACTGTCCTTCCCAGAGACCGATCACCGCGATCAGGCCGGAAAACGTCGCGATTATCGCCTCATGACTCAGCTTGCGCGCGACGAAGGAAGCCGCGCGGTGCGCATGGTTCATGGCGAGCGGATAAGCGATCAATGCCGCCAGAAGAACCGACAGCAAGCCGAACACCAGGAACTGCCACGTCGACATCAGCGTATGCAGGTTGTCGATGTGGCCGGTTGCTTCATTCACAGTAAAGCGCGGAGGCGCATTGAAGAGCGGCGCGGCGGGCCCCGCCGCCACCGGGCTGAGCGGCAAGCCGAACGCGATGAGCGGAATCAGCGCCTCGGCAATATAAGTGGCTTCGGTCACGCCGTTCCGCACGGCGATGACGGTGGTCAGACGCTGGTACGCGTGCCGGATTCGCGCGCCGACGACTTCGCCCATGAGCACCGTCATTGCGACCGGGCTGAAAACAAACGTTGCACTCGACACTGCTGCCGTCGCCACGGTATAGGCAATCTGCTGCCGGTCGAGCACCTTGAGCGGATTGGGAAAGTACCCGCGCCAACCCTTGAGGTCCGGTGCCAGCGCGAATCTCGACATGCTGTCGCGACGCATGCGCCGCCTTTCCGCCGGCGAGAGTATCGAGAACAGGTCGGTAATCAAGGGACCAATGGCAATGCCGAGGAAATAGCTCACGCTCAGGTTGACCCCATGACTGCGCGTCAGCGCCTGAAGCCCGACGATCAGCAAGACAAACGGAATCAGCAACAGCACCGAAGCCCATCGACCCATCGAACAATAGGCGATGCACACTGCCGCGAACAGGAACACCCACGGCGCGGCGCTCGCGATCACCCCGCCGAAGGGCGCGAGCATGACCGCGAACAGCACGGCGAAAGGCACCGCGACCAAGGCCGCCACGATCGCGCCGGATATCATCTTGCGCAAGGCGATATGCGGCACGCCCAGCGAGCGCAGCATCGCGGCTTGCTGCAGAAGCGGCGCAGCCATCGTGTCGCCCGGAATGCCCAGCAACGCGGTGGGAATGGCGTGCGTCATATGCTTGGCTATCGCGCCCGACATGAAAAATGTGAATACCCCGGCCGGCGGCACGCCGAGCAAGGCCACGAGCAAGGTCAGCGGCGCGATGGTCGTGGTTTCGTCAGTGCCTGAGACGAGGCCGATCGCGGCGAACACGACGGCGCCGATCAGTCCCATTGCGAGAGCCACGGGTAGCGCGTGAAGCAGCGAGTCCATCAGCGCTTCCCCTCGTGCCCGGCTACTCGGGAAGCCTCGTAGGCGGCAAACGGATCGTACAGCCCCAGCTCCCTCAATTCGGCCACGGCGCTAGCCGGAAGATCGGAGAGCGATCCGATGCCGCCGCATTCTTCACCGAGTTGATCGAGCACCCGCAGCCGGTCCGATTCGTCGACCGTGTGTTCGATCACGACGCGCTTTGGCGGGAAGAAAACGGCACTGAGCGCGCCCGCCGCCACGCATCCGCCGAGTCCGATCAGCATGGCATAGGCACGCACGATTGCCGGATCGCGCGCAGCCGAGGACAACACCGCTTGACCGGCCTCGAACGCCGCGACACTCAGGGCTACACCCAGTACCACGGACCACGCCAGATGCCGGAGGTCGACCGTGTCGCCCCATACTTCGGCGAGCACGAAAGCCGATGTGTCGGCGCGCGCGCGAATGCCGGAACCGTCTCTCGCGGCCGGCGTTGCACTGGCACTGGGTTGTTCCAATTGTCTCTCTCCTGATCGAAGTGTTTATTCAAAGCGTACGCATTCTTCGCGGAGACGGACAAACACTTCGCTACATTGCTCTCCGGTTCCTGCTGAATACAACACCATCGGAAATCGTGATGGGTGACGAACGCGACCCATGCGTTGGCCGCGCCCGCTTGCCGGAGACCGCCCATTGCGGACCCCGGCAAATCGAGCCCTCGAAAATGTCATGCATCGCGTGGACCGTTGAGTACTTCTTTTGCGAAGTCGGTGCGAAAGTCCATTGAAGTTATCATTTTCTGGACTAGCCAGTCAACATCCCCACCCGTCGCACCCGCGCCCAAGGCGATATTGCGCGCATGCAATGTCATATGACCGCGTTGAATGCCCTCGGTCGCCAGTGCACGCAGGGCTCCCATGTTTTGGGCCAGGCCGACGGCGACCGCAATCTCCGCGAGTTCCTGCGCGGATTCGACGTCCATTATCCTGAGCGCGAGACGCGCGAGCGGATGCGTCTTCGTTGCACCGCCAACCAGCCCGACCGCCATCGGCATCTCGATCGTCCCGACGAGATCGCCGTTCTCCGCTTTCTCCCATATCGTGAGCGATGAATAACGGCCGCTCCGGGCCGCATAGGCGTGAGCCCCGGCTTCCACCGCGCGCCAGTCGTTCCCGGTCGCGACGATCACCGGATCGATGCCGTTCATGACGCCTTTGTTATGCGTCGCCGCGCGATAGGGGTCGATGGCGGCCAGCAGATAGGCTTCGATCACGCCGTCGATGACTTCTTCGCCTGAATACTCTTTCGTGGCGAGCGTGTCCGGCGAATACCGCACATAGGCGCGCGCGAGTCGCAAGTCGGCGAGATTGGAGAGAATGCGCAAGCGCACCTTGCCACCGGTGATGATCTCGACGCGCTCGGCGACCGACTCCGCCATCGTGTTGACCGTGTTGGCGCCCATCGCATCGCGCACGTCGACAATCAGATGCGCGACGATCATCGGGCCTCGCGGCGTATCCGGAAAGACCTGTACCTCGATGTCGCGACAGCCGCCGCCCAAACCGAGCAGTACTTTGTCGCGGCTATTCGCGAGGCCGATCAGTTCGTTCTTGCGTTGGAGAATCGCGAGTCGCGCGCCATGCGGGTCACTTATGCCGACCACCTGTACCTGTGCGCGCATCAGTGGTCCCGTACTCGAGGTATGGAAGCCGCCGCCCACTCGCGCGAGCTTCGCCATGAATGAAGCAGCGGCGACGATGGAAGGTTCCTCGACCACCATCGGCACGATCACGTCTTTTCCGTTGATCTGGAAATAGCCGGCTACCGCCATGGGCAACTGGAAAGTGCCGATGACGTTTTCGATCATTCCGTTGGCCGTTTCGAGCGAGAGCGCACCCGGCCCGGCCAATTGCGCGTGCTGCGAAGCGTCGAGACCTGCCGCCTTGCAGACCTGCGCAAGACGTTCTTCGGGACTGAGTGAGCGGAAATTCGGAAGCGTCGAATCGATTGCCATTAATTGTCCTCCGGTGACGGTCGCTGAATTGATTCGCGCTTGCGACCATGAATTAAAGGATCAATAATAGGCAGACCGTACCCCTTTTAAAGGTACAGTTTGAGCTTACAGTTCCAGCGCCATACCCATAACACTTTCTATTTCTCGCGGAGCGACGATGAGCCTGCGCGCCAATGTCAGCCTATCCGGTTCCATCGCAGACAATCTCGCCAAACAGATTGAAGAAGGCGTTATTCCCACCGGCGCCAAGCTACCCTCGATCAGGGAATATGCCGACGCATCGGGGTGCTCCAAGAACACCGTCATTAGCGCATTCGAAATGCTCACGGCACGGGGCTTGATAGAACCGCGTCGCGGCTCGGGCTTCTATGTCGCACGGCGAGTGAAGGCCGCCACCGAGGCCGATGAAACAGGCGTGCTCGACCGGGCAATGGATACCGTCTGGTTAATGCGCGAACAACTGCAGGTCAAGCCCGAGGTGCTCAATCTTGGCGAAGGCTTCCCGCCTATCGAATGGCTGGAAGCGACCCGTCTCGATCAGTACCATCAACGGGTGGTACGCACCGGCGTCGCGTCGCTCTTTCGATACGGGAGCCGCTACGGCTATCTGCCGCTGCGCCAGTCGTTGCAACAGAAATTGTCGGGATACGAAATCGAGGCCCCGCCTTCGCAGATCGTCCTCACTCATGGCGCGAATCAGGCAATGGACCTCGTATTGCGCTACTTCGTGCGGCCTGGCGACGCGGTGCTGGTGGACGATCCCGGTTACTACCCGCTCTTCGGCAAACTGAAATTGAGCGGCGCCAACATCATCGGCGTGCCGCGCGAAGTCGACGGCCCCAACCTCGCCGAGCTCGAGCGCTGCATGATCGAATATCGGCCGAAGCTGTTCTTCACGCAATCGGTGGGACACAATCCCACGGCCACGGATACGAGCGCGGCAAAGGCATATCGCATTCTGCAACTCGCCGAAATGCACGACACCGTGATTGTGGAGAACGACGCGTTCGCCGATCTGAAACCGCGCGCATTGACGCGCATCGCCACACTCGACCAGTTACGCCGCACCATTTACATCGGCAGCTTTTCGAAGTCGGTCTCCGCCGCGTTGCGCGTCGGCTTTCTGGCATGCAATGCGGCACTCGCGAGCGATCTTGCCGACGTGAAAATGCTGATTCACGTGAGCAGTTCCGAATACAGCGAGCGAACCCTGGCCGCTATCGTCAGCGACGGTCATTTCCTGCGGCACACGAATCAGCTTCAGGAAAAGCTGCGGCGCGCGACAGCGAGCGCGAAGAATTCATTGAAGAAGCTGGGCGCGGAGATCTTCAAGGAAAGCGAGCAAAGCATGTACTTGTGGGCGTCCTTGCCCGAATGGCCCGACTCGATGAAGCTCGCGAAGGCCATGCTCGAACGGGGCGTGATCCTCGCGCCCGGCGCCGTTTTTTCGCCGGCATCGGATCAGATGTCGGCATATTGCAGATTCAACGTCAGCTATCTCGCCGACGAACGATTCGTCAACGCTCTGCGTGCGGTGGCGCCGTAAACGGCGCAACGCGATATCCGCAATTGCAGTTGCGGATATCGCGTATCGGTGACGCCGCTACCGCCGCGGTTACCGTCTAACCGCCGCCTTGCTCGCGCAACGTCAGTTTGCTGCTAACCGAGCTAACGCCCTGCACTTTCCTGGCGGCATCCACAGCCAGCGCGTCCTGATCCTCGCTTGAGATCTGACCGGCCAGCGTCACGTGCCCGGTCTTTGCATTACCGAACACGGCGATCGTCGTGTCCTGCAGACCCGCGGTTTTGAAAATAGCCTTCTGGACCGTTTTGGAAAATGCGCGATTGGCCGCGCGAACCGACTTCCTGGTCGGCGTTGCCTGCGTGCCGGTCGCAACGGTGGTATCCGATGCGGCAGCCGCCGCGTCCGCCGCGAATGCCGGCGTGTACGCGAAAGCCGCGACAGCGATAGCAAGGCCGCTGCTCATGGCGAGTAGTCTGAGTTTCATGATTTCATGATCCTTTATTCGAGGTATGAGAAAAAGTCGTTCGAGTTCCAGTACACCATTGCCACCAGCAAATCATCCGGCCAGCTTCATTCAGCGTGAACCGGCGGATACGCAACCGATTCGCTCACTTCACGCCATTGCGCGTCTTCTTCCGCGCGGAATCTTGCCGCTTCGCCGGCAGCCGCGACAGCGTCGCTGCCCATCAGCAATCGCAACGGCGCCGTCGGCGAGCCGGCAATGTCGAGCAGCACCCGGGCAATCCGCGCAGGATCGCCGGGCTGATTTCCGTCGATGCGGCGCAGCCGTGCGGCAACCGGTTCGATGACCGGCTTGTACGCGTCGCTGATCGGCGCAATGTTCATCGACGAACCGGCCCACTGGGTTCGCATCGAACCCGGCTCGACGATCGTCACCTTGATGCCGAAATCGCGTACCTCTTTGGCCAGCACTTCGGAGAAACCTCCCACTGCCCATTTGGCTGCCTGATAGGCGGCGAGTCCGGGACCCGCCACTCGTCCGCCGACCGAGGAGATCTGCATGATGTGGCCGGCTCGTTGCTGGCGCATGATCGGCAGCGCCGCGCGGCTGACATTGCACACGCCGAAGAAGTTGACCTCCATCTGGTCGCGCAGCGCCTTGTCGCTGACATCTTCTATCGACGCAAGATCGGCGTAGCCCGCGTTGTTCACCAGCACGTCGAGGCGGCCGAATTGCTCCACGGCGACATTAAGGGCGCCGCGCGCCGCGGCGGGATCGGTGACATCCAATGGAATCGCGCGAACCCGATCGCCATATGCGTCCACCAGACTATTCAGACGCGCCACGTCCCTCGCCGTTGCCACCAGCGTGTGACCGCTAGCGAGCACGGCCTCGGCAAGCTGACGACCCAAGCCGCCTGAGCAGCCGGTGATGAACCAGGTTTTGCTGCCACTCATGTTTAAGCTCCCTTATCTGTTCCGATCGATATGGCTGAGAATGCGCGGAGCCGTTATCGATCTGGCTAAACCGACGCCATGTAGCCATTAAAAGTGGGTCATGTATCTCGTGTATGTCCGCGGCGTATCGAAACGTATCGCGTGACAAAGCAGGATAAAAAGAATTGAAGCGAGCGCACTCAGGCGGCGACCAGCGGCAAGGTGAGCCGCGCTTCGAGACCTCCCGTGCGCCGGTTTTCCAGTTGAAGCTCGCCGCGCATCGCCAGCGTCAGACGCCGTGCGATAGCCAGCCCCAATCCCGAACCCGGCGCACGCGCGGCGGTCTCCGGCGACCTGTACCACGGCGCGAACACCGCATCCATCTGCGCGGGGACGATACCGGGTCCCGAGTCCACCACGGCCAGCACCAGCCGGCGCGCTTCGACCCGGACGCACAGGCGCGCGTCGCCGCCGTAGCGCAGCGCGTTGTCGATCAGATTCATGAGCACACGGCGCAACGCATGCGGGCAGGTGACGACCGGACGCCCCACGCGTCCCTCCAGCGCAACCGTGCGGCCCGCGTCCTGGTAGTCGCCGATCAATGCGCCCAGCAGATCGTCCGCGTCGACGCGCTGGGTCTTTTCTCCAGCGCTGCACTGCATCCGCGCGCAGGAGAGGCTGGCCTCGACCAGTTCGGCCAACTCCGCGAGATCGCGTTGCAAGGCTTCCCGCGCCGCCGGGTCGTCGAGCAGTTCGCAGCGCATGCCCATCCGTGTCAGCGGTGTGCGCTGATCGTGCGCGTAGGCGGCGAGCACCTGAAGCAATTCCGCCTGTCGCCCCGCGCGATGACGTGCGGAGCGGTTGATCGCGCGAGCCAGATCCGCAACGGCCCGCGGACCGTGTTCGGATAGCGCCGCCCCTGTACCCTCGCCATCCTCCGCCTCGATTGCGGCGGTGAGCTGCTTCAGACAGTCCAGAAGCTCGGACACCTTCAGGCTCGCCAGAGTGGCAACGCTCATCGCGAGAACAGTCATCACGATGAGCGGCAGAGCAATGCTCGCCCGCACCGGCCACGCGGACACTTCCTCCAGACGCACGCAATAGACGCCCATGCCGGCCACCAACAGTACCGCGCACACGCCCCATACCCGCACCGGCAGACTTCGCGGAAGGCGAGCCGAACTGGCGCGATCCCGCTCGAATGATTCCAACAGCGCGTCACATGGATGGGTCGGATACGCGATCATCTTCGTTCTCCTGGTGCTCTCGTTCTGCCGGAAGTGGATGCGCGAATAATAGGTGGTTTGTACCCTTTTGAAAGGTACAGTTAGCGACTACAGACAGCCAACTGTACCTGTGACAGTTCACGGCTTGGCCATGCAGCGCAGGTAAACCTTGGATTCCGGGGCATGCCGTTCGCATTGGCCGCGGACAGTTCCAGTGCGCAGTCCGTTATTCGGTGCTGGTGCGGACGCGGTACGGCTGCGCTGTCGGCAACGATGCCGCCCGATGCTCGCTCGGCGGTTCGCCACCGTCGCCGCCTGTTCGCCGCCTCTTCGTTGCTTGCGGAATGCCGGCCATCACAATGGGCGCGTCATAGGCTCATGCGTCGCGGATATCTCTGCTTTCGAGCGGCAGCATCGGTGAGCCGCCGCCCGACGAAAGGATGCATATGGTTCAGCCGATTCGATCACCGCAACGACCTCACGAAGTGCCGGAGCAAGAAGCCGCGACGAGCGGAGCACAACCCGGCGCGCGGCAGCCCACGCCACGGGGACGCGGCTTGCGCGCCGGCGCAAACCCGCTCATCGCCGGCTTGCCGGCGCGTGCGCCGGCGGCTGAAGGCGCGTCGTCATCGTCCTCGATCGACGCGACGCCCCTCGCGCAGCAAGCGCCGGAGCCTGCGAGCCGTGCGACCGTGCTCGCGGCGAGGCAACGCGATATCGACGCGGTGCTGGCACTCGCCAACGAAATCCGCGAAGCCGAGGCTCAATTGCTCGCTTTGAAGGCGCCGCCTCAGGCCGATGCGCCCGATGCGCCCGATGCGCCAGAGATGTCGCAAGCCGACGTGCAGCAGGCCATCACGCGGCTCGAAGCCCGCCGCGACATTGCGCGGCGCACGGTCGACACGCTCGGCAAACAGTGCGAACACGCGCGTGCGGCCGTCGAAAAACTGAACGCGTCACTCGAGGAAAAGTCGAGCCGCCTCGAACAATTGCATGAGGCCCGTACCGCCGACGCGCCCACCGCACCTCGTCCGTCGCCAGTCGCCACGAGCCGCGCCGATCTGCGCGCCGCGCACGAGCAACGTATCGCCGCATTGGGACAACAGGCCCAACTACTAAAGAGCAGCCGCGGCAAGGCGGCGCATGAAGTGCAAGCCGTCGCGAGCCGCGACGCGCTGCGCGCATTGGCGGACGTCGGCGCCTTCGAAATGATCGATACCGTGAGTCCCGAACTTGCGGGCAAGGTCACCGAATGGCTGCACGCCCTGCAGCCCGCGCAAGGCCGACGGTCGCGCCGTCCGGTGGATCTCGAGCGCCAGTTCGAGGAGTCTTTCGCCACCGCGCTCGATCGCATCGCGCAAAGCGGTGCTGCGCAACCGCAAGTCGACGCGGAACAAGCGTTGCAGGCGTTCATGGCACTCGTGTTGCATCCGCGGCTCAAGCCGTTGTATCCCGTCGTCGAGGCTTTGCTGGTAGAGGACTTCGCCCGTTGCTTGCGTGTAGCGACGGTTGCGCGGCGGCAAGGCAAGACAATGGACTACATGAATGGGTTTCGCCGCTGGCTGGGCGTGACACCCGCGCAAATCGCGACACGCGAGGTACTTCGTTCGTTCAGGAACGCGCAGCAGAACCTTCAGGCCGCGGTGCAACGTCAATCGCCCGGCGTGACGTTCGGTGAGTTGCGCCTGATCGGTCCGGACATCGCGCTCGCGGCGGAGCAGGTCGAGAGAGTGACCGCCGCGCTCACCGCGAATCGCCCGGCGTTTCAGGCCATGATCGAGGCGGTGGAGAAACGCTTCGCCGGGATCATCGACATCGACGACATTGAAGCGCTGGGTCAGCGCGTGGCGCCCCGGCTCGACGCCTACTACAAAGACAAGATCAACGAAGTGAACGCCGAGCGCAACAGGCTCACGCGCGAAGGCGCGCCGAAGCCGAAGACAGATGAGCTCGATACGGTTGGAGCAGGTCCAAGCCGTGTCGATATCGATCAGTTGGAAATCCGCATCGGGCGTCTGCAAGGCGAAATACTTCAATACGCGGAGCAGCACAAGAAAGAGTTCGAGCATTACGCAAAGCTCAGCGCACGCCATATGACCGTATCCGATGAAGTGGAGGATATCGGTCAGCAACTGTCGGCTCATCACCAGACACTGAAGCATCTGCGTGAAGGAAGCAAGACACAAATACGCGAGCGCGCTGCCCGGAGCAATCAGAGCGAACAGTTAGAAAACCGCATCGGTCGACTCTGGGACAAAGCCACACACGAGCCGGCGCTATTGCAAGTGATTTCGCGCGGCGCGCTCGAACGCGTGGTCAAGGTGCACGTCGGGCAAACAACCGAACAGATGCATACGCGGATGAACAAGGTGATGCGCACGGGCACCTTCGTTTCACGCGCCGGGGTGCTGCGCGTCATTGCCGACGTCGCGCGTCACGAGATCGAACAGCCCCGCTCGGCGCTGCTTGCGCAAGACCGTGGAGCATTCGAGCAGATTGCGCAAGGCTATCCGGGCGGGCGCATCGACGCGCTGTGCCATCACGGCCGAACCATCGGCCACGGCGTGCGCAACAGCACGCGCGGCGTCGAGGAATCGCGCACCGGCACGAGCCAGTACGCACTCGAATGGGTGCGCGGCCAAGGCGCGCGTATCAGCCATTTGCATCCGTGGATATCGCCGTACTGACGTGCGCCGTTGTTTTGCGGCGACGCCGCGCGGATAAACATTGCGTGTGTCCGCGCGGCTCTGATCTTTACTTATGCTCCAAGGTCGATCTTGCCCGCACCCGACTGAGCCAACACGATTGCCGCAACGTCGTTCGTGGGATCGAGATGCGCGATCGATCCTGCTCCCGGGCCGCTTCCAGTCGGCGAAGACGACAGATCGACGGACCGGCCATTCACCAGCGAACCTGAATCGGTCAGATGGCCCGAGGCGCCAAAGCGCTTCACGAGATTTTCCTCATTGACGCCGTTCGTTTCGAACGCATTGTTCTGCGACGTGATCTTCGACTCGACACCGACGCCCAGGTTGTACTGGAAGCGATTCGCTTGCGATGAGCTGTCCTGGTAGAGATTGTTGGCGACCTCGACGTTGCCGAAGCGCACGCGGGGGTCGCGCTGCGATACGCCGGCGAACAGGTTGTGATCGATGGTGACGTTGAGTTTGCCGCGGTCGCTCGTCATGCCGTCGCTCGATCCGATCAGGATTGATTTGTTGTGGCTCTGGAACTGGTTGTAGGAGACCGTTGCATAGTTCGCGCCATCCGTAAAATCCAGTTGATCTCCGCTGATGGCGCCCGATGGCGTCGCGCCGTCCTTGAACGTGTTGTGGTCGACCCACAGGTTCTGCGTGCCCTTCGCCTCGATGCTGTAGACGCGCCCATGCGGATTGCCTTCAGCGTCCTTGCCGGGGAAGAAATCGAATGGCGAGGTCATCGCCAGATTGCGCACGATGATGTTGTGCTGATTGCTCAGATTGAATCCGCCGCCGCTGATGCCCGCGTTGGCGCCCAGGCCGATGATCGTGGTGTTGGAGCCCACGTTCAGCATGTCGTGCGCCAATTGCGCTTTCTCGTTCGCGAAATCGCCCTTAGCCAATTCCTTGCCGTTGCTGTCGACGTTCAGATCGATGTTGCCTTTGATCTGGATGATCTTGGGTGTGGCGTTGGAGCCGTTCGTCGCATTGTTTCCACCGAGCGCGGCAAGCAGTTGCTCACGCGTCGACACCGTGTACACGTGCGCTGCATCGGCCTTCGACCCGCCCGTGACGCCACCATTCTGTGCGCCCCAGCCGTGCCCCGCCGCCAGGGTTTCGCGCGAATGATTGCCCGAGCTTGCCGCCGTGGAGGACGGCGTGGCTTGGGGACCGGAAGCCACGTATTGCGGCGCGACGGTGCTGGTCGTGGGAGTGGCGGACACTCGCCGGTCGTTCGCGCCCGAGTTCTTGTTGCCGTGCGCGTTGTCGGTTGGTGAGGCTGACGATTTGCTCGAATGGGTGTTCGGATCATTCGCGGCGCCGTTATTCGCGGACGTCCGATTGCCGTTGTCGCCCGAGCTTGCGTCGTCCTGATTGGCATCGCGAGCATGTTTGTGTTCGTGGTGCGATGCGTGCGAATGATGCCCCTTGCTTCCGCCTCCATTGGATTCGCCCGACTGGGTGCCACCATTCTGATTCGATGCCAATTGCTGGAGAAGGCGCAAAATTTTCTGGAGGATCGCTTCGATTCCCTGATTACCGGTGCCACCGGATCTCGAAGCACTGGAATGCCAGTTCTCCGATGTGGGGACGACCTTGGTCGGACTGATTTGCAGACTCATCATTCACCTCGTTAGGCAGCAGTTGGGATTCGGGACCCTTACTCTGCCTCGAGTGTCGGTAGCGTCGGGGTTCCGCCGGGGCTGAACGGACGCCCAGCCTTTTTTCGTCTGATGATGACAATGACGGACGGGTCTTTCCTTTTCTGCTCGCGCGACGAAGAGTTGGCGAAGGTAGCGAAACGCTACGCCGGCACCGCCGCGCGAAGCCTGATCAGAAGCGTGTCCGAACCCCCGTGGTCAACTCAAGCTGGTTCGACGCGCCGAACGTGCCGCCGACCGTATAGCCGCCATGCAGCCTCATATAGTCGCCGGCCAGGTACACCTCCGTGCGCCTGGACAGATGATAGAACGCGGACCAGTACAGCGTTTCCTTGTAACCGTTATGCAAGCCCGAACTCGGGTCGAAGGCGCCAATGTTCGCGTTCGGAATATCGCCGTCGGCGTTGTACGCGGCGTTTTTCACGCGCATCTGCTGATAGCCGAGTTCGTAATCGAGCGGACCCTTCGGCGACAGCTTGAGCGAGGCGGTCCATGCGTTGTCCTGACGCTGACCCAGCGCGGCCTGATTGCCGAGATAGCGGAAGTAGCCGGCATTGGCGCGCAGAATACCGAACGTGTAGTTGCCGCCCACCGAAAACGACTGGTTCGTTATGCCGGCACGGTTCACGTGACTGTAGAAGCCCGATACGTTGAACGGGCCGCCGTTGTAACCCAGCGCCGCCTGATAGTTGGAATTCGCGCCGAAGCTGGTCGAATTGCCGAACGCGTAACCGGCGCTCGCAAAAATGCCATTGCCGAAGAGCTTTTTCCACGCCACGCCGTTGTTATAGCGCGTGCCAGTCGCGCTGGCCGCGTAGAAAATCATCTGCTTGAAGTTGTTGGCGTTCGTCCAGCCGCCCTCTTCCGTCGTCAACTGCGCGCTGCCGTACGGGTCGCCATAGATCGCGGCTGCGTCGCGCGCGATGCTATTCTGGAAGCCTGCCGTAATCTTGCCGAGCGTGTCGTTTTCAATGCCGACCCATGCGTCGCGATCGAAAATCTGGCCGGGGTCTTCCATTTCGCCATTGGCCACGACGTATTCGCTTTCCAGACGGAAGACGATCCTGGTGCCGCCGCCGATATCCTCCGCGCCCTTGAGGCCCCAACGGCTGCCGCTGAACCACGGTTCGCCGCCGATCCCCATGCCGATGACATGATTGCCGTTCGCGTCCGCATGCGACTGGTAAGTCGGCACGCTCAGGTCCATCAGACCATAGAGCTGGACGCTCGATTGAGCGTACGCGCCGCTCGCCCCGAATACGGTGGCCGCGACAGCCAGCGTGAAGTATGTTTTCCTCAAGTCCGTCTCCTCGAATTGCTGCGTTGAAAGCCTGCTCTTTTTATTCAGGCCTCTGCGTGTGGCCGCTCGGCTGACAGCCGGCTCGGCATCGCAGTGCGCAATCCTAAATAGGCCAACCCTTCACCCGCCTTTCCCGCGCCTTTTGTATCGCTCGGTGATTTCACTGATAGACGTGACAAGGCTCTGGTTGCGTCGCAACGGCAGCATTAATTCCAATTACTAAATGAAAGAAACCGCGTCATGGAAATCCCGTACGAAAAGCGTTGCCATGCGAAAGCATCGAGAAGGGTTCGGCCTCATAGAATCGCGCCATGGACGCGAGGCATGCGATCTTCAGCGATCAAGGTCGAGAAATGAAACGAAGATTTGGATTGACGCTGAGCTTGCGCGCGCGATCGACTCGGGCGGCATGGCGCCATTGAGGACATCGCGATGAAACTATTGCTCGTGGAAGATAACGCCGAACTCGCACATTGGATCGTCAAACTGTTGCGTGCGGAGAACTTCGTGATGGACAGCGTGCCCGATGCCGAGCGAGCCGAGGCGATATTGGCCAACCAGAGCTACGACGTCGTGCTGCTCGACATGCGCTTGCCCGCCATGAGCGGAAAGGACTTGCTCACCCGTTTGCGACGGCGCGGCGATAATGTCCCTGTACTGATGCTGACGGCGCATGGATCGATAGACGACAAGGTCGACTGCTTTGGAGCCGGTGCGGACGACTATGTCGTCAAGCCGTTCGATGCGCGTGAGCTCGTTGCGCGCATCAAGGCGCTGGTGCGAAGGCAGTGTTCCGAAAGACACGTGTCGCTCGTTTGCGGCGATTTGCACTATCAATTCAATAGCCGCGAATTCCGTCATAACGACGCACCGCTGCCATTACGCCGCCGGGAACATGCGATTCTCGAAACGCTGATGCTGAGACATGGGAAAACCGTATCCAAGGCGACGCTAATGGAGAACGTATTCAGTCTCGACGATGAGCCGAGCGTCGACGCAATCGACGTTTATATTCACCGCCTGCGCAAGCATCTGTCCGCTTCGACCGCGCAGATCATGACCTTGCGAGGATTGGGCTATATCTTGCGAACGCGCGATGCCTGATCAGCAGGCCACGGTCGCGGCCATCGGCGCATAAGTGCCGTAATAGACCGCGTGATCGGCGTCCGGGGTATAGAAGACCCGGCATGCCGCATTGGTCGAGACGGGCCTCACGCCGTCCTTTTTCATTTCGAAGTCGACGAAAAACTCGTCGTCCCAGACGCCCAGTTCGAGTGGCGTGCGCGTCGTGTCCACAGGCTGCGCAAGCATCATCCTGAACGTATACACGAGTTTGCCGTCGCGCATCGCAATGCTGAAGCGTTGCGGCTCGCCAAGCGCAACCGGGCGTCCTTGCACATAGGCATGCGTGAAATAGCCAACGTTCTTGAGCGACTGGAACGCCGAAGCGCGCAGCGATTCGATGTCCTTCGCCGATAGCACACCGTTCTTCGGATAGCGGGAGAGCTCGATCGGCAGCAGCGCCTGGAAGCCGTTCGTAAACATCCACTCCACGTCGATCGCGCTCACGGAACCGCGGTTCATCTGCAGGTTCAACGCGTACAGCACCCAGACGTGAGGATGCGCTTCTGCCTCGACCGGGCCCAGCATCATCGCCGACGCAGTCAAGATAGCCAGCACGATCGACGGTAGCAGTTTCCGCAAGAGTTACTCCGCTTAGAGGTCCGGGATTTTACCGGGGAGTGCGCTGCAAGCGCTGCGGATTTTCAGGCGAGCGCAGCCAGTTGTAAGCCGGACAGCAACGCGAACACCTGCCATGCAGCGAACAGCGTGATGATCAGTGCGCCCGCGAGCGCGAAGCGCGTGCGGATCGTTTCCAGTACCTGCCTGCGAGCAAGGCTACGGCTCGACACCGCCCGGTTGATGCCGAGGCTTGCCAGGCCCACGGCCAATACCGTTAGCGAAACCCCTGCGGCCATGGCGAGCGCCGACAACACGCCCACCATGAAAATGCCGTTGGCGAGCGCTGCAATGAGTACAAAGATCGCGCCGACACAGGGCCGCACGCCCACCGCCAGTCCCGTCATGACAATCTGCCGCGCGATCCAGACGTTGCCCGCCTCTTCGTTGACATTCGTCCAGGCTTGCGCGCGCCGGCTCGTCAACGAACTTGCACCAAGGTAACGGCCATGCTGAAGGTTGTTATCGTCGCGCCTGGTTGCAAACAGGCCCGCGCGACGTTTGGGGATCAGCGTGATGCGCCGCTCGTCGCAGCAGTCGCGACGCGTGACGATTGACCAGACAGTGATAAGGCCGACGCAAAGCAGCGAGACATAGCTGACGAGATCCA
>Ga0207647_10001359_pt1 | contig 18789 bp, 22 predicted proteins | sample KBSCornC2_FD_184295 | JGI IMG/M metagenome (GOLD analysis project Ga0207647, IMG submission 184295) | Corn rhizosphere microbial communities from Kellogg Biological Station, Michigan, USA - C2 (SPAdes) (version 2) | ecosystem: Host-associated > Plants > Roots > Rhizosphere ... | reverse complement strand
GCCACCGTGACGGCTCATTCACACAAGTGCCAACGATAACGAGGCGCTCGCTCTTGCCGCGTAACTGACGTCCTAACGGACTGAAGTTACAAAGCTAAAGCGCGGTCGGACCCCACCGGGCAACAGAAGGGGATTCCAGCGGCACGGGGGACGCCGGGCAACAGAAGTCCCCCACCTTTCTTCCCGCAGTAACGCTTGTTCGATAAGCTCCCGCCAAGGGGGTTCGTCATGCATCACTTGATGAAGAAGCTGTTCGCGATTGCGGCTCCGCTGCTGCTCACCGGCTGCCTGTGGGGTCCGGGCAAGTTCGCGTCGGACCTGACACTCAAGAAGGACGGCAGCTTCGTCCTCGACTATCGCGGCGAGATCGTGCTGCAGGTGCCGGAGGATGAAAACACTCAGCCCTGGAATAATTCAAAGGCAAAGTGCGAGGACGACGGCAAGGCGCGCCCGTGCCGCGCGTCTGAAATTGCCGACCAGAAGGCGGCATATGAAAAGAAGCGGCAGGACGCCGAGCAGATGGCCAAGGCCTTCGGCCTGCCCGGCCTCGACGATGCGTCCAACCGCGCCTTTGCCGCCAAGCTGATGAAATATGCCGGCTGGCGATCGGTGACCTATCGCGGCCGCGGCGTGTTCGACGTCGATTATCACATGGAAGGCCGCTCTACGCAGGACTTCCTGTTCCCGGCGCTTCCCGACAACAACATGATCATCCCGTTCGTGGCGCTGAGGCGCCGGGCCGACAGCTCCGTCTTCGTCACGGCACCGGCCTTCACCGGCGGGGCCGGGCCGATGAGCGCGGCCGCGGCAGGAGCTGGGGACATGGGGAAAGGCGGCCCGGTTTCACGCGCCGAGGGGCGCTTCACCATAGTCACCGACGGCGAGATCCTGACGAACAACAGCGAGGACGGCGCCGCGCCGCATCCTGTCGGGCGGCAGCTTCACTGGGACGTCAGCGCCGCTTCAAACAAGATTCCCGAGGCGCTGATCCGGCTTTAGACTTGCGCTGCCTTAGCCCTGGCGAGCGATCATCTGGACCAGAGGGATGATCAGGCGCTGCTCATGGTTCGCCTTAGTGATCCAACTGCGCATCAAGTTGCGGGTTTGGGCACGATATTCCTCCCAATCCTCCTCGATGGCGGCAAGGCTCCATCTGGCGGTGTGAGCCGTGGCTGCCTTGAGCAACCGCAAATGCGAGTCACGGAGCTCGGCAAGCAGTCGATCTTCCCGTTCGCCGACATTCCCTGACAAGAGATCGTGAACCCGAACCACCAGGGGCCCCCGGGTGAGGCGAAGGCCAGCGAGCTTCAATCGAACCGAGGTGAGGGCGGCGGCGTCGAACGACGGCTTTGCCAGGACGCTTTCAAGCTCGGCGAGGTATCGCTGTAGACTTTCCGCAGTATCCCGGAGCTCGGGCAGTAGACGCCTGGCCTCCAGGACCTGGAGCTCGTTATCAGGCAACGACGCGGCACTTGAACGCACAGGACCTCCAGCAACATCAAGGGGTCGACAGCGCGGGTTTCGCGCCAGGAGCTGTTTAACCCGGCTGGTTTAACTGCTGGCGAACAATCATGGTTTAGAAGTCATGAAGGTCGAACTCTAGGCGCGCTTCCTGAGCTCGTCCCTGATCTCGGTGAGCAACTCGACCTCGCTCGGCCCGGCGGGCGCAGCCGCGTCCTGCTGTTTCATGACCTTGGTCGCCCAGCGAACCAACAGGAAGATGATGAACGCGAGGATCACGAAGCTGACGCACTCGGTCACGAACTGGCCCCAGCCGAGCACCGGCGCACCGGCCTTCTTCAATGCGGCATAGTCGGTCATCGACCCGTGGTAGTCCGCCGGCACGGGTCCAAGCAGGATGAAGTGGCTCGAGAAATCCAGACCGCCAAAGACCTTGCCGACGATCGGCATGATGATGTCGTCGGTCAGGCTGGTGACGATCTTCGCGAAGGCGGCGCCGATGATCACCGCGACGGCGAGATCGAGCACATTCCCCTTGGCGATGAATGCGCGGAAGTCCTTCAGCATCCTTGCCCCCTTCGGCTTGTGTCGGATGACGGAGACTAGCGCTGTTTCGTCTCAGTGAGCAACGCCGGGCTGTATTGGTGGATTAAGACAGCATTGAAACACATCAGCCGTGGGGCTACTTATCCCGACGTTACGCGCTCTCAAGGGGAGTAGATATGACCGCGCTTGCCCGTTCGACGCCTGCCGCCTCGCTGAAGCGAGCCCTGTTCGCCGTGCTGCTCGCGCTTGGGCTGGCCGGCTGCGGCCTCAACAGCGTCCCGACCGCCGATGAAAAGGTCAACGCCGCCTGGGGCAACCTCCAGAGCGAATATCAGCGGCGCGCCGACCTCGTCCCCAATCTCGTCGCGACCGTGAAGGGCTATGCGCAGCAGGAGAAGAGCGTGCTCGTCGAGGTCACCAATGCGCGTGCCCGGGCAACCAGCATCCAGCTCAACGCCAACGACCTCAGCGACCCTGCCAAGGTCAAGGCGTTCCAGGATGCGCAGAACCAGCTGGGCGGCTCGCTGGGACGGCTGCTCGCGACGTTCGAGGCCTATCCCGACCTCAAGTCGAACCAGAACTTCCTGACGCTGCAGGCGCAGCTCGAAGGGACCGAGAACTCGATCCTCGTCGCCCGCCGCGACTACAACGAGTCCGTGCGCCAGTATAACACGCTGATCCGGACGTTCCCGACGGCGATCGGCGCCAAGGTGTTCTATGGCGCCAAGCCCAAGGTGCCGTTCGAAGCGTCGGCGGGTGCCCAGACCGCGCCGAAGGTCGATTTCAACACCAACGCCGGCTGAGTTGGATCGATCGCTGTTAGCGGCGGCGCTCGTCGCGCTCGCGGCCTGCGGGCAGGCCCAAACTGCGCCAACTTCGTCGCTGCAACGCGTTGATGATCGGGCCGACCTCCTGACGCCCGAGGCCGAGAGCGGCCTCGCCTCGGAGCTCGCACAGCTGGAGCGCAGGACTACGGACCAGGTTCAGGTTGTGACGGTGCGATCGCTCGGCGGGAAGCGAATCGAGGAATTCTCCCTGGAGCTCGCTCGCGCGGAGGGACTGGGCATTCGCGGAAAGGACAATGGGGTGCTGGTCCTGGTTGCTCCGTCCGAACGCAAGGTCCGGATTGAGACGGGACGCGGAATTGCCGGCGCGCTGACCGACGCCGAGGCCGCATCGATCGTTCGCTCAATGGTTGGTCAATTCCGGACCGGTCATATGCAGCAGGGCATTGAAATTGGCGTTCACGAAATCGACCGGGAGCTTAGCGAGGAACCTGTTCGCCCCGCGCTGTTGCGAAAGGACGAACCTTGGCCGGGATGAAACGCGTCCTCGCCGTGATGTGGCTAGCGCTGTTCGCGCTGGCCAGTCCGGTGTCAGCCCAGACCTTCCCTGCGCTGACCGGGCGGGTGGTCGACAATGCCCATCTGCTGACCGCCGCGCAGGTGCAGGACCTGACCGGCAAGTCAGCAGCACTCGAGGCATCGACGGGGCGGCAATATGTGGTGGCGACGTTCCCGAGCCTCGAAGGCCGGACGGTCGAGGATTATGGCTATCGGCTCGGCCGCGCCTGGGGCATCGGGCAAAAGGGCAAGGACGACGGCGTCATCCTCCTCGTCGCGCCGAACGAGCATAAGGTGAGGATCGAGACCGGCTATGGCGCGCGAGTGTTCCTGACCGACGCGGTGTCGAGCGTGATCATCCGGGAGTCGATCCTGCCGCACTTCAAGCAGGGCGACTATGGCGGCGGCATCGAGGAGGGCTCGGACCAGATCATCAAGCAGATGAGCCTGCCGCCCGAGGAAGCGCAGAAGAATGTCGCCGCCGCGGAACAGGCGCAGCAGCGCCGCCAGCATTCGGGCGGCAACCCCTTGCCTGTGATCTTCTGGCTCATGGTGATCGGCTTCGTCGTCTTGTCGCGCCTGCGGAGGGCGGGCGGCCGCCGGTACCGGGCCCGCCACGGCGGCATCAGCCCATGGGTCGTCCTGTGGGGCCTCAATGAGCTCAGCCGCGGATCGCGCGGCAGCAGCTGGGGCGGCGGCGGATCCTCATGGGGCGGCGGCGGAGGCTGGGGCGGCGGCGGTGGCGGCTTCTCAGGCGGCGGCGGCTCGTTTGGCGGCGGCGGAGCGTCCGGCTCATGGTGATGCAGCTCTCCGAGGCCGACCACGCCAAGGTCAGCGCCGCCATCTCGGCGGCCGAGGCAGGCAGCAATGGCGAGATCGTCGCCGTGGCGACGCCCCTCAGCGATCCGTATCACGACGTCGCGCTGCACTGGGCTCTCATCCCGTTGTTCGCCGTGCTCGCCTGGGCTGCCTGGCGGCCCTCGGCGCTCGTCTGGTGGTACGATTTCCTGTTCGGCGGCTGGTCCCCCGATCCAACGCTGAGCCAGCTGCTGACGCTGCTGATGTTCTTCGCGGCGCTGAAGTTCACCGTCGCGCTGCTGATCTTGAAATGGATGCCGCTGCGGCTGGCGCTGACTCCGGCCGGGACCAAGCATCGCCGGGTTCGTCGGCGCGCGGTCACCGTCTTCAAGGCGGCCGCCGAGCGCCGAACGACCGGCCGCACGGGCATCCTGATCTATCTCTCGCTGGCTGAGCGCCGCGCGGAGATCGTCGCCGACGAAGCCATCCTCGCCGTCACCGACGAGCATACCTGGGGCGAGGCGATGACCGCGCTGATCAGCGAAGTCCGCGAAGGCCGGCCGGCCGAAGGGATCGTTGCGGCGATCGAGCGCGTTGGAGCGGTCCTGGCCGAGCATTTCCCGCGCTCGGCCGACGACATCAACGAGATCCCGGACAAGCTGGTCGAACTATGAATTTGGATGATTTGCCCCCCGCCGAGCTGATGTGGGAGGGCAGGTTCGTCAGGGCCTTTCGACGCGGCAAGTGGGAATATGCGAGCCGCGCCCGCGACATCCGCGCGGTCGTCATCCTTGCCGAGCATGATGGCAAGTTGATCCTGGTCAGCCAGCCGCGCGTCGCGCCCGCTTGTCATTGCGTCGAGCTTCCAGCGGGGCTCGTCGGGGACCACGACCCCGGCGAGACGATCGAGGCGAGCGCGATCAAGGAGCTGGAGGAGGAAACCGGCTTCACCGCCGAACGAGTCGAGAGGCTGGGCGACTTCTACTCATCGCCCGGGATGCTCGCCGAAGCCTTCACGCTCGTTCGCGCTCACGGCGTGCAGAAGGTCGGAGACGGAGGCGGCGACGACAGCGAGGATATCGAGGTCCACCTCGTGGCGCGGGCGGATGTAGCCAACTTCCTCGAGCAGAAGCGCGCCGAAGGGTTCGGCATCGACGCCAAGCTGTTGCTGCTGCTGAATTTCTGATCCGACGCGGCTGAACCCCATGGCGGGAACGGCGTTTGGCAACGGTCGCCATGGCTCGTCTCGTCCACCTTTCCGACCTCCACTTCGGCGCTCATGACGAGCGGCTGGTGGAGGCTGTTTCCCAGGAGGTCGAACAGCTGAGACCCGACCTGGTGGTCATCAGCGGAGACTTCACCCAGCGCGCGCGGACCGAGCAGTTTCGCGAGGCATGCAAGTTCCTCGAGGGGCTTCGCGAACGCGGCCACGAAGTGCTCGGCGTTCCCGGCAATCATGACGTCCCGCTCTACGACGTCCTCCGCCGCTTCCTCTCGCCGCTAGCGCGCTACCGCCGTTTCATCGACGATACTCTGTGCCCGTTCGTCGAGCTTCCCGGAGTCGCCGTTCTCGGGGTCAACACCGCGCGCTCGCTGACGTTCAAGGACGGCCGGATCAACAAGGACCAGGTCGAGTTCATCCGCGAGACCTTCGCTCGCACGCCCAGCGAAAAGATGCGCGTCATCGTTACTCACCATCCGCTGTTCGCGCTTACGGTCGGCGGAGAGGTGGAGCGTGCGATCGGGCGGCAGGAGCTGGCCCTCGACGCGGTCGAGGAATCGGGCGTCGACCTGGTGCTGGCCGGCCATGCGCACCACGCATCGGCTCTGGACGCGGGTGACATCGTCACCCGCGCCGGCGGCGTGCTCGTCGTGCAGGCCGGGACTGCGACGTCGACGCGCGTCCGCGAGCAGGAACAGAGCTTCAACACGATCGACCTCGCCGAGCGGACCGCGACGATTACCGTTCATGGCTGGAAGGGAGATCGGTTCAGCCCAAACGACGCGCAGCGCTATGAATGGCAGGAAGGGCGCTGGCGCATATTGAAATCTACGGAGCCGGCGCACTAGACGCTGGCTCATGGCGGTTCCCGAAGGGTTCGATCTCGACGAATTCGTGAGCCGGGTCCTCTCCGAGGATCTCGGCAAGGGCGGCGACGTCACGTCCGCCGCGACGATTGCCGCGGAGGCGCGGTTCACCGCGGAGATGAACGCACGGCAGGCGTTGGTCGTGGCCGGTATCGAGCTCGCAAAGGCGTTCTTCGAAAAGCTCGACCGTGAAGTGAGCGTCGACATCCTCGTCCAGGATGGGGAGCGGGCGGAACACGGCACCACGCTCATGCGCCTCAGGGGCAACGCCCGGGCCATGCTCACCGCCGAACGATCGGCGCTGAACACGCTTCAGCATCTGTCGGGGATCGCGACGCTGACGCGGCAGTATGTCGACGCGATCGAGGGCACGGGCGCAGTCCTGCTCGATACGCGAAAGACCATCCCCGGGCTGCGGATCCTCGAGAAGTTCGCGTCGCGGATGGGCGGTGCCCAGAACCACCGCATGCGCCTCGACGACGGCATCCTGATCAAGGACAATCACGTGGCCGTGTGCGGCGGCGTTGCCAAGGCCGTGCGCAAGGCCAAGGACGCGAACACCGTGCTCCCGGTCCAGGTCGAGGTCGACCGGATCGACCAGATCGAACCGGCGCTTGCGGCCGGCGCGGATCGCCTCCTCCTCGACAATATGGATCCGGAAAAGCTGCGCCAGGCGGTTGCGCTCGTCGCTAAGCGCGTCCCTCTGGAAGCATCAGGCGGGGTGACGCTGGAAACCATCCGCTTTCTTGCCGAAACGGGGGTCGATTTCATCTCGGTCGGGCGGATCACCCAGTCGGCGCCCGCCGTCGACATCGGGCTCGACTATTCGCTAACTCCATAAGCCGCGGCGGCTTTCTCCCTAGTTACACCTATGGCGTTCCGATCTCGTCGCGGGCACAAAAGGCGCTTAGGGGGTGCGCAAGCAGGGGTACGCGGAGACTACCCCATGAAAAAAATCGGCATTGGCCTTGCGGCGCTTCTGGTCCTCTTAACCTCGTCAACCGCGCTGGCGCAGCGTGGCGGCGGCCACGGCGGTGGCGGCCACGGCGGCGGGGGGCGCGGTTACGGCGGCGCCTGGCATGGCGGCGGCGGGGGGCGCGGTTACGGCGGCGCCTGGCACGGCGGTGTCGGTTGGCACGGCGGCGGCTATCACGGCGGTCGCTGGGGCGGCTACGGCTATGGGCGGGGCTATGGCGGTTATGCCTATAGCTATCCCGTCTACGACTACGGCTATGGCTATCCCGCCTATGTCTACGGTTATCCAGCTTACGGCAGCTATTATCCCTACGGAGCTTACGGCTACGGCTATGCCTATCCACCCTATTATGGCTATCCCGCCTATCCCTATGGGTATGGCGGCTACGGCTATTACGACTGCGCCAATCCAGCAGTCGGCGCCGCCGTTGGGGGAGTTGCTGGGGCCGTAATCGGGAGCGCTGTCGGGCACCCGCACGATAGCGGTGCAGGAGCGGTCATCGGCGGCGTGGTCGGCGCCGTCGCCGGAGCAGGGATCGCTCAGGGCACCTGCTGAGCAAGGGCAACACTAGCCAGGCTTATTATCTCCTGACCGAAACGTTCACAGGCGCGACAGCAAGGCCGGCTTAGGTCTCGCCGCACATGGCCGCGAGTCCCTCCACGGCCAGTTGTGAGTTCGGAGGTTTGAACATGTTCAGGAAGATCGCTCTTGCGCTTTCGGTCGCGGGTCTCGTCGCAGTCCCGGCCACCGCCGAGGCGCACGGCCGCTATTACGGCGGCTACGGTTACCCGAGCTACGGCTACAGCAACTACGGCTACGCTTATCCCAGCTACGGCTACCCGGCCTACGGCTACAGCAATTACGGCAATGGCTATCCCGCCTACGGCTACAGCAACTATGGCTACAGCAACTACGGTTACGGCTATAATGGCTACGGCTATCGCAACCGGTGCAGCGGCAACGCGGTCGCCGGTGCGGCGATCGGCGGGCTTGCCGGCGCGGCCATCGGCAGCGCGGCGGGCAACAACCACAACGGTTACGGCTATCGTCGCTATCCCTATCACCATGGCAATGACGGCGCGATCGTCGGCGCCGTCGCGGGCGCGATCCTCGGCGGCGTGGTCGGCGCCAGCAGCTGCTAAGCTAGCTCCCAGCTGATTTGCTCGAAAGGAGCGGGGCTTCGGAACCTCCGGGGCCCCGCTCACTTTTTTAGCGCATTGCTGAAGAACCGCTCCTATATGGCGCGGCGAGAGGGCGCGCGCTGCGCCTGGGAGATGCGTTTTGTTCAAGGGCCTCAAGCCCATCCTCTATGGTGGCCGCGAGGTCTGGCCGCTGATCGAAGGCGGCAAGGGCGTCAGCGCCACCAACCACGCCAGCAGTGGTGCCTGGGCCGCGGCGGGCGGCATCGGCACCGTGTCCGCGGTCAATGCCGACAGCTATGATCCGGAAGGCCGGATCATCCCCCAGATCTACGCCGGGCTAACCCGCCGCGAGCGCCACGAGGAATTGATCAAATATGCGATCGACGGCGCGGTCGCGCAGGTCCAGCGCGCCTATGACATCGCCAGCGGCAAGGGCGCAATCAACATCAACGTGCTGTGGGAGATGGGCGGCGCGCAGCGGGTGCTGCATGGCGTTCTCGAGCGCACCAAGGGCCTAGTCAGCGGCGTAACCTGCGGCGCGGGCATGCCCTACAAGCTGTCCGAAATCGCCGCTTCGTACGGCGTCAATTACCTGCCGATCATCAGCTCCGCGCGCGCCTTCAGCGCGCTTTGGAAGCGGGCCTATCACAAGGCGGCTGAGTGGCTCGCGGCAGTCGTTTATGAGGATCCATGGCTTGCCGGCGGGCATAACGGCCTCAGCAACGCCGAGGACCCGCGCAAGCCGCAGGATCCCTATCCACGCGTCGCCGCGCTCCGTCAGACCATGCGCGACAACGGGATCGCGGACAGCGTTCCGATCGTCATGGCGGGCGGCGTCTGGCGGCTCGACGAGTGGGACCATTGGATCGACAATCCCGAACTCGGCCAGATCATCTTCCAGTTCGGAACGCGGCCCCTGCTCACCCAGGAAAGCCCGATCCCGCCTGAATGGAAGGCGCGGCTCCTGACGCTCGAGGAAGGGGACGTGCTGCTTCATCGGTTCTCGCCGACAGGCTTCTATTCGTCGGCGGTGCGCAACCCGTTCCTGCGCAACCTAGAAGCGCGCAGCGAGCGGCAGATCGCCTACACCAAGGAGGCGATCGGCGACCATCACTTCCAGCTCGACGTCGGGATCGGCACCAAGAAGAATTATTGGGTCACCAGGGGCGACCTCATCCACGCCCGCGAATGGCATGCGCGCGGCTTCACCAATGCCATGAAAACGCCCGACGACACGCTGATCTTCGTGACGCCTGAGGAAGAGAAGCAGATCCGCGTCGACCAGGCCGAATGCATGGGATGCCTTAGCCAGTGCGGCTTCTCTTCCTGGGCCGACAATGAGAAGAATTCGACCGGCCGCCTCGCCGACCCGCGCAGCTTCTGCATCCAGAAGACGCTCCAGGAAATCGCGCACGGCGGCCCGGTCGAGCAGAACTTGATGTTCGCTGGCCATGCCGCATTCCGCTTCAAGAGCGACCCCTTCTATTCGAACGGCTTCATCCCTACGGTGAAGCAATTGGTGGACAGGATATTGACCGGCGCGTGATGCTTGCTCGGGGGGCGATTGCCGCACTGCTGATCGTTGCCGTCGCGGCGCCTGCCGCGGCGCAGGACAAGCAGCCGCCGTATTGGGCCTCGATCGCCAGCGGCCAGGCCATGACCCACACCGGCCCGGGCCGGAACTACCCGAACGTCTGGCTCTACCAGCGCCGCGACCTGCCTGTCCGAGTGGTCAAGAAATATGAGAACTGGCGGCTGATCCAGGATCCTGACGGCGCGCAGGGCTGGATGCTGGTGACGATGCTCAGCGATCGCCGCACGGCAATCGTCAAGCCGGGACCGGCGCGCCCGATTCGGGTCGGACCCTACGATGGCGCCAAGCCTCAATATATGGCCGAGCCTGGCGTCGTCGGGCGGATCAGCAAGTGCGACGACGGCTGGTGCCGGATCGAGATCGGCAAGGCCAAGGGCTACATCAGCTTCTCGGATATCTGGGGCGTCAGCGAGGGCGAAGTCGTCGACTGAACGGGGGGCAGCATGAAATATCTCGCCGCGATCGCAACCGGAGTCCTGATCATGTCCACGCCTGCCGCCTCCGCACCCCAATTCTATCCGCGCTCGACCCTGAACGGCCAGCCGCTGCCATTCTCGTCGGCGGTTCGCGTCGGCGACATGCTCTATCTGTCGGGACAGATGGGCTTTCGCGATGACGGCACCCTCGCGGATGGCATGGAAGGGCAGGCGCGGCAGGCGTTCGAGAACATTCGCGCGGCGCTCAAGTCTGCGAACCTGGGCTTCGGCGATGTCGTGCACTGCACGGTGATGCTGGCCGACATGAAGCAGTGGCCCGACTTCAACAAAGTCTATCTCGAATATTTCAAGGAGCCGTTGCCGGCGCGCAGCGCGTTCGGCGCCAACGGCCTCGCGCTCGGCGGCCTGCTCGAGGTCGAATGCCAGGCCTACGCGGGCAATCGCCCCTGAGCCCGGCCCGGCGTTCGTTTCGGCGATTCAAAAGCACGGCCAGGCGCTTCCTCTCCGGGAAAGCCCGGAGCTCCGCCATAGGAACAAATCCAGGCGCCATTTAGTGACTTTCCCCAAGTGTGGGGGAGAGCATATTGAATCGACGGTTTTTGCTGCTGGCCGCAGTTTGTGCGGCCGGCTTCGCGGACCCTGCCCTCGCGCGTCATCGCGAGCTGAACGTCGGACTTATCAGCCAGCAAAGCCCCGTCTGGTGCTGGGCCGCCAGCGCCAGCACGGCTCTCAAATATCTGGGCTTTCCCGACATCAACCCGGTGAGGAATTATCAGTGCGGAGTCGTCGCGGCGGCGTTCCCTGACTGTGAATATGATTGCACTCGCTGCGAAACGCCGCTCGACCGGATGTCCACGTTCGTCGCACTGCTCGAGCGCTATCGAGACCGGACCAGGCTCAGCCGCCCGGCCGCCCGCCAGCTGTCCTTACGGCCCAATTATGTCGCTTATCCGGAATTCGACCGGATCAAGCGGAGCATCAACCTCTCATATCCAGTGATCGGCGGCGTTTCGGTCGGGCGGAGGCCGGTCAATCCCGCAGAAGCCCAGCACGCCGTCCTCATCACCGGCTATGACGACGATTATCGCGGCACCGGCGAGCGGTGGGTGGTCGTCATGGACCCCTTTCCCTACGCTGGCGGAGAGAGTCCGTGGCTGCACGCCGGTTATTCGGCTCGCCGTTCGACCGGCAAGCTCATGGTGCCCTGGCGAGTGTTGCGGGACAGGATGAACCTGTCGTCGGCGGTGTTCCTCGAGGATCGGAGCGCGTGAGCGGGGCTTAGACCAGCTCCACCGCCACGGCGGTCGCCTCGCCGCCGCCGATGCACAGGCTCGCAACGCCGCGCTTGCCGCCCTTTTGCTTCAGCGCGTTGATCAGTGTCACCATGATGCGCGTGCCGCTGGCGCCGATCGGATGGCCGAGCGCGGTTGCACCGCCGTGGATGTTGATCTTTTCGTGCGGGATCCCGAGGTCTTTCATCGCGAACATCGCGACGCAGGCGAACGCCTCGTTGACCTCCCACAGGTCGACTTCCTGGGCGCTCCAGCCCGCCTTCTTGAGCACCTTGTCGATGGCGCCGATCGGGGCGACCGTGAACTGCGCGGGCTCCTGCGCGTGCGCCGCCGTGGCGACGATCCGTGCGACCGGCTGCAGGCCTTTCTCGCGCGCGTTGGTTTCGCTTGTCAGCACGACAGCCGCAGCGCCGTCCGAAATCGACGACGAGGTGGCAGCCGTGATTGTGCCTTCCTTCGAGAAGGCGGGCTTCAACTGCGGGATCTTGTCGGGGCGCCCGCGGCCGGGCGCTTCGTCGGTGTCGACCTGGGTCTCGCCGGCGCGGCTCCGGATCGTAACCGGCACGATCTCGTCCTTGAAGCCGCCAGTGTCGATCGCCTCCTTCGCGCGGCGCAGGCTCTCGATCGCGTAATTGTCCATCTGTTCGCGCGTGAGCTGATATTCGTCCGCGGTGCACTGGGCGAAGCTGCCCATCGCGCGGCCTTCCTCATAGGCATCCTCGAGCCCGTCGAGGAACATATGGTCGTATGCGGTGTCATGGCCGATCCGCGCTCCCGAGCGGTGCTTCTTGAGCAGGTACGGCGCGTTGGTCATCGACTCCATGCCGCCGGCGACGATCACGTCGGCATTGCCGGTGCGGATCGCCTCGTCGCCCATGATCACCGTCTGCATGCCGGAGCCGCAGACCTTGTTGACGGTCGTCGCCTGGACCGACTTGGGCAGGCCTGCCTTGATCGCCGCCTGGCGCGCCGGAGCCTGGCCGAGGCCGGCGGGAAGCACGCAGCCCATGTAGATGCGGTCGATGTCCTCGCCGCTCACCCCCGCGCGCTCGACGGCGGCCTTGACTGCGGTAGCGCCGAGGTCGGTGGCCGAGACGTCGGCAAGCGCGCCCTGCATCGAGCCCATGGGCGTGCGTGCGATCGAAAGGATGACGGTGGAATCGGGCGAGGTGGCCATGACAATCTCCGGAGTCGAATGTTGCAGCGCACATAAGACCGCACGCTCGCTTGTTCAAACGCGTCGATCGACCGTTCGCCGATTCGCCGTTGACGCCCACCGAGGGTCGCGCTTGATGGACCGATCAACGACGGGAGATCCGCATGAGGTTCAACGCCCCCGTTCTCGCACTCAGCGCCGCTGCCGGGCTGTTCGGCATGTCGGTTGCCGCGGCTCAGACTGGGCAGCCGGCGCCGCCCGCCCAGCCCCCGTTCGCGGTGCCGCCCTTCAAGAACCTCCAGGTCTTTCCCAAGGATATCAGCCGCGCCGACCTGCTCGCCAACATGAAGCTGTTCGCCCAGTCGCTGGGCGTGCGTTGCACCTATTGCCACGTCGGGGAGGAAGGAAAGCCGCTGTCGACCTTCGACTTCGCGTCGGACGCGAAGGAAAAGAAGAAGATCGCGCGCGACATGCTGCGGATGGCCCACCGGCTCAACACCGACCTGCCAGGCATTACCGGCGACCCCAGCGCCAGGATCACCTGCTTCACCTGCCATCGCGGATCGACCAAGCCGCTGGTCGCCCCGCCGGAGGGCGCGCCGAACACGGTGCCTCCCCCGCCGGCTGCGGCGCCCGCGAAGCCTCCGGAGCGCGGCACGGCCTGACGCGGTTTAAACCGCCGGTCCTCTCTGCTAGCGGCGCGGCTGAGAGGATTTCCGATGACCGAAGCGATGCTTGATTTTGACCTCGGCGAGATGGCCGACGCGATCCGCGAGACGACGCGGCGCTTCGCCAAGGACAAGATCGAGCCGATCGCCGCTGAGATCGACGAGAAGGACGAATTTCCGCGCCACCTCTGGCCGCAGATGGGAGAACTCGGGCTTCACGGCATCACCGTCGAGGAAGAGGATGGCGGGCTGGGCCTGGGCTATCTCGAGCATGTCGTCGCGCAGGAGGAAGTGGCACGCGGCTCGGCGTCGGTAGGCCTCAGCTACGGCGCCCACTCCAATCTCTGCATCAACCAGATCCGGCGCTGGGCGAACCCCGAACAGAAGCGGAAGTATCTGCCCAAGCTGATCAGCGGCGAGCATGTCGGTGCGCTCGCTATGAGCGAGGCGGGCGCGGGCAGCGACGTTGTCGGGATGAAGCTCAAGGCCGAGCGCAGCGGCAACGGCTACCGGCTCAACGGCACCAAATTCTGGATCACCAACGGCTCCGAGGCCGACACGCTCGTCGTCTATGCCAAGACCGGCGAAGGCAGCCGCGGAATCACCGCCTTCATGATCGAGAAGGACATGGAGGGCTTCTCGATCGGCCAGAAGGTCGACAAGCTCGGCATCCGCGGTTCGCCCACCGCGGAGTTGGTGTTCAACGATTGCTTCGTCCCGCCCGAGAACGTCCTCGGAGAGGAGAACAAGGGCGTCGAAGTGCTGATGAGCGGCCTCGATTATGAGCGCACGGTGCTTGCCGGGATGCAGATCGGGATCATGCAGGCCTGCCTCGACGTGGTCCTGCCCTACGTCCGCGAGCGCAAGCAGTTCGGCAAGCCGATCGGCTCGTTCCAGCTGATGCAGGCCAAGATCGCAGACATGTACGTCGCGCTGAACAGCGCACGCGCCTACGTCTACCAGGTCGCCCGCGCCTGCGACGCCGGCAAGACCACGCGCCATGACGCTGCGGGCGCTATCCTGCTCGCGTCCGAGAATGCGGTGAAGGTCGCAAATGAGGCGGTGCAGGCACTGGGCGGCGCCGGCTACACCAAGGATTGGCCGGTCGAGCGCTATTATCGCGACGCCAAGCTGCTCGATATCGGCGCCGGCACCAACGAAGTGCGGCGCATGCTGATCGGAAGAGAGCTGGTCGGCGCCTGATATGCTATGCCCCCGCGCAAGGGGGACAATCCATGCGCTACTGGGCAGCGGCTGCGCTCGCGCTTTGCGCCTGTCAGCAACAACGGGCAAAGGCTCCGGCCCCGCCGCCGGTCACCTTCGATGGAGCAGAAGTCGCGGACGCTGCGGCGCTAAGGGCGCATGGCGAGCGCATCAGCTGGGCGCTTGGTTGCCGAGGCTGTCACGGACCCGAGCTTCACGGGCACCGCTTCTATGAGCGATATGCGTCTAACCTTTCGCGAGATCTCCCGAAATACAGCGATGCCGATATCGAGCGCGTGCTGCGGACCGGCGTGCCGCACGATGGTCGCGATCTGTGGGGCATGCCCTCGGAGATTTTCCAGCACCTGAGCGCGGAAGACATGCGGTCCCTGATTGCCGATCTCCGTAAGCTCAAACCCGACGGGAAGCCGACGCAGCCGCCCTTAGCGTGGGAAGGCGATGCGAAAGAGATGATTGCCAAAGGCGACCTCAAGACGGCGAAGGATCAAGTGCTCCACGACAAAGCAATCGGTCCGGTCGACCTTGGGCCGGAGCACGCGCTCGGTCGTTACATCACGCGCCTGACCTGCGCCGAATGCCATGGGCCGGACTTGAACGGGTCACCCAATCACGAGCCAGGGGAACCGCCCAACCTGGTCGTTGCCGGCGGATACACGCGCGCCGAATTCGAAACTTTGATGACCAAAGGCATCCCGTCGGGCGGGCGCAAGCTCAAGAACCCATTGATGGGAGAAGTGGCGCGCGAGCGCTTCACGCACTTCACCGCGCACGAGCGCGATGCGATTTACAATTACCTCAAGGCGAGGGCGGAACGCCCTTAGCTTCGTTTTCCGCCGCCAGGTCCAGCGCCAGCGTCCCATGTTCGTCCGCCGCAACGCGCGGCAGCAGCTTGACGGGCGCAGGAGGAGGGGCCTGCGTTGGCGTTGCGGGCGCCTCGGCCGGCAGCGCCGCAAAGGCGAAGTGGCTGTGGTCGTGCTCGTCGAGCGATTCGATGAGATTGTAGCCAGCCCGCTTCAATACGGACTCGATTTGCCGGTGCGTGACCCCCGGCAGCCGCATGATGTCGATGGCCCGGTCCAACAGGTGATAGGAGTTTGGGACGCCGCCGACGGCCCGATTGTGCGCGACCGTGCGGAAGGTGCTGGTGACGACGCCATATGCGCGGATGAGCCGGACGGCGCTGCTGATTTCCGCCGCCTGGTCGCGGAACATCAGTGCCGCCGGTGACCGCGCGGACGCAGCAGAGCCGAGGATCAAGGTGACAGCCGCCATGGCCGCAGTTCGCGCCAGGATACGCATGCTCGTCCCTTATCGAGGGACTGAGGGACCCTTCCACCCGGGAGTTCCGGGTGTTCCGTATCGGGGCGCCCGCTTAGGCTAGCCCCAGACTTTCACCCGTTTGTCCGGTGCCAGGTACAGCTTCTGCCCGGGCTTCACGCCGAACGCCGAATACCAGGCATCGACGTTGCGCACCGTCAGCGCGCGCCACGGCGAGGGCGCATGCTCATTGGTCATCACCAGCGATCGCAGGTAGCCGTCGCGCATCTTCGACGCGCGCGTCTGGGCATAAGCGATGAAGAAGCGCTGGTCGCCGGTCAGCCCGTCGATCACTGGCGCCTGCTTGCCCGCGAGCGACTTCTTATAGGCGTCGTAAGCGGCGGCCAGGCCCGCGACGTCGGCGATGTTCTCGCCCAGCGTCAGCTTGCCGTTGAGGTGCAGCCCGGGAAGCGCTTCGTAGGCGCTGAACTGCGCGGCGAGCGCATCGGCCGCCTGGTTGAACTTGGCGAGGTCGGCGGGCGTCCACCAGTTGCGCAGTACGCCGCGCGAATCGAACATCGCGCCATTGTTGTCGAAGCTGTGGCTGATTTCGTGGCCGATGACCGAGCCGATCGCCCCGTAATTGTAGGCGGCGTCGGCGTTCGCATCGAAGAAGGGCCGCTGCAGGATTCCGGCCGGGAAGTTCAGCGCGTTCTGCACCGGCAGGTTGACCGCGTTGACTGTCTGCGGCGTCATCCACCATTCCTTGCGGTCCATCGGCTTGCCGATCTTCGCCAGCTGCGCCGCGTAATTGGCCTTCTGTCCGGCAATCTCATTGGCATAAGCGTTGGTGCCGAGCTGCAGCCCGCCATAGTCACGCCACGTGTCGGGATAGCCGACACCGACTTCGATCGTTTCGACCTTCTTCAGCGCCTCGGTCTTGGTCGCGGGTGCCATCCAGCCGAGCGCCTTCACTCGGTCAGCGAAGGCCGCCTTGATGTTGACCACCATGTTCTGGATCTCGGCCTTGGCGGCGGCCGGGAAATATTTGTCGGAATAGGCCTTGCCCATCGCGTCGCCGAGATAGGTGTTGACCGCCTCGAGCCCGCGCTTGTTACGCGGGAGCATCTGCGGCTGGCCGTTCAGCTTCGTGCTGAAGAAGGCAAAGTTCGCCTTGTCGAACGCGGACGGCAGGACGTCCGCATGGCTGTTGATCTGGTGGAATATCAGCCAGTCCTTCCAGGCGTCGAGCGGCTCGCTGGCGACCAGCGCGGAAAGGCCGCGGATCGCGCCCGGCTCGTAGGCATCGAATTTCTGTTGGTTGCCGAGCTGAGCCGCGCCGAGGAAACGTCCCCAGTCGATGCCCGGCGCATTCTGCTGCAGCTGTTGCCGGGTCCAGATCGTCGCGGCCTTGGAATAATCGTTCGATTCCTCCCGCGTCGCATGAGCTCGGGCGATCTTCATCTCCAGGTCGTAGACCCGCTGCGCGCGCGTCGCGGCGTCGGCATAGCCGGCAAGCGAGAAGACCTGCTGGAGATAGGCGCGATAGGCCGTGCGGATGTCCGCCATCTCCTTGTCGCCCGACAGATAATATTCGCGGTCGGGCAGGGAGATTCCGCCCTGCAGGAGGTAGGGGACGACTTCGCCTGGCGTCGCAAGCCCTTGCGTGACGAAGATGCCGAACAGGTTCTCGGTGCTGAAATCGGTCGCGTTGAACGGGTCTACGTCGGCGCGGACCTGGCTGCCGAGCACTTCGCTCAGTTGACCTTTGTCCTTGATCGCCGCGAAGCGGTCGAGGTCGGGCTTGACCGGCGCGAGGCCCGCGCGGTCGATCGCGGCCTGGTCAGTGAACGCCTTGTAGTAGGCGACGATCCTGCCTTCGTTGGTCGACGTGTCGGGATTGGCTTTGACGAGGGAATCGATGAGGTCGAGGTTCTGCTTCTCGACCGCGTCGCGCGCGATGCTGAACGCGCCGACGTTGGTCCGGTCGGCGGGAATCTGCGCCGTCTTCACATAATTGCCGTCGGCGTAGGCGAAGAAGTCGTCACCAGGCTGCACCGACTTGTCCATCCAGGCAGTCTCGATCCCGATGGCGGTGCCCGGCTGCGCTTGGGTCGCATTGCCGCCGCCCGGTGTCCGGTTGCACGCGCCGAGCGCAAGCACGGATGCAAAGATCAGAAGTGCGGACCTAGTCATGCGTATTCCTCTCCCAAGGCGTGACGGCGCCTCCTGAAGCGGCTGCTTTGCAAGGGCGCAAGCAGCGGCTAGGCCAGCGGCACGGCTTTTCGACTAACGGACGATACTGGCGGCATGAGCGCACCGCGGCTTGAGAGCAAAATCGCCATCGACAGCGAGGAGTTCCGCGCGCGGTCGACGCACAACCGCGCGCTTGCCGGGAAGCTGCGCGCCGACGTCGCCAAGGCTGCGCTCGGTGGGAACGACAAGAGCCGCGAGCGCCACGTTTCGCGCGGCAAGCTGCTGCCGCGCGACCGCGTCGAGCGGCTGCTCGATCCCGGCTCGCCGTTCCTCGAGATCGGACAGCTCGCCGCGTGTGACATGTATGAGGGCGAAGTCCCGGGCGCGGGGATGATCGCGGGCATCGGCCGCGTGTCGGGCAGGCAGGTGATGATCGTCTGCAACGACGCCACGGTGAAGGGCGGCACTTACTACCCGCTGACGGTCAAGAAGCATCTTCGAGCGCAGGAGATCGCCGAGCAGAACCGGCTGCCGTGCGTCTATCTGGTCGACAGCGGCGGCGCGAACCTGCCGCACCAGGCCGAGGTCTTCCCCGACCGCGATCACTTCGG
>Ga0207647_10001358_pt1 | contig 18796 bp, 14 predicted proteins | sample KBSCornC2_FD_184295 | JGI IMG/M metagenome (GOLD analysis project Ga0207647, IMG submission 184295) | Corn rhizosphere microbial communities from Kellogg Biological Station, Michigan, USA - C2 (SPAdes) (version 2) | ecosystem: Host-associated > Plants > Roots > Rhizosphere ... | reverse complement strand
CCCTTGCGTTCCTGCGCCTCATGCACGATGTGGACCAGCCGTGCCAGCGAGTTGTCCTCCGCCGTGGCCGTCACCGTGACCTCGAGTACGCCGGCCCCATTAACCGTCCCGGCGAACACCTCCGCGCCGGGTCCGACCTCCACCGGCACCGACTCACCGGTCACCACAGAGGTATCCAGCGAACTCCGCCCGGCCGACACCACGCCGTCCGTCGCGATCCGCTCCCCCGGCTTCACCACAAGCACATCCCCGAGCCGCAACTCCTCCGGCCCAACCACCACTTCAACGCCGCCACGCAGGACCGTCGCCGACGGCGGCACCAGACTCAGCAACGCACGCAGTCCGTGCTGCGTCCGCGCAACGGCGTACCCTTCGAGACCCTCGGCAATCGAGAACAGCACCGCCAGCATCGCCGCCTCGCCATAATTGCCTAAGGCAACCGCGCCGACCGCGGCGAGTGTCATCAACAGACCGACGCCGATCCGCCCACGCAGCAAAGCACGCACGGTCCCCGGCACGAACGTCGTCGCACCAGCAACCAGCGCCGCAAGCTCGAGAAGCCGCGCCACATCGGACGGTACGAAGAGCGCGGCCAGGAGCAGCGCCGCGGCCACCGCCGCCACCTGCAGCTCGCGCACCTGCCAGATCGCGGCCGGCGGCGCGCCCTCTTCCTCCGACAGCACCGGCCCGTCGGTCGCGCAGCAAGCGTCAGCCACCAGAGACCTCGTCCACGCAGTCGTAGTCCTCAGGCCCGCAGACCTCACCCGCCGCACCCTGGTGGTCGACGAGCAGAACCAGCGCGGCCAGATCCGCCAACGCGTGCGCAAGCTTCGGATCAGCCAACTCGTACCGCACCCGCCGCCCGACCTGGACAGCCCGCACCAGCCCACAGCCACGCAGACAAGCGAGATGATTCGACACGTTCCCCCGAGTCATCCCCAACTGATCAGCCAGATCCGAAGGAAACCCGGGCTCATTCAGCAGCACCAGCAGCAACCGCCGCCGATTCTCATCCGCCAACGCGACCCCGACACGAGCCAACGCCCCCGCATCGACCGCAACCGCAAGCCCGTCACTCATACGCGAGACGATACAGTCAATCCTGAATTAAGCCAAGACTGTATCGAGCTGATCAGCACGAGCAGCGGAGGCCCCCCAGGTTCACTACCCCGAGGCGCCTCCGCTATTCGTTCCAGGCGGTCAGCTGCGGACCAACCGGTCGTTCACCGGCCCTGGAGTACCTCGAACAGGTGCGTGTGATCGTTCGTGCCGAGAACCGCCTCGGCACCCGGTCCGTTGGCCCAGACCGGCACGACGGCGCCGGTGTGCTGCTGGCTCGGGCCGCTCGCGACCGGCGCCTTGCCGTCGCCGCCGAACCCCGCCGTACCGTAGGTCAGCGTCAGCGTCTGACCGTCCTTGGTGGTCAGGTTGGTCGAGTAGCCGGTCGGCAGACCGGTCCCGGAGGCGTCCTCGCCGACGATCTGGCTCGTGTGCGAGTGGTCCGCGGTGACGACGACCAGCGTGTCCGGGTGCGTCTTCTGGTAGTCGAGCGCGACACCGATCGCCTTGTCGAAGTTGACCGTCTCACCGATCTGGCCGCAGGCGTTCGTGGCGTGGTCCTGCTTGTCGATCGAGGCGCCCTCGACCTGCAGGAAGAAGCCCTTCTTGTTCTCCAGCAGGCTGATCGCCTTCGAGGTCATGTCCGCGAGGCTCGGCTCGCTCGCCGGGCGCTGGTTCTCCTGGCAGGACTGCGCCGCACCGCCCTTGCCGAGCGCGGCGGCCGGGCCGCTCCACTCCAGCGACATGTTGCTCTTGTTGAACAGGCCCAGCACCGGCTTGCCGGCCTTCGCCGACTTCAGTCCGGCCGCGTCGGTGACGTACTGGACGCCGTTCGCCTTGGCCTGGTCGACCACGGTCTTACCGGCGTACGGGCCGCCGGTGATCTGCTGCTCGAACCGGCCACGGCCGCCGCCGAGCAGTACGTCGACCTTGTGATCGACCTCCTGCTCCGCGATCGACCCGAGGCCACCGGCCGCCTTGGTCTCCTTCGGGCAGGCCGCCATGTCGGCCGGGCCCTGGCAACCGCGCAGCGACATGTGCGAGGCGAGCACGGCGGGAGTCGCGTCGGTGATCTCGGCGGTGGAGACGTCACCGACCTTCAGGCCGCGCTTCTGCGCCAGCTCCAGCACCGTCTCGTAGTTCGTACCCGGCACGTTCTCTGCGCTGCTCGGGCCCTGCGAGATCCGCTCGTCGATCGTCTTCTTGCCGGTCGCCCAGCTCGACCCGGTGGAGGCCGAGTCCGGGTCGTAGTCCGGCAGGTACGGCGCCTTGACGCCAGGCTTCACCGACCACGTCGTGTCGAAGCCGGTGTAGCGCGCGCGGTCGACGTTCAGCTTGTTCCGGACGCCCTGGTAGTACCGCGCCGCGGTGATCTCCTGTGTCCCCATGCCGTCGCCGAGGAAGAAGATCACGTTCTTCGGCCCGCGCTGCGGCTGCGGGTTGTGCTTGCCGGCGTCACCGGCCTGAGCAGAGTCGAACGCACCGCTGGCGGCGGCCGAGGCCATCCCAGCCGCGGCAATCACCGTGGCAGCGGCGAACGCAGCCACAAAAGCCTTTTTCCTGATCATTACGGGCCTTTCCGATCGGACGAAACATCGGGACCGTATGCAGTCGTCCCATCCGCCAGGTGGCCGTCAGGCGACCACCAGGTGACATGCGCGCCACCCGGAGGCTCTCTCACTAGGCTGACGGCATGAGCCTCGACATCCCTGATCAGGTCCGCAAAATGGTCATGGCCGACGGGAACGACTCTTGGCTTGACGAGTTGCCCGGCCTGGTCGACTCGCTGGCCCAGGAGTGGTCTCTGGCGATCGGCTCCAGCTTCGCGGGCGGTCACGCCGCGCTGGCGGTCGAGGTGACGCTCGCTGACGGAAACCCGGCGGTCCTCAAGATCGGCGTGCCAGGTCGGGACATCAGGCACGAGGCCGCGGCGTTGCGCCTCGCAGACGGGGCCGGTTGCGCCAGGCTGCTGCGCGAGGACCTGGGTCGACAAGCCCTTCTGCTGGAGCGCCTCGGTGCTCCGATGTACGACGTCGTGCCCGACCCCACAAACCGCCACAACCTGCTGTGCGACGTGGCGGTGCGCCTGTGGCGTCCGATCGCTCCCGACATCGACCTGCCCACCGGCGCGACTTTGACCGAGCAGTACGCCGACCGGCTGCCCAAACTGTGGGAGCAGGCGGGACGACCATGCTCACCGGCCACCGTGAAGGACGCCCTGAACTGCATGAACCGCCGTCGCGCCGCCCACGACGACCGGACCGCGGTCCTGGTCCACGGCGACATCCACGAAATGAACGCCCTCCAGGCGAGCGACGGCACCTACAAGCTCATCGATCCAACCGGCCTACGAGCCGAACCGGCCTGCGACCTCGGCACCATCGTCCGCTGCAACCCAGACCTCGGCGACGACCTCCGAGCCCGGACCGAGCGCCTCGCCTCCCGCACAGGCGTCGACGCCACCGCCATCTGGGAATGGGGCACCATCCACCGAGTCATCAGCGGCCTCTATGCCTACACCATCGACTTCCAGCCCTTCGCCCACCTCCTACTCGCCGAAGCAGACCGCCTCACCGCGTAGCCACCGACTGATCACCGAGACGTAACAGGGGAAAGTCAGCCGCGGTTGTAGGGCTGCACCGCCGCCTTGCTGGCGCCGATCCTCACGTTCCGGAAGTCGGAACGGAACGTCGCGCCCGGCTGGTAGTCCTTGTACATACCGAACTTGATCCTGAACTCGTTCTTGAAGGAGTCATCAGCGCACCTGGAACGCGTCGCGTAGCCGAAGTACTCCTCCCGCTCGAAGAGCTTCTCCTCGACGGTGGTCGCTCCCACCTTCTTGTGCCAGACCGCGATACGCCCCTTCGGCGCGCCGTCGTGGTAGGGCTCCACGTTGTACTTGATGACGAAGGAGTGCCACTCGTTGGCGCCGATGCTCTTGGTCGCCATGGCCTTGTTGTACTCCTCGTCCATCCCCGGCTCCTCGCCCCGGCGGACGAACTGGAGGTTGTGCCCGTTGCCGGCACCGGACTGGATGCGCACGCCGCCGATCGGGTTCGCGGTGCACTGCCACAGCTGCAGCACGTACGCCCCGCTACCCGTCACGTCATCGACGCCCTCTGGGATGCGAACGTCGAACCCGACCCACACATCGGTGTGGAAAGGCAGGTCCCAACCCGTCGCCAGCTCCGTGCGGTCCCGGAGAGTATTCCCGGCAGCGTCCTTCCAGGTGTTCTTGGCGGGATCCTCAACGATGGCGCCTTCATACTCGAAGTCCTTGTCCGTGCGGAACGTCAACGCCCGCGCGTCCGAGGTCCCGGTGATCTGGGGTGCCTGCCCCGCTCCCTGACACTTGCCAGGAAACCAGCCTGCGCCCTCCCGGAGGTTGCCGCCGGCGCCCAGCGTCACACTGCACGCACTGGCGTTCTCGATCGTCCAGCTCTCACCCGCGATACCCGCCGAGTAGCTGGGCACCGCGGCTGCTGCCGCGCTGGCGGTTCGTGAGTTCGTCACTGCGGCGAAACCCACCGAGGCGCTCAGGGTCAACGCCACAGTGAGAGCCATCGTCTGTCGGGCACGTCGACCAGGGGCTGAGATCTGCATCTGTGTCACTCCTTAAAGGTCGGGATATGTTCCAGGGCTGCGCTTGACGGGATCTCGGGGGCGGGTAGGTCTTGCCTTCGCAGGGTTTCTGCGAAGGCTTTGAGGCTCGGGGTCTGGTAGACGGCGGCGGCTTCGTCGGCGAGCCAAAGAGCGGTTCTGTCCAGGTCCGAGGGCTGCCGGGACCAGATCCATCGGCGGTCGTCGTTGGCGTGGCCGGCCCAGAAGTGGAACGCGTCGCGGAGACTGCCGAAGCCGGGTTCGGCGGGCGCGTTCCAAAGGTCTCGGCCTTCAGCAGCTGCGACTCGACAGCAGACGGCGAAGGCTCTCAGACAGTAGATGGTGTAGAGCAACGAGTCGGGACGAGCCAGTTCCCTCGGGAGCGCGCCGCCGGGAGCAATGTGGCGCAGCCTGATGTCGAACCGATCGAGGATCTCGGTGAGCGCGGTCCGATCATCGACGAACTGCAGATAACGCAGTACCTGCGCGTCCCACCAGACTCCGTGGTTGTTGGTCATCAGTTCTTCCTGCCGGCCGAGTTCGCTCGACCGCATCCAGTTGGTCAACTTGGCGAACCAGTCCTGCAGGAGCGGGAGGCGTTCGGTGAATCGTCCGGCCGTCACCAGCAGGTCGACGTGGTCCAGGAGGTCGGTCAGGAGCGTCGCCTCGATCTGCCCGATCGCCGCACCGTCATGATGACCGGGCAGAGCGGCAGCGTGAGCGAAGTTGGGGCGCATCGCGGTCGCCGGGTCCAGGAACCAGCGTTCAAGACGTGCCTCCGCGGCGTCGGCGTAGCGTGCCTCGCCGGTTCGGAGGTGGGCTTGCACCAGGGTGTTGACGGCCGCGACCGTCTGCCGGAACCGCCGTTTGTCGTAGCGATCGCTCCACGCGTCCGGGTTCCGCCGGCCGTCGACCCTGATGTACGGCAGACCGTCGGCTGTCTCCGGATTCGGCCAGGAGTAGTTGCCGACCGAGTAGTAGTCGTGGGCGTCTCCGGCCCAGTCCGACGGCTCCCGGTCGAGGATGGAATACGGCTGACCGGCCAGGAACTCGTCGGCCAGGGTGACCAGCTGACGGCTCACTTGGGTCCCGCCTCCGAGAAGGCCTGTTCGAACTCGGACCGGATCTTGTCGCCGCCGCCGTTGCGCCACTTGGTCACGGCCGCCTTCCAGCTCGAGACGGGTGCGCGTCCGGCCAGGATGCCGTTCCGTGTATCGGTCAGGTCCTTGCCCAACTGCAGCCCCTTGGCCGCATCGGTCTCGGAGTACAAGCCCTGAGTCGGATCAGGGGCGAGAATCGGCAGCGCGGCTTCCTGGTAGTCGAAGCGGGCCTGGGCGACATCGCGACGGCCCGGGTCATAGATGGCCAGGGTCGGTCCGCTGACGTACCCGAACGGCACCAGCCGCAGATTCTGGCCGCGCGAGTTCACGATCGGGTCCTTGCCCTCGAACGTGAACGTCTGCCCCTCGATCCCGAAGTTGCGCAGGAGGTACTCGGAAGACCCGAACGGCGCGGCGAGCCAATCGAGGACCCGGAGCACCTCGCGAACCCGGTCCGGTTCGGCCTGGGTGACAGCGGTGAACGCCTGAGCCGCACTCCCCCGCGGATGGACGGGCTTGCTCGCCGCGTCGTAGCCGAACATCGGAAGAGACCCGAGCTTGAAGCCCGGTACCTCGGCTCCCCACATCTCGTACTTGCTCCAGCCGGCGTACCCGCCGAAGACGATCGGGGTGGTCCCGTTGGTGAACCAGTCGTTGCGCTGGTTGTTGGACGCAACCAGGCCGTCCGGATGGAAGACGCCGGCGTCGGCCAACTCGCGGGTGTCGGCCAGCGCCTTCTCGTACTCCTCGAGTTCGATGTTGGAGGTGAACTTCCCGCCGTCCTCGCTCCAGCTGCCGGGGATGCCCAAGGACGCGGCGATCATGGTCAGAGTGCTGCCCGGATCGCCGCAGGCCCAGCGGGACTTGCGCTCGTTGGTCAGCCCCTTCAGCAGTGCCTTGAACTCTCCGATGTCCTTGGGCTGCGCAGGCAGTCCGGTACCGGCGACGAGGTCGGCGCGGATCCAGGCGACCGACGGGATCGGTACCCGGGCGATCGGTACTCCCCACAGGGCGTTGCCGTACACGGTCTTGCGCCACGAGTCGGTGGACAGACCCGCCAGGTTCGGATAGTCCTTGACCGCATCGCCCGACAGGTACTCGGTCAGGTCGGTGAACTTTGCCTTCAGCAACGCAGGCAGCTGCTGCACCGAGCCGTAGATCGACACCAGGTCGGGCAGGTCTCCGCCGGCCACGGTCGTCGCGAACCGTTGAGCGTAGTCAGCCGCCGGCGCGTACGTGATGTCGAGCTTTCCGCCAAGTCGCTTGTCGACCTCCTGCCACAGCGGATTGTCGGACTTGCCGGGCGCCACCGGGTCGAAGGTGTAGGTGAGGGCGGAGATCTGGCCACCCGACAGCGGGGGCTTACTGACCGACGCGACGGGATTCGGCGGGTACTCGAAGTACCCGCTCATGCCGAGCGGGCTTGCGCTCTTCAGCGCGGGTTCGGCGTTCCCGGCGTTGGCGAACGTCGGGAGAACGTCAGCTCCGATGCGGCCGGAGGTTCCCGTCGTCGTCTTGGCGGAGCAGCCGAGCGCTGATCCGGCGGCACCGGCGACGGCTGCCGCGGACAGCCCTCTGAGCAACGTACGGCGCGAAAACGCATCCATGGTTACGGTTCCCTCCTCATGGTGGGCGTCCGGTCGATCAGCCTTTGACGGCGCCGATCAGAAGTCCCTTGCTGAAGTGCTTCTGGATGAACGGGTAGATGATCAGGATCGGGATGACGGACATGACGAGAATCGCCATCTGGATCGATGCCTGGGGTGGCAGCGACTCGGTCGACGCCGAGAGCTCGTCCGTACCGAGCGGCGTCTGGTTCACGACGAACGTTCGCAGGACCAGCTGCAGCGGCCACTTCTCCGGCGACGGCAGGTAGAGCAGGGCAGAGAAGAACGCGTTCCAGTAGGCGACGGCGTAGAACAAGCCGACCACCGCGACGACGGCCTTCGAGAGCGGCAGGACGATGGAGGTCAGGATCCGGAGTTCGCCGGCCCCGTCGATCTTCGCCGACTCGGTCAGCTCACCGGGAAGCTCGAGGAAGAAGGACCGCATCACGATCACGTTGAAGGCGTTGACCACCACCGGCAGGATCAACGCCGCCAGGTTGTCGATCAGGCCGAGCTGCTTGACGATCAGGTACATCGGGATCATGCCCGGATTGAACAAGAGGGTGAACAGTGTCATCAGCAGGATGGGCTTGTGCAACAGCGATCCCGGCCTCGACAGGGCGTACGCGAGCATGATGGTGCAGGCCAGCGACAGCACAGTGCCGACAGCGGTGACCGCGACCGACACGCTGAGGGCCCGCGTCACCACTCCTCCCGACAGAACGGCCCGGTACGCCGCGAGCGACGGCTCGCTGGTGAAGAGCACGAGTCCCCCGCGCGCGCTGATATCGCGTTGCGGCGCCAGACTCGTCATCACGACGGCGACGAACGGCACGATCACCGCGAGGCAGGCCACGGTCAGCAGTCCACCGCGCGCCGCGGTCGCCCAGCGCGGTTGCCGTCCCATCCAGGCAGGCCGCTCGTCCGACGCCGGGTGACGGTTGCGCCGAGCCCGGCGTTCAGCGGTGGTTTCCAGCAGTCCGGTCATTTCGAGTACACCCCTCGCTCCCCCATGGCGTGGGCGAGCCGGTTCGCCCCGAGAACGAGAACCACGCCGACGACGCCCTTCACCAGGCCGACCGCGGCCGAGACACCCCAGTTCCCGCCGATGATCCCGTTGTTGTAGACGTAGGTGTCGAGCACCTCGGAAGCCTGCGCGCCGACCGGACCCTGCTGCAGGAGGATCTGCTCGAAACCGACCGTGAGCGAATCACCCAGCCGCAGGATCAGCAGCAGGACGATCACGGGCCGGATCGCGGGCAGTGTGACGTGCCACAGCTGCCGGAGCGGGCCGGCCCGGTCGATCGCCGCCGCCTCGTACAGGTTCAGGTCGACCTTGGACAGCGCGGCCAGGAAGATGATGGTCGACCAGCCAGTGTCCTTCCAGATCACTTGCGACGTGATCAGCAGTTTGAACAGCTCCGGTACGCCGATGATCTGGAAGGTTCCCAGGTCCGCGGAACGCAGCCACTCGTTCAGCATTCCGCCGTTGCCGAACATCTGCTGGAACAGCGCCACGACGATGACCCAGGACAGGAAGTGCGGCAGGTAGAGGATCGACTGCGTCAGCCGCTTGGCTCGTTCGTTCAGCATCGTGTTGAGGACCAGGGCCAGCGCGATCGGCAGCGGGAACACGAACAGCACTTGGACCATCGTGATGATCAACGTGTTGACGAGCGCGTTCAGGAACTCCGGGTCACCGTTGAAGATGACCGAGAAGTTGCTCAGGCCAACGAAATCCGATCCGCTGATGCCGAGGAACGGCTGGTAGTCCTGGAAGGCGATCACGTTGCCCAGCAGCGGCAGGTAGTGGAACAGAACCAGGACGATCACGCCCGGTACCGCGAGCACGAGCAGCACCCGGTCCCGGTGCCATCGGGCCGCGAGCTGCCCGCGGACGCTGGTCTCGCGGGCGGCAGGCGCACCGGGATCTGCGCCGGCCCTCGGCCGCACCTTGGTCCCCGACGACATCAGCGGATCCTGCTGCCGACCGCTGCGACGGCGCCCTCGACCATCCCCCGCACGCGCCCCTGCGCGCCGTCCCGCGCCTGCCGCGCGACTTCGGCCGCGGCCGGCCGATCGTCGGCGATCTTCTGCAGGAGTTGCCCGGCCGCAGCGTCGGCCCCAGGTCCCAGCTCGACGAACGGCAGGCCGAGATCGTTGTACATCTGGCCCTTGATCGTGTCGGTCGGCTGACGCAGGTAGACCGACGGAACACCTTCCGCCAAGGCGATCAGAGGTGAGTGGCATTCCATGCTCACGACCGCGCCGGCCTGCCGGTACACCGCGGCCGCCTCGGTCAGGTCCCAGAACCGCGGCAGGATGTGGACCAGGTCGGCCACGTCGGCAGGGAACGTCCCCGCGAACTCGGCCTCGGCGACTTCCATCGCGTAGCTCATCTCCGGCACGACGAGCGCCGGCTCGCCAGTGGCTCGCACCCACCCGATCACGGTCTGCCGCAGAACGTCCAAGTCGGACTTCAGATAGCCCGCGTTGTAGGCCGTCCGGCGAACATCCTCGGCTGCGGGTGGGTAGTTCCGGATCTGGTGGTACGGCGTGAAACGCAGCCGCGGTACGACGCAGAGGAAGCGTCCGGGCTTCAACCCGTACTCCGCGAGGACCGCCTGGCCGTCGCCGTCGTCGACCACGTCGAACATGACGGTGGCGTCCGGACCGAACGCGATCGCGGGCGCCCCGAGGTCCTGGCCGGCCAGGAACCGCTCGGTCAACGAATCTCGGCAATAGACGAACGCGGCCGTGTCGAGCACCTCGCGCTGGAGTTCGGTGAGCAGGTCACCGTCGATCGCGCTGATCATGCTCGCCGCCCGCGCCAGCGTCGAGCCGTACGGCCGGAGCGGATCTACTGTCACACCGAAGATGCCGTGCGGCTTTCCGGTCCGCCGATGCCATTCGGCGACCTCCACCTGGGCAACGAGCGATGGCCCCGACCCGTGGACCAAAAGGTCGCCTTCGGCAAACAACCGGTCCAGCTCCGGGCTGAGCGGCTCGCCGGGCACGACCCGGTCCTCGACGATCTCGACGTCCGGAAAGTAGCGGCCGAGCATCTGCCGTACGTTCTCGTCGATGCTGAGGGCCCACAGCGTCAGCTTCGCTTCCGGTGCGTAGCGCTGAAAGGCCCGGAGCGCGCCTGGCGTATGGGCGACGTCGCCGATGTTGACGGTTTGCCAGCCGGAGACGAGAACCACGTGAACCATGAGGAATTCCCTGTCCAGCCCATGCCGAGCAGCGGTGGGCTTACGGTCGATTCGGACCTACGGCGAGCATCATGCCGGTGATTCATCGGTTAATCAAGGTCTGCGAGATCGCCGACGGGACTTCCCAGCAGGTGGGCGGTCAGCCGGCGTACGGTGCTGTCGAACCTCGATCGATCAGTTTCGGCGCCGGCCGCGTCACCAGCGCCGACTGGACGCGGCGGCCGTCGATCAACCGGCGCAGTGTCGTGTAGGCGCGCATTCCGGCTTGCTGCACAGGCATCCGGACCGTGCTCGGCGCCGGCCGCATGGCGTCGGCGACGGGCAGATCCTGGTACACGACGATCGACAGATCGGCGGGAATCCGCAGGCCGAGATCGAGGACCGCCGCGATCGCTCCCGGTGCCGCGACGATGTTGTCGATGATCAGCGCGGACGGCGGGCGGGCCGAGCCGAGGAGCTCGCGCGTCGCGGTCGCCAGATCCGGCGGCTCGTAGCCGACCTGCTTGATCAGCGACCGGTCGAAGCGCACACCCGCTGCCCGCAACGCCGAGCGGTAGCCGTCGACCCGGGCGCTACTGGCGATCGGGACGAGGGGGCCGCCGACCAGTGCGATGCGGCGGTGCCCGAGACCCAGCAGGTGCGTCGTGGCCAGACCGATCCCGGCCGCGTCGTCGATCCACACCGAGACGGAGTCGTCCGGTCGCGGGTTCTGCAGGATCACGTACGGAATCGACCGCTTGGTGAGTTCCTCAGCGGTCTCGGTCCCCCATTGGGTGGACCGCAACAACACCCCGTCGACCATGCCCGTGCCGACGATCCGGCTCATCAGGTGGCTGCCCGGCTCGATCCACAGTGCGTCGGCCAGCAACAGCACGTCACCGTGTTCCTCGGCGGCCGCGTGCATGCCACGAATCGCCAACTCGAAGACCGGGTTCGCGATCTTCGGCACCACCGCTGCGATCACACCCGATCTGGACAGTCGCAGCGACTGCGCGGCGTGGTTGACGCGATAGCCCGTGTCCTGGATCGCCTGCTCGACGCGGAGCCGGGTCGCCTCGCTCATCCGGACGTTGCCGCGAGCCCCGGAGATCACCGCGGAAACCACGGCCGTGGACACCCCGGCCCGCTTCGCAACGTCCTTGATCGTGGTCATGCCGCCAGCGTAACGGCACCCGCCCTTGACGCCGACAGTCTCGTCATACGCAGTGGGCGAGGCCCCGGGACGAACCAGATCTCTGCCGGAGATCAAGCGTTCTGTCCCGAGGCCCCACGTGATCACATCGTCATCGCCGTCCCTCGCAGGAGCGTGCGACAGTGACGTTCTCGAACGTGCTCTCCGTGGATGCGTAGAGCCCGACGCCGCCGCTCCGGACCACGGTGTCGCGACCCTCCAGGATCTGAACGCCGTTCAGCGTCACGGTGATGCGGTCGCCGTGGACCGCTGCACCAAGTTCGACGGGACCTGTCAACGGGTTGCTGAGGGACACCGTGCCCACCGTGACCGGACCCGAGGCGTGAGCTTCGCGGACGATACTCGCGTACTGAGTTCTGTTGCTCGTCTTGCCGAGGTGGATCCGGTACCCATAGGAGTCCGAGGTGTCTCGCAACGAGATGCCCGCGGTGCCGACGGATCCATTGATCGTGACCCTGGCCTTCGCGGCATAGTCGCACGTCTCGGAGAAGCGTGACGGCAACGTCGAGTCGGCCAGTACGTGCGCCCTGCCGTCGGTAGGCGTGAGCTTCAACTGACCCGAGTTGACGGACGCCTTTCCTGCGATACCCCGCCAATTGGCCTGGTCGAGCCCTTCCTTGATCGTGATGTTGTCGAAGGCCGCGGACCGGCCGTTCGTGGAGGCGGCGGCACCACCCGTCGGCAATTGCGTGTCATCTGCGGAGATCGACGTGTTGCCCACTATGGCGATCAGATGCTTCCCGACTGCGGAGACGGTCAGCGTGTGCGCGCTGTCTGCGTTGATGGGCAGCTCCTTCTCCGCGAGGAGCGTGGACGTCGCGTTGTAGACCTTCACGAGCTGCAGCTTCGCGCCGCCCGACGTACTGACGACGTCGGCCCGGTAGTAGTTGCGGGAATCGTGGTAGCGGAACGCGAGACCGGTCGCTGCCGTCGTCTGGTTTCGTGTCCCCGGAACGATGTCGGCAGTCACGATCACGTCATCCGGTACGTCCTGCTGCACCGCCAACGACTGCGCGTCCGTACCCGAGGTCTGCACCAGCTGCCTGTCAGGCTGCGCGCCGCCCAGCGTCCAGGTGCCCTGTACCGGCGTCCAGCCGTCAAGGGAGCCATTGAAGTCATAGGCGGTGCTGTCCAGGCTCGCGTCGTTGAACTCCTCGTTGAGCAACGGCTTCGGGGCGAAGGCCGCCTTGGCCGAGACGGTGACGAGGTCGCCGGTGCGGGTGAACGCGGTCGGGGTGCCGTTGATCTTGACCGCGCGTGCCTTCGGTGCGTTGATCGTGAGGGTGCCGGTGAAGGGGTCTCCGAGCGAGATCCGGGCGGTAGCGCCCTGCAGTTCCACACTGACGTCGGACACGACTCCGGAGGCTTTGACGACGGTGTCCCCGTCGTCGACCAGCGATGATCCCTGGGTCAGCGCATACCGTGTCAACCCGCCGCCCTTGTCGGCGCGCTCGAGATAGGCGGTCTCGGCGTCGGTCGCCGCATCCCCGAACTGCCTCGACGAGGGAATCGCCTCGCGCGACAGGTAGAAGCGGCCGGTCGCTTTCGGCAGGTCGATCGTCATCGCGCTGGCCACGGAGTGATCCACCTGGGGCAGTTCGATGCGCGACGCCTTGACCGAGGGCGCGGCGCCGGCCTTGCCGGGGACTACGACCGTGTCCACTCCTGTGGCACCGGTGGCGGACCAGTCGTACGACAGGTAGTCGACGTCGGTGAGAACCTGCTCGCCGACGCGCACGGCACCGTTCTTGTGGACGTTCGACGTGAGATCGGCGCCGGCCGGGGCCACGGGGACGAGCTGCACGCCGGCAACCGGTGTGGCGCCGGGCACCGTATCGAACCCGACCGTGGCGACGTTCGTGTTCGGGTCGACGGTGACCGGATCGCCAGGGAAGTGCCAGAGCTGCCGGTAGTCGTGCGCGCCGGTGTCACCCGTGAGGTCGTCGGAGACGACCCAGAAGCCGGGCTTGACGAAGTAGACGACGCGATCGTGCGCGATCGGCCGGTAGGCCTGCGTCTTACCGCGGTAGATGTCGAGGCCTGCGTTCGAGCGCCACAGCGACGTCGAGCGGGGCAGGCCGGCGGGCTGTGGTTGTCCGTCGACCTCGATGGTGTTGTGCGCCTCGGTCGTGCGGCGCATCCAGTCGTTGGTCGGGGTGGCGCTGTAGTCCCCCGCTCCGGGGTCGACGATCAGCGGGCGCCCGTACGCCGCCATCACCAGGCTGAGGTCGTCGGGATGCCGATGGGAGGCCGTATAGCTGGAATTCTGGTTGTTGATCAGCATGTACCGGGCATCGGCGTCCCACCCCGACCGCTGGACCGCATAGCTGATCGGGAACACCGTGGACGACAGCGTCGGGACGGTCCCCTCGGTGCGCCCGGAGGCGACCCAGGTGAAGTCGGACCAGGAGTTACGCTCACCGGTCTTCCGAATCGCGCTCGTGCCCGCGTCCGTGTTCGGAGAGTCGCCGACGAGCGCGGGCTCGAGATTCGGCTGACGGGTCGCGAACAGCGCATCCGCGATCCAATCCGCTGACTGAACAATCCCGTCTGGCAGGGTTCGCCCGTTGGCATCCGCGACTTGGATCATCGTGTTGATCAGATCCGCCACGTAGGCCTGATAGTTGAACGTCGGCTCGCGGTACACACCGTCGCCCTTCACCCAGGCGCGCAGGAACCGCTCGACAGAGCGCACCACGAACGGCTCCCAGACGAAGGAGGCCTTGAACTCGGGCAGATAGACCGCCGAGACGTAGATCGCGCGGGCCATCGAGACGTACCAGTTGTTTCCGACATGGATCTGCAGCACGGTCGCGAGCAGCTCCGTCGTCGCATGCACGCCGGACAGGTACGCCACGAGGTCGTTCGCGTCGATGCTCGGCTCCGTCCTGAACACGGAGAACGCGCTGACGAGCTGGGCCAGCCGCTTGCCGCCCGACAGGTTGCGGTTCTGCGGCCAGCTCGGATTGTCGGCGAAGAAGTCCAGTGAGATGTCCATCCACGCCGACGCGTACGCCGCACGCTTCTGCGGGTCGCTCTCCTTCAGATAAGCACTCGTCAGCGTCGACATGAACGCGAAGTCGCTCATCAGGACCTGTGCGCTCCCTGGGATGGTCTCCGTCCCGCCCCAGAGATCCGCCCAGTCCACGTCGATCCGCTGCGCGGCATCGTCGTAGAAGTCACGGGTCACGGTGCCGAACCGGAAGATCCCCGCCGCCAATTCGTCGGCGGTCGCGTCGCCGCCTCCTTCCCCGCCCACACCCGGGTACTCGATGCCCGAGCGCCCCGCGTAGTAGACCTTGAGCTCGGCCGCGGCGCCCGCCTCATCGCCGGCGGCAAGCTCCGCCGCCACGCGGGCGAGCCCAGGACGCGTCAGGTCGAGCAGCTCACCGAGATCCGACATGTCGGTCGTGGCGGCCCGGGCCGGCGACAGACCCGTCACCATCAGAGCCAGCGCGACTGTCGTGGCGGCCCACGCACGGGCACGGCGGCGAGTGCTCCGCCGAAGAAGTCTTCGTTGCATCCCATCTCCTCATGACACGCGAGAGTTGTTGCTGAGTCCTTCGACTGCGCCCACCAGCGCCCAGGCACCCCAGCGGTTCGCACGGTTGGTCGAGGGGTGCGCGCGGAAGACCGGCCCGGTTCCGAGCCGAGGCAGATTAGGTGACGTATCGTTAATTCACCGTAGATTTGATTGAGACGTTACGTCAATGGTTCGAGGGAGACGTGCAAGCGTGACAACGCAACGGGACATCGCCCGCACAGCGGGCGTATCGGTCGCGGTGGTGTCGGCCGTGATCAACGGCACGGCCCATACCCGGATGAGCGAGGCCACCCGTGCCCGGGTCATCCAGGCGATGGAGAGCCTCGACTACCAGCCCAACCAAGCGGCCCGGTCCCTGCGGCTCAACCGCACCGGCATGATCGCGCTGATCCTCCACAAGCTCGACAATCCCGTCTACGCCCAGCTGCTGCGCGGCGTCTACGCGGCCGCGGCGGAGCGCGGCGGGACAGTCCTGCTCGGCGACGCCGAGACGATGCGCTCAGGCAGCCAGTTCGTCACCCGGCTGCTCAGCCACGGCACCGTCGACGGCATCCTGATCCGGGACGACCGGCTGTTCGACGACGACGTGATGGCCGAGCTTCGCTCCCACCCCAAGCCGATCCTCAGCCTCGACTACGCCCAGGACCACCCTTGGGTCGGCATCGACGACTGCCGCGCGGGCGAGATCGCGACCCGGTTCCTGCTCAACCTGCGCCATCGCCGGATCGCCTTCATCGGCGGGGCGCCCGGGCACGCGTTCCGGCAGCGATACCTCGGGTATCAGCAGGAGATGCAGCAGGCCGGGCTGGACCCGGCGCCGCACCTGGCCACCGGGTTCGGTGAGCAGGCCGGCGCCGACGGCCTGCGACAAGCGCTGCAGCTGCCGGCCGCGCCGACCGCGGTCGTGGTGAACAACATCATGAGCGCCGTCGGAGTACTGGCCGCCGCCCGTGACCTTGGCATCGCCGTGCCCGACCAGCTGTCCGTTGTCGGGATCCACGACGTCGGCCTGATGGAACACCTGCGCCCAGCCGTGACCGCGGTCCGGATGCCCATGTACGAGCTCGGCCGGGCCGGCGTCGAGGGGCTGTACGAGCTGATGGCGGGCCGCCCCTGCACCGGCGGCATCATCGCCGATCCCGAGCCCGAACTCGTCGTCCGCGACTCGGCGACGGCCCTGGCCGACGCCTGACCAGGCGCGGTACGTCAGACAGACGTACAGGAAGGGCGACACTCATTTGACGTGGCGTTATGTCATTTCCAGCGCTTCACGGTCCGGGCTGGTCGTCATGGTCGCCGACGGTGCGGTGCGGGGCCAGGTCCAGGCGAACCGCACGATGAGGGCGAGAAGGATCAATTCCAGGACGACGCCGAGGCCGTAGAAGAACAGCCAGGACCCACCCACCACGTTGAATGCCGTGACGGGGACGTAGAGCGCGGCCACGATGAGGTTCGTGGTGCGGTTCACCCGGGCGGGCAGGGTCATCGACAGCACGACCATGAGGATCGGGATGGACACAAGGGTCAGCGCCGCGGTCGAAAAGGTCTGGGAGAGGTCGAACTCGAAGACCTTGCCGTCGAGGATGTCTTCGATGACGCCGGGCGTGAAGAAGTTGAGAATGTCCACGTAGGCGTACAGGAACATGAAGCTCGTCCACGCTGCGGCGAGCTTGGCTCGCACCGGGATCGGCTGGTCTTCCAGTGCGGCGGTGGTGGGTTGACGTGTGCTCATCATGGGCTCCGTTGTTGTGGTGAGGATCGGTAGGTCCACGATCGCCGCGCCCGGCGGCGGGCGCCTCGGCTTGGAGGCTGGGTTCGCCTGGCCGATGGCATGGTCTGTCTCTAGTTCTTTCGGCTGGTACACCGAGGCGCGCCGATCCCTAGGCTGGACCCGTGGTAACCATCCGGCGCTCCATCTGGCATGAGCCGCGGCCTGCTGACGCCCCACCCGTCGGCCGGCTCGACTGGCTGCTGGTGGGCGTGTTCGCGGCCGCCGCCTTGATCGAGGGCATCGCTCGGCCTGGCTTGGCGTGGCGACCCGTTGTGACAGTGCTCGCCCTGGCGCTGATACCTGCCCTGCTCTGGCGGCGGGACCGCCCCCTGACGGCGGCCCTGGTCGGGTGGGGCGTCGCCGGGCTGCTCTCGGTCCTCCAGTTGGCTACGCACGCCGGGGACCTCGGCCTCGACTCCATGACGGCCGTCCTGATCCTGCTCTACTCCCTGGTGCGGTGGGGCTCGGGCCGGGAGATCGTCATGGGGACGGCGTTTGTGACAGTTGTCGTCGTGCTGGGGATGTACGCCTCCGCCGCGGGCAGGTCCGAGATTTTCGGCGCGAGCGTCCTCTTGCTGTTGATCGTCGCCCTCGCGGTGGTGTTCCGCTACCGTGCGGACCTCTGGCATCGCCGACAGCGCGAGATCCGCAATCAGGAGCGGGTGGCGCTGGCGCGCGAGCTGCACGACACCGTGGCTCACCACGTCTCGGCCATCGCGGTGCAGGCGCAGGCCGGCGGCGTGGTCGCCGGCATCCAGCCGGAGAAGGCTGCCGAGATCCTGGCCGCGATCGAGTGTGAAGCGTCGCGAACCCTGGTGGAGATGAGGTCCATGGTGCGGGTGCTGCGTGAGGAGGAAGGCGTCGCCTACGCACCGCAGCTGGGTGTCGCGGACCTGCCTGCTCTGGCGCGCGCGGACGCGACGCCCACCGTCGAGGTCTCGCTGGACGGTTCGTTGACCCGGCTCGCGCGACCCGTGGACGCCGCGCTCTATCGGCTCGCGCAGGAGTCGCTGACCAACGCCGTACGGCACGCCCGGAGCGCGACCCGTGTCGGGATCGACGTACGCCGGGAGGGCGACGCGGTCAGGCTGCGTGTCAGCGACGATGGACAGACCGAGCCGGGGCCGCCCTCGGGGCCCGGGTTCGGCCTGCTGGGTATGGCCGAACGTGCCCAGCTCCTCGGCGGATCGCTCTCCGCGGGCCCGGGGCCCGGGGGTGGCTGGGTGGTCGAGGCCGTGCTGCCGGTGGAGGCATTGGGATGAGCATCCGTGTTGTCGTAGCCGACGACCAGGACTTGGTCCGGACCGGGTTGGTGATGATCCTCGGCGCGCAACCCGACCTCGAGGTCGTGGGCGAGGCAGCAGACGGACTCGCAGCGCTCGACCTGGCGACAAGGCTGCGTCCCGATGTCCTCCTCGTCGACATCCGGATGCCCGGGCTAGACGGCGTCGAGGTGACGCGCCGCCTGGCCGGGCCGGACGTGACGGACCCAATGGCGGTCGTCGTGATCACCACCTTCGACCTCGACGAGTACGTCCTAGGCGCCCTACGCGCCGGCGCCCGCGGCTTCCTGCTCAAGGACGCCGGTCCGCAGCTCCTCGTGCAGGCCATCCACGCGGCAGCCAACGGGGACGCGCTGATCGCCCCCAACGTCACCCGCCGGCTCCTGGCAACCTTCGCCGACCGCTCGCCGGTCGTACCAGTCCAG
>Ga0207647_10001357_pt1 | contig 18799 bp, 19 predicted proteins | sample KBSCornC2_FD_184295 | JGI IMG/M metagenome (GOLD analysis project Ga0207647, IMG submission 184295) | Corn rhizosphere microbial communities from Kellogg Biological Station, Michigan, USA - C2 (SPAdes) (version 2) | ecosystem: Host-associated > Plants > Roots > Rhizosphere ... | reverse complement strand
CTACGGGCTGCTCATCGACCACGGCAGCGACGCGAACTTCGTGCCCGGCCCGATCGAACCGGCAACCCAGATGCCGTACTCGTCGGCGACGGCGCGGGCGATCGCGGCGTTGGCGCGCGAGATCTCTTGATCGCGATCGCCCAGCCCGTACTCGTTGAGCGGTACCGAGAACGCGCCGAAGGTGTTGGTCTCGATGACATCGACGCCGAGTTCGCAGTAGGTGCGATGGAAGCGCTCGATCACGTCGGGCCGAGTGACGCCGAGGATCTCGTTGCATCCCTCGAGTTGGGGCCCGCCGAAATCGTCGGCGGTCAGGTTCCGGACGGGACGTCCGGACTTGTCCATGACCGTGACATCGACCCTGACGAGATTCGTTCCGGTTCGGAAGGTGGGACGCGGCTGGTTCTGATCGTCCGCCTGCTGTTCGCCGGCGGGCGCAGTCGCCGGCGGCAGTGCGTTCTGGATGATTGTGCCGGCAAATCCTGAGAAGCGCTCCGGTGGCGCACTGAAGTAATGAAAGATCAGAGCGGCGGCGACCGCGAATACGACCAGACTGCCGAGCAATGCGACATAAAAACGCAGGTAGAGCCGCGGCATGGTCATGCGTTAGTCCTGCACCTTCGCAAACACGTAACCGGCGCCGCGCACCGTGATGATGCGACGCGGATGTTTCGCATCGTCTTCGATGGCCGCGCGAATGCGCGAGATGTGCACATCGATCGTGCGGTCGAATGCTTCGAGCTGTTCGCCCTTGACCAGATCCAGCAAGACTTCACGCGACAGTACGCGACCGGCGTTCTGCGCCATTGCCACCAGCAGCGCGAATTGATAACTCGTCACAGTGCGTTCGCTGCCGTCAACGCGCAGCGCGTGCGCATCGCGATCGATTTCCAGCCGACCGAAGCGCAGAGGCCGCTCCGCCGCGGCAACGCCTGTGCGCCGGCGCAGGATTGCGCGCAGTCGGGCGAGCAATTCGCGCGGCTGGAACGGCTTGGGCAGATAATCGTCGGCACCGATTTCCAGACCGACGATGCGATCCATCGCATCGCCACGTGCCGTCAGCATCAACACCGGTGTGTCCGATTTCGCGCGCAACTGACGGCAGATGTCCAGACCATCCATGTCCGGCAAAGTCAAATCGAGCACGACCGCGGCGCACTCGGCCTCGGCCAGATGCGCCAACGCCGCAGCGCCGTTGCCGGCTGTGGCGACATGGAATCCGGCCTCGCCGAGATATTCACTGATCATCTCGGCGAGGCGGATGTCGTCTTCCACGAGCAGGATGCGTTCGGCCATGGCCGGGCACTCTAACAGCCTCAGTTCAGGCCGTGCATTTCCGCAACGTGCGCAGCAAGCAGCTTGCGCTGCGCCGGCGTGAGCACTTCGGCCACATCGGCAACGGCTTGCGTGATGCGACGCGAGGCCTGATCGGCAGCCTGGATGTGCTCGGCGCGCAGATTTTCCAGCGCTGCGCGGTCGATGCGATCCTGATTGAGCAACGCCAACGCTTGCGCGTGGAAGTCGCGCACGCCCGCATGCATCGGCAGCAGATCCGTCACCGCTTGGCGCACCAGCGGATCGATCTGCGCTTTCTGCGCGTCGGTGGCGTTCACTTCGACGTAGACGTGCTGCAGAAACTTGTCGGCGTGCGCGGCGATATCTTCGTCGGTCATGGTCATGTGAGAATGGAACGCGAACCCGGCGCCCGGTTCATGTGCCACCGCGCCGATGCCGGCGACGAGTGCGGTGCCGGCGATGAGCGCGAACAGCGCAGCGCGCTTGCCAATGGTGAGAGTCATGGTGATTTCCTTTGCGACGGGCGGGATGCCCGGAGCACAATCTATGGCGTGCGCGTAAACGCGGTTTGTGCGCTGTGTAAAGTTGTGTGTAGAGGAAATACCGTATTCTTCGCGCCGACGAACGAGGAAGCCATGCGATGACCAGATCCGAGATGTTGCGCAAGCTGTCATTCTGCCTCGGTGCGACTCTGCTGGCCTGTGCGCGAGCGCATGCGGCAATCCCGATCGACCTTGCCTACGTCGACAAGAATTCCGTGGAATACACGCGTTTCAAGGATTTCGTCGACGCCGCCGTCGCCGGCAACCCCGATTACGGTTTCTCCGCCGCCGACGCCGCATACATGTACAAACTCACCGGCCAAGGCCAGTACGCGACGCTGGCCGTGCAATTGGTCGAGGACCAGGTCAGCGCTGCGGAAACGGCGATCGCGGCGAATACGCGGCCGGATATTTCCGGCGACGATTATCTGGACGTCGGGCCGATGCTTGAGGATCTTGCGCTCACCTACGACTGGTGTGCGGATCACGTCTCGCCCACGCAGAAGACACGTTGGGCGAACTATGCCGAGCAGGCGGTGTGGAACATCTGGAACTACGACAACGCAAGCTGGGGCGGTAATCCGTTTCCATGGAATGGCTGGGGCGTGAACGACCCGGCCAACAACTATCACTACAGCTTTCTGCGCGCGACGATGTATTGGGGACTGGCATCGCTGGTCGCGCCGGCGACAAGCAATGCGTGGACGAATTTGCTCGCCAGCCAGAAATGGCCCGAGCAGGAAACCTACACCGCGTCGATTCCCGGCGGCGGCAGCCAGGAAGGCACCGGCTACGGCTTGTCGCACATGACATTGTTCATGCTTTATCGCGTCTGGCATGACGCGACGGGCACGGACATCGGCAATGCGAACGCGCATCTGCGCGACAGCATTTACTGGTGGATCCATGCGACCGTGCCGACGCTCGATCGCGTCGCCCCGATCGGCGATCAGTCACGGGTTTCCGAGCCGGTGATCTACGACTACCACCGGCATCTCATGCTCGAAGCGCACTACGTCAGCAGCGATGCGGCCGCCAAATCCGCAGCGAGCTGGTGGTTGCATGCGATTTCCGACCAGGACATGCAAAGCAGCTTCAACTATCGCCACAATTTGCTGCCCGCCGGGTCCGCTGGCGCACCGCCGGCCGCGCTCACCTACTCCGCTTCCGGCACCGGCCAGCTGTTTTCACGCACGGGTTGGGATACCGGTGCGATGTGGCTGCAATTCGCCGCCGGCCCCTACGAGCAGAGCCACGCGCATCAGGACCAGGGCTCGTTCACGCTGTTCGAAGGCAACTGGCTCGCCGTGACCGAGAACATCTGGACGCACAGCGGAATCCAGCAAGGTACCGACACCAACAACATGCTGCGTTTCGAAAGCGGCGGCGCGATCGTCGAACAGCGCGCGCCGACCGCGTCGACGATGACCGTGACGCCCGGCGCGAACGGCGCGGTCCATGCCGTGGCAACACTCACACCGGCTTACGACGGTGATCCTGCTGTCACCTCATGGCAACGCACGATCGATTTCGCCAGCCACAAGCTGACCGTGAGCGATGCGTTCAGCCTCGGCAGCGGCACGACGGCGACATTCCAGATCAACACACCGGTGCAGCCGATCATCAGCGGCAAGTCTGCGACGGCCGGCAACCTGCATATCCGTGTACTCGCACCGGCCGGTGCGACGCTCAGCGCGCTCGACTGGACGACAATCGACGCGAACGAATTCAATTCGGGCTGGCGCCTGAACATCAGCGGCGGTACCAGCAGCTACATCGTCGAATTGAGCACCGACGAAATCTTCGCTGATGGCTTCGACTGATTCCGTGGTCGCGTCGGTGCGCGAGCACGCCTCGTTGCGGCTGGGCGCACTGACCGCCGTGGCGATGATGGCGTTCGCCGCCAACTCGGTACTGTGCCGGTTGGCGCTCAAAAACACCGCCATCGATCCGGCGACATTCACGAGCATCCGGCTCGTCGCCGGCGCGCTGACGTTGGCCCTGATCGTCATGCTGCGCACGGGTGCCGCGCCGTCGCAGGGCAACTGGTCCTCGGCGGCGGCATTGTTCGTTTACGCCGCCGCATTCTCGTTCGCCTACATCGGGCTGTCGGCCGGAACCGGCGCTTTGCTGCTGTTCACCGCCGTGCAGACGACGATGGTGCTTTACGCGTTGTGGCGAGGCGAGCGTTTGCATGCGGTGCAGTGGTGCGGATTCGCGTTGTCGTTATCGGGCTTGCTCGTGTTGCTCCTGCCCGGCCTGACGGCGCCGCCGCCGGCCGGCGCTGCGCTGATGCTCGCTGCCGGCTTCGCATGGGGCGTCTATTCGATTCGCGGCCGCGGCTGCGCCGATCCGGCTGGCGCGACCGCAGCGAATTTCGCGCGATCGGTGCCGATGGCATTGGCACTGAGCGCGCTGTGCTATCGACAATTCGCCTTCGATTCCCTCGGCGCCGTCTACGCGCTCGTGTCCGGCGCAATTGCCTCCGGCTTGGGCTACGCGGTTTGGTACTCGGCGCTGCGCAACCTCAGCGGCACGACCGCAGCGGCGGTGCAATTGTCCGTGCCGGTCATCGCCGCAATGGGCGGCATCGCCTTGCTCGGTGAAACGCTTTCGCTGCGTCTGTTGCTGGCGAGCATGGCGATTCTCGGTGGCATCGGTATGGTGATCGTGCGCCGTCGTTAGGAGTCCGCCATGACGGAAGTCCAGTCGCTCAGCATCTGCGTCAACGCCAGCGAACATGTCTCGGCGTTGTTGATGGTGCCGCGCGACGCACGCGCGTGCTATGTGCTCGCACACGGCGCGGGCGCAGGTATGGACCAGCCGTTCATGGCCGCCGTCGCCACGGGTTTGGCCGATCGCGGCGTCGCCACTCTGCGTTACCAGTTCCCCTACATGCAGCGCGGATCGAAACGACCAGACCTGCCGCCACTCGCGCACGCCACGGTGCGTGCCGCGGTCGGCGAAGCCGTGCGCCAGCTGCCGAATCTTGCGCTGATCGCCGGCGGCAAGTCGTTCGGCGGCCGCATGACGTCACAAACTCAAGCAAGCGCCGCGCTGCCGAATGTGCGCGGCCTGGCCTTTCTCGGGTTCCCGCTGCATCCGCCGAAACGACCGTCGATCGAACGCGCCGCGCATCTATCGAAAATCGAAGTGCCGATGCTGTTCCTGCAAGGCACGCGCGATGAACTGGCGGATCTGTCGCTGTTCGGACCCGTGATCGACAAACTCGGTGCACGCGCGAAATTGCATACCTTCGACGGCGCCGATCATTCGTTCCACGTGCTGGCGCGCAGCGGACGCAACGATGCGGATGTGCTGACGCAGATACTGGACGCGCTTGCCGCATGGATCCAGGGCGTGGTTGCCGCCGCCTGATCCGCGAGATCGCTCTGCGCCGTCCCTGAATCCTAGCCCTTGACCGGCGCCCTGACTGGCGAGCGTGGGGCTCCGCGTTTGCCGGCACTGCGCTGGCGCGCAAACTCCTCGACCTTCGGCAGCAGCAGAGCCAATTCGAAATAGAACGCGCTCCAGACCAGCGCCGAAACCCAGCGCGGCGCGCCGCTGGCGCCGCCGCCGTAGTCTTCGCTGATATTGAACACGGTGGCCAACACGATCGTTACGATCACCAGCAGCAGCATCTGCGCCAGCACGCCAAGCCAACCGGCCATCGACACGAACAAAAAACGGCGCAAATTGTCGTCGCTGAACCAGGCAACGCCGCCGCGCGGCCGAAAGCGGCCGACAAGAATCCACAACGCCTGCGGAATGATGTAGAACTCCTGCGCCTTCCAGATGATGGCAACGACGCTGAACAGGTACAACAACAGCGCGAAAGCAATGCCGGCCGATAGATACCAGATATTTTTTGCGCCGGAAGTAGCGGCCGCGCCGATCGCTGCCCAGATCATGCACAGTTCGCAGATGATCGTCATCATGACAAGATGGCTTGCATAGTCGCGTACGCCGCTGCCGAGATAGCGGCCGGCCAGCAACACGATCAATACGAAAACACCGGTTGCCGCTTCCCACCAATCGATGCGCCGGACCCATGCCGGCACTGCGGGACTGTTCGTTGCGAGCGACATGGCGCTTCTCGATGCGCAGAAGACCCGCTGAAGTTTAGCGCGTGCCTAGGCGGCGCGCTTGAACGTGACCACGAGCACATCGCGATACGCCGGCTGCGTCGCATCGACCGGCTCGACTGGCGTGACGCCGTGGAATACCCGCGCATCATCGACCAGCGCGGCATCGAGCGGATCGGTCAGCGTGAAGCTGCCGAGTTCATGGTGATCGAGCGCATGGATCGTCGTCGTGCCGCTGGCGATATTGCGGCGGGTGACGAGCAGCACGAGCACGTAGTCGACGCCGTCGCGATGCATGCCTTCCGGTGTCGGCTGGCCGGCCAGATCCGAACGCGCCTCAATGCGAAACTGATGCACTTCGATACGCCAGCGCGCAACGTCCGGCGCCAGTGAAGAGAACAGTTGATGGCAGACGCGCAGCGTCGAAGTCAGACTCTTTGCGCCAGCGACTTCCGGGCGGATTGGCTCGAACCAGCGTTCGATGCCGCCCTGCAGCGGGTTGTAGGCGACGCTTTGATAATGCGGCTCGGCTTTCGCGGCCGGCTCGATATGGCCGTGCTCGGCATAGAACACCGCGTGGCGACGCCGACGATAGCGGCCGTGCTGGGCCAGGTACTCGTCCCAAGGCAGGTCGTTCCAGCTGTCGGCGAATGTCTGCCAGTCGGCGAGATCGCCGAGCGCCGCGCGCATCGTCACGGCGGGCACGAACTGGAAACCGTCGCGACGCAGTGCTGCGTCCCAATGTTCGTTGGCAATTCGCGCGGCTTTGCTCATGCGCTCACGGTAGCAGACTTGGGCGCCGCGCAAAGTGCCACTTCACGCGCGCGATGGCACACCACTCATGTCGGCGTGGCCCGCTTTGCGCTCGATGAACTCGGCGACGAACGACGTCTTCGGCTGCCGCGCGATCATCGCCGGCGTATCGACCTGCTCGATCTCGCCGGCGTTCATCACCACGACGCGATCGGCCAGATCCATTGCCTCTTCCTGATCATGGGTGACGAAGATCGTGGTGTAGCCGGTTTCGTCATGCAGCTGGCGCAGCCACACGCGCAGCTCCTTGCGCACTTTCGCGTCGAGCGCGCCGAACGGCTCGTCGAGCAGCAACACGGAAGGCTCGATCGCAAGCGCGCGTGCGAGCGCGACACGCTGGCGCTGGCCGCCGGAAAGCTGGTTCGGATAGCGGTCGGCAATGCCGTCCAGTTGCACGAGCGTGAGCAACTCGAGCCCGCGGCGGCGAATTTCCGCACGCGGCGGGCGCGTCGCGCGCTTGCGCATGCGCAAGCCGAACGTGACGTTGTCGAGCACGCTCATGTGCTTGAACAGCGCGTAATGCTGGAACACGAACCCGACCTGGCGCTCCTGCACCGACAAACGCGTCGCATCGATCGCGCCGAACAGGATGCGTCCGCTGTCGATCGGTTCGAGGCCGGCGATCGCGCGCAGCAGTGTGGTCTTGCCGGAACCGGAAGGTCCGAGCAGCGCGATCAGTTCCCCGGATGCGATGTCGAGGTCAATGTCGTGCAACGCGGCGACCGCCGCATATTTTTTTCCGAGCTGGCGTACCGAGATATCCATTTATGCTTTTCCACGCAATGCGGCGAGTTCATCGCCGTGCCGCCATTCCAGAAAATTCTTCAGCATCAGCGTGACGAAGCCGAGCAACGCCAGCAGCGAGGATACGGCAAACGCGGCGCTGTACTCGCCGGGATCGCTGTACAGTGCCTCCACATGCAGCGGCAGCGTGTTGGTAAAGCCGCGGATGTGGCCGCTGACGACCGAGACTGCGCCGAACTCGCCCATCGCGCGCGCATTGCACAACAACACACCGTAAAAAAGACCCCAACGGATGTTCGGCATCGTCACATGCCAGAACGTGCGCAAGCCGCCGGCGCCGAGCGTCATTGCGGCTTGTTCCTCCTCGGTGCCTTGCGCCTGCATCAACGGAATCAGTTCGCGTGCAACGAACGGGAACGTGACGAACGTCGTCGCCAGCACGATGCCGGGCAGTGCGAACACGATCTTGATGTCGTGCTCGGACAGCCACGGACCGAACCAGCCTTGCGCGCCGAACAACAGCACGAACACCATGCCTGAAATCACCGGCGACACCGAGAACGGCAGATCGATCAGCGTCGTCAAGCAGATTCTTGCCGGGAAATTCGAACTTCGCGACCGTCCATGCCGCGGCGACGCCGAACAACGTATTGAGCGGCACCGCGATCGCAGCGGTCAGCAAGGTCAGACGAATCGCGGCGCGCGTGTCTGCGTCGGCCAGCGGCGCGCCAGTATGTGCCGACGCCCTGCAAAAACGCCTGCACGAACACGATGACGAGCGGCAGCAACAGGAACACGCCGAGGAAACCGAGCGTCACCGCGATCAGCAACCAGCGCGCCGCGGCGGGGTCGCTCAGGGCACTGCGATAGCGTCTAGCCATGACGGCGACTCCATGCCTGCAGCACATTGATGCCGAACAGGATGGCAAATGACAGGATCAACATCGCCGCGGCGATCACCGTGGCGCCGCCGTAATTGAACTCATCCAGACGGATCATGATCAACAGCGGCGCAATCTCGGAGATGTTCTGCAAATTGCCGGCGATGAAAATGATCGAGCCGTATTCGCCGACCGCGCGTGCGAAAGCGAGCGCGGTGCCGGTGAGCAATGCCGGCACGAGCGTCGGGAAAATCACGCGCGCGATGGTCTGCCGGCGCGACGCGCCGAGCGTCGCCGCGACTTCCTCGAATTGCGGCTCGAATTCCTCGAGCACCGGCTCGAGCGTGCGCACGACGAACGGCAGTCCGATGAACACCATCGCGATGATGACGCCGAGCGGCGTATACGCCACCTTGATTCCGAGTTGCGCGAGCGGCGCGCCGAGCCAGCCGTGTTCGGAATACAACGCGGTCAGCGCGATGCCGGCGACCGCCGTCGGCAGTGCGAACGGCAGATCGATCATCGCGTGGAAGATCTTCTTGAGCGGAAACTCATAACGCACGAACGTCCACGCGATCAGCGTGCCGAACACGCTGTTGATCGCCGCGGCAGCGAGCGCGCCACCGAAGCTCAAGCCGAGCGCGTGCAACACGCGTGGCGAACCGAGTTCATGCCAGATGCCGGCCGGACCCAATCCGGCCACGCGCAGGAACAATGCCGCGAGCGGGATCAGCACGAGCAGCGACAAATAGCTCAATGTGAAGCCGAGGCTGATGCCGAAGCCGGGCAGTACGCCACGCGGCGGTCGGGTGTCGCTCGCGGACGGTGCGGGTGCGGGTGCGGTCGCGCTCATGGCGGCTGCGGACGGGAGAATGGCAGTCGTCATGCTAGCTCAGGGCCAGATGCGTTGCGAGCCGCAGGGCGACGGCTCAACCACGAAGGCCGCCGCCCTGCGCTGTTTCGCAATCATTGCTTCGGCGCGTAGATCTGGTCGAACACGCCGCCGTCGCCGAAGAATTTCGGCTGCGCGGCTTTCCAGCCGCCGAACTGCGCGATCGTGGTCAATTCGATCTTCGGAAAATCCTTGGCGTGCCGGGCGGCGACCGTGGCGTCGGTCGGCCGGAAATGGTTTTGCGCGATGATCTCCTGCGCTTCCTGCGTGTACAGGAATTTCAGGTACGCTTCGGCGACTTTCTCGGTGCCATGCTTCTTCGCGTTCTTGTCGACGACGGCAACCGGCGGCTGCGCCAGGATCGACAGCGACGGCAACACGATCTCGAACTGTTCGCCGAATTCCTTCTGTGCCAGGTGCGCTTCGTTTTCCCAGGCGATCAGCACATCGCCGAGACCGCGCTGCGCGAACGTCAGCGTCGCACCGCGTGCGCCGGTGTCGAGCACGGGGACGTTCTTGTACAGCTGGCCGATCCACGCGCGTGCCTTGCCCTCATCGCCCGCGTTGGCTTTCAGCGCGTAGCTCCAGGCGGCGAGAAAATTCCAGCGTGCGCCGGCGGAAGTCTTCGGGTTCGGCGTGATCACGGCAATGCCCGGCTTGACCAGATCGGACCAATCCTTGATGCCTTTCGGATTGCCCTTCTTGACCAGCAGCACGATCGTCGAGGTATACGGCGTGCTGTCGCCTGGCAATCGCGCCTGCCAGTCCACCGGCACCAGATCGCCGTGTTCATGCAGTGCATCGATGTCCGAGGCGATGCCGAGCGTGGCGACATCGGCTTCCAGGCCGTCGATGATCGCGCGCGCCTGCTTGGACGAGCCGCCGTGAGACTGCTTGATCGTCAGCTGTTCGCCGGCGCTATTCTTCCATTGCGCGGCGAACACCGGATTGATCGCCTGATACAACTCGCGGGTCGGGTCGTAGGAGACATTGAGAAGATTGACGTCCTTGGCATGTGCCGCGACTGCGGCGAGCATGCTGGTCAACAACAACGCAAATGCACGATTCATGGAAAGCCTCCTGCTCTGTGAAATCCAGCTTAGCGGCAGCCGCCGAGTCCTGTTCTGCCGAGTGCGCATAAGGATATAGCGCGATTTATCGTTGCAATCGTTAGAACTTCGCTAAGAACGCCACGGCATGACCCCATAACCAACGGTTGCTTCTGGCCGACCGCCCACGCGTCTAGCATGCGTCCATTCACTTGGACGTCCAAACGCCGTGTCCGCCGAACCGATCCACGCCCTGATTCCGCTGCCTGAAGACAAAGCCGGGCTGCTGATGCGTCTCGTCGATGGGCTGGACAGCGCGACGCTCAATTGGCTGTCCGGCTACACGGCGGGACTTGCGGCCGCGCATGCGTTCGCGCCCGCGCACGAGACGGCGCCGCTGATCGCGGTAGAAAGTGCCCCCCAACAGCAACTGACGATCGTATTTGGCAGCCAGACCGGCAACGCCAAGCGTCTCGCCGAAGCGCTCGCACGCGATGCGGAAAACGCCGGCCTCGCCACGCGCCTGCTGCGTGCCGACGCCTATCCGCTGCGCGATCTGAAAAACGAACGCCTGCTCTACATCGTGATATCCACGCAAGGCGAAGGCGATCCGCCGGACGACGCACGCGGCCTGGTCGAATTCCTCACCTCAAAACGCGCGCCGAAACTCGACGAACTCAAGTTCGCCGTGCTCGGCCTGGGCGACAGCAGCTACGCGAAATTCTGCGCGATCGGCGCGCAACTGGATGCGCGACTCGCCGAGCTTGGTGCCACGCGCCTGTTCGCGCGCGGCGATGCAGATGTGGATATCGACACGGTTGCCAAGCCGTGGCGCGCGCGTGCACTGGCGTCTGCGCGCGAGATATTGAAGGCCACGGCGCCTTTGGCGACTGTCACGCCGCTGCGTCCTGCGCGCGCCGCGACGCTGTGGACGCGCGAGAAACCGTTCGCCGCCGAGGTGCTGGCCAATCAACGCCTGACCACGCGCGACTCGGCCAAGGATATTCGCCATATCGAGCTGTCATTGCGCGATTCGGGCTTGAGCTACGAACCGGGCGACGCGCTCGGCGTATGGGCCAGCAACCCGCCGGCGCTCGTCGATGCGATCCTCGGCGCACTGAAGCTCGACGCGCAAACCGCCGTCGCGCACGAAGGCCAGACGCTCCCGCTGCGCGACTGGCTGCTCGACAAGCGCGAGATCACGCGTCTGGCCAAGTCGTTCGTGATCGCCCACGCACACCGCGCCAGGCATGACGATCTCGATGCGATCGTTGCGTCGCCCGTCGCTTTGCCGCGATTCCTGAGTGAACGCCAATCGATCGACCTGATCACGGCGTTTCCGGCCGCATGGAATGCGCAGGAATTCGTCGCGGCGCTGCGCCCGCTGGCGCCGCGCCTGTACTCGATCGCATCGAGCCTCAAGCACGTCGAGGACGAAGCGCATCTGACCGTCGCCAGCGTGGCTTATCGCGCTTTCGGCCGCGATCATGTCGGCGCGGCCTCGCAGTTTCTGTCGACACGCGCCATTGACTCACGCGCGCCGATTTTCATCGAAGCCAACGAGCGCTTCCGCCTGCCACAGGATTTGGCGCGTGACGTCATCATGATCGGACCCGGCACCGGCGTCGCGCCATTTCGCGGTTTCGTGCAGGAGCGCGCGGCAATCGGTGCGCAAGGCCGCAACTGGCTGTTTTTCGGTAATCCGCATTTCGGCAGCGACTTTCTTTATCAAGTCGAATGGCAGCAGGCGCTCAAGCGCGGCCAGTTGCAGCGCTTGGATCTCGCCTTCTCACGCGATCAGGCGCACAAGATCTATGTGCAGCAGCGCATTCGCCAGAGCGGTCGCGAGCTGTACGCGTGGCTCGAGAACGGCGCACATCTGTACGTATGCGGTGATGCGACGCGAATGGCGAAGGACGTGCACCTTGCGCTGCGCGATGCGATTGCCGAACACGGTGGCAAGAGTGTCGAAGACGCCGACGCGTATTTGTCGCGGCTCGTCTCCGAACGGCGTTACTCACGGGACGTCTACTGATGAATGCACCGCTTTCTCCGGTCGAGTTGATCAAGAGCGCGAGCCGGCGCCTGCGCGGAACTCTGCTCGAGAGCCTGGCCGATCCGGTCACCGGCGCGATTGCCGATGCCGATACGCAGCTGATCAAATTCCACGGCAGCTATCAGCAGGATGATCGCGATCTGCGCGAAGAACGTCGCGTGGCGAAGCTCGAACCGGCTTACTCGTTCATGATCCGCACGCGCCTGCCCGGCGGCGTGGTCGCGCCGCAGCAGTGGCTGCAGCTCGATGCGATTGCGACCAGCTACGCCAACTCGACCTTGCGCCTGACCACGCGCCAGGCGTTCCAGTTTCACGGCGTGATCAAGCGCGAGTTGAAGGCGACCCTGCACGCGATCAATGCGTCGTTGGTCGATACCATCGCGGCCTGCGGCGACGTCAACCGCAACGTGCTCGTCTCGGCCAATCCGCTGCTGTCGCGCGCGCACGCCGCCGTGTACGCGCACGCGCAGGCGCTCTCCGAGCATCTGCTGCCGGCAACGCGTGCCTATTACGAAATCTGGCTCGACGAAGAAAAAGTGGCGGGCAACGGCGAGGAAATCGAACCGGTCTACGGATCGACGTACCTGCCGCGCAAGTTCAAGATCGCTTTCGCCGTGCCGCCGACCAACGACGTCGACGTGTTCGCCAACGATCTCGGATTCATCGCAGTCATCGACAACGGCGAACTCGTTGGCTTCAACGTCAGCGCCGGCGGTGGACTTGGCGTGACGCACGGCGAAGCGAACACGTATCCGCGTCTGGCCGATGTGCTCGGCTTCGTCACGCCCGATCAACTGATTGGGGTGACCGACGCCGTGGTGACCACGCAGCGTGACTTCGGCAATCGCGCCGAACGCAAGCGCGCGCGTCTGAAATACACCATCGACGAGCGTGGGCCGGCCTGGTTCAGATCCGAAGTCGAGCGCCGCATGGGTTTTGCATTCGCGCCCGCCCGCGAGTTCCGCTTCGATCACAACGGCGATCGCTTCGGCTACACGCAAGGCGAAGACGGACGCGCGCACCTGACGCTGCGCATCGAAGCAGGGCGCATCGCCGATCGCCCCGGCGCACCTCACCTGAAAGGCTTGCGGGAAATCGCCAAAGTGCACCGCGGCGAATTCCGCCTGACGCCGAATCAGAACCTCATCATTGCCAATATCGCGCCGACTGCGCGCGCGCAGATCGACGCGCTCGTCAAAGCGCATGGGCTCGACGGTTACGCACGTGCAACGCCCGTGCGCCTGCACGCGCTGGCCTGCGTAGCCCTGCCGACCTGTCCGCTGGCGATGGCCGAAGCCGAGCGCTATCTGCCGCAGCTGCTGGGCAAAATCGAAGCGCGGCTCGAACGCCACGGCTTGCGCGATGCGCCGATCTCACTGCGAATTTCCGGCTGCCCGAATGGCTGCTCGCGGCCGTATCTGGGCGAGATCGCGCTCGTCGGCAAGGCGCCGGGCCGCTACAACCTGATGCTTGGCGCCGATGCGCATGGCCAGCGTCTCAACGTTCTGTATCGCGAAAACATCGACGAGTCCGAAATTCTTGACGCGCTGGATCCATTGTTCGCGCGCTATGCGGCCGAACGCGACGGCAGCGAAGGCTTCGGCGATTTTCTCGTACGCGCCGCGATCGTTTCGATCAAACCGACAACCGCTCAAGCGGAGAAATCAGCATGACTGCCCCCGATCTGGTCAGCGCCGCGGAAAGCCCGCGCGCTCTGCAGGAACTCAATGCCTGGCTCGCGGCGCGCGACGCCAGCGAACGCGTGCAATGGGCCATCGCCACGCTGCCCGGCGAGCACGTGCTGTCGTCGAGCTTCGGCGCGCAATCGGCCGCGGTGTTGCATCTGGTCACGCGCGAAAGCGCGGATATTCCGGTGGTATTGATCGATACCGGTTATCTGTTCCCGGAAACCTATCGCTTCGCCGACGAGTTGACGTCGACGCTCGGGTTGAATCTCCGCGTGTATCGCCCGGAAATCGGCGTCGCCTGGATGGAAGCACGTTTCGGCAAACTCTGGGAACAAGGCATCGACGGCATCAACCGTTATAACCGCCTGCGCAAGGTCGAGCCAATGCAGCGCGCGCTCGGCGACCTCGGTGCGCGCACCTGGATCGCCGGCCTGCGCCGCAGCCAGACGCAGCAGCGCCAGGCGATCGACTTCCTCGAATTGCGCGACGGCCGCTGGAAATTCCATCCGATCGCGGACTGGAACGACCGCGACGTGTGGAATTATCTACAATTGCACAATTTGCCTTTTCATCCGCTGTGGGAGCAAGGCTACATCTCGATCGGCGACGTGCACACCACACGCGCCTGGCAGCCGGGCATGCGCGAAGAAGACACTCGTTTTTTTGGATTGAAGCGCGAGTGCGGGTTGCATTTTTGAGCGGATGTTCGCAGTCAGCGCCCGGCCTATTCGTAGCTCAACGCCCTCGCGGCTGGTACTCGCGTAGCCCGCAACGCCGGCCACGCGCAGGCGATCAGCGCCACGGCAACGACCAGCAACAGCCAAGTGGACGCCGCCGCGGCACTCGGCAGGTAGTGCGTCGGCACGCTGAACATGACGCGACCGAAGCCGTCGGCCAATAGCGCGCTCATCGGTATGGAAAGCGGAATCGAGACCGCCCAGCCCAGCACGCCGATCACCAGGCCTTCGATCAAGACCATGGCCATGATCGCGCGGTGACGCGCACCGATCGCGCGCAGGACGCCAATCTCGCGGGTGCGTTCGAGCACCGCCAGGCTCATCGTCGACGCGAGGCCCATGCCACCGATGACGATCATCACCCAACCCATCACGCCGAGAAATTGCACGACCATCAGCAGATGATCTTCGACCGCCCGACGGCTCTCGCTCACGATCCAACTGTTGGCGACCGGCATGCCGGCGTGTTCGAGTTCGCTGCGCAGCCGCGCCACCACGTCAAGCTGGGCCGAACTGCCGCGCTCCTGGGTTGTCACCAACAGTGCGGCGCCTTGAGCACTGGCATGCAAATCATTGAACGTGGCGAGCGACACGTACGCCAGCGCCTGAATGTCGGGTTGCACGCCGACTATGTGCCATTCGGTCGCCGTACCATCGATCATCAAGCGGACCTGCGCGCCAGGCACCAGCGTGGGTTCATCCTTGAGCAGCGCGCGGCTGACCACGAGTGCGTTGCGATCGGCCGCGCTCAGCCAGCGCCCCTGTTGCACGCGATCCACGAACATCGGCGAAGCGGGCGGCAACGCGACGAGCCTGAATGCGTTGCCGAGCATGCCATCGGCGTGCTCAATGCTGGCCTTCGTGCTGGCAATGGCCTGCACGCGCTCGACGCCGGGAACGACCGCTGCCGCGACTTCACTGCGCGCGGCCGGACAGGCATCGCGCAAGCGCAGCACGATGTCGTAGCGCTCGCTGGAAAAAAGCTCATCCACCGCTTCGCGCACGGAATGGCGCAGGTCGTCCGCGCCGAGAAACACGGCGCCGCCTGCGGCCAATGCGAGCAGCGTCAACAGCATGCGCTGGCGCCGGCGGAACGCGTTGCCGAGCGACAACAGCAGTGGTCTGCTGATGCCTGGAATTGAAATTCTGCGACGCACGAACGCGCTGCCCGCGTCGCCGCAGATGCCGGCGTCGCGCAATGCCGCACTCACCGGCAAGCGGCAGGCGCGCATTACCGGAATCGCCGCGGCGAGGACGGGCAGCAGACAACCGACACCCAGCTGCAATGCAATCGCCCACCACGGCACCGCAAAACCGGCGACGGAGAAATTGAGCATGTCCGCCTTCAGCGCCGCATACGGACGCGCGATCGCGAGTGCTATCGGCAAGGCGATGGCCGACGCGAACAGGCCCAGCAGCAAGGCGAAGCCGAGATACATCGTTGCGATCTGCTGCGCACTGGCGCCGAGCGACTTCATCACGCCGATCTCGCGCGTTTGACCGGCCAGCATCGCGGCAATCAAGTTGACGACAAGAAAACTGCAGACGAGCAGGGTCAGCAATCCGAACGCGCCCTGCGTCAACATCAAGGAATTCATTTGTGCCGCGTGGGCATGTTGTCCCGGCACCGGCACGTCGATATTGACGACGTGCTTGCCGCCGCGCTCAATCAGCGCCTTGATGGCGTAGGCAATCTGACGCACGGTGTCGCGATCAGCCGTGGTGTCGCGCACCACGATCTGGATTTCGTTCAATGACGCCGGTGCGCCGAGCATGGCGAGCGTCGCCGGCGTCACGAAACCGTAGACGACATGATCCATCCAGCCCGGGGGCAGACTGACGTCGTGCGCGATGCCGCTAATCGGCAGCGTCTGTGGCGGCTGCTTGTCGAAGTGCAGATCGATGGATCCACCGAGCCTCGTGCCGGAAAACTCGAGCGAGGATTTTTCGATGCTGATCTCGCCGTCGCGCGGCGGCCAGACGCCACGCTCGGATTCCAGGCGAGCGATGTCGCGTGCGCCGAAATCCTGCAAGGCGAACAGTTCCACGTTGAGCTCGGTGCCGTTGACCAAGGCCGTCGCTGACAATGCGCGGCGTACGCGCGCCGCCGCGACCGTAGGCAATGCACGTATCTGCGTCAGCAATGCAGCGTCGATGGCATCCACGCGCAGCGTGGCCGAGACCGGATGGCTGCCGCGATAGGTTTCGTCAGTCACACGCTGCACCAGCGCCCACGCATCGAGCAGTGCGCCGCTGCCGATCATGCCGGTCGCCACTGCCAAAACGACCAGCAACGAACGCGACTTGTGCAGCCAGACGTCGCGCAACATCTTGCGCCAGCGCGGACTAAACATGGACAGCTGCCTCGCTGTCGACGATGCGTCCATCGGCCAGCTCGACAATGCGCGTGGCGTGATGCATCGCGGCGTGTTCGTGCGTGACCATGACCACGGTTTGGCCGGCGCGCACCAATTCGCCGAGTATGTCGAGCAGAGCGCGCGCGGTGCGTGAGTCGAGATTGCCGGTCGGCTCGTCGGCGAGCACGATCGCCGGCTCGTTGGCGAGTGCGCGCGCCACGGCGACACGCTGCTGCTGGCCACCGGACAGCGCGCCCGGCAGCTTGTCCGCCTGTGCCGCGACACCGAGCCGTTCGAGCAGCACGAGTGCGCGCGCACGGCGCTCGCGCGACGGCCAGCATCTGGCGAAATCCATCGGCAGCATGACGTTCTCGGCTGCGGTCAAAGTCGGCAGCAATTGGAAGAACTGAAAGACGATGCCGACGGCTCGGCCGCGCCATGCGGAAAGTTGTTTTTCCGACAGAGCATGCAGCGCCCGCCCGTCGATCAGGATCTCGCCGCTGCTCGGACGATCGATTCCCGCGAGCAGATTGAGCAGAGTCGATTTGCCACTGCCGGATTGGCCGACGACGCCGACGAACTCGCCGCGCCGGATCGTCAGATCGATCGCGCTCAGTGCGCTGAACGCGCCGGCAGGGCTCGGGTAGGTTTTGCTGATGCCGCGCAGAGTGATCAGTGCAGCGGCAGGATTGACTTCGGTCATAAGCGTCACGGAAGCACTCCAGGGCGATGGCGAAAACGTGGATCGCACTGTAGACCGCCGGGGTGCGCTGTGGTCGGCAGCTCACGGGCTCCAATCGACGGTTCAGCGAATTTCCACGCAATCGATTTTGCGACCTGCCATTCGCCGGCACCCACGCGCCATTCGGCGAAACTCCGCGCCGCGCCGGAATCGGCACTGGCATGCTCGACCGCACCCACTACAACGATGGAGTTTGCCGATGAACCGTCTTCACCCGTATGCGCTCACCCTGTTGCTGGCGTTTCCATTTGCCACGATTGCGCAGTCCGCTGCGCCGGCGCCGGCGACCGCCGCCAGCGTTGCTTCGAGCGAAACACGACAATTCGATTTCCTGCTCGGTCAATGGGAATTGGTGGTGCATCCGAAAGTCAGCGGACTTGCTGCGCTGATCCACGGCGCGCCGAAACTGCTCGGCACGTGGAAGGCATGGCGCGCCGGTGCCGACATCGAAGACGAGATTCGCATTGTTGACGGCTCCGGCAATCCGCTATCCTCGAACCATTCGCTGCGCACCTGGGACGCGGCACAGAACCGCTGGAGAATCAGCGGACGCGACAGCAGCAAGGGCCGCACCAGCGAAGCGACCGGACAATGGCAGGGTGGCGAGATGCACCTGGATGGACAATTCACCGATGACGACGGCAAGACCTTGACGCGCACCCGCTACTACGACATCAGCAGCGACAGTTTCCAAATGTCTCAGGATCGCTCCAGCGACAACGGCCAAACCTGGGAAGAAGGCACGCTGGTCATCGATGCCAGGCGCGTGGCCGCAACGGCGACTCCCGGATGAACCGGCGTCCGCTGCCGGCCGCCGGCACTTAGGCATCGCATATGGCTCGCAGCTGGGTCTGGTTGCAGCTTAGCATCGCCTGGTTGCCGATGTGGGCGCTGTTCGCGGCGATCATCGTGATCGT
>Ga0207647_10001356_pt1 | contig 18803 bp, 17 predicted proteins | sample KBSCornC2_FD_184295 | JGI IMG/M metagenome (GOLD analysis project Ga0207647, IMG submission 184295) | Corn rhizosphere microbial communities from Kellogg Biological Station, Michigan, USA - C2 (SPAdes) (version 2) | ecosystem: Host-associated > Plants > Roots > Rhizosphere ... | reverse complement strand
ATCGCCGGATTCTCTACGGCATGCGACTGTTGCGGCTCGACCCCGGCACGCCCTTCAAGAAATCGGCCAAGATCGTCGGCGACGTGATGGGCTCGTTCCATCCGCATGGCGACCAGGCGATCTATGACGCCATGGTTCGGCTGGCGCAGGATTTTTCCTCGCGCTATCCGCTGGTCGACGGGCAGGGCAATTTCGGCAACATCGACGGCGATAATCCGGCGGCCTATCGCTACACCGAAGCGCGCATGACGGAAGTCGCGCGCCTCCTGCTCGACGGCATCGACGAGGACGGCGTCGAATTCCGTGCCAATTATGATGGCCAGAGCCGCGAGCCCGTGGTGCTGCCGGGCGGCTTTCCCAACCTGCTTGCCAACGGCGCGCAGGGCATCGCGGTCGGCATGGCGACCGCAATCCCGCCGCACAATGCCGCCGAGCTCTGCGAGGCCGCGCTGCATCTGATTGAGAAGCCCGAGGCAAAATCGAAGTCGCTCCTCAAATGGGTCAAGGGTCCGGACTTCCCGACCGGCGGTATCGTCATCGATTCCAAGGAGGCCATCGCCGAGGCCTATACCACCGGCCGGGGTGCGTTCCGCACCCGCGCCAGGTGGAAGCAGGAAGAGGGCGCGCGGGGCACCTGGGTGGTCGTGGTCACCGAAATCCCGTGGCTTGTGCAGAAATCCCGGCTGATCGAGAAGATCGCCGAATTGCTGAACGAAAAAAAGCTGCCGCTGGTCGGCGACGTCAGGGATGAATCGGCGGAAGATATTCGCCTGATCATCGAGCCGAAGTCACGGGCGGTCGATCCCGGTTTGATGATGGAATCGCTGTTTCGGCTGACCGAGCTGGAAAGCCGCATTCCCCTGAACCTCAACGTGCTGGTGAAGGGGCGTGTTCCCAAGGTGCTGGGTCTTGCCGAGTGCCTGCGCGAATGGCTCGACCATCTGCGCGACGTGTTGTTGCGGCGCTCCAATTATCGCAAGCAGCAGATCGAGCATCGGCTTGAGGTGCTTGGCGGCTATCTGATCGCCTATCTGAACATCGACAAGGTGATCAAGATCATCCGCAACGAAGACGAACCCAAGCCCGCGCTGATCAAGGCATTCAAGCTCACCGAATTGCAGGCGGATTCCATCCTCAACATGCGGCTGCGTTCGCTGCGCAAGCTCGAGGAAATGGAAATTCGCACCGAGGACAAGAATCTGCGCGTCGAGCTCAAAGCCATCAATGCGGTTCTTGGCTCGGAATCCGCGCAATGGTCGAAGGTTGCCGACCAGGTCCGCAAGGTACGCGACCTGTTCGGCCCGAAGACGCCGCTTGGCAAGCGCCGCACGACCTTTGCCGATGCGCCCGAGCACGATCTGGCGGCGATCGAGGAAGCCTTCGTCGAGCGGGAGCCGGTGACCGTGGTGGTTTCCGAGAAGGGCTGGGTGCGGACACTCAAAGGTCATGTCGCCGACCTCTCAGGTTTGGCGTTCAAGACCGACGACAAACTCGACCAGGCGTTTTTCGCCGAGACTACTTCGAAGCTTCTGCTGCTTGCCACCAACGGCAAATTCTATTCGCTCGATGTCGCCAAGCTGCCCGGCGGACGCGGCCATGGCGAGCCGATCCGCATGTTCATCGACATGGAGCAGGATGCGGCAATCGTTTCGATCTTTGTCAACAAGGGTGGCCGCAGGTTCCTGGTGGCGAGTCATGAAGGGCAGGGCTTCATCGTCAAGGAAGAGGATTGCGTCGGCAACACCCGCAAGGGCAAGCAGGTGCTGAATGTGGAAATGCCGAACGAGGCGCGTGCCATTGCGACCGTGACCGGCGACATGGTGGCGGTGATTGGCACCAACCACAAGATGGTGGTTTTCCCGATCGATCAGGTGCCGGAGATGGCGCGTGGTCGCGGCGTGCGTCTGCAGAAATATACTAGCGCCGCGCTATCGGATGTCGCCACTTTCGATGCCAAGACCGGTCTCACCTGGAAGGATTCGTCCGATCGCGAGCAGGGTTTGAGCTGGAAGGATCTGGCACCCTGGCGCGGCAATCGCGCTGACGCGGGCCGGCTCGCATCGGGACTGCCGAAATCCAACAAATTCCGCCGCGGCGTGGAGTAGAGCAACGACGCTTGTTGGAGACTTCGGGTTGTCGTGTCTGCCTGCCGCGTCAGACCACGCCAACCAGGCGTAACAAAATGCCGCCGGCGCAGGCGCCGGCGAGCACGGCGACCATGCCGAGATTGAAGCGAAAAAGGGCGATCGCGGCAGCGAGCGCCAGCAGCAAGGCCGGGAAATCGATGCTCGACAAGACGGGCAAATCGAACGCCAGTCCAAACGACCGGATCGGCACGCTTTGTTGAAAGATCGTATGCAATGCAAACCAGATCGACAGGTTGAGGATCACGCCGACCACGGCGGCGGTGATCGCCGACAGCGCGCCTGACAACCCCCTGTTGCCGCGCAGGGTCTCCACATAGGGCGCCCCGAGGAAGATCCACAGGAAGCACGGCGTGAAAGTCACCCACGTCGCGAGCAGGCCACCAAGCACAGCGGCCAGCATCGGCGGCAAACTGCCGGGATCGCGATAGGCCGCGATGAAACCGACAAATTGCAGCACCATGATCAAAGGGCCGGGCGTGGTTTCCGCCATGCCGAGGCCGTCGAGCATCTCGCGTGCGCCCAGCCAGTGATAATGCTCGACCGCCTGTTGGGCGACATAGGCGAGTACCGCATAGGCGCCGCCAAACGTCACGAGCGCCATTTTGCTGAAGAACAGCGCGATCAGCGTGAACACATTCGAAGGCCCGAGAGCGATGAAAAGAACCATCACCGGGCCGAGCCACAAAGGGAGCCAGGTGGCGGCGACCTTGAAGGCCCGCCCCCAGCTTGCCTGGATATGGTCGACCGGTCCCTGATCCAGCATGGCGTCGACGGCGGCGCTCTCGATTGACGCTTTAGCGGAGCCCTGACCTGCCGCCTGATGTCTCGCCCCTTCAAAGGAAGACTGGCCGCTCAGGGCGGCGAGATATCCGGTGACACCCGCCAGGATGATGATGATCGGGAACGGCACGTTGAAAAAGAAGATGCCGATGAAGGCGATCGTCGCCAGTGCAATCATCATCCGGTTGCGCAGGGCACGCTTGCCTATTCTCACCACCGCCTGAATCACAATCGCCAGTACGGCAGCCTTGAGACCGAAGAACAGCGCCTCGATCCAGCCCACATGGCCGTAAGCCACGTAGATATAGCTGAGCGCCATGATGCTGAGGATGCCCGGCACGATGAACAGGCCGCCCGCCAGAAGGCCGCCAGCGGTCCGGTGCAGTAGCCAACCGATATAGGTCGCCAGTTGCTGGGCCTCGGGACCGGGAAGCAGGGTGCAGTAATTCAGCGCATGCAGAAATCGGCTCTCCGATATCCAGCGTTTCTCGTCAACGAGAATGCGGTGCATGACCGCGATCTGCCCCGCGGGCCCGCCGAAACTCAATGCAGAAACTCGGAGCCAGACCCGGAAGGCCTCAGCAAAGCTGATGCCGTGGCCGGTTCGGCTTTCTGTTGTCGCGCTGGCCGACAAATCAATCATGCGAGCGCTCCCAAACCATGCGGCTGGAATCGCAGATGTGGTCTGGTTGGTTGGGATGACATGATGGCGCCCTTCGAAAACGAACGGGACGCGATGCTTGGGCTTTCGCCTTCGCGGGGAGATCGCAGGGTCCCCATGTGCCCGATAGAGCCGCAATCGACCGGAACTGTCAACGTCGCGTCGGGCCAGTGCCTGCGGATGTAATAGTATTCCCAAGAACCACGCTTATATTGGCAAGTGCATTCTCCGATATCCTGGAAAGTCAGACGATGCATTCGCACCCGATCGACCAATGGCAACATGACCACCTGTTCCTTGGGGCGAAGCATGGCCGTAACGAGCGCCGCACCCGGTTGGTCGTATTGCTGACGGCGGTGATGATGGTCGGCGAAATCGTGGCCGGCTCGCTGTTCGGCTCGATGGCCTTACTCGCCGATGGCTGGCACATGGCGACCCATGCGGCAGCAATCGGCATTACGGCAGCCGCCTATTTGTTCGCGCGCCGGCATGCCCGCGACGCCCGATTTTCTTTCGGCACCGGAAAATTCGGCGATCTCGCCGCGTTCACCAGCGCCATCATCCTGGCGCTGATTGCGGTGCAGGTGGCCTATGAGAGCGCTTACCGGATGATTTATCCGGTCTCGATCGCCTTCGGCGAGGCCATCGCGGTCGCGATACTGGGCTTGGTCGTCAACCTGGCCAGTGCCGCGCTGCTGCATGATTCCGGCCAACATCACCACGGTCACGATCATGCGCACCACGACGATCATCATGGGGGCGACGCCCAGCATGGTCACCATCACGGCGACCAGTACGATAACAATCTGCGCGCCGCCTATATCCACGTGCTGGCTGACGCCGCAACGTCGGTGTTGGCGATCGCGGCACTTCTGGTTGCGATGGTCGCAGGATGGGTGTGGGCGGATCCCGCGGTCGGAATCATTGGCAGCCTGGTGATCGCGAGCTGGGCCTATGGCCTGATCCGGGATTCCGGAGCGGTGCTGCTGGATGCGAGCGCCGACAAGAAAATGGAATCAAAAATCCGCCACCGGCTGGAAACAAGGGGTGACCGCATCACCGACCTCCATCTTTGGCAGGTCGGCCCCGGTCACCGCGCCGTCGTGGTGTCGCTGATCTCGGACGATCCCTTGCCGCCTGCCACCTACAAACGGCGCTTGAGCGGATTGCACGGGCTCAGTCATGTCACCGTCGAAGTCGAATGTTGTTCGCCGCAACCTTCGGAGACGCAACCGGCGCAGTAAAGCGCTCGCAACGTCGATAGATCGTCCAGACTAACGGGTCGGAACGACAACGCCAGTGGAAGGCGCGGGGGCCTCGACAGAAGCTGTCGGCGGCGGGTGTTTTGGATTGAGCCGGCCGACCAAGAAGGAGAGGCCGCCGATCAGCACCACAAAAATGAAATAGACCGCATAGCCCTGGGGGCGGGTGGTGGCCCACGTCAAAAGGCCCTTGAATGACGAGGTATCTGGCTTTTCGATCATGGCAGGGTTTTGCGGCATTTAGTGCAGAATTGGAAGGGCGAAATCATAGCCCAAGCGCTGTTCGGCCCTTTACATCCGCCCGGGTCGCAGCTTTACCTCGCCCCGCGATGCCTTGTCAGGCGGGGCATGGAAGGAGAACGCGCATGACCGTGACGATCTATCACAATCCCGCTTGCGGCACCTCGCGCAACACCCTGGCCATGATCCGGCAAAGCGGCGAGGAGCCGGAGGTGATTGAATATCTGAAAACGCCCCCTGATCGGCAAACGCTCATCAAGCTGATCCGGGCGATGGGAATTTCGGCCCGCGAACTCCTGCGCGAGAAGGGCACGCCTTATGCCGAACTCGGCCTGGCCGATTCGAAATGGACCGATGATCAACTGATCGATTTCATGCTGCAGCATCCGATCCTGATCAACCGACCGATCGTGAGCACGTCGAAGGGCGTGCGGCTCTGCCGGCCGTCAGAACTGGTGCTTGATCTGCTCGATCGTCCGCCGTCCTCCTTCACCAAGGAGAACGGTGAAAGGGTCACCCGCCAAACCTGACATCAATCTAGGTGTGCGGCCCGTTTCTTTGACGGTCAGAGAGACGCCGAGGGAGACCCACCTTTCATCCGCCGCGTAGGTGGGGGATAATGGCCTATGGATTTGAACTCCCGCCTCGATCTGATGAATTGGGTGGCAAGCCAGGGGCTCACGGGCCTCCCTGAACCCGATTTGCTCCGTGGCTTTTGCGAGCGTTGTTGCGCCGAGGGACTTGCGCTGTCACGCGGCCTCGTCGTTATCGACACGCTGCATCCCATTTATGAGGGGCGCGCCTTTCGCTGGAGCGACCTGCCGACCGATGAGAGCGACGTTGTCGAATATGGTTCGACAGCGGAGGGCGATGCGGCCGAAAATTGGCGGCGGTCGGTATTCTTCCATCTGCTCGAGCACGGCAAGGACGAGATGCTGATCGATCTCGCCGAGCACGAAAAGCTCAACTTCTCGCAGATCGGGGAGCTTTCCGAAAAGGGCCACCGGCATTACCTCGCTTTCGTGCACCGCTTTGGGACCGGTACGCTCGGCCAGATGGATTGCCTCTATTCATGCTGGATGACCCGCCGGGAGGAGGGCTTTCGCGACTCCGAACTTGCCGCGATGCGCGATCTTGTGGCGGTGCTCGGACTTGCGATCAAATCGGCGCAGCAGGTCGACATCGTGCGCACGTTGGGGCGCGTGTATCTCGGCCGTGATGCCTCCGAACAGGTCTTGCGCGGGCGCATCTCTCGCGGCATCACCGAGCGGATCAATGCCGTGCTCTGGTACTCGGACTTGCGCGGGTGGACCGCGATCAGCGAGAGTATCGGTCCCGATGACATCATTCCGTTTCTCAACGACTACGCACAAGCCGTAATTGACGCGATCCATGATGCCGGCGGCGATGTGCTAAAGCTGATCGGCGACGGCTTGCTCGCCATGTTCACCGGCGCGGAGTTTGCCTCGACGACCCGCGCGGCGCTCCGGGCAGCGCACTTGTCTCGCAAGAACATCGCCGGGCTCAACGCGCGCCGCAGCCGCGAGGGCCGTCCGGTCACCTCCGCCTATGTAGGCCTGCACGTTGGTGAGGTCTTCTATGGCAATATCGGCAGCGAGGACAGGCTCGATTTCACTGTGCTGGGGCCGGCGGTCAACGAAGTCAGCCGAATCGCCTCGATGAGCCGCTCGGTCGATCGTGAGCTGTTGGCGTCAGCGGACTTCAATGCGGCCCTGGATGCCGCGGGTCGCCGCTATCTTGTCTCAACCGGTCGCTACGCCCTTCGCGGCATTGGGCGCGCGCAGGATCTTTACACGCTCGATCCCGAGATCGAGGCGAGCGAGCCGGCCAGGGAGAGCTACGAGCGCTATCTGGCTGAGTAGTTGAGTTGAAACTACCACTCCGCGGTTCACAGAACCGCTTGGCGGGCTCGCGCCGCGGCTCCGTCCTCGATCATGTCCGGCTGCGATCTAAGGCTTGCGGCCGGAGAGATGACGATCAATAGGGCTTGCGCGGCGAAGATCGCCACAGCCACGCCAAAGCACGTCTCGGCGCCGTAGAGGCCGCCAACCAGCGCACCGATCGCAGCTCCCAGAGGGCGCGCCCCGAAACTCAGCGTATTGATCGCGGACACGCGGCCGAGCAGACGCGGCGGCGTCACGGATTGCCGCAGCGTGGTGGTGCTGATCAGCCAGAGGATCGGCCCCGCGCCCAGCAGAAAGAACCCGAGACCGGCCAACACGGGATAGGGGAAGTACATCGTCGAAGCGATGACGGCAGAAGCGATGCAACCGGTGACCGGCCCAGTGGCGACCACCGTTCCGAAGGGGAGGCGGCGCATGATACGCGTCGCCAGCAAGGCGCCCGCGGTCATGCCGACCCCATACATGCCGAGCACGATGCCAATGCCGGTGGGCGACAGTCCCAGATCGCGAACCGCAAAGGGAACGAACACCGCCAGGATGACGAACCATCCGACTCCGAACACGAACTGCACAATGAAGACCGGCCGCAACAGCGGATGATGGAAGACGAAGGCGGCGCCTTCCCGGATATCCTGCAGCGGATGTCGCGGCGGCATCGATGGCCGCGCCGGCTCGTGGATGCCCAATAACAGCAGCACCGCCAGGATCGACAGCGCCGCGGCGCAGCCGAACGCCGGGCTGGCGCCGATCCAGCCGACGAGAAATCCGCCCAGCGCCGGCCCGACAGTGAAGGCCACAGTCCGCGCCAGCTCAATGCGGGCATTCGCGGCCGCCAACAAAGCCGGCGGGACCAGTGCCGGCACCAGAGCCGGCGCGGCGACGCTATAGGCCACCGTGCCGCATACCGAAATGAAGCCAAGCGCCGCAAGGGCGGGTAGCGTCAGCCACCCCGTCAGGATCAGAAGCAATATCCCGATCAAGGCAAGGACGCGTAGCGTCTCGGCACCCGCCATCAACCAGCGGCGCGACATCCGGTCGGCGAGCAACCCGGCCGGAATCGCAAACAGGATGAAAGGCAGCGTCAATGCGGTCTGCAACAGTCCGGTCTGGCCTTCTCCGACCCCGAGCAGGACGACCGCGATGATCGGCGCAGCCGAGAGGGCGATCTGCTCGGCCGATTGCGCCGCCAGATTGGACCAGGCTAGCCGGTTGAAGGGTGCGGGCAGGGTCTTGACGGGCGAAGTGTTGGAAGAGGGATTTTGCGAGGGCAGGACCATGACTCATTCCACCAGTAAGGAAGGAATGACACTGGGCCGGTGCGAGATCGCAAGCCACCCGTTTTCCGCTTCCGCTGTACCGTGGAACCGGAGCCGTGCTGGAATGGCCGCGCGGCTCCTGGTCAGCCGCATCGATGCTGCCAGGGAAAGGGGCAGCCCAGTCGCTTATGCAAACTAGTTGCAATAAAGGACGACATTCGGCATGGTGCCCGGATGGATGCCCAGTCGTCAAATCCAGCTCCAGTGTCGGGGCTGACCGAAAATGGTTCCGGCTGGCGCTCCGATCGCGGTGAGCCGTCGCTCGCCGGCATGTTTGGCTCAGTTCGCGTGGTCAAGGGGGGCCCGTTCTGGCGCAAATTGCTGGCGTTTCTCGGTCCCGGCTATCTCGTAGCCGTCGGCTACATGGATCCCGGCAATTGGGCGACCTCGCTCGCCGGTGGCTCAAGATTCGGCTACGCGCTGCTGGTCGTGGCGCTCCTGTCCAACCTGATGGCGATCGTGCTGCAGTCGCTCTGCACCCGGCTTGGCGTGGGCGCTGGGCGCGATCTGGCGCAAGCCTGCCGCGACTCCTTTCCGCCCTGGCTGTCCTGGCCGCTGTGGGTAATGGCCGAAATCGCCATCACCGCGACCGACCTTGCCGAGGTTATCGGCACGGCGATCGGGCTGAACCTGCTGTTTCATATTCCGCTCTCGATCGGCGTGCTGATCACGGCCGCCGATGTGTTCCTGATCCTGGCCTTGCAGGCCTTCGGCTTCCGCTGGATCGAGGCCTTCGTGGTGGCCATGCTCGGCGTCATCGCCGCCTGTTTTGCCATCCAGATTGCTCTGGCCGATCCGGATTGGGGCGCGGTGCTTCGGGGCTTTGCGCCGACGCCAGACATTCTGCTCAACCGCGACATGCTGTATCTGGCGCTCGGCATTCTCGGCGCCACGGTGATGCCGCACAATCTCTATCTGCACTCCGGACTGGTACAGACGCGCGGCTATGGCGCGGACGTGGAGGAAAAAAGGGAGGCAATCAAGCTTGCAACGATCGACTCCTCCATCGCGCTTTGTCTGGCGCTGATCATCAATGCGTCGATCCTGATCCTCGCGGCTGCTACCTTTCACCAGGTCGGCAGGACCGACGTCGCCGAGCTCGACCAGGCGCATTCTTTCCTCGCTCCGCTATTGGGCTCCACCCTTGCGCCGACATTGTTTGCGATTGCCCTGTTGTGTTGCGGATTGAACTCCACCATCACGGCGACCCTGTCGGGCCAGATCGTGATGGAGGGTTTTATCAATTTGCGCGTGTCACCCTGGCTTCGGCGCATGGTGACGCGCCTGATCGCGATTGTGCCCGCGGTGGTCGTGACCATCTGGGCCGGCGAAAAGGCAACCGGCCAGCTTCTGATCCTCAGTCAGGTGGTACTTAGCCTGCAGTTACCCTTCGCGGTGGTGCCGCTCGTGATGTTCACCGCAAACCGTAGCAAGATGGGACCTTTCGTGGCGCCGCGCTGGCTGACCGCACTGGCGGTGTTGACCGCGCTGGTGATCATCTTGCTGAATGCCAAGCTGGTTTGGGACTACATCAGCGGCTGACGCTAGGCTTGGCTGAATGGCATGGGCGCGCTCGGTTGCGCGGATCAGTCCTGCGGTTCGGAAGGCGGGCTGCCCTGGGCATCGATCCGCAACCAGCCGGAAGGCGCCAGACGCTGCTGCGGCAGGAAGCGCGCCTTGTAGTCCATCTTCCGGGAACCTTCGATCCAGTAGCCGAGATAGACGTAAGGCAGGCCCTGGCGGCGGGCCCGGGCGATGTGATCGAGGATCATGAACGTCCCAAGCGAACGGCCTTCCTCCGAGGGTTCGAAGAAGGAATAGACCATCGACAGGCCGTCGCTCAGCAGATCCGTCAGCGCCACAGCGACGAGGTCGCCACCGCGGCCGGTTATGCCGGAGTCCGGGGTCCGCCGGCGATATTCGATAATGCGCGTTTCGACATGGCTGTCCTCGACCATCATCGCATAATCCAGCACCGTCATGTCGGCCATTCCCCCGTGACGATGACGGTGGTCAAGATAGGCGCGGAAAACGGAATATTGTTCGGAGGTCGGCACCGCGTTTCGCTGCTCGCCGACGATATCGGAATTGCGGGCCAGGATCTTCCGGAAGTTTCGAGAAGTGCGGAATTCGTTGGCGATGACCCGAACCGAAACGCAGGCCCGGCACTGGTCGCAAGCCGGGCGGTAGGCGATCGACTGGCTGCGCCGGAAGCCGCCATGGGTCAGGAGGTCGTTGAGGTCTCCGGCCTTGTCGCCGACCAGATGGGTGAACACTTTCCGCTCGTGGCGGCCCGGCAGGTAAGGACAGGGCGAGGGCGCCGTTAGATAGAATTGCGGGGTATCACGCGAATGCTGGGTCACGGGATGTCGTCGGCCTCCGAAGCAGCATGAAAGAGCATCGCGCCGCGGAGGCTGACGGTCAATCGGTTTGACGAATCAAAATGTCCGAATCGGTTGCGGCGCAATCATACGCACGGAACTGTTAACAATCACGGTTCCCAAAACGAAGTCGTGCAGCAAACGGCGTCGGCCGTTGAACAGGCCGATCAGCAATACAAATGGCGTCAGCATCGAAATGGAAACCCAGAACAACAGAGCATGCGCTGCGCCGAGGACAAAATAGCCGGGCCCGCCGTCCCAGGTGCGCAACTGCAGATCCATCACGCGCATGCCGCTGGTGGCCGAGTGCGGTCCGCCCAACGAAGCGCCGTAATAGATCAGGGCCCAGATCACGGTGGCTGGCCAAGCCAGCCAGAACAGCATCCAGCCCAGACCGAGCGTGACCAATCCGAAGATCGCGATAAACAGATAGCCGAGAATGACCGGCACCGCGATCACGATCAGATCGATCAGGAAAGCGATAACCCGTCGTAGCAGCACGCCGCGAAATAGCTCCGGCTGCGCCAGAGGATCAAAGGCGCCCGGCTGAAAACCGGGCGGCGGATTGCGCCACGCACCCGCATATTGCGAACCATTGTCAGACAAGACCGCCTCCTACCTGCGCCGTTGCCTTCGCAAGACATGGGAACCTCAGGCGGGCCTGCAAGGGGCGGCAGTTCGTGAACAGCGCGATATCTCGACGCGGGAATTTGGCATTGCTCGTTGACGAGGCTAAAGTCGTTCAGCTTTCGCCCTTCAGCTTTTCCGCAACCCTTGGCGCGAAATAGGTCAGGACGCCGTCGGCACCGGCGCGCTTGAAGGCCAGCAGGCTTTCGGTCATGGCGCGCTCGCCGTCGATCCAGCCCTGTGCGCTCGCGGCCACAATCATCGCGTATTCGCCCGAGACCTGATAGGCGAAAGTCGGCACGCCGAAGGCGTCCTTGACCCGTCGAACGATGTCCAGATACGGCATGCCGGGTTTGACCATTACCATGTCGGCACCCTCGGCAATGTCGAGTTCGACCTCGCGAAGCGCCTCGTCGGAATTGCCGCTGTCCATCTGGTAGGTGCGCTTGTCGCCGGTCAGCGTCTTGGAGGAGCCGATCGCATCGCGGAACGGCCCGTAAAAGGCTGAGGCATATTTGGCCGCATAGGACATGATCTGCACGTCCATGAAGCCAGCCTGATCCAGGCCCTGGCGGATCGCACCAACCCGCCCATCCATCATGTCGGAAGGCGCGATGATGTCACAGCCGGCCTCCGCCTGCACCAGAGCCTGACGGACCAGCACCGCAACGGTTTCGTCGTTGAGAATTCGCCCGTCGCGGAGCAGGCCATCATGACCGTGGCTGGTAAAGGGATCGAGCGCCACGTCGCAGAGCACACCGAGCTCGGGGAATTCCTTCTTGATCGCGCGAACCGACTGACAGACGAGGTTGTCGGGATTGAGTGCTTCTGATCCCTGCTCATCGCGCAGGCCAGGCTCGATATAGGGAAACAGGGCGATACAGGGGATCTTGAGCTGCATCGCACGCTCGGCCTCGCGGACGACCTGATCGACACTGAGGCGGTCCACGCCCGGCATTGAAACGACCGGCGTGCGCGTATTCTGACCCTCCACGACAAATAGCGGCCAAATCAGATCGTCGACCGTCAACACGTTTTCGCGCACCAGGCGGCGCGCCCATTCCGCCTTGCGGTTGCGACGCAGGCGAGTAGCGAGATCAAGCGCGGGGGAGGCGAGGGCATTCGGCTGCCGTGGCGTCTCGCGCATTTCGATCGGTCGCCCAAACTTGATCGCCATTCCATTCACTCCAAAGCGGCGGGCCCGCCCGCCAACGCGACTTAGCTTTTAGCATCTTGACCGACGCCCGTCACCGCGGCCTTGATCCGCCTCAAGCGGGCGGCCTTGCGGGGCCAAGATTGATTTTGCCGTCCAAAACAGCCAAGAGTCCGAGGCGCCGGCGCATCGCGGCCACCATTGCGCCCGATTGTCGGAAAGGCTTCATCCATGTCTGAACTGATCCAAGCGACCTGATCGATGTCTGAGGTTCCTTCCCGCGATACGGCGCGTGACGGTGCCATCTCCGTGGACGCGATTTCGTCGGAACGTCGCGACACCGACGACGGCGCCTGGACGCGCAGGCTAGTGTTCTTCCTGCGCATCATGGCGGTGATCGCCATTGCCAAGGGGCTTTACCATTGGGCGCAAGTCACCGGATTTGTAGGTGGCGAGGAGGACGCGTTCGAGAACCAGTCGATGGCCTGGCAGACGGCAACCATTTATTTTGCGGTGATCGAACTGGTCGCGGCCGTCGGTCTATGGCTCGCCACTCCCTGGGGCGCGGTGGTGTGGCTGACGACTGTCGTGTCGATGGCGGTGATCGAACTGATGTTTCCCGCCATTTATGGCGGCAGCCTAACCGTGGTGGTGATGGATGCGGTGATGCTGGCCGCCTATCTGACATTGGCCTGGATGGCTTCGCGCGAACGGCCGCCATAGTTTCTACGACGTGCTTCGGGCCTTGCGTTCCAAATCCTTTCCTTCGCGCCACTCTCGCGCCGGTTCTTTTGGCTCCGTCCGAAATCGGCGGCGAATTTTCCAAGAATTTTTGCGGTAACCTTTGAGTCACCCTAACGCGGTGGTCACACCTGTTACGCAGATCTTTTCAATTTGAACGATGCTGTTCCCATATGTGACAGATGGGACAGACGAAGCGTGAACAGCGCCTTCGCATCGTCAATGAAACATTGAAAAAGCCCTTGATTGACGGGCTTAATCCGCGATTCACTGTCTTAAATTCATGATCTCTTTATTGTCTTATTTAAGCGGATGTTCAAAGGCGTCGCTTAACTTGCCCCTATCAGACGGGACACAAGTTTCGTCGAATAAGTCGATCAAACGACAACAGGGGAAGTGTCATGATGAAAGCCGTTGCTACGGCGGTGGAAACCGCTGACCGCGCCTCCGTCCAAGCTGCAGTGCAGCCGCTCTATCTCGAAGCCCTCACTCTGGTAGAGCGGCTGCATCGCCGCCTACTCGACGTCATCAAGGACGAGTTCGATCGACGCGGCCGCGCCGATATCAATTCGGTGCAGGCGTTGCTGCTCTACAATATCGGCGACAAGGAATTGACCGCCGGAGAACTGCGGACCCGCGGCTACTATCTCGGATCGAATGTCTCCTACAATCTGAAGAAGCTGGTTGAACTCGGCTTCCTCGATCATCAGCGCAGCCGCGTTGATCGGCGCTCGGTGCGCATTCGTCTGACCCCACAAGGTCAGGAGATCCGCCGCATTGTCGATGCGCTCTATCAGAAGCACGTCAAGACGGTGGAACAGGTCGGCGGCATCTCGAACGAGGAGTTCGCCACTCTCAACAAGTCTTTGCACCGCCTGGAGCGGTTCTGGACCGATCAGATTTTGTATCGCCTCTGAGGCCTTCCAGGGAAGACAAGGCCAAGCCGGCCATTGAGAAGACCGGTAAACCCTGAGCAACGGCATAAAACAAGAAAACTGTGTGGGCGCACTGGGCCGGAAACTCCGGACGGTGCGCTTTCTTTTTTGGGGGTGGTGATCGTAATTTTCAGAGTTCTGGCGACCGCAAATCGGCAAAGTTTCGCAAATTTCTCGACCGGGCGAGGGTGCATTGCAGAAAATGGCCCTTCGAAGGGAACCGGTACGGCCTTCCGCACTTAATTCCGATAGGTCGGAGGCCGTAATGCTCGTCGAACGCGGAATTCAAGTGATGAATGTGGAGGTGGTGAGCGATGCCTACGCGATCGCCTCGAACTACCTTCGCAGGTCCGGCGCTATTCCCGATAGCGTTGCGACCAACGATCATCTCCTCGAGATCATCCTCAACCTGTTCCACCGCGGCGAATTCAATCGGTTGCGCCTTGCCAACAAGGCAATTGCCCGGTTTGAGTCTGAAATCGCGACCAGAGCCTGAACTCTCCGTCCATCCATAAGGAATGAATAAATGGAAGTCGCCATCGACCGGATCATGCGCACTTACGCCTTGCTCGTAAATCCCAGCGTGAAATCCGGAGAGGAGGCCCGGGCCAAGGTCACCCAATATCTCACAACCCTGTTTGAAGCCGGCGAACGGGACCAGCACCGCCTCGCGGTCTGTGGCCTCACTTATCTGCGCCAGCTCGATGGTAGTGTAGACCCGGTAAAGGCCGGCTATACCGGCCTATAAGCCCGGCAGCTCTTGCACACCCCTGGATAGCGAGGGCCTTGATAGGCCCCGATTGGCTATGCCATGACTCGGTCCGGCGGTCGGCCGGGATCAAACGCGAGGGATCGTAATGAAAGTAGCTTTTATTGGCGCGACAGGTGAGCTGGCTAAGCGAATCTTGCCGGAACTGTCCAAGCGCGGTCACACCGTGACGGCCATCAGCATCCACCCGGAGAAAACGCAGCAATTGCCTGGCGTGACTGCTGTCATGGGTAACGCCAGCGATACCAAGGGGCTGGTCCCTCTGCTCAAGGGCCATGACGTCGTGGTGAGCAGCGTACGATTTGACAAGTATGACCAGCAGGCGCTGATCGACGCCGTCCGGCAATCCGGTGTGCCGCGCTATTTCGTCTGCGGCGGCTCCGGCACCTTGCTGGCGCCGGGAACGCAAACGCGCATCATGGACACGCCGCAGTTTCCACCGGCCTATGCGACGTTTGCCAAAAACGCCGCGCGTTTCTTCGACCTCCTTCAGACGCAGAAGGACCTGAATTGGACCTATATCTCGCCGCCACCGGGATTTGCGCCCGGCGAGCGCACCGGCAAATTCAGGATCGGCAAGGACGAGCTCCTGGTCGGGGCTGATGGCAAGGCCGCGATTTCCTACGAGGATTACGCGATCGCGGTCGCCGACGAGCTCGAGACGCCCAAGCATCGCGGGCGCTTCACCGTCGGTTACTGAGCCGAGCGGCGGCCCCGGCGGCGAAAACCGCCGGTCCCGCCCCTAGGCAACCCTCCCTGGTTACGATTCTCCCGATTTGGATTGCCCGAGGACGGCTCACCCACAGGCCGTCCTCAAGCTTTTGGTCTGCGTGCCTTCTCAGCCTTGGCCCAAGCCCCTAGATGTGGTATGCCGGCGCTGCCGCCCTGAAGCTCATTGAGAACCGACCGCGCCCCGCCTGATCCGCTTTCTGGATCCGTGTTGGAGACCGCGGCGGCAAGGATTTTCCGCCCATGACCTCTGCCAACACCACGAAGACCGCTTCCGCGCCCGATTCCTTCTTCAGCGCCTCGCTCAACGAGGCTGATCCTGAAATCGCCGCCGCCATCAAGGGCGAGCTTGGCCGGCAGCGTCACGAGATCGAACTGATCGCATCGGAGAATATCGTGAGCCGGGCGGTGCTGGAGGCACAGGGTTCGGTGCTGACCAACAAATATGCCGAAGGCTATCCCGGCAACCGCTATTACGGCGGCTGTGAATGGGTCGATGTGGTGGAGACCCTGGCCATCGAGCGGGCCAAGAAGCTGTTCGGGGCGAATTTCGCCAATGTGCAGCCGAACTCCGGCAGCCAGATGAATCAGGCGGTTTTTCTGGCGCTGCTGCAGCCTGGAGACACCTTCATGGGTCTTGATCTCGCCGCCGGCGGTCATCTCACCCATGGTTCGCCGGTCAACATGTCCGGCAAATGGTTCAAGGCCGCGCATTACACGGTTCGTCGCGAAGATCAGATCCTCGACATGGACGCCATCGCCCGGCAGGCCGAAGAGGTAAAGCCGAAGCTGATCATCGCGGGGGGGTCAGCCTATTCGCGGCCGTGGGACTTCAAGCGCTTCCGGGAAATCGCAGACAGCGTCGGCGCCTATCTGATGGTCGACATGGCCCATTTCGCAGGGCTGGTGGCGGGAGGCGTTCACGCTTCCCCTGTGCCGCATGCCCATGTCACCACCACCACGACCCACAAGTCGCTGCGCGGCCCGCGCGGTGGATTGATCCTCTGCAACGACGAGGCGCTCGCCAAGAAGCTGAATTCGGCGATCTTCCCGGGGCTGCAGGGCGGTCCGCTGATGCATGTGATCGCCGCCAAGGCGGTGGCGTTTGCGGAGGCACTGCGGCCGGACTTCAAGATTTACGCGAAGAATATCGTGGAGAATGCCAAGGCGCTCGCCGAAACCCTGCGCGGCCATGGCTTTGACATCGTCTCCGGCGGCACCGACAACCATCTGATGCTGGTGGATCTTCGGCCGAAGGGGCTGAAGGGTAATGTCTCGGAGAAGGCACTGGTTCGCGCCGCCATCACCTGCAACAAGAACGGTATTCCCTTCGATCCGGAAAAGCCGTTCGTCACCTCGGGGCTGCGTCTTGGCACGCCGGCGGCGACAACGCGCGGCTTTGGCGTGGCTGAGTTCAAGCAGGTTGGCCAGATGATCTCCGAAGTGCTTAATGCCATTGCACAATCTGCCGATGGCAAGGCGCCCATGGTGGAGGCGGCGATCAAGGAGCGGGTCAAGGCCCTGACCGATCGTTTCCCGATCTATCAGTAAGGCTGGCCGGGGATGCGCTGCCCGAGTTGCAACAGCCTGGATACGCAGGTCAAGGACTCCCGGCCGACCGAGGATTCCCAGGTCATCCGGCGGCGGCGGGTTTGCCTTGCCTGCAACTTCCGGTTCACGACCTTCGAGCGGGTGCAGCTTCGCGAACTCACCGTGATCAAGCGAAACGGCCGGCGTGTCCCGTTTGATCGGGACAAGCTGGTCCGCTCGCTGCAGATCAGCCTGCGCAAGCGCCCGGTGGATAGCGAGCGCGTCGAGAAAATGGTCTCGACCATCGTCCGGGAGCTGGAAAGTAGCGGGGAGTCGGAAGTATCCTCCGAGGCGATCGGCGAAATCGTGATGGAGCATCTGCGCCAGCTCGACGACGTGGCCTATGTGCGCTTTGCCTCGGTCTATCGGAATTTCCGCGAGGCCAAGGATTTCGAGGCTGTGCTTGGCGAATTGTCGGCGGATGACGAGACGCGGTTGGCGCCGCTCCGCAAATGATCTTTCGTATCCTGGAAGAGCAATTCGCCGAAAAAGCCGCCTCGTCCCAAGCCGCCGATCGCAGGTTTATGCAGCTGGCGCTAACGCTCGGCCGTCGCGGGCAGGGGCAGACCTGGCCCAACCCGGCCGTGGGCGCGATCGTGGTCAAGGACGGCATCGTCGTCGGTCGCGGCTGGACGCAAGCCGGCGGACGGCCTCATGCGGAGCCGGAAGCTCTTGCCCGCGCCGGAGAAGCGGCCAAGGGCGCCACGCTTTATGTGACGCTCGAGCCTTGTTCGCATGTTGGCAAATCGCCGCCCTGCGCCGATGCCATCATCGCGGCGGGTATCGCCCGTGTGGTGTCGGCGATCGAGGACCCCAATCCCGAGGTCGCCGGGAAAGGCCACGCCCGGCTGCGAGCCGCGGGCATTCGGGTCGATATCGGGCTGTGTGCCGAGGAGGCCGCGCACGATCATGCCGGCCATTTGCGCAAAGTGCGGGACAAGCGTCCGCATGTGATCCTCAAGCTTGCCGTCTCCGCCGATGACAGGATCGGCGGCCCGCATCGTACGCCGCTTGCGATCACTGGTGAGGAGGCCCGAAATCGCGTGCACCTGTTGCGGGCGCAATGCGATGCCATCCTGGTTGGCATCGGCACCGTGCTGTCGGATAACCCGCAACTGACCTGTCGCTTGCCCGGCATGGAACCCCGGTCGCCGGTGCGGATCGTGCTGGACCGCAATTTGCGGACGCCGATGGAAAGCAGGCTCGTTCGTTCCGCGCGCCAGACGCCATTGTGGCTCGTCACCTCGGAATTGGCCGAAGCGGCGGCCGCGATGAAGCTCGGCGCGGCCGGCGCAGAGATCATCCGCGTCGCCCAGGTTTTGGATCAGCCGCCTGGGCTCGACCTGACGGAGGCCCTGCAGCGGTTGGCAGAACGGGGCATCACCCGGCTGCTAGTGGAGGGCGGTGCGCGCGCGGCGGCGTCCTTTGTTGCGGCAGGCCTGGTCGACGAAATCTGGCTTCTGCGAAGCCCGCAGGGCGTGGGGGCCGGCGGCGTCGATGCGCTGGACAGGCTGCCATTGACCACCATCACCGGCTCGAAGGGCTTT
>Ga0207647_10001353_pt1 | contig 18823 bp, 17 predicted proteins | sample KBSCornC2_FD_184295 | JGI IMG/M metagenome (GOLD analysis project Ga0207647, IMG submission 184295) | Corn rhizosphere microbial communities from Kellogg Biological Station, Michigan, USA - C2 (SPAdes) (version 2) | ecosystem: Host-associated > Plants > Roots > Rhizosphere ... | reverse complement strand
GACGGCCCACGTCATATTGCGGTATGAAGCCTATACCACCAACTGCCTCGCCCGCTACATCGATTGCGAAATTTGTCTCCGGTTTTTGATCGACGACACCGTCGAGCCAATTGCGAGCATCGCGAACGGTATAAGGATATGGGAAGCGATCGCGCAGGTTGATCGACACATTCCGGTTGTTTGCGTGACGCACAATCGCATCGCGATCGCGCCACTCCCAACTCCTGACATTGCATGTCTTCAACACTATTTTCACTGCGCTTCAATCCGTGGCAATACTGCCGCGCCCCGCGGCATGATGAACCCCGCGCCGCTGCCTGCTTGCTCGAGCGCTTCCGAAACCGTTCGCACAGGAATCATTCGCATGCGCCTGACTGCGTCGGCTGGCAGCTCTGAAACTAAATAGACTCGATGACGCTCGGCCTTCGTCAGAAGTGCCCACGCAGTTTGACCGTTGACTTCATAACCGTTGACCAAACGTGCCGCAAGCGCTCGCGAGTCGCTCTCCTCAAACCACTTCAAAAAATCCGGCCGGCCCAAACCGTCGCTACACTCGGCCAGCAGAATTATCGTTCCCCCATCCTTGCAGGCAAGCGCTGCCATGTCGAGTGCTTTATGTGCCTGGATCAAATTGATGTCATGCGGAAAGCCTCCGCAGCTCACAATCACGACATCGCGTTTTTCAGGTATGGCAACTGAATACTGTTCCAGGTAATAGTCACATGCGGCGCGATGCGCCCGCCTGAAGTCTCCACAGAAAACTTTTAGCGCGTTTTTCTTTTCGTCGACGATGGTGTTGATACTAAAAGTAGTCGCGACCAGGGTTGCGACCAGTTGACAGGCTTCATGAACTGCATTTCCATCGAGACGTCCTGTTTGCACTCCGGCTCTGCGACCGCCGCTTTCGAAGTCCAGAGCCAGCATGTGTGTGGCTTCGATTGTCTTCGCCGATGCAAGTCCGGGACAAATTGACTTGCGGCCGCCCGTAAATCCTGCGAAGTAATGAAACGTAATACCGCCGGTGATGAAGATGCGCGAAAACTCTTTCAGCGCGACATTCACCTCGATCAGTATGCCGCCTTCAGCCCTGCCGAACGAGAAGAGCTTACTCTGATCGTACGCGTCGTGCTGGATGATTCGCAGTCGCTGTACGATGAACGGACTCAGCAATTCGGCCTTTTCTTTTTCTGTGACTGGGCGATGAATACCGGTCGCAAAGATCACGGCCATCTGAGCCGGCGAGACACCTGCCTGCACGAGACGTCGCACGAGAAGATTTACAACTTGCGCACTTGCAGTTGCACGAGTCGCGTCCGAGACGACGATCAGCACCGAATCATTACTGCCTACGATTTCATCGATTGGCGGGGAAGCAATTGGCGCATCGAACGCGGCACCGATTTCAAAATCACTCAGCGGCGGCTCATCATTATCCGTGGTGATAACATGGAACCTCGTCGCATCAAAGTTGAACTCCAATTTCCCGCGTCCATAACCCAGTTCAATTCGATCCGTGTTCATCTGTTACTAGATACCGAAATCAATCAAGGCTTTGTCGATTGCATGAAGTGAGGCGAGATCCGTGTCGCCGGCAGTGCGCGCTTCCGCTAACCACTTGCGCAATTGTCGAGCTTCTTCGATAGATCCGATACGACACCCGCCCGTGAGTGCCAGCGTCACAAGCGCATCAGGCGCACCGTGAGTAACGAGGGCTGCCTGCAAAGCCGCCTGCTCGCGAAGGTCCAGAGTTAGAAGGAGATTGAGTTCCATTGGGTTGGTACTTTGTACTTGGTTCTTTGTACTTTGTAGACCTCTCAAACAACAAAGTACCAAGTACAAAGAACTAAGTTCCACGTTCCGATTTAAAACACGCTGTGCCGGCGTGGCAGAAATGAAATGTCTCGTCTTCAAAGTCGGGGGTTTCCATCTGGATTGTAAGGTGATCCACGCCAAAACGTTCGTGAAGTTTCAGTCTCAATTCTCGCAATAAATCGGGTTGCGAGATGCTCTCGGCGTGAATCACGTGCGCACTCAGCGCCTCACGTCCCGACGTAATTGTCCAAACATGGAGATCGTGCACGTCGGAGACACCGCGCGTGTCGAGAATCGCATTCTCAACCGCCGTCAGATTTATGTGGGCGGGCGTGCCTTCCAGCAGCACGTTCGTCGACTCTTTGATTAAACGCACCGAGCCCCAGATGATGAGCAAACTGATGACGACGCTGAACACCGCGTCCGCTGCATACCAGCCGAAGAGCGACATGCAGACGCCCGCCACAATCGCGGCGACCGATCCGAGCGCGTCGCCCATCACGTGCATCCACGCGCCACGCAGGTTGAGATCCACTTCATGACGCGAATGGAGTATCCACGCACACGCAAGGTTCACCAGCAGGCCGCCCGCAGCCACGACGATCATCGGTCCACTCTTAACGACCGGAGGTGACACCCAACGCTCGTACGCGCCATAAAAAATGAAGAGAGAAATCACGACGAGCGCCACGCCGTTGACAAGAGCGGCAATGATCTCGAGGCGGTAATAACCGAATGTCTTTCGTGAAGTGGCAGGACGAGAGCCAAACCAAACCGCCGTCAGTGCGAGGATAAGCGCACCGACATCCGTGAACATGTGACCCGCATCGGCGAGCAATGCGAGTGAGCCAGTCCACCACGCGCCGACGACTTCGGCAAACATGTAGAGCGTCGTCAGCAGCAGAACCAGACTGAGTCGCCTCCAGCTCTCATTGTGGCGATGCCGATGTGTGTGTTCCTGCGCCACAGCATCTCTCCCTGTAAGGATTATTCGGAAGGATAGCACAGAGCGCCACCTTGGAGTGTTGGACAAGTCAGGAAGGGGGCTTGCCCCCGCTGAAGAGAGAAACGAGCGGGGGCAAGCCCCCCTTCCTGACTTGTCCAACACTCCAGGGTGACGCTCAAGTCTATGAACTTTACAGGGCGGTGAGGCCGGAGGCGGTGTAGAAGCTGCGATAGAGTTCGTTGAATTCACGCAACGCTACTTCCATGATCCGTTCTAGTTGCTCGATGTCGGCTACGTTGATTACGGCGTTGACGTTGTTGAGAAACGCAGCGTGCGCATCCATCGTGCGCAACGAAGGCGATAGCAGAACAAAGAACAGACGGCGGCGCTGCGGCGGACGAAGTATGTTGATCTCCCTGATCACGAACGCCGATCCCTGCTCCCCGGGATCAAACTGCGGTTCGAGTACAACCAGGTCCATTTTGTTCGCGCGCATTGTTTCAACGGCCTGACGCGTGTCTTCAGCTACAAAAACCTGACAACCGCAAATCGTCAGTTTGCCCGCGACTGACTCACGATAAGGCTCACTCGTGCAAACCAAAGCCTTGCGCTTATCCCACGCTGGCCGTGCATCGGAGTTGTCGGAATTCTGATTCGTGCCTTTCGACAGCAGCTCAAACAGCATGCGAACTGTTTCATCGTTGGTTGCTGGTCCACTGCCAACAGCCGGTGCCGATGGCTCGTATGCACGCGCGGTCGACTGCTCATATCGCGGATGATCCGTCGACGGAGATCCTCCGACAGCAAGCGCGCTTTGCTCCGTTGCAGGACTGGCACTTATCGTGTTGCTGCACTTCGGACAGCGAACGTTGAAAGGACGATTGGGCGACTTCTCGTCGTCAATCTGCAAACGGGTCGAACACTTTGAACAAACAATAAGCATGACTACTCAATAAGGCCGAGCATGGAACCAGAGTCGGAAAAAGCATTGGCCGGCATGCCATCAACGTCGCGCCGAATAAAATCTTCAGCGGCTGACATGCCTTTTAGTGAAAGCAGCAAGTTGTTTTGGTTGGTGGCAAAGGCAAGCCCGTCTTCGAGCGACACGACATTCGACTCAATCAGACCTTTGATAACCGTGTCGAAGTCCTGCATGCCATCCAGTTTTCCATCACGCATCGCATCCAGCAGCGACTTGCCTTCAGCCTCGCCCGCTTCGATGTATTCACGGGTACGTGGACTGGATCTCAGAATCTCGACTGCCGCCATACGGCCGCTGCCATCCGCGCGCGGTATCAAACGCTGCGACACGATGTAACGGAATGTTTGTGCCAGCCGCGTTCGGATAACCGGCTCTTCATTCTTCGGATAGAGTCCGATGATGCGGTCGACGGTTTTTGAAGCATCGATCGTGTGCAGGGTCGAGAGAACGAGGTGACCAGTCTCGGCGGCTTCAAGCGCGATCTCCGTAGTTTCAAAGTCACGCATCTCGCCGATCAGAATTACTTTCGGCGCCTGGCGCAACGTCGCACGCAGCGCAGACGGAAAGTCGCGTGTATCGTGACCAACTTCGCGCTGGTTAATCGTCGAGCGTTTGTGGTTGTGTAAATACTCGATTGGATCCTCAATCGTAACCACGTGGTAGTACTTCTTCTCGTTGATGATGTCGATGATGGCTGCCTGAGTTGAGCTCTTGCCGGAGCCCGTTGGACCAGTCACCAGCACCAGACCATTGCGAAGCTCGGCGATATCGGCCAGATGCGGCGGCAATCCCAGGGACTTCAGAGTGGGAATATCGGTCGGAATAACTCGCATTACGATCGAGTAAACGCCGCGCTGTTGAAAAATATTCACGCGGAAACGGGCTCGTGAAGGAAGTGAATAGCTGAGATCGGCCGTGCCCGTGCGCGCGAGTTTCTCGGCAGCGTCCGGATGGCCATACATGAGCGTGAGGGCAATGATTTCGGTCTGGTACGGCGTAAGCTTCTGCATCCCGAGCGGCTGGACCGGGGTTAGCTTGCCGTTGATTTCAACCTGTGGAAGCTGGCCGACTGAAAAATTCAGGTCGCTGATCTTGTCAGAAATCAGCAGCATTCGCTCAATAATGGGCGGTAAATCAAAGAAACTCATCTATGTCGGAAACTCCGCACGGGGTTTGTAGGGTGGGTGCCGCTCGAAAGGAAATTACGCCTTCCGAATCCGCGTCAGATTCTCGCGCATAACGTTGATAAACGCAAGAAAATTATGTTTGACAGACGTTTGAGAGGGATTCACGCAGGCTGCGGGTGAGCTGGGGGATGCGATTTGGCTCTGATAGAAGGGCGCTTATCACGGCGACTGAGTCCGCACCGGCTTCAATGGCGTCCCGCGCATTGAGATGGGTGATCCCTCCGATGGCGACGAGAGGGAAGTCTCCAATCGCACGGCGAACTGCCCTGAGTCCTTCCAAACCGAGGACCGGAGCAGTGTCAGACTTGGTTTTAGTTGGGAAGACTGGACCAATTGCCAGGTAGTCGATCGGCAGTTTTACGGCCTCCAGAGCTTGATCGATGTTGTGAGTTGAATATCCGAGAATCGCATTGGGGCCGAGCAGTTTTCGTGCTGCTTCCGGCGGCAGATCGTCCTGACCGAGATGAACTCCGTCTGCGCCCACCGCGATCGCGACGTCCACCCGATCATTGATTATCAACTGCACTCCGTTTCGTTCAGCCACAGCTACCGCCGCTTTAGCTTGTTCATAAAACTCCAACGCCGGCATCGGTTTCTCGCGGAGTTGAATGAAAGTGGCGCCACCAAGACTTAGCAATTCAACCTGCTCTGCATGCGAGAAACCCGAGAGCTCAACATCCGTCAGCGCATAAACTCTTGGCAGTCGCAACTGATGCATTTCACTTTTGTGCTTTTTGTGCCTTTTTGTGGCTAATCCTCGGTTTCTTTCTTTTTGGGGCGCATGTTGGCGGGAAGCACACGCTTGCGCAAACGAATCGATTGCGGAGTTACTTCAACCAGCTCATCATCAGCGATGAACTCCAAAGCCTGTTCCAACGACAACTCCTTCGGAGGCACGAGCCGCAATGCTTCATCAGCCGTCGAAGCGCGCATGTTGGTTAACTTCTTCTCCTTGACGACATTCACATCCAGATCAACTGCGCGCGCGTTCTCGCCGATGATCATGCCTTCATAAACACGCGTGCCTGACCTGACAAACAACGTGCCCCGTTCCTGAAGGTTGTAGAGCGCATACGTCGTCGTCTCGCCCATGCGATCAGCCACGAGTGAACCAGTGGCGCGGCCGCGCATCGCACCTTGCCACTCACCCCACCGCAGAAACATCGTATTCAGCAAACCAGTTCCTTTCGTCTCCGTCAGGAACTCGTTGCGGAAACCGATGAGGCCTCGCGATGGCGTCTCAAACTCGAGACGCACACGGCCGGTGCCGTGATTGATCATCTTCGTCATCTGTCCCTTGCGCCGCCCGAGAGCTTCCGTGATGACACCGATAAACTCGTCGGGACAATCAACCACCACCGCCTCGATCGGCTCGAGCGTCTTACCGTCGACTTTCCTGGTAATCGCTTCCGGCTTTGAAACCTGAAGCTCGTAACCTTCGCGTCGCATCATCTCGATGAGTATTGCGAGCTGCAACTCGCCACGTCCCGATACTTTGAACTGATCGGGAGAATCAGTTTCTTCAACTCTGATGGCGACGTTGCCGAGGATCTCCTTGTCGAGTCGTTCCTTGACCTGGCGCGACGTGACATACTTCCCGTCCTTTCCGGCGAACGGCGAGTTGTTGACGCCGAAGATCATCGCGATGGTTGGTTCGTCGACTGCGATCGATGGCAACGGATGCGGATTGTCGAAAGTGGTGATCGTGTCGCCGATGTTGATGTTCTCGATACCGGCGAGTGCGACGATCTCGCCGAAGCCCGCTTGCTCGACCGGTTCTCGTTTCAGACCTTCGAAAGCGTAGAGCTGTGAGACGCGCGTCTTCTGAATTGAACGATCGGGTTTGACGACTGCGATCTGATCGCCAATCCTGATCTCTCCCGAGAAGATGCGACCGATAGCCAGGCGGCCGACATAGTCGTTGTAATCAAGATTCGCGACTAGTAGTTGCAATGAGTCGTTGCGCAGTTCTTTCGGCGACGGAATGGATTGCACGATCTGTTCGAACAACGGCTGCAGGTTCTCGGATTGGTCTTCGAGTTTTTGTTTCGCTATGCCCTCACGAGAGACGGCATAGAGAATCGGAAACTCGATCTGTTCGTCAGTGGCGTCGAGATCCAGAAACAACTCGTAGATCTCATCGACGACCTCCGCCGGTCGCGCATCGCCGCGGTCGATCTTGTTGACGACCGCAATCGCAGGCAAACGCGCCTCGAGTGCTTTTCGCAGGACGAACCTGGTTTGGGGCAAACAACCCTCAGCGGCGTCGACGAGCAGCATCACGCCGTCTACCATCTTGAGAACGCGCTCGACTTCACCACCGAAGTCCGCGTGACCCGGCGTGTCGACGATGTTGATCTTGACGTCGCGGTAGCGCACCGCGGTGTTCTTCGCCATGATGGTGATGCCGCGCTCGCGTTCCAGATCCATGGAATCCATCACGCGTTCGCGCACCTGTTCGTTTTCCCGGAAGGTTCCTGACTGCCGCAGCATCGCGTCCACGAGCGTCGTTTTGCCATGATCGACGTGCGCGATGATGGCGATATTTCGAATGTCTTTTCTTTCAACCATTGGGGCTATTTAGCCACGGACATTCACTGATTGCCTAATTGCCGCAGCGCCTCGAAGAGCACGATGCCCACGGCTGTGGCCAGATTCAGGCTCCGGACGCGTGGGTTGAGCATCGGAATTTTCAGGCAGTTGCTCCAATTCGCGCGCAGGAGTTCTTCGGGAAGTCCGCGCGTCTCGCGGCCGAACACGAGACAGTCGTCGGGTTGAAACGTCCAGTCAGTGTAGAACCGATCTGCCTTAGTGGTGAGATAAACAAAGCGAGCCTGGGGCAAGTGATGATAGAGCGCCTCGATATCTTTGTGCCGCGCGAGCTGCACCTCCGGCCAGTAGTCGAGACCTGCGCGTCGCACTGCGCGATCATCCATGCGGAACCCGGTGACACCAACAATGTGAAGCGGAGTATTCGTGGCAGCACAGAGGCGAGCGATGTTGCCGGTGTTGGGAGGAATCTCAGGTTCTACAAGCGCGACAGATATCATTTGCATCAATCTCTCATCCAAGATTACACAGACGTATTATTAATCAATCTGTGTAATCTGTGGATAAAGCAAAAAGAAACGACGAGCTTCGCTTGAAGATCTCGTCGTTTCTTTTGTAAGGCCTCGTCGGCCTCAGATGTTTGTGTGCGCCGGTGGAAGGTACGTGCTGTAACCTGCTGGTTCGGGTTATCTCTTCTTTGCGGCTTTCTTCGTTCCGCCCTTCTTCGCGGCCTTCTTGGTTCCGCCCTTCTTCGCGGCCTTCTTTCCACCTTTTTTAGTTGCCATAGCTTCTATGTGCTCCTTCTTTCGAGTTTATTTCGAGTTTAGTTTTTGTTTCTTCGTAACCACAAGATAATGTGTTTGCATCCTTCTTGTGGGCTAGAGTAAACGGCGCACAACATCTTGCTATATAAACGCAATTATCTCGGATGTCAATAACTTATTACTCGATTGTAAAATTATTTTTCACACCGACTCGCGTCGTGATCGCCTCGTGTTCGAGTGTCGCGACCTCGCGCAGACTCGCCTGGTCCATCCTCACCTGATCTATTAATCGAGCGATGAGCGACTCTTCAATTGAGTGAGATGCAGGTTGGGGTGCGCAACTGCGAGAAGACGATCGGACTGTTAAGGAAGTGAGAGGTGGTCCAACTCGTACTAACGAAACAGGGGAGTGAAGATCCATTGATCTTCACGCTCGATGCCGTAGTACGTGAGCACTGAATCGCGCTTGCTGCGGCTCGCCACTCCAACGAATGGACCACTCGCATCTTCGTCCACAGATGAAGCGCTGCTTGTTGCCGAAGCGGAGCCGAGATTGGTGACGTTGACAAGGGCAGGAACTGCAAACTGTTGTAACTGCGCCATTTGTGGATCGCGCGTCTGCGGGATGACGTTGTCCGTATAGAACAAAAGCGACTGCTGAAACTCGATCAGCGACTGACTGCGAGGAAGAACAAAACGCCATTCACCTTCAGGCGTCATCGGATCGCGCGCCGCAGAAGGACGAAGAATCTGACGATTCTTCGATCCACCGGGAATCGGAATTCCCTCTAACAGATCGTCCATCGATCTCGGTAATGCTTGATCGCCGACACCGCGACCGGTGCCACTGCGAGAGCGATAGAAAGCACGGATAGCATCGGCAACTTGTTCACCGCGAAAGATAGCTTCCTGCTCTCGTTCACGTTGTGCCTGTTGCTGCAGACTGGGCGCCGCTGCCATCGCGAAGAGAGCGAGGACAGTCATCATCGCCAGCAGTGCCACGAGCGTGTAACCACCCTCCGATCGTCGCGACGCGACCGAAACAGCTCGCGAGTGCGACGCCGCGGCGATAGATCGCAGACCGTATATATTGTGGTCGTCGCTTGAGCTAAGGTTCGTCATCTTCAGAATCTACTCGCGGTGTCGGACGGCTCAAAGGACCTCCGGTTCGATCATTCTCGCTCATCGCGATCGTGTGTTTGATCTTCAAACTCGTATCCGTCAGCACTAATTCTTTTTCCGAGATGCTGGTCACACGAAATCTTCCGCTCAGAATGTCGCCACGATAAACCGTCAGGATGTTCTTGTTGTTCTTGTCCTGCACCAGGGCCGTGTCAGTCACCCTGTTATGAGGACTGATGATGCCAACATAGTTGTAGTTAGGCACAGGCGGAGCGGCCACCTGAATAGGCAGCGCATTAGAGTAAAGAGTGTTATCGGGCGTACGCACGACTACAGAGCGCGTGCCCGGAGCTGCGATAAGCGAGGCGCTGATCGTGGTTGAGAGCTGCTGTGGACTCTTGTAGGTTGTAGGCAGTTCACGACCATCGACGAAGATACGCATCGCGGAAGTAAACTTGTCACCCGCTGCCTCGAGTTTGAAGTCTCCTGTGCGCGCATAAACATTAGACGGTGAAACCGTCGCGAGCAGGATCGGTGGCGGAGGCGTCGGAGTCGGAGTGGGAGTTACAACTTCCTTGGGCGGCGCCTTGGGCGGCTCATAGTAAGAGAATATGTTTCGTTTAGGCTCCGGAGCACTATAGGCCGACTGCACGTACTCAACGGGAGTCAAAGTCGCGAGAGTTTGCACTTCCGCCACTGGCGCTGACACCGGCGGACGAGACGTGCCTGGTGTAGTGCGCTGCTGCGATGTGGCAGATGCCGTGGTCCTCGCCGGCGGTCGAGTGTTGCTGCCGAAACCAAATAACGCCCACCAGAGAACCAGGATTGCGCCCAGCCCGAGCGCGGCGGCTATTAACAGTTTCTTCTTCTCGCCTGGCTTATTTAGATCTACTACTTGCATCGTCGTTAATGCTGAATCGCCTCAGCGTCCGGGCGCTGGAAATAAGTCGACATGCTCAACTGGAGCGTCACCAGCGACGCGCGCGTACCCGAACCACCCCCAGCGCCGCCTTCCTCTACAGGCGCTAGTTGATTGTTCTGAGATGCACGCTGAAGCTCGACTTCGTTTATCACTACAAACTGTTTACTGCGCTCTACGTCGCGAATGAAGTGGCGGACGTTTTGATATTCACCCTCCACCGTGACCGTCACGGCGATTCCGGGATAGAAGCTCTGCCATTTCGTCACGACAGTTTTACCGGAAGTGGACTTGGTGCCCGTCGGATCGAGCGTCGTGTAGGTTGGGCCAGAGGTATTGCGAACTCCGTTCTTAAGAATCAGTTGATTGAGCTCGTCATACAAATCGAGGCGACCCTGGTCGACTCGTAGCAGATGCTTGCTTGCAAACTGATCCAGACTCAAGGCGATGCGATCGACCGTCTCTTTTGAATTTGTTTCTTTGCCGACGAGTTTGTCCAACGTCTCGAGATTAGTCAGTGTCTGCTGTCGATCATTCTGCAATGAAGTGACTTTGGAGCGTGCCGGCACCAGAAAATAAAGATAGCTCAACAACACGAGGGTGAGAACGCCACAACTTCCGACCAGTGCTATGACCTCTGCGATGCCAAACATCTTTCCGCGACGGGAATCAAAAAACTCGCTCACACGCACGCTAAACCCGCGCGTTGATTTGCTCGGAACTTCAATCTTCGGTTCAGGGTTCATCTGGGAAGGTCGCCTCCTTTCCTCGTCTTATCGACTGCGGCGACATTCTCTGATGTGTAGCTGGAAGGGGCTCGGTAAATCACAGCTAACTCATACTCAGTGCCGGCCTCGCCACGCCCTTTTTGAAGACTCTGATTTCGGATCTCAGCCTGAAAAATACCTTCTTCATGCATCGACGAAATCATGGCGTTGACTGTGGCTGGGTCCTGAGAGAAGACGGCCATATCGAGTTGGGCGACAGTTTGATCGGCCTGCCTCGATACTTCACGTACGGCGATGCGTGTGACTTTTACCTTTGCGGGCAGCGACGTCTCGAGATCGGCAAGTAATCTGGACCATGAAAACGCCTTGCGATCGACGAGTGCGTGAGCCGCCGGGAGTGCCTGCTTCTGATCGGCGGAAAGCTCCTGCTGCAGTTGCTTGGCAGCTTCGAGCGCGGCATGTTCGCGCTGTTTCAACGTGATAATTTCAGCCTCGAGGACGCCGGCCTCATTCTTGGCGTTGGTCGTGAGCTTTACAACAAAGATCAGGCCGATCAGCGACACAAAGAGGATGATGGCCGTGAGAGCCCACGGAAGAATACGATTACTGAACGGTTTTGAAGCCAGATTAAGACTGTTATTCACTGGAAGAAAACCTCGTCGCGAGCCTATCGGCAGGCCAAACTTTCGTGAAAAGCATACACGGCCTTAGGAATCAATCGCAAACGCCGGAAGATTAAACGCCAGCGCTCGGGCTTCGTTGCAGAATAATGGGGGTGCTTTATCGCCCGCTTGTAGCTCCTCAAGCATCCTCCTATAATTACTAGACCTCAAAAAGAGCCATGGAAGTCCAATCATCGAAAAAAACTACTTTGGAGAGCTGCTGCGACTCTGTTCAGACCGGAACGATTGAACGCGTCGCGGTGGCCAATTTGCCCACTGAATGGGGCGACTTTCAAATCGCGGCTTACCGCTCTCTCACCACCGAAGAGGAGTTTGTAGTCCTCTTTAAAGGAGAGATGAGGCGCGACGTGCCAACGTTGGTTCGGATTCACTCACAATGTTTGACCGGAGACGTTTTCGGCTCAACCAAATGCGATTGCGGGCGGCAACTTCACCAAACCATGCAGATGATTCAGCAGGAGGGCCGGGGCGCAATCGTTTACCAGCAGCAGGAAGGGCGCGGTATCGGCATCGTCAATAAAATCCGGGCTTATGCGCTACAGGATCTCGGAGCAGATACGGTCGAAGCAAATGAGAGGTTGGGTCTTGCGGTGGATTTGCGAGACTATCGACAGTGTGCCGAGATTCTCTTCGACCTCGGGCTCTGCCAGGTAAAAGTCATTTCCAACAATCCTCTAAAGCTTCAGGCCCTGGAAGAGGCGGGACTGCAAATCGTGGAGCGAGTCTCGATTGAGGTCGACTCCAGCGAAGACGCCGCCGGCTATCTGCGCACCAAGAAAGAAAAACTCGGACACCTGCTCGATCTCAAAAGACAGTAAGCCGCAGATCACGCGGATCTGCGGCTCAACGTTTACTGCTTGTTTCGCAGGTCCTGGATGGTGGCCTTGATGCGTTCCGCGTCGGCGGCCTTAGGATCGAGCGCCAGATACTTCTCCAACTCGGTGATTGCTTCCTGTCTCTTTTCGGGGTGACCCATGTAAAGACCGCCGAGATACTTATGCGCGAGGGCGAGGTTCTCACCGCCATTGCTAATCGCAGCCTGAAACTCCGTTACCGCGTCCGGGTAGCGCTTGCTGCCGATGAACGTTAGTCCAAGATAGTAGTGTGCGCTCGGACCGGGACTCTTCAACTCAATCGCTTTTCGCAGGTGCGACTCGGCATCGTCCATCTTCTTCTTGTTGAAAGCGACGATTCCGAGATTAAGGTGCGCAGTCGCATCGGTAGGTTTGAGCTTCACCAAAGCCTCAAACGTTTCACCGGCTTTGTCCATCTCTTTGAGAATCATGTACTGCGTACCGAGTTCATTGAGCGCCATGGGAAAGTTTGGATAAGCGGCCACTGCTGCCGTGAGCGATTCGACGGCTGCTTTCGCGTCGCCCTTCTTCGCTGCTGCCGTGCCTTTCTGATAAAAGCCCAGAGCCTTTTCAGGAACATTGGCGAACATCGGATTTGCCGAATCAACTTTGGGCTGGAGTTGAATCGTGACCTGAACGATGCGACCACCGGGACTTGCTTCACGATCAAAGTTTACGGGTTCACGCGACTTCTCATATTCCGAGCCCGCATCCACCACGACCGTGTATTGGCCGTTCGGCAAACCTTGGAAACGAAAGGTGCCGTCCTGATCCGCCACCGCCGAGTGGTTTCCGAAGGCGCTGACACTCTCGAGATTGATCTTGATAGTCTTACCGGTGATTTGTTGTCCGGATGGGAAATAAATACGGCCCTGAATCTGGTTACTTCCCTCACCACTCGATAAACCGCGCGAACTGCCTGGCGTGATGCCCTGGGAGTGTGCCACACCAACGGACAACAGGAGTAAACCCGCCGTCAAAAGTAGCTTCATGATGGGAGAACTTTTTGCCAACATAGAAGAATTGCTTCCTTTCGTATCAATTACTGTGATTTGTGCGAGTGCGGAGCTCCTTGATTGTCGCACGCACACGTTCTGCATCGGGAGCGCTCGGAGTGAACTGTAAATACTTTTCCAACTGCTCGACAGCGCGGACGTAGTCCTGCTTTTTCCAGTAGATACCGCCGAGGTAATAATTTGCCATGCCGAGATGACTTGCGTTGACAGCCGTCGCAATCTCGAGTTCCTTTTGAGCTTCGTCAACCCTGTTGAGCCGGAGTAACACAATGCCGAGATACATGTGCGCCGAGGGAACGTTGTTGTTTTGCTTCACCGACTCGCGTAACTGCTCTTCCGCTTCCTTCTCATGCTTCGCCTCGAGCAGCGCAATACCCAGATTGAGTCTCGACGCAAATGCGTTAGCATCAAGCTTGCACGCTTCCTTTAGAACCTCGATGGCCTTGTCGATCTGTCGCAACTTCAAGTACTGCACGCCGAGCTCGTTCAATGCGAGCGGAAAGTCGGGATAGAGTGTGACGGCTTCCTTCAAACTCGCGGCGGCATTCGCCGTATCATCATTGCGAGCTTCCGCTATTCCCTTCTCGTAGAGTTTGCGAGCCTTCTCAGGTACTGCGGCCAGCGCAGCATTGACAACGCCAGGCTTGACACCGGGTTTCATCTTCGGCTGCAGGTGCACCATGACGCTGAATCTTCTCGGATTCGGAGGAAGACGAACTCCCATTCTTGAAAGGTTCAGGTCACTATCGATATACACGCCCTCGCTCGTTTGCTCATACTCATCGCCCGCATTCACAATTACGGTGTAACTTCCGGGCGCAAGATTCGAAAAAGTGAAGGTACCACCCGAATCCGGAATCGCCTGCAATTCGGGATATTGTAACGACTGCAACTTCACTATGATCGTCGTGCCTTCGGCCTTGCGGCCGGAAGGAAAGAAGATGTACCCCTGAATAGTATGAATGCCACCCGTACCGGTTGACGATCTGCCGCCCCCCTGCGCGTTCACACCGACAGGTAAGAGGAGGAGGCCCAGAAAGATTAATAAGGAGCGTTGCTTAAAAATGACGGGGAGGGTTTTACTGCCTGGCATCGAGACCTCCTTGCAACTGAGTTCGGATAGAGAGATTTAACTCCCTGAACGGCTCAAGATCAAGCCTCAATCTGACTGCTAAAAAAGAAATTGGGGAGAGGACCTAAGGCGCCTCTCCCCATCACCCGCGATGCTTTCGCATGAGCGGAAGTTTATTTCATTAGAAGGTGAACTTGGCGCCAAACCTGAACGATGAAGGCGGCTGAACAAGCAAGGCCGATCCGAAGAACGGATTCGCTGTGTTCGGAACACCTGCAACACCGCTGGTGATCTCAAAGGTTTGATCCAAGGTAACTGCGCGCTGGCTGTTGAAGACGTTGAACCAGTCTCCAGTCAGGCGGAGTTCTTTACCTTCACCAACTTTAATCGGGTAGTAAACCCCGAGGTCCAAATTCATCGTCGTTGGCGTTCGGTTTGAACCGATGCTTTCGACGGTGTTCGGGAATCCTGCCTGTACGGCACTAACCGTCGGAATGATGGCCGTACCGCGTTGGACTTTGAAGCCCTCGTTGTTTCCGTAGATCGGATGCGGAATCAGTTGGTTGAACGGCACACCGGACTGCGCATAGAAGTTTCCACTAAGGAGGAGTTTCCATGGCGTGCGATAGCTGCCGTTGAACTTGAACTGGTGCGGCCGATCATTCGGCAAACGTCCATAAGTGTTGTTGAGCAAGCTCTGGAGGTCGAACAACGAAGTGATGTTCGGGTCAGACTGCCCGTTGTCATTACGGAAGAGACCTTCGTAGTTACCAATCAGGCTCGAGAACACATAAGAAGCGATGAACTGGAAGTTATTCGTAAATCGCTTGGTAGCGGTGAACTCGATACCGCGGTAGAACCGCTGTGCGCGACCGAAACACTGCGGGGCGCGGCCAGTAGCCGGATCGCCGGCGCATGCGTTTTGTTCAGTCGTGCCGGGGCCGATACGACCCGGGTTGAAGATGAAGTAGGTGTCGCCGTCATCGAATGAACCGTCTTCAATGACGTTGACCATTGAACGGTAAACACCACGTGTTCCGAGAGTGACGTCGCCGCCGACTTCATACTCGGCGCCGAACGTGAACTCACGGATGCTCTGGGGCTTCAGACCGATGTCGGCCGGAGTAGCATCAGAACCCAGATTGGTTGCACCAGTGCTGACGCCAGGAACAATCGTGGCACCAGCCGGAGCATTCAGTCTGTTGACGTTGAAGTTCTTGTCCGTCTGCACGTCGCCGCCGCCTGCGCGAACGTTGACGTCTAGCGGAATCGGAGCTTCGATGAACTGCGCGTAGTTCGCAAAGATCTTGCCTTTGCCTTTACCCGTGAAATCCCAGATAAAGCCAAAACGCGGCGCAGCGTTATCGTCGAAGTTGTTGAACCTCAGGTAGGTGCTGTTGTCGTTACCGTACGACTGTTGGTAATCCCAGCGAACACCAAAGCTCAACTGGAAGTTCTTGGCAAATTTCCAGTCGTCGCCGACATAGAAGCTCTCGACGTTCGTGTAAGTGTCACCAACGAGTTCGAAGTCACGAACGCGAGTGGTGTTACGAAGCAGGAATGGAGTTCCGAAAGCCTGCGCCGTGCTGATTGCGGTTGCGGTCGGGTTAACCGTCAGGCCCAATGCAGCAAGGGTTGCCGCCGGAATTGTCTGCGCACGCAGGACACCTGCGGTACTCGGACACGTAATCTGGTTGGTAATAACGGTGCAAACCAGCCAGTTGTTGGTTATACGCGAACCGTTGGTGGCGTTGGCATTGCCATTGGTATTTCTCAATGGCGTTCCGTCCGCGTTAACAGCACCCGGCGTAAACGCGTAGGTGATGGCCGGACCACTCGAAAGAGTGTTGATGTTGTACTTGTTCTGGTTGAACTCAAAGCCCCACTTAATCGTGTGGCTGCCGCCGATGATGTTCTGCATGTGAGCGTTGAACTCGTAGCGGTTGCGATCCTGGTTAGTAAAGAGACCGAAGCCCGGACCACGTACGAAGTTGCGCTGTAATGAGCCACCGCGTCCGTCGACGAAATCGATGAAGCCCGTGGTGTTCAAAACACTGTTGGCCGCTGCGGTCGCGTCGAAGCTCGCGCCGGTTTGCACTGGCGTCAACACCGAACCATTCTTCAACACTGCGAAGTTGTCGGTGACGAGTGATCTGTCAACGGCGCGCGGAATGATGTTCGCCCGTTGGAAGTGCAGACCGCCGGCGAGTTCGGCGATGAAAGTGTTCGTGAACGTTGAGTTCAGACGGAACACGTAGTTGTGACCGCCAGTTTCCTGACGTCCTTCGAAGGCCGTAATGTCGTCACCGAAACCGTTGACGTTGTTCAGGGCGGCAACCGCCAGGAAACCGTCAATCTTGGTGAAGTCACCGAATGTCGAGGCCGTGAAGGTGTGTTTCTGATTAACTGCCCACGTGATCTTGCCGGAGTAGAACGGAATCGTCACGTCGTTCTGAACGGGCAGGTGGAACGTCTGCGTCAGGTAGTAGTTCTTGCGTTTCTGTGGGTTGAATGCACCAAAGAACCAAAGTTTGTCTTTGATGATTGGACCACCGATATCACCACCGACGTCAGCTTCTGAGAAGCCGTTGTACGCCGAACCGGTGAACGGGAAATTCTTCACTTCGCGAACCAGGCCTTTGGTCGTGCCGTAGCCATAGACGTCGCCGTGAAATTCGTTGCCACCGCTCTTGGTGATAACGTTAAAAATACCGCCGGTCGCTTTTCCATATTCCGGACCATACGCACCGGTCTTAATTTCAACTTCCTGCACAAACTCGAACGGGAGGTTCGCACCCGAACCACCGAAAGCGGGATCGGTCGTGTTCACGCCGTCGAGAATGTAGTTGTTTTCAGGACCCGACGCACCAGCCACCGAGGGGTCTCGGTCGCGGCCGGTCGCATCGCGCAAACCCGAACGGGTAACTGTCGGGGCGATCGTGTAGAGGCCCTGGACAGTACGCTGCGTTGGGAAGTTTGAAAACTGATCGGACGAAACGTTCGAGCCAGTGGTGTTACCACTGACGTCAACAGCTGCGCCGGCAGTGTCGGTAACCGTAACACTCGCCGAAGCGCCCGCCGCCTGAAGCTGAACCTCGACTGATGTACTTCGGGAAAGATTTACTTCAACATCAGCTTTTTCATACTTAGCAAAACCTTTATCAGCCTCTACGGTAATCGCATATTTTCCCGGAGGAAGGTTCAGGATCCTGTACCGACCACCGGAATCTGTTGTCGCCGTCTGCGCCGAAATCAAATTCGGGCTGGAGACCTTCACAGAGATTCCGGGCACGGCAGCGCCGGCACTGTCGGTAACAGTCCCTTCAATTGACCCTGTCGTCGACGTCTGAGCAAACACGCTACCAGCAAATAGCGCAAAGCTCATCAGTAACGCAGACAGAGCAATGAACTTAAAGACATTCTTCATTTTCTGCTTTCCTTTCTTGATACTGGACAAAGATGCTGCCCCCTCCTGTGAAAAATCTCCCTTTTTTATTGGCAGCATCGAAAGAATTCCAAAACGAGCGGCTTAGAAGAGGCCATCGTCGGGGCGGTTTTTTGGCAAATGGCATGCCCCCATGTCATTTTGGACGATTCTCTAAGTATTCGTAGACTTTCTCCAGGGCTGATCCGGGGTCCGGCCTGCCCTGCTATCCAAAAAAATGGGAAAATCCAGAAATTTCAACCGTTTTCGGCAGGAGCCGAGGATATGTTTGGACCGGATTAACAGGATTAGCCAGGATTGATACGGTAAATCGAGTTTCATCCTATAAATCCTGTCCAAGTCTTCTGTTAAGATTCGCGCAATGGCCGAACGCATCTACCGCGATCCAGTTCACAACATCATTCGTCTGCAAACCGACTCTGATGAAGGCGAGCTGATGATGCGCCTCATCGATGCCGCGGAGTTCCAACGCCTGCGCCGGATCAAACAGCTCGGTCTTGGTCTATACACGTATCAAGGCGCGGAACACTCGCGCTTCACTCACTCACTCGGCGCGTTTCATCTGATGACTCGCGTGCTCGATCGATTGAGTGAAACCTATTCCATCGACGAGAGCGATCGCATCGCTGCGCGCGCGGCTGCGTTACTCCACGACGTGGGCCATGGTTCTTTTTCACACGTGATGGAGAAGGTGCTCAACTTCCATCACGAACTATGGACCGTGCAAGTAATCCTCGACGAAC
>Ga0207647_10001350_pt1 | contig 18835 bp, 16 predicted proteins | sample KBSCornC2_FD_184295 | JGI IMG/M metagenome (GOLD analysis project Ga0207647, IMG submission 184295) | Corn rhizosphere microbial communities from Kellogg Biological Station, Michigan, USA - C2 (SPAdes) (version 2) | ecosystem: Host-associated > Plants > Roots > Rhizosphere ... | reverse complement strand
CGGTCGGAACGGGGGTGCGCAGCCACACCGCGTTCGGGCCGGCCACCGCCACCAGGTCGCCCTGCTCCCGGTACACCCACGGCACGACCTTGCCGTAGTCGAACCGCAGGCGCAGCTCCATTCGCATCGGCACCTGCCCACGGACGCCCTCGACGATGCGCACCACGTCCGGCGCCTCCCCGCGGGGCGGCATGAAGTCGATCACCCGCACCGCGCCGTCGCCGGCGTCGAACTCCGTCTCCAGCACCAGCGTGTCACCGCGGTAGCGACGCCGCACCGCCACCACGTCGGCCGCCGGGGCCAGCAGCCACCGGCCGTGCTGTTCGGTTCCCAACAGCGCGGCGAAGATCGCTTCGGAGTCGAAGCGGGGCACGCACAGCCAGTCGATCGAGCCGTCGCGGCTGACGAGGGCGGCGGTGTGCCGGTCGCCGATCATCGCGTAGTCCTCGATGGGGCGGCTCACCCGGGCAGCGTAGCCGCGTGACTCTCGAGACCCGGAGAGACCGGGTGACCCTCGTGCGCCAGCGTCCGGGCAGCGGGTCCGAAGGCGGCCAGGGCGGCCAGGACGCCCAGCAGGCCGGCGGCGACCCCACCGCTGCTTCCAGCGATCACGAACACGACGGAGGCCACCACCGACCACACGGGCACGCGCCGGGCCAGGCGTAGCCCGACCAGCAGGACGATCGAGCCCAGCATCATCCCGACGATGAACAGCGCGATCAGCACCACGAGCAGCGGATAGCCCTCCGAGGCGTGGTCGAGGGACTGCATCGCGGACGAGGGCGTGCCCGCGCGAGCATAGAGCGCGTACGGCGAGTAGAAGGCGACCGCATGGCCGACCGACGCGAAGGCGCCCGCCAGGACCAGCCCGGCTCCGATCGTGGTCGTGCGACCGCCGCGCCCCCGGGCCTCGACGGTGAGTCCGATCGCCCCCACCACGATGAGCGGCGCCGCCACGACGCTGAGCAGCCCCGCGGCCAACCACATGCCCACGTGATCGCCGACCGCGTCGGTGAGCTGCGACGTCGACGGGTTCCCGGAAGGGGTGACCAGCCGGCGCAGCAGGTCACCCAGGCTGAAGAGGAGCGGACCTGCGAACAGGCCGAGGGACGCCGTGCGGCGAAGTGAGTGTCGTGTCATGGCCCCAGGCTGTGGGTCGGCGGCCCGGCGCCGCGTCGGCTCGGATGACGAACCGCGTCCGCCCGGAGGCGGGCGGAGGTCCGCCGCGCGGGGGAGTCGCCGGGTCGCCGGATCGTCGTACGCTCACGGCGTGATCGGCAGACGCGGGGACCTGCGGCTGTACGGCCTCCCCGTCAGCGACGTGTTGCTGGCGCTGGTCCTGGTGATCACCTCCTTGGGCGCCATCCTCACCGGCGAGGTCGACGAGGGGCCGAGGTGGGTGACGATCCCGGTCGCGCTGGTCACCGGGTCGGCGGTCGGCGTGCGCACCCGATGGGCCTTCGCCGCGACCGTCGCGGTCGCGCTCGCCGGTCTTGCCCAGACGACCTGGGGCGAGGGCTCTCCGGGCACCATCATGGCGCTGGTCGCCATCCTGCTCGTCGTCTACTCCGCGGGCGCCGAGTGTGACGAGGGGATGGCCTCGATCGCACTGACGGTGATGCTCGGCTCGGCTCTGCTGGAGGAGTGGCTGGAGCACCACAGCGACTACGCCTTCGTGAGCATCGAGATCGGTGGCATCTGGCTGCTGGGCCGGGCCGTGCGTACGTGGCGCTCGCGCGCGACGTATGCCGAGCAGCACCAGCGTGACGTCGCCCGCCTGGCGGTGGCCGCCGAGCGCACCCGGATCGCCCGCGAGCTCCACGACGTCGTCGCGCACAGCCTCAGCGTGATCGCGGTGCAGGCCGACGCCGCCGAGGCGGCGCTCGGGATCGACCCGCCTCGGGCCGCCCGGCCCATGGCGGCCATCCGGAGCAGCGCCCGCGACGCCCTGGGGGACATGCGGCAGATGCTCCACCTGCTCCGCGCCGAGGACGACGGCGACGAGGACGCCACCTCGGGTGGACGCGAGCCCGCCCGTGGTGTCGCCGACCTGCCCCAGCTGGTGGCCGGCATGCGGGAGGCCGGTCTGGAGGTGGAGGCCGAGATCTGCGTGCCCGACCACCTGCCGAGCGGCCTCGGGCTTGCCGTCTACCGGATCGCCCAGGAAGGGCTGACCAACGTACGTCGCCACGCGGGCCCGGTGCCCGCGCGGCTGCTGGTCACCAGCGGCGACCGCGAGCTCCGCGTCGAGGTCCACAACCAGGCGCCTCGGAACGGGGCGAGCGCTGCTGCCGTCGCGGAGCTCTCCAGCGGGTTCGGTCTGGTGGGGATCCGCGAGCGGGTGGAGGCTGCCGGCGGAGTCCTGGACAGCGGGCCGGCTGCGGACGGTGGGTTCGCCCTGGTGGTGCGCCTGCCCTGGGACGGGGCGCCGCGATGATCCGGGTCCTGATCTGCGACGACCAAGAGCTCGTCCGCGACGGCTTCCGGCTGATCCTCGACCTCGCCGAGGACATCGAGGTGGTGGGTGAGGCGCCCGACGGAGCGGAGTGCCTTCGTCTCGTCGCCCGCGACCGACCCGACGTCGTCCTGATGGACGTCCGGATGCCGGTGATGGACGGCATCGAGGCCACGCGCCGCCTCGTGGCCGCCGGCTCGGCCGCCCGCGTGCTGGTCCTGACGACCTTCGACCTCGACGAGCACGTGTACGCCGCGATGCGCGCCGGGGCCAGTGGGTTCCTGCTCAAGGACGTCCCCCGCGAGCAGCTCGTGGCCGCCGTACGCACGGTGGCACGGGGGGAGGCCGTCCTCGCCCCGGCGCTGATCACCCGCCTCCTCGACCGGTTCGCGGGAGAGCCGTCGCCGACCTCGGGGCTGCCGGATCAGCTCGCGGTGCTCAGCGCTCGTGAGCTGGAGGTCTTCGGGCACCTGGCCGGGGGCTGCTCCAACGCCGAGATCGCACAGGTGCTCTTCCTGGGGGACGCGACGGTGAAGACCCACGTCGCCCGGATCCTGGCCAAGCTCGGGCTCCGGGACCGGGTGCAGGCCGTGGTGCTCGCCTACGAGTCCGGGTTCGTGCGTCCGGGCCATCGCTAGTCGCTCTGCCGAGCCCGTCTAGGGTCAAGGGATGGGTCGTCGCGCATCGCGGTCGCCGGACGCCGCCGAGGTGCTCATGTTGCTCGGCGCCCGGGGAGCCACGCTGGCCACGGTCGAGTCGCTCACCGGAGGCCGACTCGCGGCCTCCGTCACGGCCGTGCCGGGTGCCTCACGCAGCTATCTGGGCGGCTTCGTCACCTACGCCACCGAGCTGAAGGAACGCCTCGTGGGAGTTCCCCACGAGGTGGTCGAGCGGTACGGCGTGGTCTCGGCCGAGTGCGCCCGCGCGATGGCGGCCGGCTGCCGCGACGCCACCGGAGCGACGTACGCCCTGGCCACGACCGGGGTCGCGGGTCCCGATCTGCAGGAGGGCAAGCCGGTCGGGACGGTCTACGTCGGGATCGCCGGGCCCGAAGGCGTCACGGCCGTCACGATGGAGCTGGTCGGCAACCGCCAGCAGATCCAGGACCGGGCGTGTCGAGAGGCGCTGTCGGCGCTGTGTGGGATCCTCCGGGGTAATCCAACCGGGGAACAACCCTCTCTCGGGTAGCGTTTGCCCCACGTAGCAGGACGACCAACTACGTCGTCGCGAGCAAGGAGGACCCATGGCGCTGTTCCGCCGGCTGCTGGGCGATGTCCTCCGCGAGCGTCGACTCGAGCAAGGCTTGACGCTGCGTCAGGTCTCCGCCGAGGCACGGGTCAGCCTGGGCTACATCTCCGAGGTGGAGCGCGGCCAGAAGGAAGCGTCGTCGGAGCTCCTGGCGTCCCTGTGCTCGGCCCTCGAGACCCCGTTGTCCGAGGTGTTGCGCGACGTCTCGGAGGCGGTGGCCGTGGAAGAGGCCGCCGTGGCGCCGACGCCGCTCGCCGGCCGTCGTCGGGTCGTCGCCTCCGCGGCCTCCGCCGCCTGACCGTGTCCTCCGTCGACGACGTCGAGACGCGGCCACCGCTGCCGCCGTTCTCGCGGGACGACGCAGTGACCAAGGTCCGACGCGCCGAGGACGCGTGGAACGGCCGCGACCCGGTGAAGGTGTCGCTGGCCTACACAGCCGACAGCAGGTGGCGCAACCGGTCGGAGATCTTCGCCGGTCGGCCCGCGATCGTGGAGTTCCTGACCCGCAAGTGGGCGCGTGAGCTCGACTACCGGCTGATCAAGGAGCTGTGGGCCTTCGACGTCGACCGGATCGCCGTACGTTTCGCCTACGAGTGGCACGACGCGAGCGGTGCGTGGTTCCGCAGCTACGGCAACGAGAACTGGCAGTTCGACGAGCACGGCCTGATGGCCCGGCGTCACGCCAGCATCAACGACCTCGCCATCGACGAGGGGCAGCGACTCTTCCACTGGGACCTGGCCGGCCCTCGCCCCGACGACCACCCGGGCCTGAGCGACCTCGATCTCTGAATGTCGTCGGGCGGCGCCGGCAACTACCGTCGACGCGGATCCGTCCCAGGTTCGTGACCCGACGCCCGTTCCCGGCCCCGCAGCTGGTGGTCCCGCTGCTCGCCATCGCGGCCCTGCTCGCCGGATGCGGCGCGCGCTCGCACGCGCACTCGCCGATGGGGCTCTCGGACGTGGCGGTCGTGGGCTCACCCGATGCCGCGCCCTCGGCACCCACGACCCCTGCGACCACCTCTCCCAGCACCCCTCCCAGCACCCCTCCCAGCACCTCCGCGACCACCGCTCCCACCGCCGCGCCGTTCGACCAGCCACGCGCCGGCGTCCCGCTCCCCGACGGGTTCGTCCCGCAGCGGCTGAAGCCCGGTCAGCGCCCTCCGCAGTTCGTCGTCGTGAGCTTCGACGGGGTGGGCTGGCACGAGATGTGGCAGCACTGGATGGCGATCGCACACCGGGTGCCGTTCCGGTTCACCGGCTTCCTGTCGGGCACCTACCTGCTCAGTGACCGGACGCGGGACCGCTACCACCCGCCGTACTACCCGCCCGGCACCTCCGAGATCGGCTGGGGAACGCCCGGCGACGTACCGGTCGAGATCGGCGACCTCGACCGCGCCGTGGCCGACGGCATGGAGATCGGGACCCACTTCAACGGGCACTTCTGCGCCTCGGCGGGGCTGCCCAGCGGTGGCAACACGTGGACGACGCGCGACTGGGACACCGAGCTCGACCAGTTCTTCCACCTGCTGCGCGACTACCGACGCGACAACGCGCTGCCGGGCTCGACGCACCTCGACGTCGCGGCCGGCGACATCACCGGGTCACGGACGCCCTGCCTCGAGGGACGCCCCGCCGCCCTGTACCCGGCCCTGGCCGCGCACGGCTTCACCTACGACGCATCGTTCACGCGCCCGGCGCTGACCTGGCCGACGCGCGACCCGGGCACCGGTCTGTGGCAGCTCGGGATGACGATCTTCCCCTTGCACGGGACGGGCCACCCGGTGACGACGATGGACTACAACTACTTCTTCACCCAGCGTGGCGCGGTCGACGGCACCCTTGCCCAGGCGAGGGCCGACGAGCAGCAGGTGCTCGCGACGTACGACGACCTCTACCGGGCGTCGTTCCGGGGCAACCGGGCGCCGGTGATCCTCGGCAACCACTTCAACGACTGGAACCACTCGGCGTACCTGAACGCGCTGTCGTCGTTCGTGCTCCGCACCTGCGGTCGCGCCGACACCGAGTGCGTGCCCTTCCGCGACCTGGTGGCCTGGCTGGACGTGCAGCGGCCGGCGACGCTGGACCGGCTCAACGCGGGGGCTGGCAGCGCGGGCAGTGGTAGGTGACCCGCTCCACTCCCGGCTCGCCGAGCTCAGATCGGACGATGCGGGTGCCGCAGCGTCGGCAGGGCTCGCCACCGCGGGCGTAGACCCAGAGGTTGCGGCCCCGGTGGAGGTCACCGGTCGTCGATTGCACCGCTCGATGACGGTTGGCGTCGAGCAGCTGGTGGGCACGGGCGACCATCCGCGCCAGGTCGGGCACCCGGGACACGCGGGTGTGGGGGTCGACGCCGGAGACGAAGCAGAGCTCGCAGGCGTACATGTTGCCGACGCCGGCGAGGTTGCGCTGGTCGAGCAACGCCTCCTTGATCGTGCGGTCGGGTTGCTCGCCCAGCCGACGCACGGCCTCCACGGCGTCCCAGTCGGGGCCGAGCAGGTCGGGTCCGAGGTGGCCGACGACGTCCGGCTCGCCGTCGCGCGGGAGGATCTCCACGATGCCGAGCTGGAACCCGACCGCGACCACGTCGTCGGTCTCGAGCACGATCCGTGCCGTGTGAGCAGGCCGCGGCCAGCGCTGGCCGCGGCGCAGGACGCGCCAGCCACCCTCCATCTTCAGGTGGGTGTGCAACGTCCACGGCTGCTCGCCGTCGATCCGGGTCAGCAGGTGCTTGCCCCGCGACAGCGTCTCGACCACGCTCGCCCCGGCGAGGTCCCAGGTGGCGTACGCCGGGACCCGCACGTCGGTGCGCGTGAGCATCCGGCCGCTCAGCGCCTCGTCGAGGCGCCGGGCGGCGCGCCAGACGGTGTCACCCTCGGGCACGGCGTGACCTCAGCCGCGGAGCCGGAGCCCACGCGGCGTGGAGACGAACCCGGCCGCGTCGAGCGCCTCGCGCAAGGGCGTCGACCCGCCGCCCAGGATCTGCTCGCCGTCGGCCTTCTCCACGGTCATCCGGCCCAGCGCTCCGCGGCGGCCCGCCTCCGAGAGCGAGAGCGCTGCCGGCCGAAGGCACTCGGCGTCGTCGGACCAGGTCAGCAGGGTGCGGCCGCCGCGCTCGACGTAGAGGGTGAGAGCGCCGTCGACCAGCACCACCAGGGCGCCCGCCTTGCGGCCCGGACGGTGGCCTCCGGACGCCTCGCGCTCGGGCCACGGCAGCGCCGCGCCGAACGGGTTCGCGGGATCGGTGGCCGCCAGAGTCACGGCGATCGGCTTCTCCGACACACCGGTGGTCGAGCTGCTTGGGACCTCGGTGAACGTGCGGAGCCGGTCGATCGATCCTGCCGTGCCGAACTGGGCGGCGCCCAGGCCCTCCACGAAGTAGCCCCGGCGGCACCGTCCGGAGTCCTCGAACGCCGAGAGCACCTTGTAGACGGCTGCGAACCCGCCGGCGGTGCGCTCCGACATCACCGACCCGCGGGTGACCACGCCGTAGCGCTCCAGCATCCGCTCCGCGGAGGCATGGGCGCGTCGGGTCGGGTCGACGTCGAGGTCGGGGAGCACCGCCCAGCGACCGCTCGTCGTGGGAGGCGGCGGCTTGAGACCGACCCGGGTCGGGCGGGCCCGCGCCGGCGTACGACGCGCGCGATGGGTGCCGGAGCCGGAGCCGGTGAGCGCCCGTAGTGGCGCGAAGGTGTCGTTGGTGACGCGGCCGGTCCAGACCAGGTCCCACAGCGCCTCGGCGAGCTCGCGGTCCTTCAGGCCTGTCGCCGACTGGAGCTGTCGGAAGAACCACCCGCCGCCGGGGGCCAAGGCGTCGAGCACGGTCTGCTGCGGCTCCGACGGCTCGGCCGCGTCGGCGGCCGGGCCTCCCGGCAGCGGCAGCGTCAGCGGCGCCTGGTCGCCGAGATGGAGCGAGACCCAGCCGTCGTGCCCGGGCAGGGTGGCGTGGCCGACCCAGGTCACCTCGCCGGACGCCGTCAGCTCGTCGAGGAGCGCCGGCTCGTAGTCGGCCACCCGGCTAGGCAGGATCAGCGACTCCCAGGCGGAGGCCGGGGCGGCGTACCCGGCCAGCTGGTCGACGACAGTGAGCAGCCCGTCGATGCCGCGAGGTCCGCGGCCGCGTCCGCCGACGTGGCGGTCGACGTGCTGCCAAGCGAGCAGGAAGCGGCCGAGAGCGGCCGGCTCGACCGGCTCGACCTCCTTGCGCAGCCGCGCCAGGGAGCGCCGGCGCAGGAGCCGCAGCACCTCGGCGTCGCACCACTCGGCGCCGGAGCCGGAGGGCCGGAACTCGCCCTCGAGCACCCGGCCCTGCGCGCCCAGTCGCTGCAACGTCTGGCGTACGACGGCCGCGCCCAGGCCGAGCCGGGCCGAGACGTCGGCCACGGTGAAGGGTCCGTGGGTGCGGGCGTGGCGGCTCACCAGGTCGGCCAGTGGGTCGTCGACCGGCTCGGTGAACGCGTCCGGCACGCCGGGCGGGACGGGCACCCCGAGCCCGTCGCGCAGGCGACCGACGTCCTCGACGCCGGCCCAGCGCTCCTCGCCGCCCATCCGGACCGCGACCGCGCGGCGGGCGTCCGCGAGCGTGGCCAGCCACTCGACCACCTCGGCGCCGTCGACGGCGCGCGCGGCCACCTCGTCGACGGTGATCGGGCCGAGCCAGCGCAGCAGGTCGGCCGCACCCTCGGCGTCGCGGACGCGACGCTCGGGACCGGTGCGCTGCAGCATGGCCTCGACCTCGGTGAGCACGTCGGGGTCGAGCAGCTCGCGCAGCTCGGCGCGTCCGAGGAGCTCGGCGAGCAGACCCTGGTCGAGGGCCAGCGCCGCGGCGCGGCGCTCGGCGATGGGGGAGTCGCCCTCGTAGACGAACTGCGCGACGTAGCCGAACAGGAGGCTGCGCGCGTACGGCGACGGCTGATGCGTGTCGACGTCGTGGATGCCGACCTCGCGCCGCTGGACACGTCGCATCAGCCCGACCAGGGCGGGCAGGTCGTAGACGTCCTGCAGGCACTCGCGCACGGCCTCGAGCACGATCGGGAAGGAGGGGTACTTCACCGCGACCTCGAGGAGCGCGGCGCTGCGCTGTCGCTGCTGCCACAGGGGCGAGCGACGGCCCGGGTCACGCCTCGGCAGCAGCAGGGCCCGGGCGGCGCACTCGCGGAAGCGCGATGCGAACAGCGCCGAGCCGCCGACCTCCTGGGTGACCAGGTCGTCGATCTCGTCCGGCTCGAAGGCGATCACCTCACCCGTCGGTGGCTCGGCGTCGGTGTCCGGGATGCGGATCACGATGCCGTCATCGGAGGCGATCGCCTGGCCGTCGACGCCGTACCTCTCGCGCAGCCGGGCGTTGATCGCCAGCGCCCAGGGCGCGTGCACGGGAGTGCCGTAGGGCGAGTGGACGACCAGTCGCCAGTCACCGAGCTCGTCGCGGAAGCGCTCGACGACCAGGGTCCGGTCGCTGGGGAGCACCCCGGTCGCCTCGACCTGCTCGTGCACGTAGCCGACGAGGTTGCCGGCCGCCCAGGGGTCCAGCCCCCGCTGCTCGGCCGCGGCGACCGCGGCCTCGCGCTCGGCGGAGCCGAGGTCGCGGGTGAAGGCACCGATCGCCTCGCCCAGCTCGGCCGGCCGACCGAGGGCGTCGCCCTTCCAGAACGGCAGTCGCCCGGGCACGCCGGGCGCGGGCGTCACCAGCACCCGGTCGTGGGTGATGTCCTCGATGCGCCAGCTCGTGGCGCCCAGGGCGAAGACGTCGCCGACCCGCGACTCGTAGACCATCTCCTCGTCGAGCTCGCCGACCCGTCGGCCGGGGCCTTCCCCACCCACGAGGAAGACGCCGAACAGGCCGCGGTCGGGGATGGTGCCGCCACTGGTGACCGCGAGGCGCTGCGCGCCCGGACGGCCGGTGAGCTGCCCGGTGACCCGGTCCCAGACGATCCGGGGTCGCAGCTCGGCGAACTCGTCGCTGGGGTAGCGGCCGCTCAGCAGGTCGAGGGTCGCGTCGAACGCCGTACGCGGCAGCGAGGTGTACGACGCCGAGCGGCGCACCAGGTCGAACAGCTCGTCGGCCGGCCAAGCGTCCATCGCCACCGCCGCGACGATCTGCTGGGCGAGCACGTCGAGCGGGTTGGTGGGGATCCGCATCGCCTCGATGAGTCCCTCGCGCATCCGCTGCACGGCGACCGCGGTCTGCGCCAGGTCGCCGCGGTGCTTGGGGAACAGGACGCCGCGGCTCACCTCGCCGACCTGGTGTCCGGCTCGGCCCACGCGCTGGAGGGCACTGGCGACGCTCGGGGGTGACTCGATCTGGACCACGAGGTCCACGGCACCCATGTCGATGCCGAGCTCGAGGCTGCTCGTGGCCACCACGCAGGGGAGGCGACCGCGCTTGAGGTCGTCCTCGATGAGGGCCCGCTGCTCCTTCGAGACCGACCCGTGGTGGGCCTTCGCGATCACCGGCCCCGCGCCGTACGACGCCCCCGACTGCGCCATCACCTGGGCCGGCGGCGCGCCGTCGGTGTCGACGTCCACCCCCGCCCGGTCGGCGGCGATCTCGTTGAGGCGGGCCGTGAGCCGCTCGGCGAGCCGCCGGGAGTTGGCGAAGACGATCGTGGAGCGGTGCTGCTCGATCAGGTCGGCGACGTGGTTCTCCACGTGGGGCCAGATGGAGCTCGCCTCGCGGCCGTCGGTCTCGGCGTCCTCACCGTCGTCGTACCCACCGGGCTGGGTCATGTCCTCGACCGGCACGACGACCTTGAGGTCCCACTCCTTGGTCGAGGTGGGGGCGACGATCTCCACCGGAGTGGTGCCGCCCAGGAACCGCGCCACCTCCTCGAGCGGCCGCACCGTGGCCGACAGCCCGACCCGCTGGGCAGGTCGCGGCAGCAGCGCGTCGAGGCGCTCGAGGGTGAGCCCGAGGTGGGTGCCGCGCTTGGTGCCGGCCACCGCGTGCACCTCGTCGACGATCACCGTCTCGACCTGGCTCAGGCTCTCGCGCGCTCGGCTCGTCAGCATCAGGAACAGCGACTCGGGCGTCGTGATCAGGATGTCGGGCGGGGTGCGAGCCAGCGTGCGGCGCTCGGCGGCCGGGGTGTCACCGGAGCGGATGCCGACGGTGACGTCGGGCAGCCGGCCGCCCTCGGCCGCACCGAGGCGCTCGGCGGTCTGGCGGATGCCGGTGAGCGGGGCCCGGAGGTTGCGCTCGACGTCGACGGCCAGGGCCTTCAGCGGGGAGACGTAGAGGACGCGGGTGCCCTTCTGCTGGGGCTTCTCCTGGGTCAGCAGCCGGTCGATCGCCCACAGGAACGCCGACAGCGTCTTGCCGGAGCCCGTCGGGGCGACCACCAGGGCGTGGCGCCCGGCCGCGATCGACTCCCAGGCGCCGACCTGGGCGGCCGTGGGCTCCGCGAAGGCCGCCCGGAACCACTCCCGAGTGGGCGCGCTGAAGCGCTCCAGGGCGGACAGGCTCTCGGACACGTCTCCATCCTCGCTCACGCCACCGACTGACGTCCGCCGGCGACCGGCACGATGGGTGCGTGCCCGCCGAGATCAGGCCGACCGAGCGGCCGCGTGCGTTCGTGCTCGCCATGGACGGTCGCGACCAGTCCCACGTCGACCTCGACGACCCCACGCGGCTGGAGTTCGACTACGTGCGCCGCATCGCCGACGTCGTCGACGTGTGGGGCGAGCCCGGCGCGCGCACCAGGGTCCTGCACATCGGCGGTGCGGCGATGACGCTCCCGCGGTACGTCGCGGCCACGCGCCCGACGTCCGCCCAGGTGGTGCTCGAGCCCGCGACCGACGTGGTCGACCTGGTCCGCCACGAGCTGCCGCTGCCGGCACGCAGCGGGATCAAGGTGCGCCCCCTCGACGGCCGGGCCGGGCTGCCGGCCTTCCGACCCGGCTCCCTCGACCTCGTGCTGGTCGACGCGTTCGCCGGCGGCCGGGTGCCGGCCGAGCTGGTGACGGTCGAGTGCGCCGCGGCGTACGCCGGGGTGCTGGCCGCGGACGGCATACTCGTGCTCAACCTCGTCGACGCCGCGCCCTTCGCCTGGACCCGACGCGTGGTCGCCGCCATGCGTACGGCGCTGCCCGAGCTGCTGGTCAGCGCCGAGCCCGCGACCTGGCGCGGCCGTCGACCGGGCAACCTGTTGCTGGTGGCCTCGCGCCGACGCCTCCCGGAGCCCGCGTTGAGGTCGCGCGCGACCCGGCGCGCCGCGCCGTACCGCGTCCTCGGCGGAGCCGAGGTCAGCGACCGGCTGGGCGGCGGTGAGCCCTTCACGGACGCCGACTGCGAGCCCTCGCCGGAGGGTCGCTAGGACCTGGACGCCTTCTTCCACAGTTCCGTCCCGAGGGGTGGCGGGTGTCGGCGGGACCGTGTAAACTCGAACACATGTTCGATCTCGGGATGCCTGCTACGGCGCTCGACGCCGGTCGGGTGCGCGACTGGGTCACCCAGCTCGCCGAGGTGGCGGACGGTCAGGGAGCCGCGGACGATCGAGGTCGAGTGGACCTGATCGCGGCCCTGGAAGAGCTGAAGTGCGCGGCCGAGGGCCTGCAGGCAGACCTCGCGGTCGCCGTGGACGGCTCGATGCGCCGACGGGCGGCCGAGCACGGCATCCCCGCGGCGCAGCAGGGACAGGGGGTGGCGGCGGAGATCGCGCTGGCTCGGCGGGAGTCGTTGCACCGCGGCCAGCAGCACCTGGGGCTGGCCAAGGTCCTGGCCGGTGAGCTGCCGTTCACCCGGGACGCGCTCCGGGCGGGCCGGATCACGGAGTGGCGGGCGACGATCATCGCTCGAGAGACCGGCTGCCTGTCCCGGGCCGATCGGCTCGAGGTCGACCGACGCGTCGCCGGTGATCCGGACAGCCTCGAGGCGATGGGGGACCGGGAGCTGGCGGGCGCGGTCCGGCGCGAGGCCTACACGATGGACGCGGCTGCGTGGGTGACGCGTCGCCGCATCGCGGAGTCCGAGCGCCGGGTCACCCTGCGCCCCGCACCCGATGTGATGTCGCGGCTGGGGGCAGAGCTGCCGGTCGCTCAAGGCGTGGCCGTCCTCAAGAGCCTGCGCGAGCACGCCGACTCCCTGCGCTCGGCAGGGGATCCCCGGAGCCGGCAGCAGGTCATGGCCGACACCCTGGTCGCCCGCATCCTCGGCACCGAGGCAGCCACCCGGCTCCCGGTGGCCGTGCACGTGGTGGTCGCCGACGACGTCCTGTTCGGCACCCACGACGAGGCGGCTCACCTCGACGGCTACGGCCCGATCCCGGCCGAGCTCGCCCGCGAGCTCACCGCCGTCGCCACCGACGACTCACTGGCCCAGCTGCGGCGCCTCTACGTCACCCCGGGCACCGGCGACCTGGTGGCGGCGGATTCCCGCTCGCGCCGGTTCCCCGACGGTCTGGCGCAGCTGATCCGGCTCCGCGACCAGACCTGCCGCACGCCCTGGTGCGACGCACCGATCCGACACCTCGACCACGCGCACGACGCGGCGGAGCTCGGTCCCACCAGCCAGGCCAACGGCCAAGGGCTCTGCGAGGCCTGCAACCACGCCAAGCAGGCCCCCGGCTGGCGAGCCCGACCCGGCCCCGGAGCCCGACACCTGATCGAGATCACCTCGCCCTCAGGGCGCACCTACCACTCCACCGCGCCGCCGTCGCCCCGTCATCGGATCGACGTCCGCTGGCCGGTCGTCCTCGTCGCCTGAGCTCCCCCGAAAGGGTGGCCCGGTGAGGCCTGTGTGGCCGGTGGGTCGTTAGGCTCCTCAGGGTGTTCGGGGCATTGGGCCGGTTGGCCACACGTCGTCCGTGGTACGTCGTCATCGGCTGGATCGTCGCCGGCGTGCTGATCGTGGTGTTCGCGCCCAAGCTGAGCTCGACCGCCGACCAGTCGGAGTTCCTGCCGTCGCACTACGAGTCCATCCGGGCCGCCGAGCTGCAGACCAAGGCGTTCCCGCAGCAGACCGGGGTCGGAGCCCTGGTGGTCTTCGACCGCGCCGACGGCGGTGCGCTGACCGCGGGCGACCAGGCCACGATCAAGCAGGTCACCACCCAGCTGGACGGCACCGTGGGCAAGGTCTTCTCCGGGGTGGTCGTCCAGCCTCCGTCGCAGAACAAGCTCGTGCAGATCGCTGTCGTGGGCATCGACAAGGACAAGAACCCCTACGACCCCGACGCGATCGACGCCGCCAAGCAGCTGCGCGCCGACGCGCACCGCCTCACCGACGGCGGAGACCTGACGGTCGGCGTCACCGGAGCGGCGGCCCAGGCGCTCGACTCCCAGGACGCCTCGTCGAAGGCCGAGGCGATCGTCGGGCTGGCGACGTTCGGACTGATCCTCGTGCTGATGGTCGTGATCTTCCGGAGCGTGATCCTGGCGCTCTTCCCCTTGATCGTGATCGGCATCGTCTCGCAGGTCGCGGTGGGCCTGATCGGCGCCGCAAACAAGGTCTTCGACCTCAAGACCGACAGCTCGATCCAGGTGATCCTGATCGTGGTGCTGTTCGGCATCGGCACCGACTACATCCTCTTCTTCCTCTTCCGCTACCGAGAACGGCTCCGGCTCGGCGAGGACCACAAGACCGCGGTGGCCCAGGGCATCCAGCGCGCGGGCGAGGCCATCGCATCGGCCGGCGGGGCCGTGATCGTGTCGTTCATGGCGCTCGTCCTGAGCTCGCTGGGGATCTTCAAGTCGATCGGGCCGGCGCTGGCGATCGCGGTGGCGGTGACCGTCCTGGCGGCCCTGACCCTGGTGCCCGCCGTCGTCTCCCTGGTCGGCTCCCGGGCGATCTTCTGGCCCTCCAGGGCCTGGCAGAAGGAGCCGACGTACGCACGGTTCGGGGCCATCGGCCACTCGGTGGGACGGCGCCCCGCGACGTACGCCGCAGCGTCGGGCATCGTGCTCGCGGTGCTCGCCCTGTTCGCCCTGCAGTTCAACCCGAACTTCGATCTCGGTGACTCCGGCGCGCCGAAGACGGTCGAGTCCTCGGTGGCCCTGAAGACGCTCGAGACCGGCTTCCCGCCCGGGGCCACCGACCCGACGACGGTGCTGCTGCACTCCACCGACGGCCACCCGCTGGACCAGGCCGCCACGACGGCGTACGGCGCGGCGCTGGGCAAGGCCGCCGGGGTCGGCCAGGTGTCGCCGGCGCAGCTGAGCCCGGACGGCCTGACCGCGTCGTACAGCGTGGTGCTCGCCAGCGACCCGACCTCCGACGCGGCCCTGGCCGCGGTGAAGGGTCCCGTCCGCGACGCCGCCCACTCGGCGGCCCCGACAGGCACCGAGGGCCTGGTCGGCGGCACCACCTCGGTCTTCGCCGACTTCCAGAAGGCGATGGACCGCGACTACTCCATCGTCTTCCCGGTGGCCGCGATCGTGATCGCGATCATCCTGGCGCTGCTGCTCCGGAGCCTGGTCGCGCCGTGGTACCTGATGGCGTCCGTCGGCCTCGGCTTCGGCGCGACCCTGGGTGCCGCGGTGATCCTCTTCCAGCACATCCAGGGCAAGCCGGGCCTGATCTTCCTGCTGCCGATCTACATCTACCTGTTCGTGGTCGCCCTCGGCACCGACTACAACATCTTGATGATCGCCCGGCTGCGCGAGGAGGCACGCGAGGGGAAGGACGCCCGGGAGGCCGCCGCCCAGGCCGTGACCCATGCGGGCCCGACCGTCGCCGCGGCGGGCCTGATCCTGGCCGGAACCTTCGCGTCCCTGATGCTCGGTGGCAACTCGTTGCTGACGGCGATGGGCTTCTCCATCTCCTTCGGCATCTTCGTCGCGGCCTTCGTGATGGCGATGTTCTTCACGCCGGCGCTCACGGCGCTGATCGGGCACGCCGCCTGGTGGCCCGGGCACGGCGACGAGAGGCGCGACCCCGAGCCGGAGCCGGAGTCGGTGTCGGTCTAGGAGTCGAGCACCGCGTCGGCCTCGACCTCGACGACCCACCGCGGGTCGAGCAGGCCCGAGACGACGACCATCGTCGAGGCCGGCCGTACGTCGCCGAACACCTCGCCGTGCACGGCTCCGACCGCGTCGGCCACGTCGGCGGACACGACGTACTGCCGCGTGCGGACGACGTCCTCGACCCCTGCGCCGAGCTCGGCCAGGGCGGCGACGATGATCTCCCAGCACCGACGGGCCTGGACGGCCGGATCGGGGTCGACGTCGCCGGACGGCCACACGGGGGCCGTCCCGCTCACCACCACCGTCGAGCCGACGCGCACCGCGCGGGAGAAGCCCATCCTGTCCTCGTACGGCGAGCCCGAGCGTGCCTGGCGACGTTCCATGGCGACACCGTACGGCGACCATCGGCGGGTCGTCGGCCGGAATCCGATTCACTCGTGTCGGTGGACGTTTGTAGGGTCGGTGGGCGTGAGCGACTCCACTGACAATCCACCCGACGCGATGATCTCGGCTCGCGGCCTGCGGAAGTCGTTCACCGACAAGGGCGGCACCACGGTCGAGGCCGTCAAGGGCATCGACATCGACGTACGCCGGGGCGAGGCGTTCGGCTTCCTCGGTCCCAACGGCGCCGGCAAGTCCTCGACCATGCGGATGATCGCCGCCGTGTCCCCGGTGACCGGGGGAGAGCTGCGGATCCTCGGGATGAACCCCGCCGAGCACGGCCCCGCGATCCGCTCGCGGCTGGGCGTGTGTCCCCAGGAGGACACCCTCGACAACGAGCTCAACGTCTTCGACAACCTCTACATCTACGGCCGCTACTTCGGGATCCCCAAGCGCGAGGTCCGGGAGCGTGCCGAGGAGCTGCTGGAGTTCGTCCAGCTCACCGAGAAGCGCGACGCCAAGGTCGAGGGCCTGTCCGGCGGCATGAAGCGGCGGCTCACGATCGCGCGGTCCCTGCTCAACCGTCCCGACATCCTGCTGCTCGACGAGCCCACCACCGGTCTGGACCCGCAGGCCCGACACGTCTTGTGGGACCGCCTGTTCCGGCTCAAGCAGCAGGGCGTGACCCTGGTGATCACCACCCACTACATGGACGAGGCCGAGCAGCTGTGCGACCGGCTCGTCGTGATGGACCGGGGGCTGATCGCCGCCGAGGGCTCTCCGCTCGACCTGATCCGCGAGCACTCCACCCGCGAGGTCGCCGAGCTGCGGTTCCCCGTCGGCGACCACGAGGCCACGGCCGAGAAGATCGCCGACCTCGGCGACCGGCTCGAGGTGCTCCCCGACCGCCTCCTGGTGTACGCCGCCAACGGTGAGCACGTGGTCGAGCAGGTCCACCAGCGCGGGCTGCGGCCGATCGCCACGCTCGTACGCCGGTCCACGCTCGAGGACGTCTTCCTGCGACTGACCGGACGGACGCTGGTCGACTGATGGCCACCGTCGAGATGACCCGCGACGACCGGAGGCTCACGCCTTGGCAGGGGGTCGTGCGGCAGTACGACTACTGGGCGGTCGTCTACCTGCGCACGTGGAAGAGCTCGATCATCACGTCGTTCGCGTCACCGCTGCTCTACGTGCTGGCGATGGGCGTGCTGCTGGGCGGCTTCGTGCACGTGAGCCCGAGCCGGCTGGAAGGTGCCCCGTCGTACCTCGCCTTCATCGTGCCCGGTCTGGTCGCGGCCCAGGCCATGCAGACGGCGATGTTCGAGACGACCTACCCGGTGATGGGCGCGCTGAAGTGGCACAAGAGCTTCTACGCCCAGCTCGCGAGCCCCCTCGAGGCCCGCGACCTGGCCAACGCGATGCTCGCCTTCACCGTGTTCCGCGTGGGCTCGACCGCTGCCGTCTACTTCCTCGTGATGGCGCCGTTCGGCGTCTTCGCGAGCTGGTGGGGACCCGTGCTGGCGTTCGTCGCCACCGTACTGACCGGCATGGCCTTCGCGACCTGGACCTTCGCGTTCAGCGCCCACATCCGCAGCGAGGCGTCGTTCGGGCTGATCTTCCGGCTCGGCCTGATCCCGATGTTCCTGTTCTCGGGCTCGTTCTTCCCGATCGGCAACCTCGGGCCGGTGCTCGAGGCGGTGGCGAAGGTGACCCCCTTGTGGCACGGCGTCAACCTGACCCGGATGCTCTGTCTCGACAACGTCGACGGCACCACCGCGCTGGTCAACCTCGCGGTCCTGCTCGCCGTCCTCCTGGTGGGCTGGTGGGTCGCGATCCGCACGCTCGAGCGGCGGGTGGCCCAGTGACAGCCGTGCGCGGGGCACCGACGTCGTCGCCGCTGCGGCCGTTCGAGGGCACGCGACTGCTGGTGCTGCGCAACTACGTCACCTACCGCACCCAGTGGAAGCTCTTCCTCACCGGATTCCTCGAGCCTGTCTTCTACCTGTTCTCCATCGGCATCGGGGTCGGCAAGCTGATCCACGCCTTCGACCTCAACGGCCACTCCATCCCGTACGCCGAGTTCGTGGCGCCCGGGATGCTCGCGGCCTCGGCGTTCAACGGCGCGCTGCTGGACTCGACGTTCAACGTGTTCTTCAAACTGCGCTACGAGAAGCTCTACGACCAGATGCTCGCCACCCCGCTCACGACCGGCGACATCGCGCGCGGCGAGATCCTGTGGGGACAGCTGCGCGGCGCGACGTACTCCGCTGCGTTCCTGGTCGTCATGTGGGCGATGGGGCTCGTGCACTCGTGGTGGGCCGTCCTGGCGTTCCCCGCGGCGCTGCTGATCGGGTTCGCGTTCAGCGCGGTGTGCATGGCGTTCACGACCTGGATGACATCCTGGCAGGACTTCGACAAGATCACGCTGGTCCAGCTGCCGCTGTTCCTGTTCTCGGGCACGTTCTTCCCGGTGACGGCGTTCCACGGCGTCCTCCGGGTCGTCGTCGAGTGCACGCCGCTCTACCGCGGCGTGGTGCTGTGCCGCGAGCTGAGCACTGGCGTGATCAGCTGGGAGTCGGGGGTGTCCGTGGTCTACCTCGTCGTGATGGGGGCGATCGGCCTGCTCGTCGTACGCCGGCGCCTGGACACCCTGCTGCTCACCTGATCCGAGCAGGTCCAGGCGTCTGGTGGAGCGGCGTCTCGGTCGTGGGAAGGTGTGCCGGTGACAGCACGTGCGGACGTCGCGGTGATCGGCGGCAGCGGCTTCTACTCCTTCATCGAGGACCCGGAAGAGGTCACCGTCGAGACGCCGTACGGCGCGCCCTCGGCGCCGGTCGCCGTCGGCGAGGTGGCGGG
>Ga0207647_10001348_pt1 | contig 18854 bp, 16 predicted proteins | sample KBSCornC2_FD_184295 | JGI IMG/M metagenome (GOLD analysis project Ga0207647, IMG submission 184295) | Corn rhizosphere microbial communities from Kellogg Biological Station, Michigan, USA - C2 (SPAdes) (version 2) | ecosystem: Host-associated > Plants > Roots > Rhizosphere ... | reverse complement strand
CATTATTTACACATATATCTATGCTGCCAAAATCTTTTAATACATCGTTGGCCAGCTGTTCAGACGCTGCATAGTCGCCGGCATCTGATTTGTAGCCTCTTGCTTTTACGCCTAAAGCGGTGAGTTTATCTTCCAGCGTTTTAGCCCTTTCTTCAGAAGAAAGATAGGTAAAGGCCACATTAGCACCATTTTCTGCGAATTTTATTGCGATGGCCTCGCCGATTCCGCGGCTCGCGCCGGTGATCAGGGCCGTCTTATTTTCAAGTAATTTCATTAGCAGACTGAATTTGGGCTGCTAAATTAGGTGATAAGTTGGTAAGTTAACCCCCTGCCCTTAATAATGAAGGAAATAATGTGGTGCGTTAGGGCTTTGGCGATGTGAATAATTTTTCATAGATGTTTAGGATTTCATCAGTTTGTGTACCATCTCGTAAAAATTTGAAAAATAAAATTTGCGTAAGTGATTGCTTACATATACATTTGTGTAAGTAATCACTTACGCAAATATGAGAAGAGATGTTTTCCAGGCTATAGCCGACCCAACAAGGAGAGAAATAATAAATATGGTAGCGCAACAATCCATGAACCTGAACACCATAGCGCAAAACTTTGACATGAGCCGCCCTGCCATTTCGCAGCATATAAAAATATTAACGGAGTGCGGGCTTATAATAATAAAGCAACAAGGCAGGGAAAGGTATTGTGAGGCGCAACTGAAACAACTGGCTGAAGTGGCCGATTGGATTGAACCTTTCAGGAAAATGTGGGAGCACCAATTTAATAAGCTTGACGATTTATTAAATCAAATGAAAACTAATAAAACCAAAAAACATGGCAACAAAAAATGAACTTAAAGTAACAGCAGAGGCAGGCAAACAGGACCTCTTTATAGTGCGCGAATTTGATGCGCCACGTGAGCTTGTTTTTGAAGCATTCACAGACCCGGACTTATTAGTGAAGTGGCTGGGCCCTGAGGGTATGAAAATGACGGTTGACTATTATGATGCACGCAGTGGTGGATCATATAGATACATACATACAGATGAGAAGGGAAATAGCTATGCCTTTAGAGGTGTGATACATGAGATAGCAGCCCCTGAAAGAGCTATACAGACATTTGAATTCGAAGGCATGCCGGAAAAAGGCCACGTGAGTATGGATACTGCAATGTTTGAGGCCTTACCAAATGATCGCACAAGGTTAACGATTCAATCTGTATTCAGGTCGGTAGCAGATAGAGATGGTATAGTGAAATCGGGTATGGAACGTGGGCTGAAAGAAGGCTTTAATAAATTGGATGAACTATTGAAAGCATAATACAATAACAAACATAAATACAGAAACAATTAAAAACTAAAACTATGGTAAAGGAATTCTGGCTTAGCCTGCCTGTCAAAGACATCAAAAAATCACGTGCGTTTTTCGATAAACTTGGATTTAAGTTTAATACGAAAAATGGTAATACTGATACATCTGCAGCACTAATGGTGGGCGAAAAAAATATAGTGGTAATGCTGTTTGAAGAGCCTGCATTTAAGGGCTTTACAAATACAGAAGTAGCAGACACAAAACAAGGAACGGAAGTATTGCTTTCTTTTGATGCACAGAGCAAAGAAGAAGTAGATGCAATGGCACAGAAGGCTATAGAAGCCGGTGGTAAAACAGATCACAAGCCTTATGAAATGCAAGGCTGGATGTACGGCTGCGTATTTACTGATATAGACGGGCACAAATGGAATGTGCTGCACATGGACTATAGCAAAATGCCTAAATAAAACTATTATCACCCGCCACATGGCGGGTGATAAACTTAAAAATTTGTTAGTTTACTATTTACAACTACGTAGTGTTTTATATCGTGCGGAGTGTATGTGATACCAACTAATTCATCACTTACCTGTATATGTGTAATGTGCTCTAACAAAGGCATGAATCTGCGTTCCTGTTTTACGCTAAGTTTTCTGTCGTTTACCCAAATGCCACCCGAGCTATATCTTATTAATGCTTTGCTGCTTAGTGATATTAAGTTCGCAGCAGCTAATTTGTTCAGTAGCATTGAGTCTGCTGTATGCGAAAATGTATATACCGGGTTCTTGTAACCTTTGAAGTTTATGTCCGCAATTGGGAACAGATATACTTTTTTGTCAGTAAGGCGAAGCCTGTATGCTAACTGGTCTCCTTTGTATCCCTTGCATGCCTGCAGGAGTTTTATTTTATTCAGGTATTTTTCCTGCAGACCTTCAGATATAGGTTTGCCATTCACAGTCAGGCTACCAAAAATATAATAAATGTCATAAGGTTTATCAGGTACTATAAGTCGATCCTTTACTGCCTCCAGCACCAGGCAACGATAGTCGCAAGCTGCAAAATAAGCCTTGCTTAACGAGTCGAGGTTCGTATTAGCGGGCAGCGGTATTATTTCCTGGGCACGGGCAGATACCTGCAACAATACAAGTAATAGTAGTAATAAGAGCTTCGTTTTCATAATCTACCATTTATAACCAGTAAGCCAGATGGAATTGTTATGATGAGGATTAGTAAATCCATCACTCGCTCCATTACGCGCCACAGGTTGTACTAGGGGTGTATATTTTCTTTCCTGTTTTACACTCAGCTTTCGGTTATTTATCCAGATACCGTCATCGGTATAACGTATAGAAACTTCATCAGTTGAATATATAAGCTGGTCTGAAAGTAGAATATTAACCAGTAGTTTACAGGCATATGTTCTCTGCTCTTCTTGTCTTTTTCTTGTTTCTGCGGAGATATATGGTTCTGGTTTATCAATAGATACGCCCGGACTGCCGCTAATGGAAGCAAAATTGCAATAGTCGTTGTCAGGCAGTCCGCGATATTTGTTAAGCTGTCTTATTTTATCCAGGTACTTTGCGCTCATCTCCTTAGAGGCAACTTGTCCGTTTACAGTGAGAATATTGTGGCTGAACTGGATATCATAACACTTGTCAGGCTTTATAAGTCCATCTTTTACTGCATCTATAACAAGGCAATGCACATCACCAACTTTAAGATATTCATCACTAAGCGAATCAAGGTTGGTGCTGGTCTTTACAAATCGTTGTGCATGTGTTACTACACCGGATGCAATTAATAAAAAAAGAAACAAGTTTTTCATAGGCGGTACTTTGAGATGTGTAACGCTTACAATTTAAGAATTATTGTCTTTGATAAAAAGCTCTGCAGCTATCCTGTCAGCGAAGAGTTTTCCGCTATTGCTTAGTATTAATTTCTTATCCTCAATTTTCAGCCATTTCTTTTCCTGAAAAATTGCAGCCGCATGCTCCAGTTGTTTTGCATAGGCGCTATCCCATTCGCTGGCTACTTTGTTCAGGTCAGTGCCCCACATGGTGCGCAGGGAGGTCATTATGTATTCATTCAGGTGTTGTATAGGCGTTAGTTGTTCTTCTTCATACATCCTTGTTTTATCCTGCAATATGCTTTTTATGTATGTAGGATTGTTGGCAACATTCCAGCTGCGGCTGCTGCCGTTGAAGGAGTGAGCCGAAGGGCCAATGCCCAAATAATGTTTGCCCTGCCAATAATTGGTGTTGTGTATAGCATGATGGCCTGGCAATGCAAGGTTTGAAATCTCATAATGGTCGTAGCCCATGCCTGCAGCTTGCTCAGTAAGTATCTCAAATTGTGAGGCAGACTGTTCCGGGTCAACAGCAGTAGTTTTTTTCTTTTGAATGGCATGATGCAGTGCAGTGCCTTCCTCTACAGTAAGCGCGTAAGATGAAAAATGTGGTATCTGTAAGCTCTTAAGCTGTGAAAGATTATAAAGCCAGTCAGCATCGCTTAACCCTGGTGTGCCATATATCAGGTCTATGCTAAGATTTGCAAAGCCTGTATCCTGTGCAGCTTTAATGGCAAAGTCTGCCTGCTGTGCATTGTGTGCACGATGCATGTATTGCAGGTCTCTTTCTTTAAAAGACTGTACACCTATGCTGAAGCGATTGATGGGCGTGCTGCGTAATGATTTGAGATAATTAACAGTAAGGTCATCAGGATTGGCTTCAAGTGTAAATTCTTTAAGGCTGGATACCTGGTAATATTGAGTGATAGTGTCAAACAACTTATTGATCTCATCGGCACTAAGCAGCGAAGGGGTGCCACCACCAAAATAAATGGTTTCAACCGGTTGACCAGCGAGATAGTCTTTTTGTATTATCAACTCATCGTGCAGAGCCAGCAATAAGTCCTCCTTCAGTTGCAATGAAGTAGAAAAATGGAAATTGCAGTAAGTACACGCTTGTTTACAAAAAGGAATATGAATGTATATGCCGGCCAATATGAATGTATTAATAAAACGCAAAGGTACGAAGCATAGAGGGCTAAATACGGCAGAAAAGAAGGCTTGTAAAAGTATCAGTGGCTATTTCTGAAAATATTAACTTTGTCAGCAGTATCTGTCTATGCGTTTTCCCCGGAAGCTTTTTGTTTTAATTACTGTTTTTTGCCTGTTGTTGCTACATATATGTGGCTATAGCAAGGTGCAGCCTGCGAAGTATGGCGTAAGTGTGCTGGACACTGCTGCATTGCGTAAGCAGGCACTGGTGTATGCGGACAGCTTCTACCATGCTTTACCCCAACTGAATAGTACGCGGGTGATAATGAACATAGAGCGTGGTCATGCCATGGTAGATAAAACCAATGATTTTTACCTGCTGTTGTTTCTGTGCATCATGCTTGGCCTTATACGTTTCAGCGACCATCGATATTTTCAAAACCTGTGGCGCGCGTTCTGGAGCGCTACGCTCAGTACCCGCCAGCTAAAGGACCAGCTATTGGGCGCGCCGGTCTCTAACCTGCTCATGAATATATTTTTTACCATATCGGGTGGGGCATATGTCTATTACGCCACAATGGTGCTTAGCCCGCAGCGTACAGCTATGCTCCCTGCTTCGGTGCTTATCCTGCTTATGATTGGCGGGGTAATGGCTATTTATCTGGGTAAATATTTTATGATACGTTTCAGTGGCTGGGCATTGCGTCTGGAAGGGGTTACCAATCAATATATATTCAATGTTTTTCTTATTAATAAAATAATAGGTGTCATATTGTTGCCATTTATCATGCTTTTGGCATTTGGTAATCCTATCATGGCGCAACCGGTGATCATTGTGTCTTTTATAGCGGTCGGCATTTTGTTAATTAACAGATACACAAGGTCATGGCAGGTGTTTGGCTCATTTTTCCAATACAGTAAATTCCATTTTTTTACGTACCTTTGCGCCTCGGAATTGTTGCCTCTGGCGTTGTTAATGAAGTTTATGGTGCGCGCGTTATGGCATTAGTCAGGGAGAAAATTAGGAGCACCAGAGGGCATTTTTATTCAAAATTTAATCTGTTTTCGACCCAATTATGGCCAAAGCTGTTCGTCCAAGCAAAACTGCTGAGAAAAAAGAACCACAGGTCAATAGTATCCTGATAACCCAGCCTAGACCTGATACAGATAAATCGCCTTATTTTGAACTTGCAAAAAAGTACGATATAAAGCTTGAATTTCATCCGTTTATCAGGGTGGAAGGCGTGAGCGGTAAAGACTTCCGCAAACAAAAAATTGACATCAACGAGTATACGGCTATCATATTCACCAGTAGAAATGCTGTAGATCATTTTTTCAGGATATGTGAAGAACTGAAGGTGAAAGTGTCGCAGGATATGAAGTATTTCTGTATTACAGAAGCTGTAGCCCTTTATTTGCAAAAATTCATTCTGTACCGCAAGCGCAAAGTATTCTTCTCTGCCGATGGTTCTACCGAAGGCTTGCTTGAAGTGATAGGTAAGCATAAAGCTAATGAACGTTTTATACTGCCCACATCAGATAACGCAAAATACGAGATAGCTCAATACCTGGTAAAGAATAAAGTGGATTATGCTGAAGCAACCCTGTACCGTACCGTATCTAACGATATCACACCGGTTATGCAGAGTGCCTATGATATGATTGTGTTCTTTAGCCCTTACAGTGTGCATACATTATTTGAGCATGACCCTAAGTTCAAGCAGAATGGCACGCTTATAGGCGCATTTGGCCCTACTACATCAAAGGCTGTGGAAGACGCTGGTCTGAGGCTCGACGTGAAGGCTCCGGCTCCCAACGCACCTTCTATGGTATCTGCTCTGGAGAAATACCTGATAGACATGAAAAAATAATATCAATAAATATTGGTTCAAGGCCCAATGTAGCGAATACATTGGGCCTTTTTCATGCCCTGTCATTAACTTAGCAGCATGGCAAACAGACTGATAAATGAGCAAAGCCCTTACCTGCAGCAGCATGCAAATAACCCTATTGATTGGTATGCATGGGGCGACGAACCATTTGAACGGGCTAAGAAAGAAAATAAACCTGTGCTCGTGAGCATTGGCTATGCAGCCTGCCACTGGTGCCATGTTATGGAGCATGAGAGCTTTGAGAATGCTGAAGTAGCAGCCTACATGAATGAGCATTTCATAAATATAAAAGTGGATAGGGAGGAGCACCCTGATGTGGACCATATGTACATGGATGCTGTGCAGGCAATAAGCGGCAGCGGTGGCTGGCCGCTCAATGTATTCGCCACACCGGACAGAGTGCCTTTTTATGGAGGGACTTACTTTCCGCCACGCCAGGCTTTCAACCGCCCCTCCTGGACACAGATACTGCAGCGCATGACTGAGATATGGACCAGGCAGCAGGATGAGGTAAGCGCCCAGGCAGAGCAGATGCTGCAATACCTGAAGCAGGCTGCTCAAATAGGCGCTACAGCCACAGCTAAGGAATGGAATATGGATAGCTGCCGTACACTGGCAGATAACCTGCTGAAGCAGGCAGATACCAGGCAGGGAGGTTTTGGCAATGCACCGAAGTTCCCCGGTACCATGGCTATAAGCTTTCTGCTGGAGCATTACCATTTTACCGGTTACGAACCAGCATTACATCAGGCATTATTAAGCCTTGATGCTATGGTAGAAGGGGGCATTTATGATCAGGTGGGTGGGGGCTTTGCCAGGTATGCTACAGATGCGGCTTGGCTGGTGCCGCACTTCGAAAAAATGCTATACGATAATGCCTTGCTTGTAATGTCGCTCTGTGACGCTTATAGCATTACAAAAAAAGAGCGCTACAGGGAAGTGATTGAAGAAACAATTGCCTTTGTGAATAGGGAGCTGAAAGATAGTACCGGTGCGTATTACAGCGCGCTTGATGCAGACAGCGAAGGCGAAGAAGGCAAGTTTTATACATGGACATGGGATGAGTGGGAAACGGTAGGAGGGTTAGATGATGTAATAGCCGCTACATACTTCGGTATTAGTGAAGAAGGGAACTGGGAAGGAACCAATATTCTGCATGTGGCAGTACCATTGGCTGAAGTAGCAGAAAGAGTAAATAAGCCATTGGCTGAAGTAGAAAAACACATTAAGCAGCTCAGTAAAAAACTTTTTGAGCAGCGTGCCTTGAGAATAAGACCGCTGACTGATGATAAAAGTCTGTTGTCATGGAATGCATTGATGAACATAGCGCTGACAAGAGCTGCGGTTGTATTGAAAGAGGAGTCATTTTTGCAGCAGGCGGAAACGCATATGCAATGGATGCTGAAAAACTTCGTTGTAAATGATGAGCTCATGCATGCCTGGAAGCAAGGGAAAGCACGCATAGCCGCCAAGCTGGATGATTATGCTTACCTGGCACAGGCCCTGCTGCAATTAGGGTCGGTGAGCGGTAATAATAGCTACTTGCTCGAAGCCAACAAATGGATGGAAGTTACCATGGAAGATTTTATACATGAGAGCGGTAGCTTTTTCTATTACACATCTATAAGGCAAACGGATATACCTGTGCGTAAAGTAGATATGTATGACGGTGCACTGCCCTCGGCAAATGCAGTAATGGCGCACAATCTGCTGCTTGCTGGCTTATGTATGGAAAATAGCGAATGGATGGAGCATGCGTTGTTTATGCTGCAAAAAATGAGTGATACAGCTATGCGATATACATACTCATTTGGCTATTGGAGTTTATTACTGCAGCGCTATGCAGCTAAGATGAAAGTTGCAGTATGTGTAGGAAAAGGTGCTGCTAAACTCGCCAAAGAGCTAAGAAATAGTTTTATACCACACTGTTTCATAATCACTTCAGAAAAAGAAATATTTGATATTCCTATTGTTAGAGAGAAATTTTTAACTGATGGATTGCTTATATTTGTTTGTACACAGCAGTCGTGCTTATCACCCGTAACCAATGCAGCAGAAGCGCTGCAACTAATTCAGCTATGAAAACAACAGAGGTTAAAGGCTTTACGCAAATAGCTCTTTGTACTAAAAAACTTAACATTTTTTTTTTTGACGCTTGCATTTTTGGAAAAAACTTTAAATATTGTGCATCGGTTATATAGTAAATGATTACTCTTAACCAATAATTTTTAGTTTATTTGCCTAATTGCAAAAAAATAATAACAGTAGTATGAAACAACTTTCCCTGAAGATCTCGGCTGTAGCATTACTCGCACTGGCTGCAAGCTGTGGAAAATCGGGTTCTGGAGGCCAATTGGTAGGAGATCCGACGACTCTGAACTATAAGGCTCCTGTACCTTTAGGTATGGTGTGGGTCCCTTCTGGTGTTTTGAAAATGGGTGCTAGCGACGAAGATGTACGTGCAAAAAATGACGCGCAGATTCGCTCCGTGCAGATGACGGGTTTCTATATGGACGCAACCGAAATATCTAATGCGGAGTACCGCCAGTTCACCGACTGGGTACGTGATTCTATGGCCCACGTGCAACTTGGCGATTTTATCGACAATGCAGATGGTACGCAGCGTGTAGATATGAGAAAGCGTATCAACTGGCGCGATCAGGACCTGCAGGATCAATTGTCTAGCTTCTATATTCCTGCTGAGCAATCAGGCTGGGGTAAGAAAGAGTTTGACAACAGCAAGCTGGTTTACCACTACGAAACCTTTAACTACGAAGATGCTGCCAGGAACCCTGACCAGGCTCGTACAGGCTTCATCAGCAAAAGTGATGTGAAGGTCTACCCTGATACTACTGTATGGGTTCGCCAGTTCTCATATTCGTATAATGAGCCAATTGCATTGCAGTATAACTGGTTCCCTGCATTCAACAACTACCCTGTAGTAGGTGTTAACTACAATCAGGCTAATGCATTCTGCGACTGGCGTACACACCTTTGGAGGTCTGAACGCGAAAAGGGCAAAATGTATATGGAAGGTGAATTCAGACTGCCAAATGAAATGCAGTGGGAATGGGCAGCTCGCGGCGGTCGCAACGAAGCTCCTTATCCATGGGGTGGTCCATACCTTGTAAACAAGAAAGGTTGTTACCTGGCTAACTTCAAACCGCTACGTGGTAACTATGCTGCTGATGGTGGTCTGTACACTGTCCCTGTAAATAAATATTGGCCTAATGATTATGGCCTTTATAATATGGCTGGTAACGTGTCTGAGTGGACAAGCTCTACATACTTCCAGGCTGCTTACGGAACTGTTGCTGACGTGAATCCTGAAATTGAACGCAAAATGAATGCAAACGATCCGCAGTGGCTGAAACGTAAAGTGGTACGTGGTGGTAGCTGGCGCGACGTAGCATTCTACCTGCAGGTAAGTACACGCGACTATGAATTTGCTGATACATCAAAAGCATACATTGGTTTCCGTTGTATTTATCAGGAAATAGCCCAATCGCTTACCAACAGACGTGCAATGCGCTAATTGGTGCTCTATTAAACTTTATTTCTTAATTTTTGTCAAGAAAAATAATATAAGAATATGAATTCTCTAGTGCTGTTTTCAGAAACCAAGCAAGGTAAATATGCGAAGAACTTCGTGATTGGTATTGGTGCGTCAGTGGTGTTGTTGGGTGCGTTATTCAAAATTCAGCACTGGCCAGGTGCAGGTGTTATGCTTACTGCAGGTATGATTACCGAGGCTATCATCTTCGCGATGCTCGGTCTGCTTCCGCCTCATAAAGATTATTATTGGGAACGTTTTTATCCGAATCTGGATGAGAACCCACATGTTGAAGCATATCGTAAAGGTATTGCGTTCGATGGTCCTAAAGTGTCTTCAAGCAAATCGCTTGATCAGATGCTGGAAGATGCAAATATCAATCCTGCTAACCTGCGTAAGCTTAACGAAAGCTTCCAGCGTTTTGGCCAGACAGTTGATCAGATAAAAGATATGAGTGAAGTAACCTCTGCTACCGGTGCATACTCTCAGAGCGCACGTGAAGCAGCTGATGCTTTATCTCAGATGAAAACAACTTTTGTAGGTGCTACACAAACAATGGCTTCATTTAATAATGCAGCAGAAGACACTACAAAATTCCACGAACAAGTAGTAGTTCTTTCCAGAAACTTAGGTACACTTAACCAGATATATGAAGTAGAACTTTCTGACGCTAACAATCATCTGAAAGCAATGAACAAATTCTACAGCAACCTGGTAAATGCTTCTGATGCAATGGCTACCAGTGCAGAAGATGCAAAAGCAGCTAAAGACCAAATAGGTCAGTTAGCCAAGAACTTAAGCACGCTGAACCAGATATATGGCAACATGTTATCTGCAATGCAGGGCCGCTAGTCGATGTCAACGTTAGATCGGTATTAACCTATCGGAAATAATTATTTTAATAATTTGAAATAGTAAAAGAATGTCTATACCTAAAGAGCCGCGGCAAATAATGATCAACCTAATGTACTTAGTGTTGACTGCATTGCTGGCCCTAAATGTATCTAATGAGATCCTGCATGCGTTCAAAGTAATAAATGAAAGCATTTCTAAATCCAATAAATCCATTGAGGATAAGAATGCAGTATTGTATCAGCAGATAGCAGAAAATGAAAAGGCAGCCGGACAGTATGATAAGGTGCACCCTTTCAAAATGAAGGCCGATGCTGTTAAAGCTGCTTCTGATTCGATGATTGCATATCTTAAGCAATGGAACGACAGGATCGTTAATGAATCAGGTGGTAAGGATCAGAATGGAGAAATTAAAAGAGAAGATAATATAGATGCTACTACACTTTTGCTTGTAGAAAGAAAAGGTGGAGATACATTGAAGGCAAAGATCCAGCAGATGCGTAATCGCCTCCTTTCGTTGTTGACAGATGAGGATGCTAAAATAATAGGTCCGCAAATGCCGTTGAAAGTAGAAGAGCCGAAGAAATCTGATAACAACCCTACTGCTGACTGGAAAGTTATGTACTTCCATAACATGCCTACAATGGCTGCGGTAACATTGTTTTCTAAATTTCAGAATGACGTTCGCAACTCTGAAGCACTTGTTGTAAATGCACTCTTCAACGAAGCTCACCAGACAGAACTTAAATTTGATGCGCTTAAAGCCGTGGCAATACCTACTACTACCTATGCATTAGAAGGTCAGAAAATAGAAGGTAGCATCCTGATGGCTGCTTATAATAAGAATCTTAATCCTACTGTATCTTCATCAGAAGGTCATGTTACTAAGACTGAAAACGGTGTTGCTTCATGGGAAACACAAGCGCATGGTATCGGCTTGAAAACAGTAAAAGGTACTGTAAGCCTGGTAACGCCAAGTGGTACCAAAACAGAACCATTTGAGTTTACTTACATGGTTGGTTCTACGGGTGCATCTATGCAGCTTGATAAAATGAACGTATTCTATATAGGTGTTCCAAACCCTGTAACAGTTAGTGCTGCGGGTTATTCACTGGAAGATGTTTATTTGAACATACCTGGTGCTACAATCACTGCAGGTACTGAAAAAGGTAAATACAATATCGTTGTAAATACTCCGGGCGAAATTACTGCAGGTATCATGGCGAAAGATAAATCTGCAGGTGGTGCAAAACAGGTAGGTGCAATGAAAGTTCGTGTGAAATTCATTCCTGATCCTGAGGCTCAGCTGGGCGGTAAAAACAGCGGATGCTTACCAAGCAATATCTTTAAGGTACAAAGTGGTATCATTGCTGCACTTAAAAACTTCGAATTTGATGCTCGTTTCGTAGTAACTTCATTCTCTTTCAGTATGTTACCTAAACATGCGGAATTGATTGGCCCACTTAATGTAAACGGTGCACGTTTTGAAGGAAATGCAGAAGTAGTGAGAGCTATGGGTAGAGCAAAACCGGGGGATAAAGTATTTATTGAAGATATTAAGGCTAAAGGTCCGGATGGCAGAACACGTAGCTTGAATTCAATTACATTAAGTATTTGTCAGTAAGAGTAGTATTTTTTAATAAAATCAGTTAATTTTAATTTGCAAATCAACATGAGGATTATGAATATCCTAAAATCATACAGACTTACAGCTCTTGCAGCAGCTTTTGTTTTCAGTGGCAGCGTTGCTTTTGCTCAGGGTAACCCGACAATAATGGACCAGGCGCAGGCTCAATCTAATCCGAATGGCGGTGTGGTGAAGGCAGACTGGCAACCATCCTTAATAAAGGATGGCGTATATGACCGTGTTCCGCACGTATACAGCGTATTGTCATGGCAACCTGTACGTGAAGCAGACGTAATGTGGAAAAAGCGTGTGTGGCGTGAAATAGATACACGCGAAAAACAAAACGTAGGCTTCCGCTATCCTGGTGATGAAAATACAGGTGGTGGTTATTTCATAGAAATTGTGATTGATGCAATTAAAAAAGGTAAAATAAAAGCATATTCTAACATGGATGACCGCTTTACAAGTGCGTTAACCAAAGATCAGATTATGGATATGCTTATCGGTAAGCCTGATACTGTAACTGTAATAGATGCAGAAACAGGACAACCTAAAACAGTAATTACTAAAAAAGAATTCAACCCTGAATCTGTAACAAAATACAGACTGAAGGAAGATTGGATATTCGATCGTAATCTGGGTAAAATGGTGTCAAGAATTGTTGGTATCGCTCCACTACAGGATAAATATAACGAGGATGGTAGCTTTAGAGCTTCTCAGGCTATGTTCTGGTTGTCTTACCCTGAAGCACGCGAAGTATTTGCTCAGTACGAGGTATTCAATCCTGAAAATGATGTTGCTCGTATGACATGGGATGATTTCTTCGAAAATAGAATGTTCTCAAGCAGAATTATTAAAGTGAGCAATCCGTTTGATGAAACCTACTCTCAGGCAGGCTACAACAACATGGAAGCGCTTTATGAAGGACAACGCGCTGCTGAAAAAGTATTCAATAAAGAACACGATATGTGGGTTTACTAATCGTACCCTTATAATATTTAGCGATGCCCCGGTACATACCGGGGCATTTGTTTTTGTATAATTTATGCTGAAGTAAATATCAGCGTTTGCTTTCCATTTATCATTTACTGAGGTATATTGCAGGTTCGTTATCCTCTTTACATGACACAGGGAATGCCAAAGCTGGAGGTATGCTTATCTCCAGCATTACTGCACTTATACGATACAACAGATACAGTAGTTGTTATTATCGATGTTTTTCGTGCTACATCAACTATAGCTGCCGCGCTGCATAATGGAGCTAAATGTGTAATACCTGTAGCATCTGTATCAGAATGCATAGAGATAGGCCATAAAATACCTAACAGTATTACGGCAGGAGAACGTGATGGTAAGGTAGCTGAAGGGCTGGAACACGGGAATTCTCCGTCAGAGTATCCAGGGGCATTTGTAGAAGGTAAAACACTGGTGCTTACTACTACTAATGGTACTCGACTGCTGCATATGGTGAAGAATGCTCATAACATAATCACTGGCTCCTTCCTGAACCTCGATGCTGTAAGTGATTTTCTGCTACAGCAAAACAAGAACGTGTTATTAGGCTGCTCTGCATGGAAAGACAGATTTAACCTGGAGGACACCCTTTTAGCAGGTGCCATAGCAAGCAAGCTAAAAGACCATTTTAACGTAAACTGTGATAGCACACGAGCCGCTAACTATTTATATGAACGTTCTGGCGGTCACGATTTTACAAGCTTCCTGAAAGATAGTTCACATTATCTGAGGTTATCAAAATTTGGCCTGGAAAAAGACCTGGAATATTGTACTACACCTAATTTGCATCCCGTAGTGCCTATACTTAAAGGACATGAATTGATAGTGCATAAATAAGCGTCAATATTGTAAGAAAACACTTCTTGTCCTATTTATTTATTGGAAGAAAGGATTGTATCTCATCTCATTTTCAATAGAAGTAGCAGGGCCGTGGCCAGAATAAACCAATGTATTGCCGGGTAAGTTGAATAATTGTGTACGGATGCTGTTCAAAAGAATTTCGTGGTTACCGCCAGGCAAGTCTGTCCGACCTATGCTACCTGCAAAAAGCGCATCACCGGCTATTACCCAGTTGCCCTGTGGATAGTAAAAAGAAACGCTGCCTGGCGAGTGTCCCGGTGTAAATCTCACCTCCAGCTTATCATCGCCCAGCGAAATAGTTTCTCCCTCTTTAATATAGAAATCCGGTACCGGATTTTGACTCATCTGGAAGCCAAACAGCATAGCTGAACCTATCGCATTATTAAGTACTGGTGTCTCACCCTCATGAATGCCAAAACGGATATTGTATTTGTCTTTCAGGGCTTTTATTCCAAAAATATGGTCCAGGTGTCCGTGTGTATTGATAATGGCCTGAGGCTCCAGCTTATTGTCATTAAGATATTGAATAAAGCCATTTATTTCCCGCTCATCATACATGCCGGGGTCTATTATCCAACATTGCTTTTGTTCATTATAAAGCACGTAAGTATTCTCCTGGAAGGCATTGAAAACAAATGCTTCGATATTTAGCATAGAATTGAGAATTTTCGTTAATTTAGGAATGCAAACTTAAAGTGTATTAGGTAAATAGGCACGTAGAGATATTTACGAAAGGAAAAGTTTTAAATTGTTAAGCTGGTTATGAATTTCATACAAAGGTACAAAGCTTTAATCTTTAGTGCCGCTACTGCATTAATGTGTGTGGGTGGATATACTACCGTGCATGCGCAAACCTACCTTGAAACATTTGGGCAAAACAGGATACAATACAGAAAGTTTGGCTGGAAATATTTTGATACAAAACATTTCAGGATATATCACTATGATGCCGCAGGCAGGCAGTTGGCCCGTTATGTGTCAGAAGAGGCAGAGAAGGATATTACTGCACTGGAGCGGGAGATAGGCGGACAATTCCCCAAGCGTTTCAATATCATTCTTTACAATAACTATGACGAATACAAACAAACCAATATAGGCCAACAATATGATGGACAGATACAGGATGCTGGCCATACAGGTAGTCTTGATCTGGTAGGGGACAAATTGGTAGTGTACTTTACAGGTGAGCATATGGATCTCCGCAGGCAGATACGCGCTGGCATAGCACAAGTGGTAATGCAGCGTATGGTATTTGGCCAGAGTCTGCGGGAGATGGCTAAGAATTCTGTATCAATGAATTTACCACCCTGGACAACTCAGGGGTACATAGCCTATATAGTAGATGGCTGGGATACTAAAACAAACAGCGACTGGAAAAACCTGCTCGAACATAAGCCGACTACCGGATTTTTTGACTTATCGGAGGATCAGCCTGAACTCGCCGGTAAAGCTTTCTGGCGCTTCATGGATGAACGCTATGGTAAAAGCTACATAAAGAGATTGCTCTATGCCATGCAGGAAAAAAATAGCCTCAACCAGGGAACAAAAAAAGTACTTAACCTGAAAGTAACCCAGGTATATGATTCCTGTATAGCATTTTACAAAGTCATATACGTTGCAGATGCGCAGAAGGCAGCCCCGCTGGATACCAGTAAGAACCTGCTAACAATTGCTGTTCCCAATGACAATACCAGCGTAAGAAATATAAGAGTATCGCCAAGAGGTGAAGATGTTGCGTACGTAACATGGAAAGACGGCGAATACAAAGTGTTTATACAGCACACGCAGCATGAAAAATCATTGGCACCCATATTGGAAGGAGGCATGAAGGATTATAATGAAACACCTGATCCCAATTATCCTTTACTTGCATGGTCCAACAACGGATATAAGCTCGCCATACTATACAAAAAAGGAACGCAGACTCGATTACGTATTTACAACTCATTTAAGGCAAGGATTGAAAACTATATAATACCGGCCAATAGGTTTGATCGTGTATTGGGCATGAGCTTTATGGAAGATGACGATAACATCGTATTTTCTGCCATAAAGAAAAGCCAGACTGACCTTTACCAGTTTGCCATTCGTGGGTCGCGTATGACTAACATAACAAATGATCCATGGGATGACATGGACCCTTGGTTTGTGAGCGGCGGTACGAGAAGGGGAATATTGTTTTTATCGAACAGGCCAAAGCCTAACCTGAATGTACCGGTAGAAGTAAATGAATTGCCCACAGGCCCAATGAACGTGTTCTTCTACGATACAAAAACCAAACGTTCAGAACTATTGCAATGCTCTAACGTAACAAGTGGTAATGTATCTCAGCCTATACAATACGGCAGCGAAAATTTTGCTTATTTGTATGATGCTAATGGTATAAAGAATGAGTATGTGGTGCTTTTTGGCAGGGACAGGTTAAATCATGATTCTGCTTATGCAATGGCAGTAACAAATTATCCTTCTAATATCATTAGTCATCAGTATAACCCGGCAAGCAACCAGGCTGCCAATGTGATACAGGATGGCAGTAAGTATGTGGTACACTACACACCATTACAAATACCTGATAAAAATTCAACACCAATAAACCTGCAGCCTACCAGCCTGATGAATACAAAGAAGGAAGATTCTAGCCAGGCTGCTGCCAATGAAAGCTTGTTCCCTAAACAACCCCAGCATCGCAGAAAAAGGCGCAGCAGGAGTGATATGAATGCAGATGCAGCAAGTGAGAATAACAATGGTCCTATAGTAAAAGGTGGTAATGCTTTTCAAACTGAGTTTACAGACACAACACAGCATACAGGGATAAATAATAATACCGGAAATGAGACAACTAATACCGCAGTAAAAGAAACAGAACCTGCAGACAGTACTGTACTTACGGAAATAAATGACAGCAGCTATCTTAAGATGCGTGCTGCCCCATACAGGCTAAGTTTTAAACCGGATTTCTTTACCGTAAGGGTAGATAATAGTATTCTGTTCAATCAATACCAGTCATTCAATAACAATGGAGGGGCCTATACTAATCCATCATTAGGTGGCCTGGTAACACTAAGCCTGAATGACCTGATGGAGAACCACCGCTTTACAGGAGGCTTTCAACTGCCTGTGAACTTTGCAGGTACTACCTACTTTATACAGTATGAAAATTTTGAACACAGGATAGATTGGAGTTTTCTTTACCTGCGTACAGAAAGTTATTTTAATTACCTGATCACATATGTAGATAATACAGGGCAGCCGGTATTGCAGAAAGATCAGTTAGGAAAAGCAGTGACCAATATGGTGCAGGCCGGCGCAAGCTATCCACTGGACCACAACAGGAGTATAAAATTTCGTACAGCGCTGCGCGAAGATGTGCTTCGACTGAAAGCAGTGGATACACTCAGTCTATTGTACGATGTGCCAAATAACAAACAGTTCTGGTCATTGAGCAGGCTCGAGTATGTATTTGACAATACAAAAAATCCGTTCCTGAATATAAGAAATGGTTTCAGGTATAAGTTCTATGGCGAATATCTGTACGGACTTAATAATGGGAATAGAAACTGTTACAACTTTGGTACAGATATTCGTTATTACCAGAAGATTTATAAGAACTTTATTTGGGCAACAAGGTTAGCTGCAGAGCACTCAGATGGTAATAGCAAAGTGGTGTTTTACCTTGGCGGTGTTGACAACTGGATAGGCGCTAAGTATGATGACTATGTGCCTATAAATGGTGGCCCTTATTCATTCCAGGCCTTGGCAACTAATCTGCGTGGCTACAACCAGAATGCAAGAAATGGTAATACTTATGGCGTAATAAATACGGAGCTACGCTTACCAATATTAACTACGTTCATGAAGAAACCTATAAAGTCAGCTATACTGAAGAACCTTCAGGCAGTTGCTTTTTTAGATGCTGGATCAGCATGGAACGGTCTGCTGCCAACAGATGATAATGGAGCGGGTAACTACGTATATCCTACACCGGGCACACCTAATCCGGGATTAGTGAACCTCAATTTATCTACACCTTATAGTGGCGGCATAGCATGTGGTTATGGTTTAGGCTTACGTACTCTATTGCTGGGCTACTTTTTAAAGGTAGATGCTGCATGGAATGTGGATGGAGCTAAGAAACCAATATGGTATGTATCTATAGGAACAGACTTTTAGGTATTTATCAACAGATAAAATAAATGAAAGGCCGGTAATACCGGCCTTTATTCTTCATTCACATATATGCGTTTCACTCGTTGAGAGATGCCTGTCATTATCTCATAAGGTATAGTATCAGCCCATTTGGCAATCATATTAACAGGTAACTCCGGGCTAAAGACTATTACGTCATCGCCTTCCTTTACATCGGGTATATCAGTAATGTCCACCATGCACATATCCATAGCTATTATGCCTACGGTTCGTGCATGTTGGCCATGTATCAATACGTATGCATTGCCATTACTTAGCTTGCGGGGATAACCATCGGCATAGCCCACGCAAATGGTAGCTATCCGCATAGTGTTTTCAGCAACAGCTTTGCGTCCATAACCAATAGTTTCTGTTGGTAGAATAACTTTTATTTGGGCAATGGTTGTTTTAAGTGTACTTATTTGTTTTAGCTGTTCTTTCAGCACATCGCTGCTATCTATACCATAGAGGCCTATGCCCAGCCGCACCATATCATATTGCAATGAAGGATGTCGCACAATAGCAGCAGAATTGCATAAATGCCTCAGGGGCTTGTTAGGTAAC
>Ga0207647_10001347_pt1 | contig 18861 bp, 16 predicted proteins | sample KBSCornC2_FD_184295 | JGI IMG/M metagenome (GOLD analysis project Ga0207647, IMG submission 184295) | Corn rhizosphere microbial communities from Kellogg Biological Station, Michigan, USA - C2 (SPAdes) (version 2) | ecosystem: Host-associated > Plants > Roots > Rhizosphere ... | reverse complement strand
ATCGCTGCCGGCGTGTCCATATTGAGCGTGCCGAGCCGCTCGGCGTTGAGGCGCCTGAAGAACTCGGCGACCGCGATTCCGGTCGGCGTGTTTAGCTTGATGTGATGCGCATCCGGGAACAGCACCGCGCCGCGCGCCATCATGTAGGTATAGAGATTGCGCGCGGCGAACGCCGGGTCGCCGACATTGCTCTGGATGAGATAGGGCTTGCCAGTCCGCTGCTCGAACTGCCGTGCCTGGCTGATCAGCTCGTCGGCCGTCGTCGGCAGCACCGGCTTGCCGCCGCGCATCAGCCCGGCCTTGGAAAACAGCGCGGTGTTGACGTGGAACAGCCCGCCGTGCGTGTCCCACGGAAGGCCGTAGACATGACCGTTGATGGTAACGCCGGCCTTCGCCGCGTCGGTGAAATCAGCAGTATCGATTCCGCCCATCTTCAAATAGTTGTCGACCGGCTCGAGCAGGCCCTTTAGCGCATAGTCGCTGATCACGCCCTCGTGCATGGTCACCAGGTCCGGGGGATCGCGCGCTGCGACCTGCGCCGTCAGCTGCGCGTAGCCGGGCCAGGCGACGACGTTGACGTCGATGTGGACGTCGGGGTTCTCGGCATTGAAGCGGTTGACCAGGCTCGTGATGATGCCGCACTCGCCCTCCGCCTTGGCGACGTCCGTGCTCCCGCCATATTCCGCGCCGCATTCGCCAAAGAATCGCTGCAGATAGAGGTGCGTGCGGTGGTCTGGCTTGGCGCAGCTGCCGAGCGACAGCGCGACGAGCAGTGCAGCCGCCAGCCGCTTCACCGCACTGCCGCTCCGGCCATCGCGCGCACGATCTGCTTCTGAAAGATGATGTAGACGATGAAGATCGGAAACGAGGCGAAGACCGCCTGCGCCATCAGATATCCGAGCCCGCTGGTCTGCGCGTAGTTCATCTGCGCCGCGGCAAGCCCGACGGTCAGCGTGTACATGTCGCTTCGAGTGGCACTGATCAGCGGCCACCAATAATCGTTCCACGCGCCGAGGAAGGTGAACACGGCCAGGGTCGATTGCGCGGGCATCGTCAGCGGCACGATGATCTTCCAGAAGATCGTCCAGCGCGACGCGCCGTCGAGCATCGCCGCTTCATCTAGCTCCTTCGGAATCCCCCGCATGTAGGTGGTCATGAAGAACACGCCGAAGGGGGCGACCAGCCCTGGCAGGATCAGGCCGGGATAGCTGTTGTGAAGGTGCAGCCAGGCGAACAGCTGGTGCTGCGGCAGGATCACCGCCTGGCTCGGTACGGCCAGCCCCAGCAGCACGATAACGAACAGCGTTTTGCGCAGAGGAAAGTCCAGCCGCGCGAACGCATAACCGGCGAGGCTGGCGAGGATAAGCACGCCCGCCGTCTGTCCTAGCGCGACGATGATGCTGTTGAGCAGCCACCGCAGCGTCAGGCTGTTGCCGAAGATCGCGCCGTAATTTTCGAACGTATAGGGCGGGCGGAGCGCCGCGCCGCTGTGGCCGACGAGGTCGGCATTGTGCTTGAGCGACAGGAGCAAGGTCCATAGCAGCGGCGTCACCATGATCAGCGCGGCAAGCGCGAGCGCCCCGCGCGCCGACCAGGTCAGCCGCGGCTGGCCGAGCCTAGCGGCCATGGCCTTCGTTCCGCGACGTCGCCCAATATTGGGTGAGCGTAACCGCCAGGATGATCAGGAAGAGGACTTCCGCGGCGGCGCTTGCATAGCCTAGCTCCCAGCGCCCGAACGCGCTTTCGAACAGGAACAGGACCGCGGTCCGCGATGCGCCGCTTGGCCCGCCGGCGGTAAGCAGCTGCGACTGCCCGAACAACTGCAGTTGAGCCGCCGTCTGCAGCATCACGACGAGGATCAAGGTCCGGCGCAACGCGGGCACGGTGATCCGCCAGAAGGTGGTCCAGCCGCTGGAATTATCGAGCGCGGCTGCCTCGTACATGTCCTGCGGGATCTGCTGCAGGCCGGCGAGGAACAACAGCATCGGGAAGCCGACCGACCACCAGATTGTCGTAATCGCCAGCGCCGGAAGCACGAGGTGCGGGTCGCTGAGGAACGGCAGCGGCTCCCGCCCCAGCGCTTTCGAGATTTCGCCGAGCAGCCCCGCATCCGGCGCCAGCATGAAACGCCAGATCAGGGTGACGATCGTTACCGACAGCACCGCCGACGCGAAGAAGATTCCGCGCAACACCGCGGCGCCCTTGCCGGCGCGGTTCAGCGCCAGCGCAAGCAGCAGCGAGATGATCGTCAGCGGCGGAACGATCATCAGCGTGACTTCGAAGGTGTTGACCAGCGACGTGCCGAATACGGGATCGTGCAGCAGCCGCGCGTAGTTGCCAAAGCCGACGAAATGGCCGGCACCGAACAGGTCGACCTGGTTGAGGCTGAGCCAAAGCCCGCGCAGCAGCGGGAAGACGAGGATCAGCAGGTAGAGCGCAAGGAATGGAGCGACGAACAGCAGGCCGCGCCAGTCGCGCTCGGTGGTCATGCGGCCGCCCGATGGTAGCCGGTGCCGTCAGGCCCGAACAAATGCGCTGCCGACCCATCGATCGCCAGGCCGACTTCGTCGCCGATGGCGACGCGGCTGTAGGCATCGTCCTCAGCGGTGATCGCCGTGCCGTCCGCGAGCCGTGCATAGATGAGGGTCCGCTCGCCAAGCCGCTCGACGAGCTCGACCTTGGCCTTGGTCGTAGCCACGCCGCCGCCGACGCGGACCGCTTCCGGACGGAGTCCGAGCCGCAGGTCGGCGGCTACCGGTAATCCCCCGCGCGCGACGCGCGTGGCGACCGTCGCGCCGTCGCCGAGGTAGACGGTGGCGTCAGTGGCGCCCTCTGCGAGCTTTACCGGCAGCAGTGTCATCGCCGGCGAGCCGACAAACTGCGCGACGAACACATTGCCTGGGCGGCTGTAGATCTCCATCGGCGCGCCGACCTGCTGGATTCGGCGGTCGTTCATCACCACGATGCGGTCGGCAAGAGTCATCGCCTCGGCCTGGTCGTGAGTAACCATGATCACTGACGCTTCGACCTTCTGCTTCAGTTGCGCGAGCTCGACGCGGGTCCGAAGGCGTAGCGCCGCATCGAGGTTCGAGAGCGGCTCATCGAGCAGGAACAGCTTGGGATGCTTGACCAGCGCCCGGCCGATCGCGACGCGTTGTCGCTGACCGCCCGACATTTCGGCCGGCTTGCGATCAAGCAGCGGCGTGATCTCGAGCACGGCGGCCGCGTCGGCTACCCGGCGCTCGATCTCGTCTCTGGGGACCTTCGCGTTGCGAAGGCCGAACGCCATGTTCTCGCGCGTGCTCATGTGCGGGTATAGCGCATAGGCCTGGAAGACCATGGCGATGTCGCGCTTGCCCGAAGGCAGCGTGTCGATCCGCCGCCCCTCGAGCCAGACCTCGCCGGCATCCGCGGTTTCGAGCCCGGCGATGATCCTGAGCAGCGTCGATTTGCCCGACCCGGACGGACCGAGGAATGCAATGAACTCGCGGCTCTCGAGGCTGAGGCTCACGTCATCGAGGATCGGTGTCCCCGCGAACGCCTTGCGGACGCCCTTCAACTCGAGACTGGCCAAGCGTTTCTCCTCGGCGAAGAGCCGCGCAATCTACAAGCTGGGAATGATGCGGCAATAGCGGGCGTTCGAACCAGGTGGCGTGGACGCAGTCACACACGCACGTTTCTCCGTCTTCGGCTGTTCCGTAATGTCTGCTTTCGACCCAAAGCTGCCATTAGCTGAGCGTCCGCTTTCGCGCAATTTGAGGATGACCTTAACACGCGGCTTCTGGTCGCGCGACGACACTCGACGCCTTCTTCATGGCCGATATGGCACCGACTGCAACTCGTCGCGCGGATCGAGAACGTCACAGACACGGCAGGGATTGGCAGTGACGGCTCGGTCGAGCGCGCAACGCCCCGCACATTGTGGATCGGCGTGCGGCTTCGGTAGACAAACCACTGGGTCGACGCGGCCTAGCCGATCCGCGTGTAACTCCTTGCGGTGTCTGCAGTTTTTAGCCACTTGTGGAACATTAGCACCGCGGCCATGCCGTGAACGGCTCCCCCGGGGATCCACATGATAAGCCCGGCGAGTCGCTGGTCGTCCACCGGGTCAAGGCCGATGCCGGTCACGCCCATCGTCGCGTAGTCCGCGTACCAAGGGCTCGAAGACAGGCTCATCAATGCACCAAGCGCCCCGCCGATCAAAGATGTCACGAATAGGCATGTTGCGGAGAGGCCATAGTTCCGTCGGCGCGGATGAATCATCGCCCACCAGAAGAGCAGCGAGCTCATGAAGAAGCAGGCATGCTGGGCGACGTGCCAAGTGAAGTTCTCAAGAGCGCGGTTGAACAAAGGCGGAGCATGCCATGCCCACATGACGGCGCCCTGGATAGCTGTAGCGGTCACCGGCTCGGCTAGGCTTCGCCATAGCGATTGCAGCGGCGATTTCCAGCTTCCGGAAAGGCCGTGACGAAGTGGTCGCGGTAGGCCCCATGCGAGTGCCGCACCGGCACTTGACGCGGCCAACAATGCCGTCGCGACCAGCATGATCAGCTCATGTTCGACCATGTGCACCGTGAAGCTGCGCTCCCCGGCTTCGTGCAGCGGCGACACGAGCGACAATGTGAGCACCGTCCACCCTGACAGGAACATGGCCGGACGCGGCGGCGCGGACGCTCGCTTGTTCAATCGTACCCACCCTACCGCGTAAACCAGTAGCGCGAGCGCGAGCGGCACCGTCAGCACAGGATCAAGCGTCCAGCCAAGCGTATCAGCGTGGTTATGATGGCTCACGCCCAGCACCGCGGAATGATGAGCGACGCGATCAAAGGCAGGATCGCGCCTACCGCGAACAAGGCGCAGGCGAGGAGCCCGACCACCGCGAGCAGGCGCCTCGCGGGCGCTTCACCGCTTGCCGCGTAGAGACTCCATGAGCCGAATGCGCCGACAGCGATTATTGCGAGTCCGACGAGGGTGCCGACGATCACTAGCAACGGGCTGCCGACGTTGCAGTCCTGGAAGGTCGCGTCCGATCCGATCTGGTGGGCGAGGAAATAGCCAGCAGTGCCGAGCGCGATGCCAGCCCAGGGCATGAAGCCGTCGCGGATGCGCGCCGACTTCACAGCCGCGGGATCCAGTAGATCATCAGGTAGATCGGGATCCACAGGAGCCACACGTAACGCCAGTAAAGCGCATTCTCGTCCGTATCGACGAGCCGGCGGCTCTCGTAACCGAGCGGGGTCATCATCAGCGCCCAAAGGACGACCGTATCGCCCCAGTCAGTCAGGATATGGATCGTATGAAGGATCAGCAGCGCCCAGATGATCGAGGCGTAGGCATTGTCGGTCCAGCGGCAGTTGAGGCTGTTGAACTCGAATCCGCGGATAATGAGGAGCGCCGCACCGAAAGCGATGATCACAGGCATCAGCCGGCGCACCGTGGCGGTGTCGTAGGCGTTGGCAGCCTTCTTGATCATCGTGTTCGGGATTTCGCTCAGCAGGATGACGATCGTGAACAGAGTGCCCCACAAAAAGTTGGGCGGAATGCGCCCTTCCGGCGGCCAGCCCTGCTCATGCCCCATCAGGAAGAAGTAGGCGGCAAAGGCCATGGCGAAGAAGCCGCCTTCGACGATCATGTAGCCGATGATGCCCCACCAGGTGAGGCTGCTCGGCCCAAACTTGTGGGTTGGGAGCTCCGCTAGGTCTTCGGTGAAGCGGGGTTCGAGCATCATCCGATCACCGGCTCTGGATGTCGCTTGACTTGGGACGGCCAGAACCAAGCGGCCATCGCGATTGCCGTCGGGATAGCCCCGAATACAATTGCCCAGGGCGAGAAAATCGACGCGACGAACAGTATGCCTGTCGCGCAGGCGGCGATGAACGGCCACAGGCTCGGCTCGGGCACAGGTTCACGAAGATCAGGCGCCGCCGCGACGACTGTGGTCAGCAACAGCTCCTTGTCGTCGACGCGAAGGCCCGTGACGACGGGAAGCTTATCCTTAGTATCCCATAGCGGCGTGCGGCTTTCGACGACCGGAATGTGCGCGAAATTGTAATCGGGCGGGGGCGAAGGCGTGGCCCATTCCAGGGTCGAGGCACCCCACGGATTGGGCGGGGCCGGCGCACCACGAAAGTACGACCAAAGTCCATTGAGGACGAAAAGCAGCACCGCCATGGCTACAACGAATGCGCCGATGCTGGAGAGAAGGTTCGGCAGTTCGAGTCCTAGCCCCGCGGGATAGGTGTACACGCGGCGCGGCATGCCGAGGAGGCCGCTCCAATGCATCGGGAAGAAGGTGAGCTGGAAGCCAAGGAAAATCATCCAAAAGCCGATCTTGCCCAACGTTTCGGACATCATCCGGCCGGTGATCTTCGGGAACCAGTAAGTAAGGATTCCGAGCAGCGGAAATACCGCGCCCCCGATCAACACGTAATGAAAGTGCGCGACGACGAAATACGTGTCGTGCAGCTGGAGATCGAGCGGTACCGCCGCGACCATGACGCCGGTCAGCCCGCCGATGACGAACGTGACGATGAAGCCGACAACGTACAGCATCGGCACCTGGAAGCGCGGGCGGCCGTCCCACATCGTCGCCAGCCAGCAGAATATCTGCAGACCCGTCGGAATTGCCACCGACATGCTTGCGGCTGTGTAGAAGCTGTATCCGACCCTTGGCAGGCCGGTTGCAAACATGTGGTGGACCCACAGGCCGAAGGCGAGGATGCCGGTGGAAATGAGCGCCAGCACGACGACCGGATAAGCGAACACCGGACGACGGCAGAAAGTCTCGGTGATCACGCTTACGAACCCGGTGGCAGGCAGGAAGATGATGTAGACTTCCGGGTGGCCGAAGAACCAGAAAAGGTGTTGCCACAGCAACGCGTCGCCGTGCTCGAAGCTGTTGTAGAACTGCGTGCCGACCAGCCGGTCCGAAATCAGCATGCTCGAACACAGCGCGATCGATGGCATGGCCAGGATGATCATGACCGACGTCACCAGCATCGCCCACGCGAAAAGCGGCATGCGAGCAAGAGTCATCCCCGGTGCTCGGGTTTTGAGGATCGTGCACACGAGGACCACCGCGGCGGCGAGCGCCGACACCTCGGTGAAAGTGATCATCTGCGCCCAGATGTCGGCGCGCTTTCCTGGCGAGAATTCGGGGCCTGACAGCGGGACATAGGCAAACCAGCCTATGTCAGGGCCGATGTTGAGCGCGAAGGCCACCCACAGCAGTAGCCCGCCGAACAGATACATGTAGTAACTGAATGAATTAAGGCGCGGGAAACCGGTCGCGCGCGTGCCCAGCATCAGCGGGATGATGTAGACCGCGACGCCCTCCATCACCGGCACGGCGAAGAGGAACATCATCGTCGAGCCGTGCATCGTGAACAGTTCGTTGAACCGAGCCGCGCTAATCAGTCCACTTTCGGGCAGAGCGAGTTGCAGACGCATCAGCAGTGCGAGAACACCGCCAAGCGCAAGAAAGACCAGCGCGGTGACGATATAGCGCCGGCCGATTTCCTTGTGGTCGACGGTCGCAAGCCAACCGAGGAAGCCGGGCGGACGAGCCCATGTCCTTGCAAGCCGAGCTTCGAGCTTCGCGCCGGTAAGCTTGGGCCCATCCCGGGAGATCGTCCTCCGCTCCTTTGCAAGGCGCTCTTCATCAGCCTCGCGATCGTAGTTTCCGTCGCCCCATGCGCGCTCGATCATTTGAGCGTCTCCAGGTAAGCGACGACCGCTCTTAGGTCGGTTTCCTCCATCGGGATCTTGGGCATTTTCGTGCCTGGCTTCACAGACTGCGGATCGGCGATCCAGTCGTGAAGGTTTCCAACGCTCATCGGCAACGTGCCCGCGGCGAGCGTCCGGCGGCTGGCGAAATGGGTGAGATCGGGACCGACCTGGCCGCCGACAGGCGTGCCCGCAATGTTGTGGCACATGCTGCACTGATGTTGAGCAATGTAATCGAAGCCGGCCTGTGCAAGCGGGGTCGCTGGAGCAGGTGCGGGCTGCAATTGTTGCCGCCACCAATTGATGAAGTCGGGATAGTTGTCGACGTTCACCACGAACGCCATGTTTGCATGCTGCGCCCCGCAATATTCCGCACATTGCCCGCGATAGATTCCGGTTTTCTTCGGAACGATGCTGATGTCTGTCTCGCGGCCCGGAATCAGGTCCTGCTTGCCGGCAAGGCTCGGCAACCAGAAGCTGTGGATTACGTCATTCGAACGAAGGATGATCCGCGTCGGAACGCCGACGGGAATATGAAGCTCGTTCGCGGTGTGCAACGTCTGCGACGCATCGGCCGAGTTATAAACCGCATCCCACCACCATTGGTTGCCGGTTACCGTGATGGACAATCGTGGGTGCGCCGCCGATTGAGCCATCGAGCGGTCGGTGAAGAAGCTGGTAATCGCCAGCGCCATGAGGCCGATCGAAACTACGGCGCCCCAACCGATTAGGCCGGCACGCATGAGCGGATGGGCCCGATGGTGGCGGCCGGTCTCGACGACATTCGCTTCGCCGGCGCGGCGCCGGCGAAGAATGCCGACGATCAGGAACGCGATCACGGCGACATACATGACCGTGCAGACAGCCATGAAGATGGCGAACAGCGTCAGGAACTGATGGTCGTCGGTCCCGGCATTTCCGAAAACGCTTTGATAGTGTTGATAGCTGCAAGCGCCGAGCAACGCCGGCAAAAACGCAAGCGTAGCGAGCTTCATCGTCCGGCCGTGTCCGCGTTACGCGGACCCTGGCGCGGGGTCAGCGTTAGTGGTGTCGTGTTGCTCATTTCGTCGGCGCGGCTCGACACTGCATCCTTGCTGGGCTGGCCAGAAAGGGAGCGAACGTAGGCCGCCAATTTCCAGATCTGGTCGTCGGTCAGGCGGCCGCGCCAGGCCGGCATGCCATTTGGCCGGCCTTCTGCGATGGTCATCGCAATCTGGTCGATCCGCCCGCCATAGCGCCACTTGTCGTCCATCAGCGCGGGCCCCATGCCGCCGCCGCCATGCGCGTGACAGCCCACGCAATTCATCTGCGCATAAAGCCACTGGCCCTCAGCCAATGCCGGCGCATTATTTTCGTAGCGAGCGGCGCGCGGATCCAGCGGAGGAGGTGTCCCTCCACCAGGATAGATTGTGGGCTGGCGCTCGCCAGCCGGCACCGAGCCGGCCAGTGGGTTGGAGTCGCTGTGCCGCTCTTCGCGCTTGCACCCGCAAACCATCAGCGTCGCAGCGCCGGCGATGATCAGGCTAGCGCGGAAGGGCGAAGACATAGAGCATGCCTCCCGGCGTTGTCTTGTTTGGCAGGTCCTTGACGGCGTTGGCGAAGCCGAGTGCCGCAGTCGGATCGCGCGGATCGAGCTCGCCGTCGACGATACCGCCGGCCCATCCGCCGACCCCGGCCACCACCGCAATATATTGTCGGCCGTCCGGACCGCGGTAGCTGATCGGCTGTCCGATGATCCCGCTGCCGGCCTTGAACCGCCACACTAGCTTGCCCGTTCGCGCGTCGAGCGCCTTGAACCAGCCGTCCAGCGTTCCGTAAAACACCAGTCCGCCGCCAGTGGCGAGTGCCGGGCTCCACAGCGGCAGCTCCTCGTGGATTTCCCACACCGCCTTATTTGCCAGTGGGTCCCAAGCAGTGACGGCACCGCGATATCCGCCAGGCCCTCCGTACATCTTCACGTCCGCGCCGACGAACGGTGTACCGGCGATATAATTCGCGGGGCTTACCGACATGTCCATGCACAGGTTGATATGCGGGATGTAGACCAGGCCCGTTACGGGACTGAACGCCGATGGGTTCCAGTCCTTCTGGCCTGGCGCAGCCGGGCAGATATCCCTCGTCACCCGTCCCTGCTTCGGTTCCTTCTGGGGGTTGATTGAAATTCGGCCCGTCTTGAGATCGACGCCTAGGTAGCCATTCATGTGACCATAGGATGTTGCCGAAAGGACTTGGCCGGTTCGCCTGTCCATCACGTAAAAAAAGCCGTTTCGGCCGGGACGTAACAGCACAGGGCGGCGGCCCTTGCCCCACGGAATATCGGCCAAGATCGATTCATTAATGTCGTCGTGATCGTAAATGTCGTGCGGGGTTGTCTGGTAAAACCACAACGCCTCGCCTGTATTCACGTCACGGGAGAATACGCCGGTGGTCCACTTGTTATCGCCGGGCCGCTGATCGGCATTCCACGGGCCGGGATTGCCGGTCCCATAATAGATTGCCTGGGTTTCCGGATCGTAGCTGATCCAGCCCCACATCGGCCCTCCGCCTAGCTTCCAGATTTCGGGTGGCCAGGTCTTCGTGCCTAGATCGGTACCGCGGTCAGCGGCATAAAACGGTTTGAACCTAGACCCGATGAGTACATCCTTGTCCGGACCGGTGTGATAGGCCTTCCAGACCAACTTGCCGCTGCCTTCGTCGAGCGCCGCGAGCCAGCCGCGAACGCCCATTTCGCCGCCCGAATTGCCGACCAACACTTTGCCGCCGGCAACCAGCGGTGCCATCGTGATCGTCTCGCCCTTCTGGATATTGCCCAGCTGCGTTCGCCAAATCTGCCTGCCGTTGTCGGCGTCGACCGCGATCGTCTGTCCGTCGAGCGTGTTGAAGATGATCTTGCCGTTCGAATAGACCGCGCCGCGGTTGACCGTCCCGCAGCAGGCTACGCCCTGCGACGCAGCTGCCGGCTCGGGCTTGAACACCCATTTCTGCGGTGCGCCGGGCTTGGTTAGATCGAGCGCATAAAGAGTATTCGGGAACGGCGTGATCAAATACATCGTGCCATTCACGACCAGGGGCGGAGCTTCATATCCGTGCGTCGTCGCTGTCGAGAATGTGAAGACCAGGCCAAGCTTGCCAATGTTGTCGGGCGTGATTTGGCCGAGCGCCGAGAAGCGCGTCGACGCGTAATCCTTGCCCGGCATGATCCAGTTGCCGTCATCCGCAGGCGAAGCGGCAGAAGACGCAATCGCATGGTTGGCGTCAGGCAGGATTGAGCCAGTGACCGTCGATTCCGATAGGGTAGGCGAGCGCTTGCAGCCGCCACTGGACAGGCTGATCAAGCCGAAGAGGATCGCGGTGCAAACTCGCCGCATTACGCCCCCACTCAAATGGGATATCGACTGCTAAAAACGGTCTGTGGCTTTGAGTTCCTTCGGCTGTTTCAAGTTAATGCATATGTCCGCTTTCCACTCATTCCTGCCACTAGCCTGCCACTAGAAAACCGTCCGCCAACGGCCACGGCCCGCCATTTGAGCCAAATTCTAATGGCAGCTTTCCACCCAAAGCTGACATTAGCGATGACCTAGCGCCGCCAACCGCGAGTTATCATTGTCGCGCGGCCCTAGTCAGCAACAAGACGATCGAAACCAATCGCATCGGAGCTACTTGTTCCGTAAGCGTAACGGTATGAACTGCTCAAGACTGTGACGGCAAACCACCATTGATGGGTAGAAACCGCCAAGTTAAACTGCTGTTGAAACAAATTAGTTAACCAAGAACTTAGCTCCCGTTCGTGTCCTCAGACCGGTGGGAGTATTTCGATGCGTAGGTTTATGACAGCGTTAGCAGGTGTGACTGCCTTGTCCGCCGCTTCCGCGGCAAACGCCGCAATCACGCTTGGTGCAACCGGCACCGATCCTAACAGCACCTTTGTCGTCAGCCCGCCGGACAATGTCGGCATACCCGAGACGGTGGCCTTTAGGCAGCAGACGGACGCCAATGGCAGCTACACGAGCTTCTTTGACTTCAGCAACTCGCAGACCGGCTTTTACAACTTCCTCCTTGGAACCAGCACTCTGGGTGCGACCGTCACGTTCGGAAAGCTCCTTTCGGATGGCGGCGTGACCGTTCTTCAGACGGTTACCGGCACTTCCAACTCTCTAACGCTTATGACGGGCACGCTTGCTTCGAATACGACGTATCGGTTCAGCTTCAACAGCAACTATCCGACCGGTGGCGGCGTCACGACTGGCAACGCCAGCTTCTATGTCGCTGCTGGGGTTCCGGAACCCGCGACCTGGGGGCTAATGCTCCTCGGATTCGGTGGCATGGGCATGGTCCTTCGCCGTCGCCGCAAGGCAGTGCTCGCCCAGATAGCCTAATCGGGTAGCACCTCAAGAGCTAGGGCGGCCCGTTCGTTCCGCGCGGGCCGCCCTTCTTTCTTTGCAGCGCCGAGATTAGATCGATGGGCCAGCCGTTATTTCGTTCCATGGGCGCCGATGTGGAGCACATGCGGCAAGAAGCGAGACGCTGCCGCGATCTCGCTCAATATATGAGCGGGGATTTCACTCGTGAGATGCTGAAGCGCCTCGCTAACGATTTCGAGCGCGAAGCAGACCGAGTGGAGCGAGAGAAAGAAAAGAAGCTCCAGCCGCGAGGTTCGCGTACCAACCCGCCGCTCCGGGAAATGTCAGCTTGATGACGAAAGGCGACGACAAAGAGCTCTAACTAATGACCGCCTTCCACCCATTGCGGACACTCAGTCTGCAAGTAAGCTGACTTGCATGGCCAAGCTGAAACGGAAGCGTTGGATGCATGTAGGGCGCCGCGACGGCAGGGTCACAGCTCGTGATACTCGCGATACCACTTCACGAAGCGCGGGATGCCCTCGTCGATGCCGGTCCGGGGCACGAAGCCATGATCGCGCTCGATGGCGCTGATGTCGGCGAAGGTCTCGCGAACGTCGCCGATCTGCATCGGCTTGGGGTCGAGAAGCGCCTTACGGCCGGTTTCCTGTTCGAGCAGCTCGACCACGCGCATCAGGTCTTCGCTGTGGCTGTTGCCGATATTGTAGAGTGCATGCGGGCAGTGACTGCCGCCTGCCTTGGCCTGCCCGTCATCGGCCGGCGGGCCATCGAGACAGGCAACGACGCCGCGCACGATGTCGTCGATGTAGGTGAAATCGCGGCGCATCTCACCACGGTTGAACAGGGGAAGCGGCTCGCCGGCGTAAAGCGCCTTGGTGAAGATCCACATCGCCATGTCGGGCCGGCCCCAGGGGCCGTAGACGGTGAAGAAGCGGAGCCCAGTCAGCGGAATGCGATACAGGCTGGCATAGCTTTCGCTCAGCAGCTCGTCGGCCTTCTTCGTCGCCGCGTACATCGACAGCGGATGGTCGACCCGGTCCTCGACACGAAACGGCAGACTCTTGTTGCCTCCATAAACCGACGATGAGGATGCATAGACCATGTGCCTCGCCTGCCGATGGCGCGCGATTTCCAGCATGTTGCAATGGCCGACCAGGTTCGACTGAACGTAGGCCATCGGATTTTCGAGGCTGTAGCGGACGCCGGCCTGCGCCCCGAGGTGAACGATACCGTCGATGTCGATCGTGTCGGTGAATGTCTTCAGCGCATCGGCGTCCGCGAAATCCAGACGCTCGAAGCGGAAGCGATTGCCGAACTGCTGCTGCAGCTTGGTGAGCCGCGCCTGCTTGAGACCCGGATCATAATAGTCGTTCAGACTGTCGATCCCGACGACGTCGTCGCCGCGCTCGAGCAGTGCCCGCAACGTCGCAGCGCCGATGAACCCCGCAGCACCTGTGACCAGAACAGCCATGGCGTGGTTTCTTAGGGGCTGCAGTCCGGAGCGCAATGGCCCTACAGGCGAGTTCATGAAGCGCAGCTGGACGTTCGCGATCGATCGCGGCGGGACCTTCACCGACCTGGTTGCCCGGGCATCGGACGGACTGACCCGGATCGAGAAGCTGCTGTCGGAGAACCCCGGTCAATATGAGGATGCGGCACTCGAGGCGATCCGCCGCGTGCTCGCCCGGGAAGGTGGAACGGTCGCCGAGGTACGGATGGGCACGACCGTCGCGACCAACGCCCTCCTCGAGCGCAAGGGCGAACGCGTGGCTTTGGCCATCACGCGCGGCTTCGGTGACGCTCTTCGGATCGGCTACCAGGCGCGGCCCGACATCTTCGCCCGCCACATCGTGCTTCCATCCATGCTGTACAGCCAAGTGGTTGAGATCGACGAGCGCGTGGCGGTCGATGGCGAGATTCTGGTGCCGCTTGACCAAGCCGCTGCGCGAACGGCGCTGATGTCGATCCGCGAAAGTGGCGTGGATGCGCTCGCAATCGTCCTGATGCACGGCTGGAAATTCAGCGATCACGAAGTTCGGCTGGCCGGGATCGCGCGCGAGCTCGGCTTCAGCCAGGTCTCGGTGAGTCACGAAGTCGCGCCCTTGATCAAACTGATCGGGCGCGGGGATACGACCGTCGTTGACGCGTACCTCTCACCGGTCCTGCGCCGTTACGTCGACCGAGTGGCGGCAGGGCTAACGGAAGAGGCGAGCCTGCACTTCATGCAATCCAACGGTGGGCTTGCCGAGGCAAATGCGTTCCGCGGCAAGGACGCGATCCTGTCTGGGCCAGCGGGCGGCGTCGTCGGCATGGTCGCTGCCAGCGGTCCGTACGAAGCCGAGCGGCTGATCGGCTTTGACATGGGCGGGACCTCGACCGACGTCTCGCATTATGCCGGCGCGTTCGAGCTTGCGGACGAGAGCGTGGTCGCCGGCGTCCGAATCCGGGCGCCGATGATGCAGATTCACACCGTGGCAGCGGGGGGCGGATCGATCTGCCGCTTCGACGGCATGCGGTTCCGCGTCGGCCCGGAGAGCGCGGGCGCCAACCCCGGCCCTGCTTGTTATCGCAATGGCGGGCCGCTGACCGTCACCGACTGCAACCTGTTCCTCGAGCGCATCGACCCCGCTCAATTCCCCGCGGTCTTTGGACCGAATGGCGACCAGCACCTGGATCCGGAGGCCTCGCGAGCGCGACTGCAGGAGGTCGCGGAAAAGGTCAAAGGCAAGAGCCTCGAAGAGATCGCGCGCGGGTTCCTCGAAATCGCCGTCGACAACATGGCTGCGGCCATCCGCAAGATCTCGATCGCGCGGGGCCACGACGTGACGCGCTACACGCTCGCCTGCTTCGGCGGCGCCGGGGGCCAGCATGCCTGCGCGGTCGCCGACGCGCTGGGCATGGGGCGCATCCTGGTCCACCCCCTTGCGGGCGTGCTGTCTGCCTACGGGATCGGCATCGCCGATGTGAAGGCGATCCGCGAGACGAGCTGCCTCAAGCCGCTGGGCGAGGATTTTTCGCGAGCGCTCGGGGAGCTCGAACAACGGGCGCGCGAAGCGCTGGCCGAGCAGGGCCTTCACGGTGAGCGTATCGAGCTCAATCGGCGCGCCCGGCTTCGGACGGCAGGGAGCGACACCACGCTCGATATTGCGATCGCGGCGCCTACCGAAATGCACGCGGCTTTCTCGGCGCTGCACCGTCGGCGCTTCGGCTATTGGGATGAAGGTGCTGAGGTGATCGTCGATGCGTTGGTGGTCGAGGCCGTCGGACACACGACAGCTTCGCCTGAAATATCTGCGCTGGTTGCCACTGTCGGGGAGACGTTCGAGGGTCCGGCTCTGATCTTCGAGCCGACCTCGACAATCGTCGTCGAGCCCGGCTGGACCGGAGAGCGTGCCGGCGACGGTACGCTCGTCCTGACGCGCACGACACCGCTCGATCGGGCCAAGGCCATTGGCACCGATGTCGACCCCGTCCGGCTCGAAATCTTCAACAACCTGTTCATGGCGATCGCCGAGGAAATGGGCGTCGCACTCCAGTCGACGGCGACCAGCGTCAACATCAAGGAACGGCTCGATTTTTCCTGCGCGATCTTCGACGCCGAAGGCTTGCTGATCGCCAATGCCCCGCACATCCCCGTGCACCTGGGCTCGATGGGCGAGAGCATCCGGCGGATCATCGACACTCGCGGGGAGGCCAGGGATGGCCGAGGCATCCGGCGCGGCGACGCTTATGTGCTGAACGACCCTTATCGCGGTGGCACGCATCTTCCCGACATCACCGTCATTGTCCCGGTCTTTTATGGCGATGAGGCCGAGCCGTCGGCCTTCGTCGCAGCGCGTGGACACCACGCCGACATCGGCGGAATCGCGCCGGGGTCGATGCCCCCCGACAGCCGCACGATCGCCGACGAAGGCGTGCTGATCGACAATGAGCTGATGGTCGATGAGGACCATTTCCGCGAAGCCGAGATGCGGGCGCTACTCGGCTCCGGCGAGTGGCCGGCGCGCAGCCCAGACCGCAATATCTCCGACCTCAAGGCCCAGCTCGCGGCCTGCACTCGGGGCGCGGAGGTCCTCGCCGCGACCGCCCGCGATTACGGAGCGGAGGTAGTCGCGGCCTACATGCGCCACGTCCTCGCCAACGCCGAGGAATCGGTGCGGCGGCTGCTCGATCGGCTGGATGATGGCGAGTTCGATTACGAGATGGATAATGGCGCGCATGTCCGGGTCCGCATCACCATCGACAAGGCCGCGCGATCGGCGACCTTCGATTTCACCGGCACGAGCGACCAGCTCCCCGACAATTTCAACGCGCCTTTTTCGATCGTCCGAGCAGCCTCGCTCTATGTCGTGCGGACGCTGATCGACGACGCAATCCCGATGAACGACGGCTGCCTGAAACCCGTCCGGTTGATCGTTCCCGAGGGGTCGATGCTCAATCCGAGCTATCCGGCGGCGGTGGTCGCTGGCAATGTCGAGACCAGCCAGGTGGTGACTGACGCATTGTTCGCCGCAACAGGCCAGCTCGCGCCCAGCCAGGGGACGATGAACAATTTCACGTTCGGCAACGAGCGCCACCAATATTACGAGACCATCGCGGGCGGATCGGGTGCGGGGCCCGACCATGACGGCACCAGCGCGGTCCAGACCCACATGACCAACAGCCGCCTGACCGATCCGGAAATTCTTGAGACGCGGCTCCCGGTCAGGCTTGACCAGTTCGCCATCCGCCGCGGTTCGGGAGGGCAGGGTGCTCACCGCGGTGGCGACGGGGTGGTTCGCTCCGTCACCTTTCTCGAGCCGATGCGCGCCAACATCCTCGCCAACCGCCGCCGCGTCCCGCCACAAGGAATTGCCGGGGGCTCCGATGCCGAGGCTGGGCGTAATTGGGTGGAGCGTACCGACGGCACGGTCGAAATGCTGAGCGCGACCGCTTATGCCGAGGTCCGGCCGGGTGACCGTTTCGTGATCGAGACGCCGGGCGGCGGCGGCTTCGGGAGGAGAGGGGAGTGATCGACTACTGGCCGCTGCTCGGCATTGCGCTCGTCGTCGTCGGATTTGCCCTGAGATTCAATCCGTTGCTGGTGGTCGCGGTCGCCGCCATCGTCACCGGCCTGCTTGGCCACATGCCCTTCCTGAAGGTGCTGGGAGTCCTCGGCCATGGGTTCAACGAGAACCGCTACGTCTCGATCATCTGGATCGTCCTGCCGGTCATCGGCCTGCTCGAGCGCTACGGCCTGCAGGAACGCGCCCGGGCCGTGATTGCCGACATGCGCGGCGCCACCGCGGGCCGCCTGCTGATCGTCTATCTCGGTTTCCGGCAGATCATCTCGGCGCTGGGGCTGACGTCGGTGGCCGGCCAGGCGCAGACCGTGCGTCCCTTGGTCGCGCCCATGGCTGTCGCCGCGGCGGAGAAGCAGCATGGCGAGCTTGATGAGAAGACCGCCGACCATGTGAAGGCGATGGCCGCCGCGACCGACAATGTCGGGCTGTTCTTCGGCGAGGATATCTTCATCGCCATCGCCTCGATCCTGTTGATCCAGGGCTCGATGGCCAGCTTCGGCATCCATCTGACGCCGTTCCAGCTGTCGGTCTGGGCGATCCCGACCGCGATCTGCGCGTTCGTGATCCATGGAACACGGCTGCTTCTGCTGGACCGACGGCTGGGGCGTGCGCGATGATCAATTACCAGTGGCTCTACGTTCTCGCCGGCGCGGTGTTCGCAGGCTTTGCATTGGGTAGCGCGCGGGACCGCAGCAACCTCAAGCGGTGGGGCAATGCCGCCTTCTGGACCTTGATGACGACCAGCTTCTGGTTCGGCGACTTCCTTGGCGACGTCGGCAATGGCGTGCTGGTGCTCGCGCTCGTGGCGATCGCCGGCCTGGGCCTGCTCGGCCGTGGTTCGGCCGAAACGACGAATGCCGGCCAGCGTCAGGCTTTTTCGGAGCGCTATGGCAACCGATTGTTCCTGCCGGCGCTGATCATTCCCTTCACCGCCTTCGTCGGGACGCTCCTGTTCAACTACACGCCCTTGAAGGCGGCTGGCCTGATCGACCCGAAGACAGTTACCTTGGTCCTGCTTGGGGCGGGCGTGATCATCGCGCTCCTCACCTGCGTCGTCTGGCTGAAGCCGCCGCTCATCGCTCCGGTCGAGGAAGGCAGCCGGCTCATGAACGCCATCGGTTGGGCGGGCGTGCTGCCGCAGATGCTTGCCGCTCTTGGTGCAATCTTCGCCGCCGCGGGCGTCGGGACGACGATCGGCGCGTTGGCAGCGTCCATCATCCCCCACGGCAACGTTTTCCTCGCCGTGCTGCTGTTCGCGCTGGGGATGGTGGTGTTCACGATGATCATGGGCAACGCCTTCGGGGCATTTCCCGTGATGGCCGCGGCGATCGGGATCCCGATCCTCATCCATGCCGACGGCGGCAATCCGGCGGTGATCGGCGCGGTTGGGATGCTTTCTGGGTTCTGCGGGACGCTGATGACCCCCATGGCGGCCAACTTCAACATGGTGCCCGCCGCCTTGCTGGAGCTCAAGGACCAGTACGGGGTTGTGCGAGTCCAGGTCCCGACGGCGCTCGCGCTGCTCGCGGCCAATATCGCGATCCTCTACTTCGCGGGCTTCCGCCTGTGACTCCGCTCGATGCCGGGCTCGCCTCGCGGATGGCGGCAATCGCCCTCGGCCATGTGACCAAGGAATATCCGCACAAGCTCGATCATGTGCTGGACAGCGACGCGGACGCGCTTCCTCCTCGCGCGCTTCATCCGATCTTCTT
>Ga0207647_10001346_pt1 | contig 18865 bp, 15 predicted proteins | sample KBSCornC2_FD_184295 | JGI IMG/M metagenome (GOLD analysis project Ga0207647, IMG submission 184295) | Corn rhizosphere microbial communities from Kellogg Biological Station, Michigan, USA - C2 (SPAdes) (version 2) | ecosystem: Host-associated > Plants > Roots > Rhizosphere ... | reverse complement strand
GGCGGGCAGCCGCATCGAGTGGGTCGGCGAAGCGCTGCACGGCCCGCAAAGCTGGTTCGACCCGTACTCCAATGTCAACGTCTATCAGCTCGCCGCCGTGCCCGGCGCGCACGCGCGACTGCGCGAGATCGCGGCGCCAGGCGCAAAGCCTGCCGCCACGCCGCTGCGCAGACGCCTGCATCTGGAGCAGGAAAACCTCATGATCCGGCTCGGCAGTCGTGACATGAAAACCGGCGACGAACCGGACGTGTGGCAATGGGCCAAGCTGACGCCGATCGACGCGCAGCCGTTCGCGGTCGACTTTGATCTGGATGATCTGAATCCTTCGACGCGCGGCGCGCCGGTGACATTGACCCTGGATCTGCGCGGGGAATCGAATATCGCCGCAACGCCGAAGCCCGCCGATCATCGCCTCGAGGTGCTCATCAACGGTTCGCTCGTGCAAACGCTGGAGTGGGATGGCCGCGACGAAATCCGCCGCACGCTCAGCGTGCCGGCCGCGTCGCTCAAGGCGAAAGGCAATCAGCTGAGCCTGCGCGTGCCGCGGCGCGAGGCGCCCGACGACGCGAAGAACTTCATCATCGATGTCGTCATGTTCAACTGGCTCGAGGCAGAGTATCCGCTCAGTGGCGAATTCGGTCCGGACACCGCAGCGTTCCGTGCGAGCTCCAGCGCGCCGATCGAATTCGCTTATGCTGGCGCTACAGCGCCCGTGGTGTTTGGCAGCGACGGTACGCTGCGCCTGGCCGGTGCTGCGGGTACGCACTGGCGCGTCGCGGGCGCCACGGACAATGTGGATTTGTATCCTTTTGCCGGACAGCCGCGCAAACCCGCGCTCGTGCGCGCGGTCGCCGACGTCGACCTGCGCGCCAGCAGTGGGTTCGATTACCTGATGGTCGCGCACCCGCGCTTGCTCGCGGCGATCGAGCCATTGGCGCAGTATCACAATGCGCACGGCCACCGCGTGAGCGTGGTCAACGTCGACGATATCTACGACCAGTTTGGCGGCGGCATCATCCACCCGGCGGCGATCCGCGACTTCGTCGCCTGGGGCGCCGAGCACTGGCAGATCAAGCCGCGCTTTCTGTTGCTGGTCGGCGATGCCAGCGTGGACATCCACCACGATATCCGCCAGACCGGAACGAAGCAGGCATCGCGCAACGCGGCACCGGCAGCCGTGCTCGCGCCGCGTGCACATCTGCGCGCGAGCGACGTGATGGTGCCCGGCGGTTTTGCCGGCATGGATATCACCGCATACAAGGAATTGGCCGCGGACTTGCCGAACCGCAATCTGATTCCAACGTGGCAGACGCCGTCTTCGGGCGAAGGACAGTCGGCCAGCGACGTTCCGTACGTCGCCATCAAGCCCGGTGATTTTCATCCGCAGCTTGCGGTTGGCCGCCTGCCGGTGGTCGAGCCGGAGGAAGTGCGCGCGATCGTGAAGAAAACGCTGGCGTACCTGACCGATGCTACGCCGGGACGCTGGCGCCATGACATGACCTTTATCAGCACCAGCGAAGTGGACTCGTTCAAGAAGGAATCGGATCGGCTCGCCTCCGACCTGGAAAACCAGGGCTTCGCCGTGCACAGTCTGTACACCGACTTCAACGAGAAAGATCCCGCGCGCGTGAAGGCGTTGCGCGCCGCGCTGAAACAGAATCTCGACGATGGCAGCGTGCTCGTGCATTTCCTCGGCCACGGCGGCAACTACATCTGGCGCGTCGGACCGATGGGCGATCTGTTCGCGCTGGACGACGTCGCCGCGATGAAAAACGCCGGACGATACCCGCTGGTGATGGCAATGACGTGTTTCTCCGCGCCGTTCGACAATCCGGTCGCCGACTCGATCGGCGAACGTTTTCTGCGCGAAGCGGACAAGGGTGCCATCGCCGTGTTCGGCGCATCGTGGAGCAATTCGCCGAACCCGGCGTATTCGCGTGCCCTGATCGAGCAGGCATTGCAGCCCGGCGCGTCGATCGGCGAGGCCATCACCCGCGCCAAAGCCAAAGTCGGCGACCGCGTATTTGTGGAAATGTATAACCTGCTCGGCGATCCGGCGGTGGTGCTGGCGCGGCCGCAGGCAGAGTTGCGCATTGAGCCGGTGGCGAACCGCTGGGACCGGCGCCTGATCGTGCAGCTGCCGATGTCGGAGTTCGGTGGCACCGTGGACGTGGACTGGGTCGATGCGCTCGGCGGCATCGTGATGTCGCGCCGATACCAGGCGCGTGACCGCCAGTTCTATCTGGATATGCCCGCGACGGCCGAGAAGGTAATCGCGTACGCTGCCGATACGCGCAACGGCGCGCAGGCGTTCGGCGGCTACAGCATTCCCAAGCCCGCGCCTGTAGTCGCACCCGCCAAGCCTGCGCCGCCGCCTGCGCCCCAGGTTGCCTTTGTTGCGCCGGTTGCGGCCAAGCCGGCGACGCCAGCGCCAAAGAATCAGCCGGATCGCATCGCAAAAAGCGGATTTGACGCGCCCGCACCGGCACCGGCACCTGACTCGAAGCGCAGCCGCCGCTAGTGGGCGCGAGCAAATATCGGCGGGCGTATGTGGTAGGCGCGTACGTGCCGAATGGCGGCACGCACATGGCTTACCACCTGGGCCGCATTCTCGAACGTGATTTCGGCGTTCCTGCCGTGGCGGTGACGCTCGGCGCCGAAACTCCGGACGATGGCATCCACGAATACGATCTGCGCATGCCGGCGGTGACGCTGGCCGAGATGGAGCGCGACATTCGTGCCGAAGACATTCTTGTCGTCAACCCGAGTTTTTCCAGTCATCAGTTCGGGCTGCGTCTGCCCGGCTTCAAGCTGTGCTATGTGCAGGGTTTCAGCACGTTCGCGCTGCTCGACCTCAAGTTCGACCATTTCGTCGCGAACAGCGAATTCGTCGGCGGATTTTTGCGTTCCGTCTATGCGCTCGACGTGCGCGTGATTCCGCCGTTCATCGATCAAGCAGCATTTCCGCTCGCGCCGGCGTGGGCCGCGCGTCCGGCGGCGCTGGTATTGCCGTCGCGCAAAGGCTTGCCGGACGTGTGGCAGGCATCGTTTGCGCGCGTGCGCGAGATCGTCGCGCGGCGCGCGCCGGAAATCGAGTTCGCCGAGCCTTTGCCCGATCGGGGCATACCGCATGCGCGGTTTTTGGCGCGCATCGCCGCGGTGCGCCACCTGCTGGTGCTGTCCGCCGCTGAAGGATTTTTCCTGGTGGGACTGGAAGCGATGGCGTTGGGCACACTGGTGTGTGGCTACGACGGTTTCGGCGGCCGGCAGTACATGCGGCCGGACGAAAACTGCACGGTGGCTGCGTACCCCAACGTCGAGGAAGTCGCCGAGCGCCTGATTGCCGCGGTGCGCGATCCGCAGCGCAGCGAAGCAATGGCGCGGCGTGGCCGCGAGACGGCAATGCAATATTCGTACGCGGCGTTTCGGCGCGCCTGGATCGAGGAATTGAGCCGAGCGCTGCGTATCGAGCCGAGGACGTGACAGCGCGCAATCTCATTCTGACCGGACTTCCGCGTTCGGGCACCACGCTGGTGTGCGCGCTGGTCGACAGTCTGCGTGACGCTGTGTGTCTGAGCGAACCGGATTGGCAGGATGCATGGCCGCGCGAAATGGACGACCGGCGCGCTTATGCCGAACGCGTGCGTGGGGATTTTGCACGCGTGCGCAAGATGTTGGCCGGCGGCGGTGAAGTGGCCGACCGCCGTTCCAGCGACGGCGCCGCGGTTACCAACTATTTCCCGCTGGCATCCGACGGCAGCCGCCAACCCGCGTACGCGCTGCAACCGTTCCGGCGCTCCGGGTTAAGCGCGGATTTCCTGCTCGGCATGAAACAGAACGCGCACTACAGCTGCGTTCTCGACGAGTTCGCCGGACACGACGACTTCACTGTCATTGCGATTGTTCGTCATCCGCTGGCGACGCTGCGCTCATGGCGTTCCGCCAAACACTTGCCGATCAGCCAGGGACGGTTGCCGGCTGCCGAGCGGTTCTGGCCCGAGCTTGCGGCGATCGCGGAATCCACGCAGGACATTCTGTTGCGCCAGCTGCAGATTTATCGCGTATTTTGCGAGCGCTATCGCGCACTCGGCGCGCAAATTCATCTGTTGCGCTACGAGGACGTGGTGAGCGACGTGAACTCGATCGCAGCGATTTGCGGCGGCCGCGACTATGTGCGTGCCGTCGACATCAAGCAAAACCCCGTCATCGCGGGAGATGAGGAAGCGGTCGAAATCGTGCGCAAGGTGCGCGAATATTGTGCCGTAGCCTGCGAGCTGTATCCGGAGCTGGCGCGCTAGCGCAGCGTTACTTCATCACACCCGGCAGCAGCGACTGCCACGGCGTGCGCCCGTGACCGCCTTTGTGCGGGTGGGTGTTGGGCGCATCGGTTCCGCGTGGACGCCCTGGGTGTGGCGCGGCGGAATGTACGTCGATTTCATCGACATTGCGCTGGGCGGCGGGTTCGCTCATGCCGTCGGCGGCACCGCTGCCGTGCATCGGCGCGATCATCGCATCGCTTTCAACTGTGCTGACCGCGGCGAGCCCATCGTCGAGCGACATGGCCTGTCCGGCCAACGCCATGCACGGTGCACAGAGAACTATCGCCAGACCCAGAGGCTTGAGCACGACACACTCCCGGTTGCGGGATCGCTGTTTGAACGGCTTATCGTAACACGTATCAGGCCGACGGCTGCCGGCACCGGGTGTTCGCGCCAAAGTGGCCCCGTTACACTGGGCACAATGAGGATCGAGCCCTTTACCGTGCTGTCGGCGTTGTCCGCACAGCATGCCGTCTCCGGCAGCGCACTCGCGCAGCGCCTGGGCGTCACGCGCGCAGCCGTGTGGAAACAGATCGAAACGTTGCGCGCGCTCGGCGCGCCGATCGAAGCAGTCGCCGGACGCGGCTATCAGCTGGCGTGGCCGCTGGAAGCGCTCGATGAGAACGCGATCCGTGCGCAGCTGGATTCGACGCTGCGCAAGCGCCTGCCCGCCTTCAACATAAGCTGGCAGATGGACTCGACCAGCAGCGTGTTGCTGCAGCGCGCCGCGCAAGGTGCGCCGGACGTGTCGATCTGCCTCGCCGAGGTGCAAAGCGCCGGGCGCGGCCGGCGCGGACGCGAGTGGATCTCGCCGCTCGGTGGAAATGTATACTTCTCGCTGCTCAAGCGCTTTTCCGCCGGCATGGGCGCGCTGGCGGGGCTGAGCCTGGTTGCCGGCGTTGCTCTGGTGCAGGCGCTCGCCGATTGTGGAGTGGTGGGCGCGGGCCTGAAGTGGCCGAATGACGTGCTTGCCAACGGCCGCAAGCTGGCCGGCATCCTCGTCGAACTCGGCGGCGAATTCCTCGGGCCGTGCTACGCCGTGATCGGCATCGGCATCAACCTGCGGCTGCCGGATGCCAGTAAGGTTGACCAGCCGAGCGTCGATCTGGCCAGTCTGTGCGGAAAGCAGGCGCCATCGCGCAACCTGCTGATCGCGCGCCTGCTCACGCGCCTGGTCGATGGGCTCGATCGCTTCGAGCGCGCAGGCTTCGCGCCATTCCGCGAAGAATTCGCGCGCCATGACGTGCTTGCCGGGCGCAGCGTGCGCGTACAGACGCCAAACGGCGTGCGCGAAGGCGTGGCCGATGGCATCGACGAGCGCGGCGCACTGCGCGTGCGGCATGGCGGCGCCGACGCCGTCTACGACAGCGCCGAAGTTACGGTGCGTGGCGCATGAAGTTGCTTGTTGATATCGGCAACACGCGTGTGAAGTGGGCGCTGTGGACCGGTAAGGATTTTCAATTTGCCGGTGTGGTGGCGCACGGCGATTTCAGCGCGGCGGCATGGCAGGAATTGCCGGCAGCCGATTCGGCCTGGGCGGCGTCGGTTGCGTCGGCGCAGTTGAACGATCGCCTCGCGGATGCCGCGCGCGAACGTTTCGGCCTGACCGTGCGGTTCGTGCGCAGCAGTGCCGAGGCATGCGGCGTGCGCAGCGCGTACGCGCAACCCGAGCGCCTCGGCGTGGATCGTTTCCTCGCGCTCGTGGCTGCGCACGCGCAAGCGCGCGAGCCCACGATTGTCGCCAGCTGCGGCACCGCGCTGACCCTGGACGCACTCGCGGCCGACGGCATGCATCTGGGCGGCTTGATTGCCGCGAGCCCGCATCTCGCGCTCGCGGCGTTGCGCGGCGGCACGGCGAATCTTGGCGCAGCAGCGGCCGGTCGCATCGTCGAAATCGCCGACAACACGGCCGACGCGATGGAGTCCGGGGCGTGGCTCGCGGCGGTTGCGCTGATCGAACGCTTTGTCGAACAGGCGGCCAAACGCTTCGGCGGCATGCCTGCACTCGTGCTCACCGGTGGCGGCGCGACGCGTCTGGGCGAGTTGCTCGCAATTCCACATCGCATCGATGCCGAACTCGTCCTGCGCGGGCTTGCCGTCATGGCCGATAACGGCGGCTAGGCTAGAATCAGACGATGCTTTCCAGAATTCTTTTTCTGCTGTTGCTGGCGATGAACGTCGGCGTCGCGTTGTGGCTGTATTTCGCGCCGCAGCCGCGCATACACGCGTTCGCTTCGGCCGATCCCGGCGTGCCCAAGCTCGTGCTGTTGTCCGAGCGCGAGCACGCCAACGAAGGAACTGCCGCCGAATTGGCCAGCGCGCCGGAAGCCGCGGCGCAGCCGCGCAACGGCACTTGCAGCAGCATCGGCCCATTCCCTACGCAAGCGGATATGCGCGGCGCGCTCAACGCGCTGACGCCGCTCGTTGCGCGCATTCAATACCGCGAAGTGCGTTCGACGGAAACGCGCGGCTACTGGGTTTACCTGCCCGCGCAGGCCAGCCGCGAGAAAGCGCTGGCGCTGGCCCGGCAGCTGTCGGAAAAAGGCGTACGCGATTACTACGTCGTCACCGCCGGTGATCAGCCGAACACGATTTCGCTCGGCCTGTTCCACGATCAGGCGAACGCCGACAAGCGGCGTGATGAAATTGCCAAGCTGGGTTTCGTACCGGAAGTCATCGCGCGCACCGAGGAACTGCCGGTGTACTGGATCGACTTTGCACCCGAACGCGATCATCCGCTGGACTGGCGCGCGCATCTGGCAGCACAGCCGGAGTTGCGCGAGCAGACCGTGCGTTGCTTCTGAGCAGGAGACTGTCATGATCGATCGCGTTCGTGCCTACGCCGCTGCGGCGCCGAAAGCCGCACTTACTCCGATGGATTACGATCCCGGTCCGCTCGGCGACGAACAAGTCGACATTGCCGTTGAATATTGCGGCATCTGCCACTCCGACCTGTCGATGCTCGACAACGAGTGGGGCAATACGCGTTATCCGCTCGTCGCCGGACACGAGATCGTCGGCACGATCACCGCGCTCGGCACGCAAGCGAAAGGATTGCGTATCGGTCAGCGTGTCGGCCTGGGCTGGTATGCCGGCAGCTGCATGCATTGCAGGCAGTGCATGTCGGGCCACCACAATCTGTGTCGCGAAGGCGAGCAAACCATCGTCGGCCGTCACGGCGGCTTCGCCGAACGCGTGCGTTGCGACTGGTCGTGGGCGTTGCCGCTGCCCGCTGCACTCGATGCAAAATCGGCCGGGCCGCTGTTCTGCGGCGGGCTCACCGTATTTTCGCCGATCGTGGATTTCGATGTCCGGCCGACCGATCGCGTCGGTGTCGTAGGCATTGGCGGACTCGGCCATCTGGCGCTGAAGTTCCTGCGCGCGTGGGGCTGCGACGTCACCGCATTTACCTCCAGCGCGAGCAAGGCCGACGAAGCGCGCAGCTTCGGTGCGCATCATGTCGTTGCCAGCAACGATTCGAAAGCGCTGAAGCAGCTGGCCGGGTCGTTCGATTTTGTCCTCGTCACCGTCAACGTACCGCTGGACTGGAGCGCGTTGATTGCCGCGCTGGCGCCGCGCGGTCGCCTGCACGTGGTCGGAGCCGTGCTCGAGCCGATTCCGGTGCCGGCATTTGCGCTGATCGGCGGCCGCAAGTCGCTGTCCGGTTCGCCACTGGGCAGTCCGGCCGTCGCCGCGAAGATGCTCGAGTTCTGCGCGCGCCATCGCCTGCTTCCACAAGTGGAAATGTTCCCGATGTCGCGCATCAACCAGGCTCTCGCGCACCTGCGCGAAGGCAAAGCGCGCTATCGTGTGGTCCTCGAGAACGATTTCGCCTGATTTCGTGCGAAAATAGCGCTTACGCCGGCATAGCTCAGTTGGTCGAGAGCACGCGCTTACGCGATGCGTTGAAGCGCTTCGCGTGCGTGGTCCGAGGGTGAGACAGGATGTTGAACGGCAATGCACCATGGATGGTTTATGCGACAATCCCGCCGAAGTAATCGCTCTGAGGACGCCGGCATAGCTCAGTTGGTAGAGCAACTGATTTGTAATCAGTAGGTCGCGGGTTCGACTCCTGCTGCCGGCACCACAATTGGATCCTGGGTATCAATTGCCAAGCCCGGCACACAAGGGCCGTGTTGGTCGTCAAAGAATTGCGGCGGCCTACCTGCTAGGGTGATCCCTCAGGAAGAACAATAGGTGCGCAGATGGGAAAATCTGTTCGAGCATCACGCCGCTGGGCGCGCATATTCGTTGGCTTGTGCGCGGCCGGTCTGACGACGATGGCGGCGGCGCAGTCGCTCAGCCACGGGCCGGATCCGATGTTCCACGACAAGTTCGAGGGCGTCGCGGCGGGGCCATACACCGATTCGGACGCCGCGCGCTTCCTCGCGCAGGCGACGTTCGGGCCGACCGATACCGACATCGCGCACCTGCGCGCGATCGGCTACCAAGCGTGGCTCGACGAGCAGTTCGCGGCGACGCCGACCTACGAGATCACCGGCCAGACCGCCTACCTGAACTGGGTCAGCAACACGCTCAATGAGCAGATCGGGCAGGACAACCGCTTCGAGGCGTGGCTGCTCGGCGCGATCGGCGGTCCGGACCCGAAGACGAACTCGCTGATCCACACCGACCAGTTGCGCCAGCGCGTCGCGTTCGCGCTGAGCGAAATTCTCGTCGTCTCCGACCAGAACACCCGGCTCGGCGACTCGCCGCAGGCCCTGGCATGGTATTACGACATCCTGATCGGGAACGCGTTTGGCAACTACCGTGATTTGCTCGGGCAGGTGACGCTGAGCCCGGCGATGGGCGTGTATCTCAACATGCTGGGCAACCGCCGCGCCGACCTGTACAACAACGTGCATCCGGACGAAAACTACGCGCGCGAGGTCAACCAGCTCTTCAGCATCGGGCTGGTGATGCTCAATCCCGACGGCACGCCGCAGTTGTCCGGCGGTCAGCCGGTGCCAACTTACCTGCAGAACGCGATCACGAATTTCGCGCACGTGCTGACCGGCTGGAACTGGGCAAGCTGCGACGCCGACGGCCGCGACAATTTCATCGGCTGCGACACGCAATACCAGGCGCCCGGCGATTCCCTGACGCCCATGCTGGCCTATGAAACGCGGCCACCGGCGCAGCCGATCGAGCCGTATTTCGATTTCAACTATCACGACAACGGCATGCACGAGGACGACACGGCGAACAAGCAATTGCTCGCCTATCCCGGGGCGGCCGGTGGCGGTCTGCTGATCGACGGTGGCACGGCCGCTGGCGATCTGGCGTTCGCGCTCGACAACATCTTCAACCATCCGAACGTCGGGCCGTTCATCAGCAAGCAGCTGATCCAGCGCCTGGTCACCAGCAATCCGAGCCCGGCCTACGTGCAGCGCGTAGCCGCAATGTTCGACAACAACGGCTCCAACGTGCGCGGCGATTTGAAGACCGTCGTGAAGACGATCCTGCTCGACCCGGAAGCGCGCCTGGGCCAATGGCACGATGCGGACACGTTCGGCAAGCTGCGCGAACCGCTAATCGTGCTCACGCATTTCTGGCGCGCCATGCACGCCGTCCACCATTGCGGGCAGAACATCGCCGCGATCGGCACGCCCGGCACGCCCGGTTATTCGCCGCCGACCAGCTACGCCAACCAGCCTTATCGCTACGCCGGCTACGGTACTGGCTGGCGCACCAACGGCACGCAATGGGGCGGCGTGGCGCAGGCCGCGCTCGACGCCGACACGGTGTTCAACTTCTTCAAGCCCAGCTTCATCCCGGCCGGCGAGATGACCACGCGCGGGTTGCGCGGGCCGGAATTCCAGATGCAGACCGACAGCATCGTCGCGCACATCAGCAACACCATTCACGGCATGACCCTGAACGGCGAGTTCGACGTCAACGATGCCTGTGGCGGGGGCGACACGTTCGGCGACATCATGATCGACCACGCGCAGGACATCGCGCTCGCCGCGAGCGCCGCGGGCGGCGGAGCCGACAATCTCGTCGATGAATACAACAAACGCTTCATGTCCGGGCAGATGTCGCCGTTCATGCGCAACAACCTGCTCGTCTACTTGAACACGATCACATCGAGCGACGGCGCCGACTGGAAGCAGCAGCGCGCGATGAACGCGCTGTACATGATCCTCGCCTCGCCCGAATACATGATCCAGAAATAAGGAACCGCCATGCGTCCCGATCGCCGCAAGTTCATCCAGCAAACGATCCGTGCTGCGCTCGGCGGCGTCGGCGCCTGTTCGGCGCTCGGCCATATGCATCTGTTGCAGGCGGCCGCACGTACCAATTATGCGTTCGGCGACTACAAAGCGCTGGTGTGCGTCTATCTTTACGGCGGCAACGATAGCTTCAACACGATCGTGCCGATCTCCGGCGCAGCGCGCACGGCCTACGACGACACGCGGCCGACCGGCACTGGCCTGATCGGCCTGACGCCCGGCAGCCTCAACAGCCTGACGCATCCGACAGGATCGAACGCGGGCAGCCCCGGCGACAACAGCCAATACGGCCTGCACCAGAACATGCCGGAGCTTGCCACGCTGTTCAACACCGGCAAAGCCGCGATCGTCGCCAATGTCGGCACGCTCGTGCGTCCGACGTCGCAGCAGGACGCCTGGGATGCGATGTACAACGGCAGCAGTTTCCCGCTGCCGCCGCAACTGTTCTCGCACTCCGACCAGACCGCGTACTGGCAGTCTTCGCCGCCGTCCAACGCGCCGCTCAGCGGATGGGGCGGCCGCATCGCCGACCTGCTGACCAGCGCCAATCCGGCCGGCGTGCCGATCATGACGAGCGTCGGCGGCGACGACATCTTCACGCGCGGGCAGACGGCTGCGGGCTACGCGATGAATCCGGGCAGTGCGACCACGCTCAATTTCCTCGAATGGGGCGGCGCCAACGGTTCGTGCGCGCCTGGCGGCGGCTGGGATCCGAACCAGATTGCGGCTTTCTGCAACCTGTTTGCGGCCGGTACTCAGGCCAACGCTCTCGAGCGCACCTTTGCGGCGTCGATGAATCATTCGATCGGCACGGCCGGCGTGATCAACGCGGCGATCGCTGCAGCGAACGCCGACGCCACGGCTGCCGGCATCCCGGGCAAGTTCCCCAATCCGGGCGGCTACGATCTCGACGCGCAGCTGTGCACGGTCGCGCAGCTGATCTGGGCGGCCGCGAACAACCAAGGCGGACTGAACGGCTTGCATCGTCAGGTGTTCTTCGTCAACGCCGGCGGGTTCGACACCCACAGCGATCAGCTCGCGCAGCATCCGGACCTGCTTACGCTGCTGTCGAAATCGCTGAAAGGTTTTTACGACGCGCTCGCGCTGGTCGGATTGCAGGACAAGGCCACGGCATTCACGGCATCGGATTTCGGCCGCACGATGACGGGCAACAATGGCGGCACCGACCACGGCTGGGGTTCGCATCACTTCGTCGTCGGCGGCGCCGTGCAGGGCGGCAAGTTCTACGGCAACGGCATCGGCGCCACGCCGATCACCGACCCGCAGGATGGCCTGGTGTACGGCACCGTCATGCCGAGCCTGTTCGATCCGGCCACCACCTGGGGTACGCCGTCGCCGAACAAGAACGACGCGGGCGATGGCTACGGCCGCATCATCCCGACGACTGCGGTGGACCAGTACGCGGGGACGCTGGCAAAATGGTTCGGCTTGACCGATGGCGACATCACGACGATCTTCCCGAGCCTCGCCAATTTCAATACGAAGTACCTCGGCTTCGTCTAGTCGACGTCGAACGATTCCAGCCGCACGGGCGTGGGCGCCTGTACGGTGATCGTGCCGAACATGCCCACGCCCGGCGCGCCGTGGACTTCACAGAAGTAACCGACCACGCCTGGCGTGTCGAAGGTGATGCTGGACTGCCAGTTCTGGCTGCTGGGTGTGCCGTTGGCGCAACTGAGCGCGCAGCGGAACGAGCCGTCGTCGGCGACGACGTTGTGCAGGCCGCCCTTGTTGCGGAAGAGGACGGTGTCGCCTGCATGGATCGTCAGCGTCTGCGGGGTGAACGTCGGCGGACTGTTGCCGCCCACGTTGACGATGAACGTGGCGGCAGATGCCGGCGCGGCCGCCAGCAACGCGACGAACGTCCCCAGCGCGCGCAGCATTCCTAGGCGCGGCTGCCTGTGAGTGCGCCGAGCAGGCCGCCGAGACCGCCCGCGCCGCCGCCGGCACCGCTGAGCCCGCCGAGCACCTGCGACAAATCGAAATTGCCGCCCTGATGATTCAGCACGCCATTGAGCAGGCCGCCGAGCATGCCGCCTTGCTGCTGGATCTGCTGACTGGCCTGACCGAGGATACTGCCGAGTCCACCGGGGTTGAGATTGCCTTGCGCCTGCGCATGATTGGCCAGCGCCGCCATGACGATCGGCGCGAGGATTGCCATCAGCTGTCCGGCATTCTGCTGACCCAGGCCGGTGGCTTGACCCAAACCCTGGTTCGCCGCGGCCTGATTGCCGCCAAAAATATGGCCGAGAATCGCACCACCGATGCCGGAGTTGCCACCACCGCCGAGCAGGCCGCCGAGCACGCTGGAAACATTCAACCCCAGGTGAGCACCGAGTGCATTGTTCAGCGCGTCCGCGCCCTGCGGCGTGCTGGCGTTTTGCGCCATGCCGCCGACGATCAGCGGCACCGCGTGTTCGATCGCCGCGCGCGCTTGTGCCGGATCGGTGCCGAGCTGCGCGGCGATCTGCTCGATCTGCGCGTCGCCGAGATGCGACATGACGTTGTCGATCAATTCGCTCATCGATGTTCTCCGCCGAAGTTGGGTTGGCCGATAACCATACACCAGTTATCCTTCGACTTCAGTTACCGGATATCCCTCATGCGCAGCTTTCCCCCCGTTTCCTTGATCGGCGCGCCGACCGACATCGGCGCCGGCGCGCGCGGCGCGTCGATGGGCCCGGAAGCCTTGCGCGTGGCCGGCATCGCCGAAGCGCTGCAGGCGCGCGGATTGGACGTCGCCGATCGCGGCAATCTGTTCGGGCCGCTCAATCCCTGGCTGCCGCCGAGCGCGGGTTACCGGCACCTGACCCAAGTCGTCGAGTGGAATCGCGAAGTCATGCGTGCGGTCAGTGCAGAGCTCGCAGCAAAACGGCTGCCGATTCTGCTCGGCGGTGATCATTGCCTCGCGATCGGCTCGATCAGCGCCGTCGCCCAGCATTGCCGCAGCAAAGGCAAGAAGTTGCGCGTGCTGTGGCTCGACGCGCATGCCGATTTCAACACGTCGCAAATCACCCCGTCGGGCAACGTCCACGGCATGCCGGTCGCATGCTTGTGCGGAAACGGGCCATCGGAGCTTACCGAACTGAGCGGCAGCAAGCCGGCGATAGCGGCGGACTGCATTCGCCAGATCGGCATCCGTTCCGTCGATGCCGGCGAGAAACGCCTGGTCAGCGATGTCGGCCTGGATATCTACGACATGCGCTACATCGACGAAATCGGCATGAAGCGCGCGATGGAAGAAGCGCTCGAAGGCGTCGATGCCGAAACGCACCTGCACGTGAGCTTCGACGTCGATTTCCTCGATCCCGATATCGCCCCCGGCGTCGGTACCACGGTGCCGGGCGGGCCGAACTACCGCGAAGCGCAGCTCGTCATGGAAATGATCGCCGACACCGGCCGCATGGGCTCGCTCGACATCGTCGAACTCAACCCGGCGCTCGACAACCGCAACCAGACCGGACAGCTTGCCGTGGATCTCGTCGAGAGTTTGTTCGGCAAGTCGACGCTGATGCGTGAGTAGTTACGGCTCGTAACCGTTGGCGAAGATCGCGTCGTAAGGGTCGATCACCTTCACCGTGTAGCTCACGCTCGCCGGTACGCCGGTTCCGGCAATGCCGGAGACGGTGATGGCGTAAACCACATCCTGAGTGGGCTGGGTATATGTCGCACCCGAAGGGATCCACGCGATCGTGTTGTCGCCGATATAACTGCCGCTGGGCTGCCCGTTGTACGCGAACGGCTCTATCGAAACGGAAAGCGCGACGCCGTTGCGGGCCATCGATACCGTCGCGTTGGTGAAATCCGCATTCTGCAGCGAGAGCGACCAGCGCATGGAGCCTGCAGGCAGCAATTCCCACGGCACATAGCCGCGCGGCGGCCACGCTATGCCATTAGGTGTGGAGGGGCGCGAGCCCGTGGGGCCGAATACCCACAAGGCATCGGCCGAGTAGTAACTCGTGGATGCCGACGAATCGACGTCGCCGTCGGCCATTTGCGTCTGTGGCGGATAGAGAATCCAGCGCCGATGGCCGACGCCGGCGTTGTTGCTGCCGCTGTCGTCCATATACCCATCGATGGCCGCCGGGCCGTCATTGTTGAAGCCGACGCCCCAGCCGAGCGCTATGTTCGAACTCCCCGCACCGGTTGCGCCGGCCGATGTGTAGCAAGTCCACGTGTTCGGTGGCGAGTGGCTCAATTGCTGGTTGGCCGCGAACATCAATGCAGCGGCCTGATCATCGGCTTGCTCGCCGCCGCTCAACTCGCTGATGTTGCCGGGCAGTCCGGCCAGGGCGCGGTAGAGATTGACGCGATTGATCGTCGCGTCCCGGAAGGCCTGGGCCGTGCTGCCCGCATTGCAAGAAGCAATGCTGCCGGCCCATCCGTTCACCACGGAACCTTGGGCGACGTATTGATTGCGGTACAGCAAGCTCACCTGGTAGCGGTTGTTCGGATTGACGTTGATGACGCTGGCGGCTTCCGGCTGCGGCCACGGTTGCGGCGATCGCTGCGTCTTTCCGGGCACGAACACCGGCGGTGGGCCCAGCTCGATGCCGGCATCCGGCGATATTTGCGCCAGCGTCATTCCCGACGCCAGCATGAGCGCCAAACCAACACCAAGGTTGCTGCTGCGCATCGCGCTCTCCCGTCGCCGACGATGGCGTGGAGTGTAGTCCGGTTCGTGTTAAGACGGCGCCGCTCATCCGCTGAGCGGCGCCACGAGACTTACGCAGAATCCAATCAGCTCGGATCAGGCACGAACGTGTTCGGGAACGGCTGCGGCTCCTTCGCGATCGGGCGTGGCGCGGGGATGATGCCGCGCGCCACGAGGTTGCGCTGGCTGTCGTACCAGATCGAATCGACCTCGCTCGGATGCGAGCTTTCGCGTTCAAACGTCGTGTACGTCGCCGACGAATATTCGCGTTCGCCATGGCCGGTGCCGAGCGATTCTTCGGGTTTCGCGCGGCGCGCCTCGGCCATGCTGTTCGCGCTCGTTTCGGCCGGCGCGGTTTTCGCCGCGGCGCCGGCACTCGCGGGCGCCTGCGCGGCCATCGGCGGCGGCGCTGCATCCTTGCGTGCGTAGCCAGCGGAATCGGCCGCGGACGGCATCGGCACCTCGCGAGCGATTTTCTCGTCGCGTTCGCGCCAGGTGTAATGCGGCTTTTCGCGAAACACCGCGACGCCGATCACGCCGACGTTGTTCGGGCGGCCCGTGCGTGCGGCGTAGCTGTCGCCGAGGTTGGTGAAATTGAACTCGGCGATCTCCGACATGTTCTTGCGCCAGCCGTCGACTTCGGTGCTGTCGTACGCGCCGAGCACGTAGCCGGACTGATTCGGATCGGCATTCTCGCCGGTGATCGCATTGACGCCGTCGACGGATAACACGGTCAGCACGCGCGCGCCGGTGCGGTTGACGATGCGCACGCCGTAGCGATGACCCGGCGTGCCGGCGACGTAAAGTTTGCCGCCGTGCGAGTAGGTGGGCAGGGTAGCGCCGGAGTCGCGGTCAATCACGCTGACATCGACGAGATTGCCGGCATGAGCGGCGGCGGACAGCGACAGCGACAAAGCAACGGCAAGCGACAGCAGGGATTTCATGGCATTTCCTTCGTTGTGGGCAAGATGGCAGATGAAACGACGCTGCACCGGCGGCGGGGTTAAGTCGATGTGGGCTTGCGATGCTACAATTCTGACGTTCTGAAGCTGGGTCAATTTCGTGCTTCGGGCTTCGCGGGAGCTGCGCCATGCGTACCTTGTTTCCGCTACCGATTGTGCTCGCGCTGCTCGCCGCCGGACTGTTCGTGCCGGTAGCATGCGCTCAAACCCTGCCACCGCCGAATGCATGGACGGGACTGCAGCGCGATGGCCACATCATCGTCGACCCGGCGCTCGATTCGAGCGTTGCCCAGCCTGGGCGCGACATCGTCGGCTGCGATGCAAATCCGTCGCTCGCCGCGCTGACCTGCTCCAATTCATCCGAGTCGCATCCGGCGCTGCAGGTTGCAAGCGACGCGAATTTTCTCTACCTGCGCTTGCGCGTGGATAGCAACCCAGGTACGAGCGCGACGCTGCAGTTCGGCTATGCGTGTCAGATCAATACCAACGGCACCGCGAGCAATGCTGACCACTGTTATGAAAAAATGGTCGTCGTAAACAAGGCAACCTCGGTCGATCTCTACACGAATCCAGCGTCCGGCTGTATCAACAGTCCCGGTGACGCGGCGAACACGCTCGTGCAGTCGACACCGATCAACGCCGCGAATGTCGCCGTTTCCGCGGTCGACAGCGATTTTTTTGTCGACTTCGCCGTGTCGCTCGCGTCGGCGGGAATCACGCCCGATGTTCCGTTGAATTTCGTCTGCGGTACGAACTCGAACGGCGGCAACGTTCTCACCGTCGGCGGGTCGGCTGACATCGCGAACAATGCCGACAACACGACGTCGCCGACTTGGTCCGCCATCCGCTCCGACAGCTACATGTGCGGAGCCGCCGGCTGCGCTATCTGCCCATCGGCGGCGTTCGTCAGCACCGATAGCGTCACGTTCGAAACCGACACCCCGAGCGCGTTTCAGGTGCTCGCGAACGGCTGCCCTCGACCCAATGTGGTCGTATCTGGCACGTTGCCCGACGGCATCGTATTCGACACCGCGAATGCACAGCTGAGTGGGACGACGACAGCTGCCGCCATCGGCGACTACGCGCTGACATTCACCGCGAGCGACGGCGTGCCCGGCGATCCCGTTGTCGACCAGCCGTTTGTGCTTCACGTCGTCCTGCGCGACCTGATCTTTCGCGACAACTTCGAAACGCCCTGACGGGCAGGCCTGTTGCGAGCGCCGCTCCGAGATTTGAGCTTGGCACCGCGCCACCCTAAACTGCGCGGCGCAGTTGCGGAAAATCCGAAAGCGAGCTACTTGATGCAGAAGATCCGAATCCTCACCGGCATAACCACCACCGGCACGCCGCACCTGGGCAACTACGTCGGCGCGATTCGCCCGGCGATTGCGGCGAGCCGCGCGGCTGGCGTCGAGTCGTTCTACTTTCTCGCCGACTATCACGCGCTGGTCAAATGCGACGATCCGGCGCGCGTGCAGCGGTCCACGCTCGAGATCGCCGCCAGCTGGCTCGCGTGCGGGCTCGATCCGGAAAAAGTATATTTTTACCGCCAATCCGACATTCCCGAAATCCCGGAGCTGACCTGGCTGCTGACCTGCGTCACTGCGAAAGGTCTGCTCAACCGCGCGCACGCGTACAAGGCCGCGAACGACGCGAACCGCGTGTCCGGCGAGGACGCCGACGCCGGCATCACCGCCGGCCTGTACATGTATCCGGTGCTGATGGCCGCAGACATCCTGATCTTCAACGCCAATCGCGTGCCGGTCGGTCGCGATCAGGTGCAGCACATCGAGATGGCGCGCGACATCGGTCAGCGTTTCAACCACATCTACGGCGGCGACTACTTCGTGCTGCCGGAGGCCGTGATCGAGGACAACGTGGCGACGCTGCCGGGCCTCGACGGCCGCAAGATGAGCAAGAGCTACAACAATACGATTCCGCTGTGGTTGCCGGAAAAGGAGTTGCGCAAGGCGATTTTGGGTATCGTCACCAATTCGCTCACGCCCGGAGAAGCCAAAAACCCGGACGACTCCAATATCTTCGCGATCTACCAGGCATTCGCGAGCGCGGATGAAACGACGGCAATGCGACAGGATTTCGCCGCCGGTATCGGCTGGGGGGACGCCAAGCAAAAACTGTTCGAGCGCGTCAATGCGGAACTCGCGCCGATGCGCGAAAAGTACGAAGCGCTGATCGACAAGCCGGGCGATATCGAAGACGCGCTGTTGGCCGGCGCGAAGAAAGCCCGTGAATTGGCGCAACCGTTCATCGCGCGCCTGCGCGCGGCCGCGGGCCTGCGCTCGTTGCGTGATGCGCTTGTGCCGGCGAGCGAGACAATGGCGCGCGCGCAGAAGCCTGCGTTGCAACCCGTGGTCTTCCGCGAGGCCGACGCGTTCGCCTTCAAGGTGCTTGACGCAAAAAAAACCGTGCTCGCGACTCAGGGCGGATTCGCCGATCCGAAAGCCGCGATGGCGGCGGCGCGTGCGGCAATGGAAACACTCGTCTAGCCGGTGATGCCGCGGCGGTGAAATCCGAACCGCTCCAGTCGGGAGTGCTGACGTCGGCCGCCGAGCCGATGTTGAGTGCCGCCATTGCCGAGACGCTGAGCACCCCCGCCGCATCTCGCGCCGAACTGTTCGTGCGCCGCATGCGCGAAATCGAACAATTCATGGC
>Ga0207647_10001341_pt1 | contig 18918 bp, 17 predicted proteins | sample KBSCornC2_FD_184295 | JGI IMG/M metagenome (GOLD analysis project Ga0207647, IMG submission 184295) | Corn rhizosphere microbial communities from Kellogg Biological Station, Michigan, USA - C2 (SPAdes) (version 2) | ecosystem: Host-associated > Plants > Roots > Rhizosphere ... | reverse complement strand
CGAAGCTCGGAAACTGAACCGACCGACGAACGGACCGCACCCGCCACCGCAGCAATCGCCACCAAGAGCACAAGAATCACTATGCGTTTCATATTTCCGGCCTCTAAATGGGGTAAAAATGAATACTCGGGCTCTTTAACGACAGATGTCGTGAATTTGTTTCCCCAAATCTCCGTAATCTGTGTATGCGCCTTGACAGCGCTTTAGCGGGGACATAGAGTCGCGGAACGATGGGAGTGCGTGACTCAAGGGATCTCAAGGTACTTTTGGTGGAAGATTTTGAGGACACGCGTCTATTTATGCGGCTTGAGCTCGAAGATCAGGGCTTTATCGTGTTCGAAGCCGAGAATGGCCAGGTCGCCGTCGATACTGCCATCCGCGAGCATCCGGACGTGATCCTGATGGACCTCACCCTTCCGCTGATGGATGGTTTCACCGCGACGAAGTTAATCCGCCAGGACGAACAACTCAAAAACGTACCCATCATCGCCGTGACAGCGCATCAGGAGGACGACTTCCGCAACGATGCCAAAGCTTCCGGCTTTGACGCGTACGTCACCAAACCAATCGACGCAAATTGGCTCAAGGAATTGATAGCCGGCCTTTTGACCTGATGACCACCATCGAAATCCGGGATATTGAGAGCCTCGAGGAAATGCACGAGGTCGAACAACTACAGCGCGAAATCTGGGGCGTTGAAGATCTCGAGATCTATCCGGCCCTCGCACTAAAACCGCAAAAGGAAGTCGGGGCGACGCTGATCGGAGCGTTTACGGAAGGCCGCATGGTGGGTTTCGTGTTCGGGTTCCCGGGAATCCTCGATGGTGAAACGATTATTCATTCGGACATGCTCGGGATCAGTCCGGCGTACCGTTCAAACAATCTCGGTTACTTGTTGAAGCGTGCGCAGCGTGATGCGGCGATCGCGCTGGGTGTGAAACGCATAACGTGGACCTTCGATCCGTTACAGTCGCGAAATGCGCATTTCAACTTCAGTAAGCTTGGCGTGATTGCCGATCGGTATTACGTTGATTATTACGGAGTGACTTCGAGCTTTCTGCACCGCTACGGAACCGATCGGCTGTGGGTGACGTGGTTACTGGAGAATGAAACGCTCAAGTCGCAACCTTCCGATATCGAACGACTGCCACATCTCGTCCGTGTCGGTGAAAACCTCGAACCGATTTTTGATCCGGAGCCCATCACGTCTTCCCAGGTCGTGATCGAGATTCCCCGCGAACTCACGGAGCATCACAAACTCTGGCGCATAGCGACGCGAGATGCATTCACACGTGCATTGGAGCAGGGCTTAATTGTTCAGGGGTTTTATAATGGCAGGTATTATTTGAACGCGGATAACGCGGATCAAAACCTGGATTCAATTAAGCCGTCGTAGACTTTCCCATGCTTCGCAGTGAGTTGCGGATACGTAGCGTGCTCGGTGCGGAGTCCTTTGAGGCCGAGCTTTCGCTCAACAGCCTTGATGTCGCTGGCTCTTCCTTCAATTTCCATAAACAACCCGAACGGCAACACATCGATTACAATCTCAGTTTTTCCGAGCCGCCACGTCTGCCGTCGCTTCTCATAAACGAGCGAGGGTGAAAAACCGAGCGCTTCGAGAATCGCTTCCATCGCCTCCGGATCTGCGACACCGGTTTCCTCTTCGCGTTGCTGTTTGATCGGCGATGACGATGGCAGTCGTTTCTTGTAAGTCAACGTGGCTTTACTGCCAACGCGACGCAGCCGCAACACGCACGAACCGTCACTCAATGCTGCGCCGCTGTAAAGCGTGTTCTCTTCGAACTCTTCTCCTTCGAGCTTCGCACCGGCATCAGGCAAACGCTTCAACACGGCATCGCGCTGCCGCTTCGTCAACCTGAACTTTTTCTCGACTTCGATCATGCCTGTCTGGCCCAACGGATCGCTTCCGGAATCGAAGCGCGCTTACCATACATCAACATGCCCACACGATAAATGCGCGACGCAGCCCACATGATCAGAAGCACAGTGCCAAACCCAACCACGAGGGAGAGCGCGATCTGCCAGAATGGCGGCGTCTGCGTCACGATCCGCACCAGCATAGCAACAGGTGCAGAAAACGGAATTATAGAAACCCAGAATGAGAACGGCGAATCAGGACTACGACTCACCGGCAGAAACAAATAGAAACTAATCACGAGGATCAGAATGATCGGCATCGCGAGTTGGCCGCCCTCCTGCGCGGTCGTCACCATCGATCCGACGAGGGCATAGATCGTCGCGTACATGAAATAACCGAGCAGGAAGAAAAGCGCAAAGTAAATGTAGTGTAAAAGCGGTACTCCGGGAATGCGCGCGCTGATACCTCGGGAGGCGAGCACGCCGATGCCGTACACAGCAAACACGCTGAACGCCAAACCCCAGATCGCCAGTTGTGTTAACGCCACGAAAGACACTCCCACGAGCTTCCCCATCATGAGTGTAAACGGTTTGACTGACGAGAACAGGATTTCGGCAATACGGGTCTCTTTCTCCTCGATCACCGCACCGAGAATGATCTGGCCATACATCAGGATCGCGAGGTACATCACGAAGCCGATACCGAACACGAGCGCGAAGCTTCCACCCGTATCGCGTTCACGACCGCCGGCACTGACTCTCATGCCTTCGAGTTGTACCTGCTTGAAAAGAGCCTGTCTCGTTTTATCGTCGACTCTCGCTTCGACGAGCCGCTGTTCACGAGTGGCCCGGTTCAAGGCGCCCTGCAGAGTTCTGCTCGAAACAATGTCACCGGGATTGCGGTTGAAGAATTCGGCCTTTCCGGTGGTCAGGAAGTCCGGCGGCAGGATGACATAACCGTCGAGCGTGCGGGCGCTCAAACGTTGGTCCAACTCAGTACGAATCTGATCCAGAGATTGATTTGCCGGATTCACTTCCTCCAACGCGAAAGCGCTAAACCCTCGTCGCGGAACACCGCGAGGCACGCCGGCGGTATCGGATGATGTGTCCTGATCCGAAGAATCACTGTAAAGCGCTCGTCGCAGTTGTTGGTACATATTCCCCGTCTGGTCCACAACTGCTACGCGCAACGGAGGCGTCTCGATGCTGAAAATGATCGCGGGCACGATAGCGAAGAGCGACATGACGGCCGGCAACAAGATGGTCGACACGATAAACATCTTCGCGCGCACACGCTGGATGTATTCGCGTTTGACGACTGCCAGAAACTTTGTCATGCGGCTTCAGTCACCTTCGTAATGAAAATGTCGTTGAGGCTTGGCTCAACCATCTCAAACTTTCCGATTACTGCGCCCGAGTCGATCAGACGTTTCAGAAGTGTTTGAGCGTTTGCTCCGGCTGCGAGCAATGCCTGGGCTTCGTCAGCATGTCGGACCACTTTGCTTACGAGGGCAGGATCGTCCAACACGCCGTCGCCACCTTCACAGCGCACCGCGACCGAATTGCGTCCGAAGCTGCTCTTGATCTCGCGTAAACTTCCTTCGAATACTTTTTGCGCGCGATTGAGCAAACAGATATCGTCGCAGATCTTTTCAGCGACTTCCATCTGGTGTGTCGAAAAGATGATCGTTTTGCCGGCGCGCTTGAGATCGAGCACGACCTCTTTCAACAATTCGACGTTGATTGGATCGAGACCGGAGAATGGTTCGTCGAGGATGAGCAAGTCCGGATCGTGAATGACGGAAGTGATGAACTGAATCTTCTGCTGCATTCCTTTTGAGAGTTCCATGGAACGCTTGTTCTTCCACTCCGAGAGTTTTACACGCGCAAGCCACTCGTCGACCTTGGACTCGATCAGTTTGCCGCGAACATTCTTGAGTTCGGCAAAAAATCGCAGTTGGTCAGCGACACGCATGCGCCGGTAGAGTCCGCGTTCCTCGGGAAGATAACCGATACGATCCTGAAGCTTGGCGTCGATCTTTTGGCCGAAGAGCGTGATGCTTCCCGAATCGGGCGCGGTTATGTTGACGATCATCCGAATCGTCGTGGTCTTTCCGGCGCCGTTTGGTCCAAGCAATCCGAACACCCGCCCCCCACGCACCGCGAGGCTGAGTTCCCGAACCGCCGTGAACTCCCCAAAACTCTTGCTGACGCCGTCCAGCTTAACCGTTATCTCATTAACCGCCATCTCGCTCGTTCTTCTTTTTGTGCCTTTTGTGCCTTTTTGTGGCAAATGCTGGTTCGTGCATTTTTGTGGCTAAGCCTAACAGATGAAGGTTTTTTATTGCCACCAGAACCATATCTGATACATATTTACACTACGTCACCCCTGCAGTTGTAACCGGTATCCTTATGCGTTCTCGACACCCCTGGCTACTGTTGCTCTCTCTCCTGATCACGTGGTCGGCGGCACAGGCTCAGACCGCTCAGTCGACTCCGTCGCCGAGTCCTAAACCTCAAGACGACGTTGTACGTGTTTACACGGAGCTCGTCCAGACCGACGTGATGGTTTTTGACAAGCAGGGAAAATTTGTCAACGGCCTGACTGCTGACAACTTCGAACTACGCATCGACGGCAAACCGCGTCCGATTCAGGCGTTCGAACAAATCACTGCCGGCAGCGACGAAGAGAGCCAGCTAGCGGCCGCTCGCGGTTCCAACACCATCAACATCAAACGACCGGCCCCTCTGGACCGCGGGCGCATAGTCTTTTTCTTCATTGACGACTTTCACATGGACCTTCCCGGTCTGAATTCGGCGAAGAAAGTCATCACGCAGTTCGTCGAAAAAGAGATGGGCCAAAACGATCAGGCTGCGATTGCTTCGGCCACCGGCCAGATCGGATTCCTGCAACAACTGACAACCGATCGCATGATACTGCGAAGAGCTTTGGAACGGCTCTACCCGCGAACTTATTCAGTGCGTGATGCCGATAACCCGCCGATGAGCGACTATCAGGCCCTCCTGATCGATCGTCTCGATCGCCAGGTGTTTGATTTCTTCGTCGCAGAAACAATGAGAGTCAACCCGGGAATGAGGCAGGACACGGCTGCCGCTCTCGTACGGGGTCGCGCCTCGCAGATACAGGCACAGTCAGCCCGCATAAATCAGAACACGCTCGGCAGCCTCGAGAATTTGATCAAATCAGCGCGGAGTCTTCCCGGACGAAAGATTGTGTTCTTTCTCTCGGGAGGTTTCTTCGTCGATAACCGCCACGGCGACGCCATGGACAAGATGCGCCAGATCACAAACGCAGCGGCAAAAAGCGGGGTTGTGATCTATTCGATGGACACTCGCGGCCTTGTTGCTTCACTTCAGGATGCGTCGTCGGAACGACCCTTTGATCCGTTTGGTCAACTCAGCCTTTCGGATCACCAGGAGCTCGGTGCGTCTCAGGATGGCTTAAACGCACTCGCAGCCGACACCGGCGGCAAAGCGACATTCAACACAAACGATTTGCGAAAAGGGCTCCTGCCGGCGTTGAAGGAAACTTCCACTTACTATCTGCTGGCCTGGAAACCTGAGCCGGAATCCCAAAAACAAGGAAGGTTTAGAAACCTCGAGGTCAAGTTGATCGGGCGACCCGATCTTACGGTGCGAGTTCGTAAAGGGTATTTCGATCTCGACCCCACTCCTGCGCCGGCTACTGCAAAAGCAACGACGCAACCAGCGCCAAACAAACCAACTCCCACACTCCTTCGCGAAACGATTGCTGCGATATACCCAACCAGAGAGCTGCCGATTCTGCTCAGTGCTGATTACTACGATCTCCCAGTCAAAGGGCCGACGATCTCCACCGCCATTCAGATTCCCGGTGAGTTTCTCGTTTTCTATGAACGGCCCGATGCAAAGATCCAGGCTGCTATCGACTTGACGGGTGTTTACTTTGATGAGAAGGGCGTCGCCAGAGCCAATTTCATGGAACGCATCGTGACGACAGCGCCGAGTCTCGAGCAGGCCCAAACTTATCGCAACGACATCACGTTCACGTATCCGGCACAGTTACCGCCCGGCATCTATCAAGTGCGGGTCGCAGCACGCGACGACAAAAGTGGCAGGATGGGGGCCGCGCACGCGTGGGTTGAAATACCCGATCTGACTAACAAAAAACTCGCGATGAGCAGCCTGCTTTTGGGCGAACGCACGCAGGCGATGATGACTAATGTTTCGAATTCTCCAGGCTCTAATCCGGTCGCACTGAGTGCAAGCCATCGCTTCAGTCGTGATTCAACGATGCGCTTTCTGATCTTCACTTACAACACGTCGTTGTCTCCAACGGACCAGAAACCCGACATTGTTGTGCAGGTGCAGGTAGTCCGTGACGATCAGCCCGTGATCACGACCGCGTTGCGCAAAGTAAGCACTGACGGTGTTCTCGATCTGGGACGACTTCCCTACGCCGCAGAGCTTCCGTTGGCCGAGTTGATACCGGGACGTTACCTGTTGCAGGTCACAGTTATCGATCGCGTTTCGAAACAGAGTACCTCACGCCAGACCCACTTCGACGTCTACTAATTCTCTTCGTGCCGAAACCCTGGAAACCGACAAAAGAGCAACTCCTCGCCGCAACTGAAAAGACAGTTCGTGATGTGATCGCGCCTGACTTGCGCGTTCTATTCTGTGGTATCAATCCGGGTCTATACACGGCGGCGGTCGGTCATCACTTTGCGCGTCCGGGAAATCGCTTCTGGCCCGCGCTCTATGCCGGTGGATTTACGGAGCGGCTGTTGTCGCCGTTTGACGAGCGTGAGTTATTGAAGAGTGGATACGGAATCACGAACGTTGTTCAGCGTACGACAGCGTCGGCGGATCAGTTGACGAAAGAAGAAATCGTTGCGGGTGGTGAGCGACTGCGCGCGAAGGTGCTTCGGTATCGTCCGAAAGTGTTGGCTGTACTTGGACTCGGAGCCTATCGCACGGCATTCAACAAGCCGAAAGCAAACGTGGGCCGTCAGGAAGATCAGATCGGGCGAACTATTCTGTGGGTGTTACCTAATCCGAGTGGATTGAATGCCAACTACCAGGCCCCCGATCTCGCGCGCCTGTTTCATGAGTTAAAAGTAGCCACGGATGAAACGGAATAAAATCCGGATTCAATCTGTGTAATCTGTGGTTACAGATACGACAGCCACCAGTCTTTTCGACGCGCCTTCACCCCTGCGAACCATTTGCACAACGGGTAAAGCAGCATGACGCCCGCGATCCACGAGAGATAGACCACACCGAGGTTGAAACCGATTCCCTGCGGCGGTGGTCCGAAGTTTAGCGGCGCCTGAAACAGGAAGCTGGTCGGCTTGCCGAACGCGAAGTGCAGCAGCAGAGAGATGAGGTGGGCCGTGTACCATTGCAAGAGATAGAAAAACAGCGGCACGCGGCCAAACGTCACGAAGAAGTTTCTGATCAAACTCCTCGGCGCGTCCGATTCGAAGAAAGCAAGCGCGAGAATCGCTGGTCCAAGCGTCATCAATAGAAAAAGCAACGACGGTGGATACTTGGTCGTGTTCACAAACGAGAGCACGGTGTAAAGGATGTTCTTTTGTGATGACCACTCGGAAGGATCGCCATAGATATTGATGGCGCGAATGATTACGAACAACAGTATGGCCGAGCTGCCGATGATCACCAGCAATCGTTTGCGTGGTTGCGGGTGTCCACGGTAGAGCGCGCCAAAGACGTACCCCAGCGCCATCACACCAATCCACGGAATCAGCGGATAAATCACAAACACCACCGGACTCGGCCACCCGAGAATCGGAAAGCCATCAAACGGCTGGTGCAATAGTATCCACAGCCTTGTTCCAAGACCCGGCATCGGTTGGGTTGGTCCACGAAAGCCAACCACACGAATACCGTCAAAAAGATTGTGCAGCGCGATCATCAACAAGCCAAAAACAGCGATGACACTCTTTGGCAAGTGGATCAGCCCGGCGAGAATGATCATCGAGACGCCGATTACCCAAATCACCTGGAAGAATCCGACGAAGCGATAGTCGGGATTGAAGGTGATCCCAAACTTGATGACCGTGACTTCGAGCACGATCAGCCACAACCCACGCGTCACCAGAAACCACGACAGCTGCTTCTTGCTCTTGCCCCGCGCCCATTGAAGGTAAGCACCCGTGCCCGCGAGGAATACAAAAACCGGCGCACAGAAATGCGTGACCCAGCGCGTGAGGAACAAGGCCACGTTGGTGCGTGATAAATCAGTCGGATCAAAAGCGAGCGCCGCGTTGTGAACGAAGTCGCGCGTGTGGTCCAGCATCATGATCACCATCACGATGCCGCGCAACAGATCGATCGAGTCTACACGTTGTCGAGGTGACGGTTCAGTAGGATTCGGCAAGTGGTCCGCCGCGATAAAAGGAGTGTCGTATCGATGTGGTTCGGGGGATGCAGCCATGAGATTTCGCGGGACAGATTACGCTCATTCGTTAATTTTTTCGAGCACTTTGCTGCCACGCCAGAGGAAAAATGCGGCGACAATACAGGAAAATGGACTAACCAAAAATCCGTATCTCATCACCCCCGGATTTGTCGCCGCACCGAAGACATCGTTGAGCTTGCCAATCAGCGGTGAGCCGATGCCGTAAGCAGCTATCATCACGACGCAGAGAAACACGCCGGCGCCGAGTCCGCGAAGATGTGGACCCGTCATCTCATGCGTGTCAGCCATCGAAGGAGCAATCCAAATCAACGAGAGAGCAAGAAGAATCGCCTGCGCCACTAACAACAGCGGGACGCTGTAGGAAAACAACAATACGATCCAGAACGGAATCGCGAGCAAGGCAGCTATCGCACCGAGTCGCATGCGCCCACCGCGACCGGCGCGCCGCAGTCTGTCGGAAAGAAAACCGCCGAACAGGGTGCCGGGAATTCCGAATGCTACTGAAGTGAGCCCTGCGACGATGCCGATCGTGGCGATGTTGTATCCGTGAACTCGCGTGAAAAACGTCGGTCCCCAGATCGATAGACTATTCGCAGCCACCGCAAAGAAAGCGTAGCCCGCGTAGTGATAGCGCAAAGGTTTTAACTTGAAGAGCAGTTTCCAATCTTCACTCGTGTACTTCGGCGTAGTTATTTCAGTTCGGCCACGCTTCTGCTCTTTCAGGAAATAGACCAGGACCGCAAATAACAATCCCGGAAATCCGATAAAATAAAACGCGGTGCGCCAACCATATTTGAAACCAATCCAACCGCCGAGAAAGAAGGCTAATCCCGCGCCAACAGTAATGCCTGATGCATAAATTGACTGCACGCTCGCGCGTCTCTGTGGTGGAAAGTAGTCGCTTATCAACGAGAGGGCGGCGGGACCGAGAGTCGCTTCACCAACACCGACCATCACACGGCACAGGAACAACGACCAAAAACCATTCGCAAATCCAGTCAGACCAGAGAACAGACTCCAGACTGCGAGTCCCACGGCGATTATGTTTTTTCTGGAGCTGCGATCGGCGAGTCGACCAAAGGGAACCCCGAGCACCGTAAAAAAGATGACGAAAGAAGTCGTTCCCAACAACCCGAGCTGGAAATCCGTGAACGACATCTCTTTTTTGATGGGCGTAAAGAGAATATAGATCAACGAGCGATCGAGATAGTTGAGTAAATTGGCAGTGGCCAGCAAACCCAACGCATACCACGCGTATGCGGGAGTCTTCGCCTCGGTATCAGTGTTTACCGTTAGGTTAACCGCCATCTTAATCTTTTTAATCCTGAAATCCTGTCAACTATTTAGACAGGATTACAAGATTGGCAGGATTTACATGATTACAGTTCGATCGGTTGTGCTGATATGACTTGTTCGAGCGAACGCAGTGATTGCAACGTGTCTTTACTGAGTGGCGCATCGACTTCAATCACGGCCATCGCTTCACCACCACGCTCGCGGCGCCCGAGATGAAAACGACTGATGTTTACGCCGCCCTGTCCGAGGATCGTTCCGATACCGCCAATCACACCGGGAACGTCGTGATTGCGCGTCACGAGCATGTGACCATGCGGTGTCGCTTCGAGATGAAATCCGTCGATCTCCGTTATGCGCCCTTCACGCTGTTGACCGCCATAGCCAAAGAGCGTTCCCGCGAGACTCTGTGTCGATGAACCGGCGCTGATCTCGGTGTGCATTGCAGGCGCACGTTCACCGGAGGTGCGAATATAAGTCGTGGTTACTTTTATCCCGCGCTCTTCAGCGATAAGAAATGCGTTGACGACGTTGACGCGCGCACTCACATCGCGCAGCAGTCCCGCAAGAAATGCGCGCGTCACCGGCGCCGCATCAAGGTCGACGATCTCGCCGGCATACTCTATCCTGACCTCGCTCACCGGTTTGTCAACGAGTTGCGCCTGAAAGCGACCTAAACTCTCCGCAAGTTTCACGTAAGGTTGGACCAGGTTGAACTCTTTGATTCCGATCGCCGGCACGTTCACCGCTCCGCGCAAGACACCCGTTAGAAGATAATCACGCATCTGCTCAGCCACCGTGAACGCGACGCCCTCCTGCGCTTCTTTCGTCGAAGCTCCGAGATGTGGCGTCACGATCACCTGTTCCAGTTGCAACAACTTGTCATCGGCCGGAGGCGGTTCGACTGTAAAAACGTCGAGTGCGGCAGCGGCAATCTGACCACTTGTGAGCGCTTCGTAAAGCGCGTCTTCATCGACGAGACCGCCACGAGCACAGTTGATGATGCGCGCACCTCGTTTCATCTTGCCGATGGCTTCACGATCCACGATGCCACGTGTCTCCGGAGTTAGTGGAGTATGGACCGTGAGAAAGTCTGCACGCGCATACACATCGTCGAGCGGAGCTAACTCGATCTCGAGGTCACGGGCTTGTTCGGGAGCGATGAACGGATCGTAGGCGACGATCTGCATGTCCATTGCACGAGCGCGGGAAGCAACGACACGCCCGATGCGGCCCAGACCGACGATGCCGAGGGTTTTGCCCTGCAGTTCGACGCCGATGAACTTCTTCCGGTCCCAACGTCCGGCCTTGAGGCTACTGTTCGCCTGCGGGATCGAGCGCGCGAGCGAGATCAGCATCGCGATGGTGTGTTCGGCCGTCGTGATCGTGTTGCCGTCGGGCGCATTCATCACGACCATGCCGCGAATCGTGGCGGCGGAAACGTCGATGTTGTCGACGCCGACGCCAGCGCGCCCGATCACGCGGAGGCTGTTAGCCGCATCCAGAATATCGGCAGTGACTTTAGTTTCGCTGCGAACGATAAGGCCTTCGCAGTCACGCAACGCTTCCCGCAGTTCGGGCGGCTTTAGTCCGGGACGCTTCTCGACCGCAAAACCCGCTGAGCGCAGTGGTCCAAGACCACTCTCGCTCACATCGTCCGCCACAAATATCTTTGTCGTCATTTGGCGGATTGTGCCACAAAAAATTTTTAGCCACAAAAGGCACAAAAAGCACAAAAAAGAATTTAAGATAGGGCGGTCAGGTTGGGTCACGAACCCAGGATCTTACAATTACTCCTTTTGTGCCTTTTTGTGGCTGAAAACTTTTTGTGGCGAGGAGCGGCGATGCAGATTCTTGTTTATAAGAGAGGTGTTCCGAAGATTCAGGAGAATTTTACGGCCAAAGACCTGCCGGGGCTGCTGCAGGATCTGTCGTCAGTTATCTGGGTCGACATGGAACAGCCTACGGCCGATGATGAACAAGTGCTGCTGGACGTCTTCAAGTTTCACCCGCTGACGGTGGAAGACTGTCGAGAGAATCGACACTATCCCAAGATCGAGGAGTTTGAGGATTATCTTTACTTCATCGTGCACGGCGTGACTGCCGACACCAGCCCCGACCGTTTCAACACGATCGAACTCGACGGATTTCTCGGTCCCAACTACGTCATCACGTACCACCACGACATGTTTCGCAGCATCAACAATATAAAGCAACAGCTACGCACTACTCCGATGGCTTGCCAGCGTGGAACGGCTTACCTCCTGCACCAGATCCTGGACCAGGTGGTTGATTACTATTCGCCGGTGCTGGACGACTTTGACGAACGCATCGACCGTCTCGAAGACGATATCTTCACCTTACGACGACCAAATAACCTGATTCTCTCGGAGATCATGGACCTGAAGCGCAGCGTGTTGCGGCTGCGCCGTATCTCAGGCAAACAGATGGACATTCTGCACCGCATGAGCCGCGGTGAGTTTGGTTTGATACCCGAAGACATGCGGCCGTTCTATCGCGACGTCTACGATCACCTCGTGCGCGTTGTCGATCTGGCTGATAGTTATCGCGACCTGATTAGCGGGTCGCTGGAGGCTTATCTGTCAGTCGTGTCGAATCGTCTGAACGAGATCATGAAAGTGTTGACGATCTTCTCGGCAATCATGTTGCCGTTGACGTTTATTGCGGGCGTTTACGGCATGAACTTCGAAAACATGCCCGAACTGCATTCGAGATATGGTTATTATGCGGTTTGGATAATTATGCTTGTGGTAGCCGTCGGCATGCTGCTCTTCTTCAGACGGCGCGGCTGGATCGGAGGCTCGAGCGAACGAGAATCGCCGGATAACTGATCACACCGGATCTGCATTCTTCAATTCATCAGGCTCATCGAACGTGCCATCGGGGCTGGGCAGGCTTGCGTCAGATTTGTCGCTCCCCATCTTCTCGTTCTCTTCCAGATCTTCGAGAGTCTCTTTGCTCGTCGCGTCCTTACCGATTGATTCTTTTCGCTCCATAAGCTCGCTCCTAAAAAACGGCAACTATTACGCACGTGATCGCTGCCGCGTAAACTCCTGCTATCAGATCGTCGCACATCACTCCGAGACCACCTTTGAGTGCTTCGAGTCTGCGTGCAGGATATGGCTTAACGATGTCGAAAAAGCGGAAAAGAATAAACGAAATGATTACCGCGACGATGGACCAATGCACAAATAGCGTCAATGGAAACAATGAGATCAATTGGCCCGCAACTTCATCCACCACAATCTTGCCGGGATCTTTTCGGCCAGATAATGCTTCCGTTCTGGAAGCGGCCCAAATGCCAACAAACGTAACCACGACAATCGAAACAAGGACCAACGCAACGAGTGCGTTCCCTTTGACGAGTTGAATGAATCCAAGAAAAATTCCAACTGCTACCAGCGACCCCCACGTCCCGGGCATCAACGGCAAATAACCAACACCAAAAGTCGAAATTGCTAAGGCCAGATAATCAGTCGGCTTCATCCGTTTTATCCGTGGCCAACTATCCTTCCGACTAAATCATATTCATGAGCTTCCGTAATCTCGACCTTAACTAGTTCTCCCGCCACAGGCATCAGCCCATCAGGAACATCGTTGATCAGCACACAGCCATCGATGTCCGGAGCCTGCGTCTCCATTCTTCCCTGCCACAATAGTTCGCTTTCCCTCGATTCACCTTCGAACAACACCTGGACCACTTCGCCAACCCGTTCCTTATTCTTGCGACGCGAGATCTTCGCCTGTTCTTTCATCAGACTGTTCCGGCGGCGCGCAGCGGTTCGTGATGGAACTTTGTCGGATAAGTCGAAAGCAGGTGTGCCTTCTTCGTCTGAGTAAGTAAAAACACCGACCCGATCGAACTCCACACTCTTTATGAATCCGAGCAGTTCCTCGTAGTCGTCTTCAGTCTCACCCGGAAATCCGGAGATGAACGTTGTCCGTACTCCTATGCCGGGGACACGCTTTCTCACACGCTCGATCAGACGTTCGAGACTCTTGCGATTGCCGCCGCGCTTCATCAGTTTGAGAACGTTCTGCGAAGCGTGCTGCAAAGGCATGTCGAGATACTTCACTGCCTTCGGCTCTTCGGCGAGCACGTCGAGAAACGCGTCGCTGATGTGCGTCGGATACGTGTACATCACGCGCACCCACTCAATTCCGTCGACGTGTGAGAGTTCGCGCAGCAGTCGCGCGAGTGCGTCCTGCTTGCCGAGATCTTCGCCATAACGAGACGAGTCCTGCGCGACGAGGATGATTTCTTTCACACCTTCTTCGGCGAGTTGATGCGCCTCCGCGATGATCGACCCGAAGCGACGGCTCCGGAAGTGTCCACGCATCTGCGGAATAAAGCAGAAAGCGCACGGCCGATCGCAGCCTTCGGCGATCTTCACAAACGCATAGTGCGACGGCGTCGCGAGCACGCGTGGCGTCGAATCGTCGTAGAGATATGTCGCGCTTTGATTGCCGAGCTGTACAACAGGCAGCGAACGCGTGTTTGTCTTCGGGTCGGCAACGGTCAGGATGTCGTTGATTTGGCTGGTACCGATGAATGCGTCGACTTCCGGTATCTCGGCTTTCAATTCATCACGATAACGCTCCACCAGGCAGCCGGCGACGATCAATCGCTTCGCTTGTCCGTTTGTTTTTAGCTGAGCAGCCTCGAGGATCGTGTCGATCGATTCCTTCTTTGCGGAATCAATAAAACCACACGTATTGACGACAATCGTCTCCGCGTCGGCGGCGTCCGCTGTAATCTGATAACCACTTTGCTTGAGTTGGCCCATCATCACCTCGCTGTCGACGAGGTTTTTGGGACAACCAAGACTGATAAATCCAACTTTCTTCATCCGTGTTTATCCGTGGCAACTTTTTCCAGTGCAAAAAGGGCGCGCTCGACCTCTTTCGTCTCGGAAGCTGAAAGTTGCTCTCTCCCAAACCGCACGCGATTGTAGGCTCGCGTGACCAAGGTTACTTCGTTTGATTTCAATGTATCCGCAAACTCGAGTGGCGTTAGATGCTTGTCCCGCGCGACACCGCGTTGCTCCATCGCAGAGATCAGACGCTCATAGAATTGAACGCTCGAAGTGGCTCTACCGTCGCCGGAAGATGACACGAGCCCACCGCGCGTCCAACGTAAAAATCCTTTTCCGAAGAACGCGAACAGTATCACGAAGGCGAACGCAATCACTCCGACTGTAACCGGCACGATATTTCGCGACAAAAAATCCTGTGTAGCAACGAGCAGGTTTGTAACCATGCGGCCATAGTCAAACACCTGGTTGTGTAGCGACGCGGCGAGTGAACGCTGCTCCTGCTTGTCGTAACCCACCACATACTGAAACCAGATCAACTCGAGCGCTTCACCGTATTTTTCCAGTTGCGCTGCGAGTCCCGTGCGTACCGGCTCGAGTCGACCCGCTGACGGCGTCGGATCAAACGTCACCCACGAACGTGTCTCCGGAAAGTAAACCTCGACCCACGAATGAGCGTTGCTGTTCCGCACTGTGTACGCGCCGGCCGCTTCGTTGTACTCACCGGCCGTAAACCCATTCACGAGTCGCGCCGCCACACCTCTCGTTCGCAACATGATCGTCATCGCCGTCGCGAAATACTCACAATGTCCCGCTTTGACGTTGAACAGAAAATCGGCCAACGGATCTGGGCCACCCGCTCTCATTTCCATCGAATAGCCGAATTCATTCTGAAGATACGATTCGATTGCTTTTGCCGCGTCGTAACGATTACTCGCGTTCGCGTCAATGACGATGCGGGCGGCGAGCGAGCTGATTCGCGGATCAAGATTGTCGGGCAGTTGCAGGTAACGATAATGAGATACCGGCAACGGGCGAAGATCGTTACGCAACAAGTCGAGGCGCGGCTCATTCGTATCGGAGAGTGCCTTGTACATCAGTCGCTCGAAGTCGTGACGGCGCGATTGCACCGACCCTTCTCCGTCGACGCGAACAAACGGCAGATCTCCCTGGACCGCAACTACTCGCGGCGCAGCAAACAAGACGGTCGAATCCAGCGGCTCGAGAAAGAATGTTTGCGTGGTGAGACGATTGATCGATTCAGTCGTTCCAAACTGAAAGAGTCCGCCGCGTTCAGTAATCGCATCCAGCTGTCGTGCGGGGGCTGATTTCTTCCAAACGCGACCCGTGAATTCGTCGAGAGCGACCCCACGCCACCGCAAGTCGCGCGGGCCCTGCGCGTCGTCGACACGCACGCGCATCAGTACACCCTCATTTTTCTTGAGTGTGCCGATCTGTCCGAGTGTGACGCTTTCGGAAAAGCCCGTGAGACTTGAAGTCATGCCGCCACTGCGCGTGAGTGCCGCCGCTCCCGATCGTGGTGCGGCGAGGAACAACGGCAGTGCGGTAACGAAGATCAAAAACAACAGAGCCATGGCGACAAACGGAAGTCGTGCGGCTTCTGTCGTTCGCCACGAACGGCGTCCTGATTTTTTGAACACGCGCGAATCCGGCGGAACGAGCAGACGCGTTTCTGAGAAAGCCAGTGAGCGTCGTGCTTTCTGGATCTCGAACGCAGTCACCGCAGATAAACCACACAACAGATAAAGCGTGAGAGTGCCGAGAAACACCGGACTAAAACTCAGACCCGCTGCGAGCAACACTTCGAAGAACGAGATCAGGTATAGAAAAACCCAGTCGCGATCTTTCTTGACCTGAAGCAGTTTGACCGCGGAAAGGAAAACGATCAGGTGTGCGAGCGCCGTGACGCCGAGCCGTTCGTTAGGCTCACCAATCTGTTTCTGATACTGCCAGTCAAAATAGAACAGCGGGATCGAGAGCAGCACGATCCCCAAACCATAACGTTCGGGTAACTGCCACTTCGTATTCTCGAGCAGCCAGCTCCCAATCATCACCACGACGAAGCCCAGAGCCAGACCCATACTAAGCCCTCCCGCAAGGACAAGAGCCAGCATCGCCACCGCAATCATGGCGTAAGAAAATGCTCGAAAGTAAGTTAAAAAGTTCAAAATCTATCCGCGTTAATCCGCGTTACTTCTTAATCCTGATCTCAAACAGTCTTGGCCAGAGCTTGCCTGTAACATAGAGCCTATTGTTCGCCTGATCGTAAGCAATGCCATTCAACACTGCCTCCGGATCCGGCAGCTCGCTTTCCGGCATCAACCCACTCAAATCGATCCACGCCGTCACGCGCCCGCTCTGCGGATCGATCGTCGCAATCCGGTTATCGTGCCAGACGTTTGCATAAATCTCGCCCTGCACAAACTCGAGCTCGTTTAGTTCCCTAACCGGTGTTTGACCGTCACGAACGGTAATCGTTCTGGTGACGTGGAAATCCGATGGGTCGAGGAATCTGAGCCGGTTCGAACCATCGCTCAGGATCAACGACGTCCCGTCCGTCGCCAGCCCCCAACCTTCTTCCGTGTAGTTAAACTGTCCCACACGTTCGAAGCTCTCCGCGTCGTAGATAAAACCGACGTGGTGCTGCCACGTAAGTTGATAAATCTTCCCGTTCAGCAGCGCGATGCCTTCAGCAAAATAAGGCTTGGGCACGTCCACTTTTTTCAGGACTTTTCCGGTTTCGAGGTCGACGCGTCGCAGACTCGAGAAGCCTTCCTGGCCGGTACTCTCCAGCAGTTTTCCGTCACTTAGGATTAGTCCCTGCGTGAAAGCGTTGCTGTCGTGCGGCCAGATATTGACGATTTGATAGCCGTATCTGGCGGCCGGTGCGTTTGGCGGCGTCTCGGGCTTTTTCGGCAAATCACCATTGGCGCACTGGAAACATGACAACGCCAGCCCCAGCACAGCGGCGAGCCGGATTCTCAGTATGAGTGACATAGCAGGCATTGTGCCACAAGAGGCACAAAAGGCACATAAAGCACAAAAAGGAGTCGCTTATCGGTCGTGAATGACCTGATCTTACTTTGTGCTTTTTGTGCTTTTTGTGCCTTCTGTGGCCTCAGTCGGAAATGATTAGTGGCTCGCCTCTACGACGTTTTTCAAGGTAGGCATTCAGGCGTTCTCGATCGTCGTCAGACATCTGGTGGATGTTTGCGCCTATCAGCCACCGTTTTTTGCTCGCGTCACCGGCGCGTTCCGACGTGACGATCTTCACTATGGCTTCGATAGATCCGTCGGGCAAGTCTATGCGCACGAACAGCATTCCCCCCTTCCGAGACAAGTCCGCTTCGGAAAAACGCGTGCCGACAAGTGAGAGTCCCATACCAAACTTGCTGATCGTTTCGCAGTGGCCGCGCGACGGTTGCGAGTAGGAGACCTTACCGGCCTGGGGCTGTCCGTCGATCAATGAAATCGCACTTGGCAGGTGGGCGTAAAAGCGTGGGCCACGCCGGCGATTGCGCACCTGTTTAGGTTTCTCCGAAGGCTCGCGTTGATGTTTTGCGAGCGGGTCGAAGCCCTTAAAAACAAGGCCACAGTTATTGCATAGGAGCTTATGCAACCCGAACATTCGTATGAAGAAGACTGAATTGTCATAGTCACGCTGAATCCGTTCACTCTTGCACCGTGGACACTGCATACGTGCATTCTAGCAGGGTTTGGGAGCCACCCTGCGCTACAATGCCAGCATGGCGCTTTCAGCAATTGATGAAACTCCAGCAATTCGCTGAAGATCTTCGCCGCGCCGGAAGAAAGGCACGCGAAAGACGCCGGACATGCGAGATGATCTAAGCTGTTGGTGGCGCAGTATCAGTAAACAGGTCGGACTTGAAGTATCCGCCCACTTCCGTGAGCGGGATTAAAGTGGATTTTAAAGATCCGTGGTTTAGAAAGGACCTGAACAATCCGCCCACTGCCGTGAGCGGGATTCAGATTACCGCAGGAAGCAAAACCTCGAAACTCCAGCCTCGCTCCACCGCTTCGGCAATTGCGATTGGTGTTTGTCCAACTGCTTTCTTACATCTCGCCGACCGTGATCAGGAATTTATCAATCGCCATCGGCTTCTTCTAATCCTGCCAACGGAAGTGGGCGGATTGTTCAAGTCCTTTCTACAACCAATTCCCTAAACCGAGTTTGAAATCCCGCCAACGGAAGTTGGCGGATTATTCAAGTCCTTTCTACAACCGATCCCTTAAACCGAGTTTGAAATCCCGCCAACGGAAGTTGGCGGATTGTTCAAGCTCTTACTGTTTACGGACGCGTCTATCTGAAAATGAAGCCGGCGCGGAAGGGATCGTCGGGGTCGAAGTAGAATTCGTTGCGGCCGATGATGGAGGCGGTGCCGCTGACTTCGGGGATGACGGCGTTGTGAGGGCCGAAGTTGGTTG
>Ga0207647_10001340_pt1 | contig 18926 bp, 10 predicted proteins | sample KBSCornC2_FD_184295 | JGI IMG/M metagenome (GOLD analysis project Ga0207647, IMG submission 184295) | Corn rhizosphere microbial communities from Kellogg Biological Station, Michigan, USA - C2 (SPAdes) (version 2) | ecosystem: Host-associated > Plants > Roots > Rhizosphere ... | reverse complement strand
AAAGGACTGGTCCAACTGCTCGAAGAGATAGCCCGACCCGGTGGCTTTGATAAACAGTCCCGGCAGGATATCCCATTTCACGGCGGCATTCATGGTGATACGATTCACCTCGTCGCTACGCTTTTGCTTGCCCAGCCAGTAGAGAGGATTGCCATCGTTGATGCCATTCCCCGGATTGGGAAGGGTCTTCGCGGAATCCAGCCACGGATTGAAAGTGGGCCATAATGCAAGGTTGCGGTACATGCTGTTGACCTCGCTGCCATTTACACCCAGCTGCGAGGAAGTCGACAGGCTGACCCCGGAACTGATCTCCACATTCGGCCTTACCTTGTAGCTGCCGTTGAGGTCTCCTGAAAATCGTTTGTATCCGGAACCTACGATAATTCCGTCCTCCTTATAATAATCGAAACTGGAGAAATACGTGCCTTTGTCATTGCCGCCCGTGACATTCAGATAATGATCCTGCGTATGCGTATTGCGGAATACAAGGTTCTGCACCTCGCCCCCATGGTCCTTGAAGATAATGGTCCCGCCATAAGGATCGCCGACGGTGTCCCAACCCTGGTTGAGAAGCCCGGCAGTGGAAGGGCCATATTGCCGGATGTCGAAGGTAGCCAGATCGGCGGCGCCGCTCAGCAGCCCATACCCGCGTGACGAGTTCACCTGTGTCAGCGTTCTTCCGGAATGGAAGTTCCCCAGCCGATTGTAATAGATATAGTCTTTGGCGTTCAGGAAATGATACCCTTCCCTGGCCTTGTTATATCCAGCAGTGTATTTGTAAAATATCTGCGCTTTCCCCGATTTTCCATGCCTCGTACTAATAAGTATCACTCCATTATTCGCCCGCGCCCCATAGATGGCAGTGGCGGCGGCGTCTTTCAACAGCTCGATGGATTCGATGTCTTCCGCGGGAATGTCATTGTACGACCGTATCGTACCATCCACCACCGTCAGAGGCGCACCGGGGTTATTGATGGAAGCACCGCCTCTCAAAAGTATTACGAGATTGGCGCCGGGCTGTCCCGTGGCGTTGACGACCTGCAATCCGGAAACAGTACCCTGCAGGGCGGTCCCCACATTGGCGCGGGGACTATTGGCCAGCACATCCTTGTCCAGCTTGGCTACCGCGCTGGTAAGGTTCTTTCGTATCTGGGTGCCATATCCGACAACGACGACCTCGCCCAGTTTGCCGGCATCCGCCTTGAGTGAAATGATAAAATGGGAGCCGCTGGCCACCGGCAGTTCCTGGCTGCCATATCCTGTATAGCTGACGACCAGCACATCGCCGGGCGCCGCCTGGATGGTAAATTCGCCGTTGGCGTCAGTCTGAACTCCCTGGGTCTTGTTTTTTACCGTGACGTTGACACCCACCAGCGATTTGCCGTCCTCATCCGCCGTCACCTTGCCGGTGACCTTTCTTACCTGTGCCCAGGCTGGTGCGGCACTCACCAGCAGTATGAGAAGGAGCCACATTTTCAGATAACCAAATTTCATAAAAAAGTTGTTTTGGTGTATTATGTATAACATAATAAAGTTAAAGTATTATGTCTGACTTAACCAAATATTATTGCGGATTTTTTATTATTTTTACGATTAAGTATTACTTATTATGACATTATCCTTGATAAAAGAGAATCTGAAAGAGTTGGATACCAGCTCTTTAGTCGACAAGGTCGAGGCCAACCTGGTGGAATTGCTCCAACAGCAGAAATTGAAGATCGGGGACAGCATTCCCAAGGAAGTGGAGCTGGCTGAATCCCTGGGTGTCAGCAGGACGGTGGTCCGCGAGGCTTTGCTGCGGCTCCGGATGATGGGATTGATCGAGTCGAAGAAGAAAAAAGGAGCGGTCATCACCAGCCCGGATCTATTCGGCATCATGAGCAAAAGCATGAATCCGCATATCCTCGACCAGGGCACCCTGAAAGAAATATTCGAGATACGCCTCGTGCTGGAGATTGGTATGGCAGATCTTTTATATCACCGCATCACAAAGGAAGATATCGCACAGCTGTATGACATCGTGGCCAACGAACCCCCGGCCACTCAATATCATCTTTTTAACATCGAGCACGAGATAGCTTTTCACGGCAAGCTCTATGAGATCACGGGGAATGAGACGATGAAAAAGTTCCAGAAAATGTTGCTCCCGGTATTCGACTATGTACACAACAGCGGTCTGCTAAAAAAACAGCCGATGCTAAAAACCTTCGTCAGCCACAAGAACCTGGTGGAAATACTGGAACATGGCACACCCGACGAATTCAGGATGGGTATGCGCAGTCACCTGGAAAATCACTTTGCAAGGATCTTTGAAAAATAAAGGTCCACATTCCACCCTTCCACTGACACCATCGGCGCCGCCTGACCAGGCACGGGCTGATACTCCATGGTAATGGTTTTGCTTTCTCCCGGCAGCACCGACACATAGTTATCGCTGTAAAAGACAGGTAGTATCCTTTTCTTTGTCGCCGGATCCACCAACGACAGCCGGTTGAAAAATGCCACAGGGCCACCCGCCGGATTGGTAAGGGTGACGGTTACGGTCCTTGACCCAGCCGAAGTCCCTTCACCCGCAGTGTGCGCCCCCACTTTCAACGCCGCCTTCTTCATTTCCCGCAACCCGGAATAGTGCCCGGAACTGTCCGGCAACCAGTAAAAATTATCGCTGATGGCCTGTTTATGCTCATCCAGCAGCCGCAACGAAAGAAATACGCCCTTCTCCCTCCGCATTCGGTCGATGCTCCTTCCCATAGGCAGATACTTCCGTACGGTGGACGGCCCGATCTCCTCATATACATCGGTGATCTTCCTCTCCTTCCCTTCCATATCATAGGTCCTTACCTCCAGCATCATATCCCGCTGATAGCGCAGCGTATTGTTTACGATCATCACCATATTTTCCACAGGGTCGAACATGACATGCAGCGGCTCGCTGCCATGATGCAACCCATACATACAGGCATTCACATCCAGGTAGTAGTCATACATCTGCCCACGCAGGGCCGTCCATGGGTTCTGTGTCTTCCAGATAATGACGCCCGTATACCAGTCCCACATGTGCGAACTGAACCCCTCCATCAACGCCCTGTACTGATCATAATTCACCAGCTGCGCCTTGAAAGCAAAATCCTTCAGATCCTTGACGGGACCATACGCATATACGGTGGAGTCATACCCGATGTATTTGTGATAGTTCCAAACCGAATCCATTTGATGTCTTCCCATGGAGGGCGCCACTCGATTGGCCTCCGGCAGGAAGCGTTCCAGCGATTCCATGTCCCCCATGCCCACGGAACCCACTTCGCTGTTAAAAGGAAAGGTTCTTTCTGCCCAGAACATACGGATAGACTGCACGCCATAAGGGCCATCTCCATTCCCACCCAGGAAATTATAGGACATGCTGTCGGAATTGCTATAATCAAAAAAATACCTCGTCCCATCCAGGGCCGGCATGATGGAATCCTTCATGGCCAGGAGAATATCACCGGGTGGCGTGATCTCGTTGCCTCCGCACCAGAATGCAAGAGAAGGATGGTTGCGGATCATTTTCACCTGGTCGGCTACAGATGCCAGGAACAGTCCATGGTCGTCGGGATACTGTCTCCTCGTCCATTGATCTTCCTTTTTCTTCGGGTCGGTCCATCTCCCATTACAGTCCCCGGAATTCCAGAAGTCCTGGAAGACAAGTATCCCATATTTATCACAGCAGTGGTAGAACTCCGGTCGCTCAGTCAACGCTCCACCCCATACCCTGATAAGGTTCAAATTCATATCCCTGTGGAATCGCACTTCCGCATCATACCGCTCAGGGCTAAACCGCAGCAGTTCGTCCGATATGATCCAGTTGCCGCCTTTGATAAAGATGGGCTGCCCATTCACCCAACACTGCCGGCTGCGTGTCGTCGTATTCCAGGTGGTAGTGATCTCGCGTACGCCAAAGTCGAGGTCCAAAGAGTCGGAACGGTCGAATCGAATATTCATTTTATACAGCGTCTGCGCCCCGTATCCATTCGGCCACCAGAGGCGAGGATGTTGCAAAACATGCTCCGGCAGCTGCACTTCTTTTGTCTCATGGGGCGCCAATGTCACAGACATGGTAACCCGTTCCCCCTCCACTTCGCATTCCAACGTACCACTCGCCTCGGTATTACTCCCATTCTCTAGCTCCGCACTCACCCTCAATACCGCCGGCGCCTGGTTCTTAGCATCCGGCAATCTCACCCCCGGCACCAAGGTCACGATATGCGGGTTCTTTATCCTCACACTCCCCGTTCTGCGAATGGTCACCTTATCCCAGATACCTGTATTCCGATCCCGTATCGGCTGTATCCAGTCCCAACCCGCTACATACTGATGAGAAACATTCCGCGCTATCTCTCCATCTCCTCCCTGCCCGCCATTGGGATTACCCACGGGATCAGGTGGATAGACAATAATGGCCAGTCTGTTGGTCCCCTTCAGGTACGGTGTAATATTATAGCTCTGCCGCAGGAACATTCCCTGATGCAGCTTATCATTGAGCTTGTGTCCATTCAAATACACATTACAGCTGTAATTCACCCCCCGCAGATCCAGCCATACCTGCCCCCCGGTCTGCACGGTGAAATCTTTCACAAACCAATATGTATAATATTCCCGTCCAACGTTATAAATATCCGGTATGCGCTCATTGTTCATCCCATAAAAAGGGTCAGGCATGAGCTTGTTATTGATCAGGGTAGTGAGCACCGTACCCGGCACAGTAGCGGGCATCCAGCCTTTCAATGTATACGAAGGCTGCGAAAGCTGCTCCCCGAGGGTCTTTACTTTACCAGCATTGATACATTTCCAACCGGAATTAAGCTCCACCTCCTGTGCAAAAAGCGAAAAAAAGGGCAATACGAGGACAGCAGTAACGATCAGGCCTTTTTTATACATCTCCATTTTTTATACGGCAAAACTACAGCCTTGGCGTCACAGGTTTATAAGGTTTTTCAAAAGTATTTACACCTCTTGTCTTCAGTCTTCGCCGGTACACCTTATCCCCACAAGTGACATACAATATATTGAAGGCGGCTCCGCCAAAACAGACATTGGATGCCTGCCCGGATGGCACGGGTAAAATAGCATTCACGCGGCCCGCCTGGTCCAGCACTTGTATCCCAAGACGGGAGGTTGTATAAACCCTGCCGGCAGTATCGCACCGCAATCCATCAGGCCATGCATTTTCCTGCGTATCGGGCACATGCAGCCAGCCATACCGCTGTTTGTTCGTCAGCGTGCCATCGGGCATGATAGTATATAGCCATATCCAGTGGGACGCGCTCTCGGTGACATACAATTGGCTCTGATCCGGTGTAAGCGCCACCCCATTGGGAAATTTTATTCCTTCATCCACTACCTTCTTTTCTCCCTTCGGCGTCACGAGGATGATCTTGCCGGGCTTCTCTGATCCATCAGGCGACGTGACATAAATGTTGCCATTGTGTGCAACAACAAGATCATTGCCGGAAATATTATCCGCCACGAGTGTGACATCTCCTCCGGGACCATATGCCAGTATCTCATGACTGCCGGTACAGGTATAGCGTCTTCCATCTGCGCCAAAGCTGGTACCGCTGGCTTTCTTGGAGTCGATGGCCAATGGAACAGGCTTGCCATCAGCTCCCACCCGGTAGGTCTTCCCATTGGGTATGTCCTGGAAAAATACTTCGCCCTTTGCATTGGCGGCCGTTCCTTCGGTAAAGGAATATCCCTGTCCCACCAGCTCCCAGCCTTCGCCGGGTATGAGTATATCCGCCAGCATTTGATTTTTGGAATCGCCCGCAGCGACAGGTTTGGGCCAGTCCTTCCACAACCAGCGCAACACTTCCGGGAAAAGGGAACCACCCTGTGCGCCACTGTGACCGCCCTCACCCCATACATGCCTCACCTCATAGCCGGCAAAGACCAGCGCCCGCTCCATCGTCTCATTGGCCTTCCACCAGTCGCCGCCATAGATATTCAGGTCGTTGGAGCCATCCTGGAGAAAGATACGCAATGGCTTGGGCTCATACTTTCGGATCAAACCGGGATAACGATCGCCACCCCGGAGACTGACATAGGTACCAATAGCGCTCCAAACCCGCGAAAACGCATCAGGTCTCTCCCAAGCGGCAGTAAAAGCGGCAATAGCCCCGCTGCTGGAACCTCCAATGGCGCGGTCATTGCCCCGGCTGGAAAAATGGATCGCACGTCCATCCGTCGTCTTTTGCTTTTCCACATCAGGAAGCAGCTCCTCCAGCAGAAATCGCACATAGGCATCCCCCAGTCCATCGTATTCGTAGCTGCGGTTGAATCTGTCCAGCGAACCCGCCGCATCCGCGGCCTTCACCCGCCCCGGCGTGACAAAGACGCCGATGGTGACAGGTATCTCCTTGTTATAAATAAGGTTGTCCAGTACCGTGGGCGCCTTCCATTGAATACCGTCCTGGTTGACATAGACACAGGCAGGTTGATCAGGCCGGTACTGCGCAGGCACATATACCCAATACTCACGCCAGGTGCCGGGATATACCCTGGATTGGTCAAAGGTGAATTTTAGCACTTCGCCTTTAGGAACGCCGGCGTGTTCCACGGAAGCGCTGTCGATGGGATACTGCTCCACGGGAGCCTGCGCGCCAGCGGGGCAACAGCAGACAATACCTATGAGAAGGAATAGTATAATTTTATTCATATCTGGAATATACTCAATAACATGCATTTACTCCTGGTTATAATTAAATTAGTGGCCAGGCACCCGGCCGGATATATTTCTTAATTTTGGGCCCAAATAGCCATAATGCCAGTTAAAAAAGAACCCTTGTCAGGATGGGGCAACTACCCGGTGTCTGAATCATATGTTTTATCTCCCCGATATGTGGCTGATTTTAAGCATTATTTACCCAAGGACGGATTGATAGCCCGGGGACTGGGCAGAAGCTATGGCGACCAGGCGCTGAACAAGGAACGTTACGTCATCGATTGCACGGCTTATAATAATTTCCTTGCATTTGACGGGCAGCAGGGCATTCTCGAATGCCAGGCAGGGGTCAGTCTCGAAGAGATCATTTCCGCCTTTGGTCCCAAAGGATGGCTCCCCATGATCTGCCCCGGTACAAAATTTGTCACGATAGGCGGAGCCATTGCCAACGATATTCACGGCAAGGCGCATCACATCGATGGCTCTTTTGTCAATTGCGTATTATCTTTTACCATACTCCTGGCGGATGGCAGCATATTGACAGCCTCCCGCGAGGAGAATTCCGACCTCTTCTGGGCCAACTTCGGCGGACTGGGCTTACTGGGCGTCATTCTTACAGCCCGTATCAAGCTGCGGAAAGTAGAGACCATGTACTTCAGACAAAGGAGCGTCAAAATACGCAACCTCGACCACATGCTGGAAACCCTGAACCAGCTGGACCATGAGTTCAACTACTCCGTTGCCTGGATCGATGCGCTGGCAAAGGGAGATAAATTGGGCAGCGGGGTCATCTCCTTTGGTAATTCCGCCAAACTCACCGAGCTGCCGGAAAAGCTGAAAAGCGATCCATTGAAGCTGCATTCCAAAGGCAAGCTCTCCGTCCCCATCTTTCTCCCCTCCTTCACCTTGAATAATTTGACGGTAAGGATCTTGAACAGGGTCATTGCCTTTGTACAAAATTCTCCAAAACAGTTCGTGCATTATGAAAAATTCTTCTTCCCGCTGGATGCCATCAATAATTGGAACAGGGGCTATGGTAAAAGAGGATTTATTCAATACCAGTTTGTAATCCCTGAAGAAAATGGCCGGCAGCACCTGGTTGAGATCCTGGAGATGATAGCAGCCAGCGGATGTACGCCTTTTTTGAACGTATTTAAAAGAATGGGGGAAGGACAAGGTATCCTGTCCTTCCCCTTTAAAGGATATACCCTGGCCATCGACTTCCCGGTGACCAAACAGCTTCATACATTCACTCCAAAACTGGACGCCAAGGTGCTGGCGGCAGGTGGAAGACTTTATCTGGGCAAGGACGCTATGCTGGATGAAAAGATGTTCAAGGATATGTATCCGCAATACAAAGAATGGCTGGCCATCAAACAAAAGTATGATCCCACCGGGAAATTCAACTCTGACATCTCCCGAAGGCTGGGACTCGGTTACTAAAAAACTTCGTTTTTTTATAATGAAAGGATGACCTTACTTGCAGGGTTATCTCAAAATGGCCCACAGGGTCATTGGCCGAAGGCCCATCATTAGACATGCACCGGGGATGGGATACCTTTGGCAGCAAACCATACCCGGTGCATAAACCACAAAAAACTTTATCGTATGTCTAAGATTCTCCGCATCGGGGTCGTCACCCTGTATGTACTCCTCATCGGCTTCTTTTTTCTGTTGTCGCTTGCCATTTCCGGCGTATTTATTTCCTGGTGGACCCTGGTAATAGCCTTGATGGCCTGGATGCTCACCTGCTGGCTGTCGGTTTATTACCTTTCCCCTGTTCATCTGTTCTTTCACGGACGATTGCGAAAGCCCATCATGGAAGAAGAAGCCAGATTGCAGGGCTGCCTGATGGAAGTGCTGCAAAGCGCCTCCTGTGAAAAGAAGTTCTGTTTGCGTATCGTAGAAGAAAAAGAAGAAATGATTATCTCCTTTGGCTATGACACTATTGCCATATCGGCATCCCTGCTGAAAGAGCTGACGGATGAAGAGCTGAAAGGGGTGATGGCGCATGAGCTGGGACATTTGATCAGCAGGGACACCATAGTCTCCTGGGCATTTGCCACAGCCCGCCACCTCCCAAAGATACTGCGCCGGCCAAGCCTGCTGTTGAAGTGGCTGATATTGCTGCCGGTAATCTATTTCATCGTGCAGTTCTTCAGCACCACGCTGATGTTTGTGCTGGGTGCCATATGGATTTTCATGGTATCGTCTGTTCTGTCGGATCTGCTATTCGGCTGGCTGCACCTGGTGCTGTTACGGCAGCGCGAATATCAGCAGGATGAATTTGCCCATCGCCTGGGCTATGGTCGCGGACTACGGGATGCCCTGATAAAGCTGGCAAAGGCCGGCGAACAGCAGGTGAACGCCTGGTTCATTCTTCTCCATGGCAAAGGGCCCATCATCTATGATCGCATTCGCAGACTGGAGCAATTGCTCGCATGGAGGATCGCAGGGTCGCCGGCCGGTCCACAGGGTCAATAGCTGATCTTCACGGACACGCCTTTATTATCGTTCACAAATCGTAACAGACAGGTATGTGATACGGCATCCCATTCGTGGGTGGTCCTGTCGGCCATATCGAGCTTTACGCCACCCACTTCAATCACCGTTGGCCGGGACGGCAGGAGTATTCGCATGACATTCTGCGTTCCGAGGGGGCTCCGGGCGACAAAGGAATAACTTCCCGGACTACGCTTTTCCTCATAGGTCCTCGACGCGGCGCAAAGCACGCGTGCCTGCCGTTTATCGCTCACCCTGTCCAGCGCATACAGATAGGTCTGTTCACCGGGCTTCACGATCTTTTCGGATAGTACAGGCAGGTTGGGATCGAACAGGTCGATCACAGGCCCTTTGATGATCAGCGGTTCATTACCGACACTCTCATCCATGACCGCTGCAATGGTATAAGGACCTCTCTCCAGATAAAGATAGTTCTTAAGGATCAAAGACGCATGCGTGGATGCTTTATAAGCTTCCTGCACCAGCCGTATGAATCCACTGTCCTGTCCCGCAGTCATCACGATCTCTTTGGGATCCTCACGTACAACATACACCTTACCCTTCCCAACAACATAAACACCCGCCTCAGATCGTATCCCCAACAAGCCGAACAAATGTTGGGAAGGCGCCGTAAAATGATTGCCATCACTATTCCACCATTCCTTCACTTGCTGGAAGGGATCGCTGTCCCTGCCATAGTATAGAAGTATACCTCCCTTCCTCACCCACTCATCAAGCCACCTATGCACTTCCGCCGTAGGCGGTTTCATATTGGCATAGCTCATGATCAGCACTTTGATATCCTTCAATGTCCCGGGGAAGGAAAGGTTCTCCATATGTACGGTTTCTACAGGTACGCCTCTTTTCAGCAAAGGCAGGGCCATTCCATAAAAGTTGGACAGACGGGGATCATTATAATCCTTATGCGTGGGGAATCTTTGGAACATCATGGAATTGGACAACAGCACGCCTACCCCCTTGCTGCCTTTTACAGTATTGGTGGACGCCGGCAGATCGTTCAGACTGTTGACCATTACCTGCATCTGCGTAGCGTATTCAGGTGCGATGGGCTGCGGTTTGTCAAAACCTTCCACCCTGAACTTTCCTAAATATATCCGGTTGGGCCAGGGCATAACCTCAAAATTATCCACGCTTGGATACATGAGCTCGGCAGTAAAAGTTGCCTGGTAGTTGCGCTTGTAATAATCCCAGGTACGACGGGCATCTTCAATGGGGTCGGTGAGAAAATACATCTTCCGGTGTGTAGGCGCCGTCATGGATTTCATACAGCCATATTCCAAAAACGCATTCTCGAATACCCGTTCTTTCTCCACGCCGTTGAAAAAGGTTGGTTCGCGGCTGGTGCCCGTCCAAACCTGCGCAATATATCCATCTACCACAGGCAGTGAGGCCAGGCTCGCTTCGGGACTTACTATCTGCCAGGAAGAATAATTGATCAGGCTGTGGGTAGGTACAAAACAATGTACGCTTAGCCCCTTTTCTTTTCCGTACGCTTTCGCATAGGTGAATACCTCGTTCAACGCATGGTAATAAAGATGGTATTTCAATTTGGAGGAAAGGTAGGTAGCTTCCGGGGACTCATGCTGCGCCACCCAGGGAGTACCATAGTATTTCTGCCATTCGGACTTGAATGCTTCACTATAGCCCGCCCGGGCCCAGAATTCCGGTTCCTCCAGATAGATAGTAGTGATACCCGCATCGATCACCCGCTTGATGATGGACTTCATATATCCCAGATAAGAGTCAGTCGGCACGATATAAGGAACGTAGTGTCCGTGCCAGATGGTATCCCCATTACGCTGCTTCTGCCCTTCGTCGAGATGCATCCTGCCATCATACTTACCCAAAAAATAGTCTTGATACTCACCCCAGGCGATCCCTGTCATGAACTGCACATTGTAGCCGTTGTCTCTGTACGCCTTTACCCTTTCTTCAAAATCATTGCTCACTCCATAGACCATGGCAATGTCGGAACGGACATCGTACTCCGGCCGCCAGGGGGCTGATATCTGAAAGCTGGTCTTTTCACGAACTGTCCCGGCCGCCGGCTGCTGAGCCATCGCAGTCGAGCTCAGACCGATTACTAAAAAAACACTAAATCGTTTTAGCATAGTACCCAAAATTAGGGGCAATTCACGAATCACCCATCCTATTTCTTTACACTCGGCCTTACAATAGCCGTATCAGTGACCAACGCCGGCAAAATATAGCCACCCGAATCCAACACAGTAGTCTTATACAGGGCCTTCAGGCGCGACCAGTCTCCACGCTCCACCCTGGTATGATAGAGGTACAAAGCATGCAGATGCGCGGGTGGTCGTACAGCCAGCAGTCCCCGCGCCGTAACATTCGTTCCCACCAGGTTCAGCACCCGCAGCTCAGGCAATGAAGCAAGAGCAGGTAAAGCATTATTGGTAATCCTTGTGCCGCGCAGGTTCACCACCCGCAGGGCAGTACATTGTTTGATCACTTCCATATCGTTGTCCCCCGCACCCGTACCCGACAGGTCCAGCTGGATCAATTGCTTCTTCAACGGCAACAACAATGGGATCAGCGTCCCCACCTGCGCACCGGAAATATCCACAGACAGATAATTGCTGTTCTGCGCCACAGGTAGCACGACAACCCCCGCCCCCCGCAGTTCCATGATCGCCTTCTCATCCGCCGGCCCAATAGCACCTTCAGGCACGATCTCCTTAATAGCATCAGCGTTCCCCCCGCTGGCCCCTTCACCCCCGCCCGGGCCGGCATGCTGCAACGCCAGCAACGCAGGTTTGATCTTTTCCGGTTGCGGAATATCTTTTACGATCTTTCGATAGTCTGCTCCCTGGTCAACCCACCATGTCAGCAATTGCAGCTCCTGTGAAGACAGCTGCGGTCTGTCCCTCGGAGGCATATGATGCTCCTCGTTCTCCGGGATGAGAATACGTTTTATCAGCTCACTGCTATCAGCCTTGCCGGCAACAAGCACACGCCCATCCTTGCCACCTTTGGCAATGCTCCCGGGATTGTCAAGCCTCAACCCCCCTTTTTGCCGGCGCGCCCCATGACAGTTGTTACACCGGCTCTCCAATATCGGCTTCACGATGTCCTCATAGGCTGCTGCCTGCTGTACATCGGCAATTGGCCTGAAGGCGGGGGGCGGCGGAGTATTGTGAAAAGAAGAGGTGAGATAATCCTCGCCATGGGTCAGCGAGCCTCCAAGATGTCCCGTGATCATGATCAGCAGAAATAATAATATTCCGATCATATTCCCATTTCGATCAAATATCCTCTCTGCCGCCCCTCCAAAACCTACCCGTGCATACAATGCAAAGGCGGCAAAGGTCAGGGCTATTGCCAGCCACATATGGGCGGACACCAGCGTGTCGTCATAATCTCCATTGCGGAAAAGCAGGAAGCCGGTGATACAGGACAGTACGGCGGATATAACTCCGGCCAGCAAGACGGCGGGAATAGCAGAACGAAAAGCGGCAAATTTTTCCCAGCGCGCAAATAGCTGTAAGAGCAGCGCCGTCAATAAGATCCCAATGGGCAGATGGACGAGGGCCGGATGCAGGTGTGCGAGAAATTCCGTAATTGTCAGCAAATGCATTGTGCAAGTTAGGCTAATATTTCTTCAATCACCTTCCCGTATACATCTGTCAGCCGGAAGGGTCTTCCCTGGAAAAGATAGGTGAATTTTTCGTGATCGAAGCCAAGTTGATTCAAAATTGTCGCCTGCACATCAAAAGGAGTGGTCTTACCGCTGATGGGATAATACCCTATTTCATCGGTCTCTCCATGGCTGAACCCTCTTTTTATACCCCCACCCGCCATCCAGATGGTAAAAGCATCCACATGATGATCCCTGCCTTTGAAAGGATTCTGCTTGCCATCCCTGTTCTCCATCATCGGAGTCCGGCCAAACTCTCCACCCCAGATGACGAGAGTATCTTCCAGCAATCCTCTTTGCTTGAGATCCAGTATCAGGGCGCTGATGCTACGGTCTACCTGCCTGCATTTATTGATAAACCCTACGTCGATGGCAAGGTTCGCATCCGTCCCATGACTGTCCCAGCCCCAGTCGAACAATTGTACAAAGCGAACGCCCTTCTCCACCAGCCTCCGCGCCAGCAGGACATTGTTGGCAAAACAGGCCTTCCCGGGCTTCGTCCCATACATTTCATGAATATAAGCAGGTTCGTCATTGATGTTCATGGTTTCAGGAACAGAGAGCTGCATTTTATACGCCATTTCGTATTGAGAGATACGGGAAAGTATCTCGGGATCTCCATATGCTGCGTGTTCCTGCTCGTTGACCTTATTGATGGCATCGATGGATGCCTTACGGATATCCCGGTCCATACCCTGCGGGTCTTCGATAAACAGTACGGGGTCTCCTTCGCTGCGGCATTGTACCCCCTGGTATACGCTGGGTAAAAACCCGCTGCCCCATACACTTTTGCCGGCATCGGGGAATTTGCCGCCGCTGGTGAGCACGACAAAGCCGGGCAGATTCTCATTCTCCGTCCCCAGCCCATAAGTCACCCAGGATCCCATGCTGGGACGCCCCAGCCGGGGGCTGCCGGTCTGTACCAGCAATTGGGCAGGAGCATGATTGAACTGGTCGGTGGTCATTGCCTTGAGAAAACAAAGTTCGTCGGCAATGGATGCCAGATGCGGCATGTGCTCACTGACCCAGGCGCCGCTTTGTCCCCTTTGCTGAAAATGGGCCTGTGGTCCCAGCATCTTGGGTACGCCCCGTATAAAGGCAAACCGCTTGCCTTCCAGCAGCGACTTCGGACAGTCCTGTCCATCCAGCTGGGCCAAAGAAGGTTTATAATCGAATAGCTCCAGCTGCGAGGGGGCGCCCGCCATATGCAGGTAGATGACCCTTTTGGCATGGGCAGGAAACATGGGCATCCGTGGCGCCAGCGGATGAGCAGGATCAAAAGCAGGACCTGTCGCGACGGGAGCGCCGGGTCCACAGGATGGTAGTAAGGAGCCCAATGCCAGGGCGCCAAAACCCATGGCGCAATCCTGCAAAAAATGCCGGCGGGTATACATCCGGGACACGGCCGCCTCGGCTTCCCGCAATAAACGTTGATTATGCAATTCTTTCCGGGTCATGTTGTCAGTTCTTAGTGATCACTTCGTCCAAATTCAATATGGCATTCGCCACCACGATCAGGGCGGCCATTGAAGGCCTGTTATAGCGGCCCTCTGATGCCGCTATCTCCCGGGTCTTACCAGGGCTATGGCTATACCGTGCATACGCCATGTCATACAACCCTATCAACGCCTGCAGGCTGGCGGCATCGATGGGATGGAACACGACTGATGAATAACCTTTCTGAATGGCCTCTTTCACCGGCCCCGCGCTTGACATCATTTCCGCCAGGTGCCGGGACGCATCGAGATACACAGAGTCGTTCAACAAGGTCAGCGCCTGCAAAGGCGTATTCGTACGGATACGACGGGCGGTGCACAATTCTCTGGCAGTGCCGTCGAAGCTCATCATGGATGGATACGGCGCAGTCCGCTTCCAATACGTATACAAGGCCCGGCGGTATTGATCTTGCCCGTCACTCTTATGCCAATCCTGCCCATTCCACGGCGAGAGCCAGATACCCTTGGGTTGCCAGGGCATGACACTGGGGCCTCCTAATCTCTCGGCGAGCAGTCCACTGACAGCCAGGGCCTGATCGCGCACCTCTTCCGCGGACAGCCTTACCCGTGCGCCTCTCGCATGATACTTATTGTAAGGGTCTTTTTCCAATTGCCCGGGACTGACCTTGGAATCCTGACGATAGGTCGCTGACAGCACCATGCTCCGCAGCAGCTTTTTAATGCTCCATTTATCGTCCGTCATAAACTTCCAGGACAGGTAGTCCAGCAGCTCCCGGTGAGTAGGTTCCGCCCCCTGTGTACCCAGATCTTCCAGGGTCTCCACCAGCCCGGTCCCGAACAGCTGCTCCCACACCCGGTTGACAATGGTCCTTGCGGTCAATGGATTTTGACGGCTGGTAAGCCACATGGCAAGCCCCAGCCTGTTGCGGGGCGCGGCGGCAGGAAAAGGGTTCAGACTTCGTGGAGTGGCAGGTTCCACCGCCTTGCCCTGTACAAGCCAGTTACCTTTCTCGAACACATGGGTCACCCGATGCATATCGCCCGGATTATCTATCATGATGGGCGTAGTGGGCGGCTGCTTACGCATGAGGGTATCGTATAATCTTTTCATGCCCGCATATTCGGGATCCCCGGCGCCGGGCAGCGAATGCGTAAAGTGAAACCAGTCGAACTGCATACCGCTGGCATTCGGTCCCTTCAAATTAGGATTCTCATATGTCAAAAACAGGTCATGCCGGCCATGTTGTGAAGGGAAATTGACCACCTCGATGGCCCAGTCTTTAGTCACGGGAACAGCTATCTTTTGCAGGACAGGGCCATCAGGCTTATCGAGATGTACAACCCAAACGCCACCGGCAACAAACCCTAAATAGCGGTAAATAAGCTGATCACGCTTATCCAGGTCCACGTCATGAAGTCGGGCCACGGCATAGTTACGAAAGATCAGCCACTTGGTATCCGCGAGCTCGCTGTTGACAAACTGATCAGCCCGGATGGAATTGATGGAGGGCTGCCAGGTCCGGAGGAACCAGGCTATTTCCTTCCCCTGCTGTGGGCTGCCCTTGCCGCTGACCCAGTTGGAGAGCTTTATTATATCAAGACTATCGGCAGGCGAAAATTGCCGCAACAAAGGGTAGTCATCATACGTATCTTCATCACGGGTGTCGTTGAAGAATGCCATGAACTGATAATATTCATCATGCCGGAAAGGATCATAAGGATGGCTGTGACATTGCACACAGGCAAATGTAGTTCCCATCAGCGCCTGCCAGGTAGTATTCACCCGGTCCACTACAGCAGCCGTGCGGAACTCCTCGTTATCGGTGCCTCCTTCATCATTAGTCATGGTATTGCGGTGGAATGCCGTGGCGATAAGCTCCGCATCGGTAGGATTCGGCAACAGGTCGCCCGCCAGTTGTTCGGTGAGGAATCGATCATAGGGCATGTCGCTGTTAAAGGCATTGATCAGCCAGTCCCTGTAACGCCAGATGTCGCGGCCGCCATCCCGCTCATACCCTTTCGTATCGGCATATCGCGCCAGGTCCAGCCAGAGCGTTGCCCATTTTTCACCATAGCGCGGCGATGCAAGTAATGTATCCACCAGCCGCTCATAGGCATCGGGACGGGTGTCCCGCAAAAATTCATTTGCCTGCACAGGCGTAGGCGGCAGACCGGTAAGGTCTAAACACACTCTTCGTAACAGCGTAGCCTTAGGCGCCTCCGGCGAAGGGCTTAAATGCTCTTTTGAAAGCTTCTCGCGTATATAGTCGTCGATACTCCAACCTTTTTCCTGCGGAGGCTGCACGGCAACATAAGCCCAGTGATCACCCCACTTGGCGCCCTGCTTTATCCAGTCGCGCAGAATGGTTATCTCTTCCTTTGTCAACGGCGGCTGTTTGTAAGGCATACGGTCCTCCGGATCATCCAGGGTGATACGCCGGATCATTTCGCTGTGATCAGGATCGCCGGGAATAATAGGCAGCTTACCCGATTTTGCCTTTGACAATGCATCCGTGCGGAAAAGGAGACTGAAATCACCCTGTCTTTTCACACCACCATGACATACGATGCATTTTTTATTGAGTATGGGTTTGACCTGCGTATTGAAGTCTACAGGATGCCCGTGAAAAAATAGCATCCAGGAAAGAATAGCAACGAGAAGAACCGCACCCGCGGAGATGATAAGCAACCTTCTGGACATACCTCAATTTACTCAAAAATGTCCGAAAAACGGTCTTGGTCAAAAATAGTCCTCACCTCAATGATGACCGCTGCCGCCTTCCACCTTGAAGTAACTTTTATAATTCTCCAGGCGTCTGAGCAGCGACTGCCCAGCCATCAGTATCCTGGCTTTATCGGCTTCATTCAATGGTGAAATAAGATAGGCAAACGGTCCTTTTCGCTCCCCACCCATGACGACAGCGCCGGGATTGACGAGGAACGGCGGCTGCGAAGCATTGGAATCGATGCCGATGTCCGCATAAGTGAGATAAGGCGCATAATACATATAATGTGGCAGACTGAAAGACGCCACCCGGATCTTATCAGGATTCCCGATATAGCTCCGCATCATGGGCGCCTCCATATAGGATATCCCGGGTCGCGAAGGCGCTTTATAATATCCGTTTTTGATCCGTTGTATCACTGTATCTCTGATCTGTATGGGTGACCATTTGCCGGAAGCCCGCATGGCCGCAACGTCCAGGTATACAGGCATGATCGTCCTGGCGCCTTCTGCATCATAACTGATCGGAGCAGCCAGGTCCTGCCGGAATTCCGCCCACTCCCATTCTGTCCGGGAAATAAAGCAGACAAATCCGTTCGATCCCTGCCTGCCGACATAGAACCCTTTCTCCGGATCCAATAGATAGACGGTAGCTTGCTCACGCAGATGCGGCGGAAGTGAGCTCAACGCAAAATCCGTCTCCAGGTCCACCGGCATTTTTTCCAGCTTCCAGTCCCCCGCGGTTTGTCCCTTTCCCTGAATAGTGGTGAGTAAGATCGAAATGCACCATATGACGCCCCAGCGCCCTATGGACGATAAGCAGTGATTAGTCATGATGTAGGGATTTGATCATGACAAAATTAATCGGTGGAAGCAGTTCCCCGCGAGGGCAAAAAGGACAGGTCAAAGGGGGTTTTGGGACAGTTCCGCCAGGCGGGCGCGTATCTCCAGCAACCCGGCCTGATCAAGGAGCTTCTTGACCTTACCCGGCCCGGCCAGGCCGGCCTTATCGGTCTCGGTATTCCGTATGCCATCCACATCCGTTATAAATGCCTGTATATAGGTCTTGTCCTTATCCAGTTGATACAGGTCCTGGTAACCCCGCAACAACACCGCATTGAACCAATAGTTACCAGGCCATCGCCCGTTTTTAAAAAAGGTCTTGAGACTGGCTGCCGCCAGCCGGTGCGCCTCATCCAGGTAAGCCGCCTTCTTCGTCAGGGTATACAGGATCACATTGGCCTGCAGCATGGTGCCGGTATTATATGTGTAGAACTGCCGCGCGATCCTGCCATCCTTTGTTTTGATATTGTCATAATAAACACCCGACGGCGACTGCAATACTTTATTCACCCAGTTATATAATAGCAGCGCAGTATCCAGATATCCCCGCTCCCCGGTGGCCCTGTAAAGGTCTAAAGCCAGCAGTACCCCCGGTCCATTCGAACAGGTATTCTTGGTGCTCTTATCCCCCTCCTTCCAGTAAAGCCCTCCGCCGGTGACGGTATCATAGCCGGTCATCATAAATTGGTATATCTCCACTGACTTCTCTAAAAACACTTTCCGCCTGGTCCGGGCATAAGCATCCATATACGCGAGACCGATCCATTGATTGTCGTCATAGAACCGGTCACCCCCACCCTGTTTCACGACATAGCTGTCGTATCCGGCAATACCATGCTTTACGCTGTAATATTGATCGATGGCCTTCATCACAGGCTCGAGGTAAGGTCTGCCGGGCTGAAGCACTTCCATTTCATTCGCAGCCTGCACGAGGGCGCACAAGGGCCAAAGATAGGAATGGGGATGTTCGTCCGCGGCTGTATTGTTCGTTTCCGTGAACAATCCGGTGACACTGTCATAATA
>Ga0207647_10001339_pt1 | contig 18941 bp, 30 predicted proteins | sample KBSCornC2_FD_184295 | JGI IMG/M metagenome (GOLD analysis project Ga0207647, IMG submission 184295) | Corn rhizosphere microbial communities from Kellogg Biological Station, Michigan, USA - C2 (SPAdes) (version 2) | ecosystem: Host-associated > Plants > Roots > Rhizosphere ... | reverse complement strand
TCTTGGGAACATGCTGACCGGAGGGCGTTCAGCGTTTGCTAATTTGCCGGTCCATTATGACGACCAGATGAAGCCTCATTTGGCCATGTCGTTGGGCTTAAAGCGCGTACTGGGCTTTCTCGGCTTCCGCTAACGCCGGAAGCGGTGACCCAGACGCCGCTGTATAAATCAAGAGCCATTTCAGGAAGGGGTAAACCCAGCCGGCCTCCACAGCGCCGCTCAGCCACGCCCCTTATTTGGCGGCCGCCTTTTTCTTCACCTTCTTTACCGGTTCCTCCACTGGCTCCTGTGCCAGTCTGGCCTTACGAAGACGCGCTGTCTTTGCAACTCTGGCCGCCGCCTCGCTGTCGATGATGGCGCGCGCGGTTTTTGTGGTGGCCTCGTTCTTGGCGTCGCCTTTCGGCTTGAACACATTCGTATCGGCCATGTCCTGCCTCGCTCTAGAAAATGAAAAAGGCCGGGCGAACCCGACCTTCCCTCAAAGCCTCGGCACCGATGCCAGTACATCCGTGATCAAAGGTGCCGATGCTGGTTAGGCTGCCTGCAGGTTCTCCGCGGCGCTCTTGCCGCTGCGAGCGTCCTTGACGACATCAAAGCTTACCTTCTGGCCTTCCACGAGTGAACGCATCCCGGCGCGCTCCACGGCGGAGATGTGAACGAACACGTCCGGCTGGCCGCCGCCCTGTTCGATGAAGCCAAAGCCCTTGGTGGCGTTGAAAAACTTCACGGTTCCAGTAGTCATACGATTTCCTTTCAAATCGATGCAAATTACCGCCGCTTGGCCGAATGCCAAACGTCACGGTTTTCGAAATTGAGAGGGAAGATCGTCGGGGCGCAAAGGCGCCAGAAACAACGTTCGTTCAACAAGATCGATGCCGTACATATAGCGTTTAAACTGACTCCCGGCAAGGCAACTCGGATATATTTATGCTGGCCCTTGTTTCGACACCTGACCGAATCCGCTTCCTGCGGACGACAAGCCAATGGCAGGCGGGCTCCCGCGCGCCCAGGAGGATCGTCATGATGCTGATGGCCGCCGCAAGGACATCATGGGCGAGTTTCCGATTCAGGGTTGGCTGCGCGCGTTGGGATGGCTAACGACATTGACAATGGGAATGCCGTCGATCGGTCTCACCTCCCAGTGGTTTTTGTGAGCGCCGCTCAGAGTGAAGCGCCAGATGGCTCAGCCGGATCCCCCGCAACAAACGGCGGCTGAAGCAGCCGCCGTTTGTTTTCAGCACGCAGAGATCGGTCAGTTGGCGCCGCCGAGCTCCTTGGTCATTTTGCAGAAGTTGTCGTGCGCCTTGGCGATCGCCTCGTCGCCGCACTCCTTCTTCATCGATGTCCGGTCTTCTTCGGTCATCGCCATCCAGGCTTTCTTGAATTCATCGCCCGATTTCATCGTCTTCATGCCGGCATCGGTGAAGAAGGGCGACATTTTCGCTGGATCGTCGAGTGCGGAGGTGCCGGTTGAGCCGCCTGCCAACGCGGCGCCGGTCATGATGGAGAACGCTATCGCGCTCATGCAAAGCATTTTGGTCGTCATTTGCCTGCTCCCTGCCATGGTTGAAAATAACTACCTGTTGGAAGCGTGCTTCTCAGCAAAAAGTTCCAAGGGAAATGAAATAAGCCGTGGCAACAGGTCAGGAATGTCGCCGTTCAGCGTTTAAAAGCCCACCTGTTCCACAAACCGCGCGTCAATAATATGGCCCGGAACATTCGCACCGCTGCAAAGTTCCTTGCGAAAGCATGACTGGATCGAGCTTGACCATGGCCGACTTGTTGAAACTTCCGGCAACTTGCCGCAATCTATTTCGCGTAATCGTCGAGACGCCGCGAGGATCCGCGGCGAAGTTCGCCTATGAGCCGAAGACCGGGGTGTTTGAATATTCCCGGCCTCTTCCTGTCGGCAACACCTATCCTTACGATTGGGGTTTCGTGCCCTCGACACTGGGGGACGACGGCGATCCGTTGGACGGCCTGGTCATTCACCAGGCGGCTGCGGCGCCGGGCGTCGTCATCAAGTGCGACCTGATGGGCGCATTGAGGGTAAAGCAGCGTGATCCGGGAGGCGCCAAGGTTCGCAACGACAGGTATATTTTCTGCCCTCACAAGGAAGACGCCCCGAATGAGCCGGTGGCTGCTGCTGATGTCCCCAAGGATCTACGCCGGGAAATAGAACAATTCTTCCTGTCGTCGGTGCTGGGCACCGGTAAGAAAATCAAGCTGAAGGGCTGGCAGAACGCAGCCGAGGCTAAGGTTTCGCTGGCAAAGGGAATGAGATCCTTCAAGCGAAAATTCGCCGACCAGTGAACGACGGATGCCTGTCTCCCGCCCTATTCCTGCAAACGCCGTGCATCTCTGCGTCGACATGCAGCGCATGTTCATGCCGCCCGGACCGTGGGCGGTCGAGTGGTTTCCCCAGACTTTGCCCAGGGTGCTTCGGCTCACTGAGCGATGGCCGGCGCGAACCATCTTCACCCGCTTCATTCCGGCACTACGGGCAGGAGAAGGGCATGGCCAGTGGCGCAGCTACTATGAGCACTGGGCAGAAATGACACTCGAAAAAGCAGGGACCGACATCATCGAGCTGGCGCCGGAGCTGAAGGATTTCGTTCCGCCGGCACGACAGTTCGACAAACCCGTCTATTCACCCTGGTTCGGAGGCAGGTTGAGACGCGCGCTTGCAGCCGAGGATGTCGACACCATTGTCGTCAGCGGAGGCGAGGCCGACATGTGCGTTTTGGCCACGCTCCTTGGAGCTATCGATTTCGGCTTTCGAACGGTTCTGGCCGAGGATGCGATTTGCAGCACCTCCGACGAAGCCTATGACAGCATCGTGAGGCTGTTCACCAAAAGATATTCGCACCATGTGGAAGTCGCACCAGTGGATGAAATCCTGGAGTCCTGGGCTTAGCCGGCGCGCCAAAGATCAACGCCGAGCCTCGTCAATAACAATTGATGGTTCAAGGCCTTCACCGGCAAAAAATCTGTTCGGAACAACTTGCGGGCGGCCGGGTTGAAAATGGCCAACCAACCCAGGAGATGCGCACATGGCGACGACGAAAGCGGCCTCGAACAAGGGCCTCAACGAACTTTTTCATGACACGCTGAAGGATATCTATTTCGCCGAGAAGAAGATTCTCGCGACGCTGCCCAAGATGGCCAAGGCAGCGCAGGACGATGCTTTGAGGATGGCGTTCGAGAAGCATCGCGACCAGACCGAGGAACATGTCGCCCGTCTCGAGGAAGTGTTCGAGGTGATCGACAAGAAACCGGTGGGCAAGACTTGCGCCGCCATCATGGGCATCACCGAGGAAGGTGCCGAGATCATGGACGAATACAAGGGCTCGCCCTCGCTCGACGCCGGCCTGCTGGCCGCGGCCCAAGCTGTCGAGCATTATGAGATCTCGCGCTACGGCACGCTCAGGACCTGGGCGCAGGAACTCGGCCTGACGGAAGCCGTCACCTTGCTCGACAAGACGCTGAACGAAGAAAAGGAAACGGACGCAGCGCTCACCCAGCTTGCCGAATCCGCGGTCAACGTCGCGGCTGAAGCCGCATAGCGACGATCCGCGCACGGCCGCAGCTTTCCCTCGGTCCAGCTTCCAACGAGCCCGGCAGGGTGCCGGGGCTCGCTGCTGCATTGCCGGACCGTTCAATCGAAGGCGGCGGCCATCGCCCACGCCACTAACGATCATGCCGGGTTGCAGGACTGACAAATCCGTTGCGGGCGACAGAATTGGCGCCCCGTTCTTGTGGCGGCCCGGGAAGCTCTTGACGGTCAAAATCTCCAAACCCATATCGCCGCTGGGCTTGGGCCTCTGTCGGTCCCAAGCCTTCGCGTAAACTCAATTGTTCGTTCGATTGGAGGACGTTATGAACGATCGGATGTTCGACAGCCCTGTTTTCGTGAAGAGCGAAAACAGCCTCATCCAGGAAATCGCGTGCCTGGAAGATGCCCTGGAATTTCTCTACGCGTGGCCCAGGAACAGACGCGGAACCATCTTTGAAACGGCCCTTCGAGCTTGCCAGCGGGCATTCGACAGCGGCTATCCGCTGACTGCCGCCAGGGATGCCTTTTGCGGTTTCGCAAAGTCGGTCAAAATTCTTGAGGACGTGAGCGTCCCCTTGCCATGGATGACCGGCAAAGGCGGCCGCGGCGGCGGACTGACTGCTTGAAAGTATCGCGGTGTATGGGAGTTCGCGATGTTTTCCAAACCTTTCGAGAAACCCCTTCGCGTTTGGGTCGGACTGGGCTTTCCCCGGCAACTGAACACCGTCGTCGATGCCTATCAGTTCGCGACCGACTGGTGCGGCAATAGCCCGGAGCAGAAAGCGGCCATCCGTGCTTGCAGGGCGGCTTTGGTTGGCGACGTCGACGCGGAAACCGCGCGAGGCGTTTTCGCCGCATTCGCGCGCAAGAAGGATATCCTTGTCGAGGACGGAGCAATCCCTCCCGCCATCGGAAAAGCCCAGCCGTCACATCACCAATGACGATCGAGGCGCCCGCGACCTGTCGAGGGGCGCCTCGTACCAAACCTGGATAATTGATGAGGAACCTTGATGGCAGAACTAGCCATTAGAAAACCTGTACATGAGGTCAACGCCGCTCGCTACGACAGCGATTGCCAGGAGGCGTTGGCCGGCTCTCTCGATGACCTGATAGCACAGGCGGAAGCTGCCGGCTGGGACAGGAACCGTGCTGCGTCGGCACTGATGTACCTTGCAGCAAAGCGCCTCCGTGCGCGCGCCGAGAGCTAGCGGGACTGCGAGCAGCGAACGTCGCGTATGTCAAACTATTCGGCCACCTGACATGCGGTGCAGCGTGTCATCCGGTCTCGTCCCTTGAACTGGATGACCTGTTCTCGAATGAACGCCCACCAATCGCGGGAATGGTGGGCGTTCAAACAGCTGACGATGAAGGGACTCAAATATCCGTCAAACCGTCCCACAAACACCAACAACGGGCTAAGGTTTCACTGCTTGGACCAAAGCGGTGGTGCATGCGACTTCAGTCCCAACCGAGCCGTATGTTGCTGCCCAGCGGCGGGCCAACGGGCAGTTACACCCGACCGCCCCAAGATGCCGCCTAAGTGTCTCATGCAGCAACTGTCGTGGAGGGACATCCGCGTAAATGGAACCTCGATCAGGGTTGTCAGTTCCATTGGAAGGCGGGCCAGGATGACCAGATCGTCGCTTCATCTTCTCAAGGGTACAGGGTATCTGATTTCCACGGTGAGCGTGACCCTGCTGGCGATCGTCAGTTGGGACAGCGCATCGAAAAGTCCGTTGCTGATTGCTTGTCTGCTCGGCGGAGCCGCTACCTCGGTTATCGGCATGTTCTGCCGCTGGCTATCCTACGAAATCGAGAAGCGGCAGGAAGAACGGCGGTAGGGCGCATCAGTCGCCGCGGCGCAAGACCCGCGTGACAAGCAGAGTGATCAAGCTGCTCAGCACAATCCAGACGACGATCTCGCCGCGGGATGCCGTTGGCCGAGGCGCCGCCGTGCCGGCCCCGGCACCAGCATTGGCCGGCATCGACGCCTCGGGTTTGGCGTGTGCCATGACCGGCGCGAGGTCGCGCCGGCTGCCGCGGCGCACCGAATAGGCGCGCGTAATCTCGGCGCCGAACAGAAAAATCTGCGCGGAATAATAGACCCATACCAGCACGACCATCAGGGCGCCGGCCGCGCCGTAGGACGTGGCGATAGCGCTGGTGCCGATGTACCAGCCGATCAGCGACTTGCCGATGGTGAAGAGCAGCGCGGTCACCACCGCGCCGACGCCGACATCGCGCCATTTGAGCGTGCGGTCCGGCAGGACCTTGTAGATCGCGGCGAAAAGCAGCGCGATCAGCACAAAAGAGACGATCGTGTTGACGCCGCTGACGATCACGCCACCGAACGGCAGGCGCCGGTTGATCAATTCGCCCAGCGCCGAGATCGCCGTGCTTGCCGCCAGCGATACCAGCAGCAGGAAACCAAGCGCCGCGACGAGACCGAGGCTCGCCGCCCTCGCCCGTACAAGGCGCGACAGCGACACGCCATTGGGCTTCACCTTCCAGATCTCGTTGAGCGACTGCTGCATTTCGCCGAATACGCCCGACGCGGTGACGAAAAGCGTGACCAGCCCGATCAGCGTGGCAAGCGTGCTTGACCAGCGCTGCGCGGCGCTCTCGATCGTGGCCTTCAGGAGGTCGGCGCTTTGCGGCCCCATCACACCCGAAATCTCAGCCGAAAGCGCCAGTTGCGCGGCATCGTTGCCGATGACAACGCCGGCAATCGCCACGACGATCAGGAGGATCGGCGCCAGCGAGGTCGTGGCGTAGAAAGCGATCGCAGCCCCGTGGCTCAGCGCATTGTCGTCGATGTAGCCGGTGACACTCTCCCGCAAGAGCAGCCAGCCTTCACGAACCCAGCCCGGCATCGTCGCCTCATCTGTTCTGGACGCGTATTTCGTGCGCTTCGAGGACGGCTTTATCGTCTGCCCTGCCATTTGCTGCCCTGCGCCAAATACGGAGCGGGCCGGGTGGGACAAGAGCTCGACTGCCTTTTCGTTGGCCAGGGCGTGAAGCCGGAGAAACCAGCCCTGTTCTCTTTGCCACCAGGTCCGGCTGACGCGGCCCGCTGAGCACAATTCGCGCGACGCGCGATGGTTCCGGCCGCATATCGATCGGTGGCGCATGAGGCACCCACGCCTAGGCAAACGAACTGCATTCGACTAGCCTCAAGCCGGATCAGAGGCGCGTGGGGGCATGCGATGAAGGTCAACGTCGTCTATGCGCATCCGGCACAGGACAGCTACCAGGCGTCGCTTCATCGGCGCGTCGTGGAAGTCCTGAAGGCCAGGGGCGACGAGGTCGTCGACTTCGATCTCTATGCCATGAAGTTCGATCCGGTCATGCAGTCCGTCGAGTTGAAGGGGCACGCCGGTCCGGCGCCCGCGCCGGCGGAGTTGCAGGTCTATATCGATGCGCTGCAATGGGCCGAAGCGTGCGTGTTCTGCTTCCCGACATGGTGGTCGGGCATGCCCGCGGTGCTCAAAGGATATTTCGACCGCGTGTGGCGGCCGGGCGTTGCCTTCGACCTGCCGACGGATGGCGGCACGATCAAACCGGCGCTTGTGAACATCCGCCGGATGGGCGTGGTCACCACCTTCGGCTCGCCATGGTGGTACACCAGGCTCTATATGCAGGACCCGGGCAGAAAGGTGCTTTTGCGCGGATTGAAGTCCATGTGCGGACGCACGGAGAAGCACCTCTATTTGTCGAAATACTCGGTGGAAAGCATCTCCAACGAGGAGCGGGAAAAGTTCGCCCGCAAGGTGGAGCGGCGGTTCGAGGGATTTTAAACGGGCCGCCGGAATTGCCGCAGGCTCGCCGAGCGAAGGCTGACCCCGGACGACCCCTCGCCGGCCGAAATTTTGCAATAACGGACAATGGGCTTATATTTAGCTGACTAAGTGATTCATGGCACGGTGAACCGATGGCCAAGAAGAAAGACCGACAGGCCGGTTCCGGCGTGGCGGAGGCCTCGCCCGCCGAAATCTACGAGGCGGCTTATTTTGCCCGCAAATGCGGCCTCACCCTTGACGAGGCATTGCAGATGATGCGCGAGGCCCACGGCTTGCCGGCCGTCAAGGCGACCGAAGGCGAGAGGCGCAAGCATTGACCCTTGTTGTTGAAGACGCACGCCTCATTGGCCGGTCTGCGGCGGAACTTCGCCCGGCTTGATCACCGGCATCTCGCTGCCGGTCGGCGGCGGCGTCGTCGCGTTCTGGTCGCCGGTCGGCGGCGGCTTCAGCACGCCGCCGCAATTGCTGAGCTGTTTCGACAGCTCATCCGTATCGGCCTGCTGCTTCTGTTTTTGCTCCTGGTCGTTGGCGTCGGGTTTGGCCTGGCAGTTCTGCGCCTGCTGGTCCGTCTGGGCCGCCGCCGGCAGCGCCGCGATCAGCGCGACGGCCGCGACGAGAAGCGCTTTCTTCGTGAGATCTTTCATGGGATCCTCCTCATGGGTCAGTAACCCCCGATGATCGGCAGGATCTCGCCGGTGATGTAGCTCGAGCATTGCGGCGAGGCCAGGAACACATAGGCCGGCGCGATCTCCTCCGGCTGGGCGGGCCGCTTCATCGGCGTCTTGGCGCCAAATTGCGAAACGTCCTCCGGCTCCTTTTCGGACGGGTTGAGCGGCGTCCAGACCGGCCCGGGCGCCACCGCGTTGACGCGGATGCCTTTGCCGATAAGGTTGCCGGAGAGCGCGCGGGTGAAGGCGTGGATGCCGCCCTTGGTCATCGAATAGTCGACCAGTTCCTTCGACCCTTCAATGCCGGTGACCGACCCGGTGTTGACGATCGCCGAACCCGGTTTCATATACAGCACGGCCTCCTGCGCCATGTGGAAATAGCCGTAGAGGTTGGTCTTCAGCGTGGTGTCGAAATGCGCTTCGGTGAGATCAGCGAAATCGGCCGAGTGGACCTGGAAGGCCGCATTGTTGACCAGTATGTCCAGTCCGCCGAAGGCCTTGACCGTCTCACCCACCGCCTTGCGGCAGAAGGCGCGTTTGGCGACGTCGCCGCGCAAGGTGATGCAGCGCCTGCCCTCCGCCTCGACCGCTTGTTTGGTCGCCTTGGCGTCGCGGTCCTCGCTGAGATAGACGATGGCGACATCGGCGCCCTCGCGTGCGAACAGCACGGCCACCGCGCGGCCGATGCCGGAATCGCCGCCGGTGACTAGCGCGACCTTGTCCTTGAGCTTGCCCGACCCTTGCCAGAACGGCGCGTCATACAGCGGCGCCGGCTCGATTGCCCATTCCTCGCCGGGCTTGGGATGATGCTGCCTGGGGAAAGGCGGCACGGGATAGCGACGCGCGCCGGCCTGCATGGCGCCAGGCTCTTTCGGCTTCGGCTTGCCGCGGTCCGTGGCATCGACCTTTCGCTGGACGCCGCGCTGCCTGCGCGCGGTCTTCGCCGTGTCCGTCTTCTTGCCAGTGGCTGATTTTTTGGCCGTATCGGTTTTCGTTCGGCTGCTGGTCGGCATGGTGGTCTCCTTTCAGAGGACAACGCGTGCCGAGGGAAAAGGTTGGCCCCCGGTTCGCCGCAGCTCGCGAGACGCTGGGGCATACATCAAAGTTAAATGCGGCCACCCGACGGTGGTGCTAACGCTTGGTCATTGGGGGGACTCTAGGAGGAGTCCCATGGACGTTCGAACTCTCATCGGCAGTCTCTCGGCCGCAATGCCACGCCGGCGTGCCGCAGCGCCACCAGTCCCCGTCAGGGTGATCCGCGCTTCGCTGGCCGAGGTGCCGCTCAGGCCGCGCCCGCGTCCGCCTCACAGGCCGGCACCGCCGGCCCGGCCCGCGAGCAATATGTAGGCTCGCATTTGTAGCCTCGGACTGGCCTGTCGGATGCAACCGACCTGGCGAAGTCATCGTTTACGGCCATCCTCAATTCTTACGGTGAAAGATCAAATCCTTGCCTATGAACAGCCCGCTTTTTATCCTCGCCGCCGCCATGATCACCGCCGCGCCCTTTGTCGGCCTTGCCTGGCGCACGCGCGAATGGCTCGGATGGTGAAAGACCGATGAGCCGTTTCCTGCCCCTCACCATACGCTTCGTCAGCGGCGGCACGATGGTGGTCACCACCGTCGCCGAGGCCAAGAAGGCGCTCGGCGGCGCATGGAAGAACAAGGAGGCGCCAGCCTATCTCGAAGCGACCCGGTTGGTGGATGACGCAATCGCGGGCACCTGCCGTCCGGCCATCGCGTTTGCCGCCTTCAAGAAGGTCGCCGCGCAGCAAGGCCTGCTGAGGCCTGCCCGGCCGAGTGCCGCGCTCACCATGCTGGACGAGCTGTGGTCGCGCTCCAAGACCCCGCCCAGCTAGATGCCGCAAGCCGATCTGGCGTTGCTACCGTCTGGCCGACCTATCTCGGCTCGCGCGTCATGCTGAGATAGGTTGGATCGAATTCGGCGATCGTAACCAGCCGCTCCCAGTCGAGGATCGTGATCATATGGCTCGTCCAGTTGACCACGTTCATGCGGCGCAGCGTGCCGATGACCCGGTTCATATGGACGACGGAGAGGCCGAGCACGTCGGCAAGCTCGGCCTGCGACAGCGGCAGGTGGAAGCTCATCTCGCGGGTCTTTTTCACCACCTGCAGCCGGACGAACAGCTCGCATATCAGATGCGCGAGATGGGAGGTCTTGGAGCGGCGGCCCATGGCCACGATCCATTCGCGGTGGATGGCGCCGTCGACCAGCGTGTCCAGCCACAAAAGCCGGGTGAGATGCGGCGCCTGCTCGGTGATCGCCTTCAGCTTGCTGTGCTCTGCGGCGAGCACGTGGCATGGCGAGAGCGCGACGATGCCGTGATCCATCGTCTTCAGCAGAAAGGCATGCAGGTCGACGAAATCGCCGGCGACCTGCAGCGAAGTGAACTGGCGCCCGCCATCTTCCAGCACCTTGTAGCGGGCGGCGAGCCCGTCGATGATCAGCGTGCTGTAGATCGGCCGCGTGCCTTCCGTGACGATATCCTCGCCGGCGGCGACATATCTCTCCAGCGACATGGCGCCGGCGAGCAGCGCCTTTTCTTCCTCCGACAAGGCATCGTGCTGGCCAAGGTTGAGATAGAGCGATTCCAGCATCCGGGGTCCTCCATTCGCAACAGCTAACGCCGCAGAGCGGGGCCGGTTGCAGGCGGCCGCGGAGCAAGGGCCGGCGCGCTGCGGATTTCCCCTCAGGATCAACCGCTTGGAACCATGATCGCGGCCAGGGATTGAACGTGCGAACCGCCTGGAGTGCTTCATCGATGGAACGCTACTATTTTGACCTTTATAATGCCGAGCATGGCCAGGTTGATGACGAGGGGCAGCTTTTTGCCAGCCGCGAGCGCGCCCGCCTTGAAGCGTTGCGCATCCTGCAGGACATTGCCCGCGACGAGGCACCCGGGACCGAACAGTTGAAGATCACCGTGAAGCTGCGCACTGCGAAGGAGCAGATATTCGAGGCGTCGCTGACGCTGGACTCGACCTGGAACTGAGGCCTCTGGCCTCAGCGTGGAGGCAAGCATGTTCGCCGATTTTGAGGCATTGGAAATCGACACCGGCAAGGCGCGTATCTTCGCCCGCCGTGGCGGCAGTGGACCCGGCCTGCTCCTGCTGCACGGCTTTCCCGAGACGCATGTGATGTGGCGCGACGTGGCGCCCAGCCTGGCGCGGGATTTCACCGTCGTCTGTGCCGACCTGCGCGGTTATGGGCAAAGCTCCTGCCCGCCATCGGCCGCCGACCATGCGCCCTACGCCAAGCGCGCCATGGCCGCCGACCTGGTCGTGCTGATGGCGCAACTCGGCTTCAAACGTTTCCTGGTCGCTGGCCATGATCGCGGCGGGCGCGTCGCCTACCGGCTGGCGCTCGATCATCCGGACCGTGTCGAGAAGCTCGCCGTGCTCGACATCGTCCCTACTGCAGAGGCCTGGGACCGGGCCGATGCAAGGCTGGCGCTGGGCTTTTGGCCGTGGTCGCTGCTGGCGCAGCCCGAGCCGCTGCCGGAGACGATACTGGCGGCGGCTGCCGAAGCAATCGTCGACAATGCGCTTTCCGGTTGGGGATCCGCAGCCGACGCGTTCCCGCCCGGCGTGCGGCAAGCCTATGTCGATGCGCTGCGCGATCCGGCGCATGTCCACGCCATCTGCGAAGAGTATCGCGCGGCTGCTTCGCTCGACCGTGTGCACGACCATGCGGACCGCGAGGCCGGCCGGCGTATATCCTGCCCCGTGCTGGCGCTGTGGAGCGAGCATGGGGCGCTGGCCGAATGGTATCGGAACGAAGACGGACCGCTGGGCATTTGGCGAAACTGGGCCGAGGATGCCAGCGGCGGAGCTATGTCCGGCGGCCACTTCTTCCCGGAGGAGTCGCCGATCGAAACTGCGGCCACGCTCGACGCCTTCTTTTCCGGAAGATAGAGGCACTCCTGCCCGGGAGATGGCGCCCGTCGGCCAAGCGCCCGGCCAGCCTGGCTCACATCAGCATCAGACACAGCAACGGCACCGCCGCCAGGCCGATCGCCATTGTAATGAGCGCGATATGGCCGAGACGCTCCGCGCGCCTGGCAATGTCGGCGACCTCATTCTCGTCGTTGATGATATCGAGGAACGAAAGATCGGCACGAGTGTTGCGCTGGTTGTCGTTGGCAGGCAGGCTCTCGGCATCCTGCTGGGCGGGCTTTGCAGAGATATAGGTCAAAACGTCGTCTCGCTTCGAAGCCGGCTGCGCGGCCTTCTTGTTTGTGGATATTGGTGTCCGCCGGAATTGCGCGGGGGGCGACCGGCGGACACCATGATGGCCGGCGATGGAGGGGGCTTTTTCGTCGGCCGCTCACCAATTCGCAAAAAGAGATTTGGTTGCACAAGCCAGCCCAATGCGCTGGCAGGGTCGGACTTCAGTCTGACCCGGATCACGAAATATTTGGCCGGAACATCGGTTGCCAGCGCCTGCTTCATTCCAGCTCAGATGGAACCTCTTCGCCACGCTCCAGTTCCCCAAGGACCGGTCGCCTTAAGGGCAGCCGTCGCCGCAGGATGTTCCAATGGAGGCGCCAATGTCCTTGCACACACTTCATCCCGAACGCGTCGATGAGACCCGCGTGCTGGCCTATTCGACCTTCGGTCCCTTGCTGATCCACGCGCTGGCGCAAAAACTGGCGCGCAGCCAGGGCATGCGCGAACTGGACAGGTTAGAACAATCGCTGGTGCGGCTGGTCGAGGAGACCGAAGTCGCAGCCCCGCAGGCCGACGCGATGAAGGAATTCGCCGTCGAACTCGTCGTGTCGACGCTGCGCAACGTGCGTGAGCATCCCGACGCCAAGCACGACCTGGAAGAGATCGACGGGCGCCGCACCGAAGGCCGTTCGGAGGATCCGGACACGCTGGAAGAGCAATTGCAGTCCGGCCTCGAGGACTCGTTTCCGGCAAGCGACCCGCCGGCCGTGGTGTCGACCACGATCACCGGCGGCTCGAAGGACACCGTCGGCACCGACGAGGTGCTGCGCCGCAGGAAGGAAGCTCGGCGCAGGCAGTCGAAGACGACAGGCTGATAGACAAAATCGAAGGAGGCCCGCGATGGCCCAGGCAAACGACAATATCCCGCGCCGGCCGGGCGCCGCTCATGCGCCGCCGAGCGGCAAGCTGCCGACCAAGGGCGGCGACGATCCCGATGTGCGCTTCCTGGCGGAGCACACCGATCTGTCGCCGAAGCAAGCCCGCGAACTGATCCGCGAGCATGGGCACGACCGCGACAAGCTGCTCGAGATCGCACGGACCATGAAGGCGGAGAGCTGATCGTCCCTACAAATCGAAAGCGAGGCAGACCATGAGCAACGAACCCCGTCCGGGACGACCCGGAACAATCGAGCAATGGCCGCGTTGGGAGGGCCCGAAGGGCAACCGCCCACCAGGCTATCTGAGGCCGAAGGACGATCCCGACAGAAACCGCGACGCGGCCGGCGAGAACAACAAGGATCCGGAACGGTCCGACCTCGGCGACGTCGCTAAGAAGAAGGGTTCCTGAGGCCGATTTCACTCAGTGCAACAAGGAGCAAAACAATGCCACGTGGCGACAAATCAAAATACACCGATAAGCAAGAACGCAAGGCCGACCATATCGCCGAAGGCTATGAGAAGCGCGGCGTTTCCGAAAAGGAAGCCGAGCGGCGGGCCTGGGCGACCGTCAACAAGGACGACGCCGGCGGCAAGAAGGAAGGCGGCTCGGGCCGCGGCAAGCACACCGGCAATCCGGCCGCGCACAAGGGTGGCAGAATGGGCGGCAAGGCCTCCGGCGAACGCTCCGCGGCGGACAGATCGGCTTCGGCGAAGAAGGCGGCGGCGACACGCAAGAGGAATGAGAGTCACGCGGGGCATTGAGGCGTTTGGATTACACAGACGTCCGTGATTGGCGAAATCGGCGGCACCGCCCTTTCTGCCCGTCACTATACGGGGAGAAATGCCCGGCAGGGCAATGAGGGGCAGAGCCGAACCCGCGAGTTTGTCGTCGCGGCAGGCGCCGGCCCTCAGGTCGCCGGTCGCCGCGCCGCCCCTCATCCGCCCTTCGGGCACCTTCTCCCCGTTGAACGGGGAGAAGGACAGAACCTTACAGCGGCATCTCCGAGGTCTGCTTGATCGTCTGGCTGGGCACGTCCGTCTTGACGTTCTGCACGCCCTTGATGCGGCTCAGATGCTCCGACTGGAAGCGGCGGTAGTCGTCGATGCCGGCGGCCACGATCCGCAGCATGGCGTCGCAGTCGCCCAGCATCAGATAGCACTCCATCACTTCCGGGAATTTCGCCACCTCGGCGGCGAAATGCTCGATCGTGTCCTCGTCCTGCTGCTTCAGCCAGATGCGGGTGAAGAAGGTCTGGCCGCGGCCGATCTTGGCCGGGTTGAGCACCGCGACATAGCGGTCGATGACGCCGGCCTCCTCCAAAAGCTTGACACGGCGCAGGCAAGGCGAGGGCGACAGGCCGACCTCCTTGGCCAGATCGTTGTTGGCCATGCGGCCGTCGCGCTGCAAGGCGCGCAGAATGCGCCTGTCGATCTCATCCAGCTTCATAGTGCAAAATTCCAATCTTTTTGGCGAATGCGCTACCCAATGCCAAATCTTGGCAGAAGCGGCGCATCTTCGCAACCCGATTGCCGCGCGTTTCGGCTATTGTCCGGCGACCGATAACCCACAACCGAGCGGGAGAACGGCGGCCGCGAGGCCAGCCGAAGGCAAAGCCATGAGCATTTCCGAGATCGCCCTCGCCAAGCGCCAAAGCACCGATGGCCGCGGCGCCGAGGTTCGGCGCGGGCTTGCCGCCTCGACGCCGGTTCTGCTCGGCATCATCCCCTATGCGCTGGTGCTTGGCGCGCAGGCCTCGCAGAAGGGCCTTTCTGTCGTCGAGGTGCCGCTGATGACCGGCCTCAACTTCGCCGGCGGCTCCGAATTCGCCGCCATCCAGCTCTGGACCTCACCGCCGCACATCCTTCTGATCGCCGGCATCACCTTTTTGGTCAACAGCCGGCATTTCCTGATGGGCGCGGCACTTGCTCCGCTCATCAACCACCTGCCGAAGCGCCAAGTTTTTCCGGCCCTGTTCCTGATGTGCGACGAGAGCTGGGCTGTCGGCCTTGCGGACGCGCAACGCCGCGCCGCCGCCGGCGTGAGGCCGGCCTTCAGCCTGGCCTATTATCTGGGTGCCGCACTGCCCTTCTACCTTGCCTGGGTGGCGTTCACGACCTGCGGCGCGGCACTCGGTCCGGTGCTTGGCGACGTCGAGACATACGGCTTCGCGATGGCCTTCCCGGCCGTCTTTCTGGTGCTGCTCAGCGGCATGTGGAAGGGCTTTGCCGCGGCGCGGCCCTGGCTGGTCAGCCTGGTGGTGGCGGCGCTCACTTATCTCGTCGTGCCCGGCGCCTGGTATGTGGCGGCCGGCGCCTTGTCCGGCCTGGTGGCCGCGTGGTTCCTGGCAGGTCAGAGATGATCGATCCGATGACCGTGCTCGCCATCCTGGCAATGGCCGGCATGACGTACCTTACCCGCATCGGCGGCTATGTGGTGCTGAGGAACCGCACGCTCAGCCCGCGCGCCATGGCGGTGATGGAAGCCGCGCCCGGCTGCGTACTGATCTCGGTGATCGCGCCCGACTTCGTCTCGAAGAACCCGGCCGACCTCGCGGCCCTGGCCATAACCGTACTTGCCGCGACGCGGCTGTCGATGCTGCCGACGGTGGCGATCGGCGTGGCGTCGGCAGGAGCGTTGCGGTGGCTGATTGGCTAGTGCATTTCACCGTTTCATGGAAACGGCGAAACGCCCTAGCGCTTCGTTTCTACGCAATTCCGGACGGAAAACCGTTTCACACTTTTCCTGGAATTGCTCCAGCTGAGATCAGCCGCCGTAGAGCCCCAGCTCGTCGGGCTGGACCGAAGCGGCGTCGCCTTCGCCCTGCCCGCCCGCATGCTGCTTCAACGCGGCATCCAGCCGTTCGTTGTCGCTGCCTCTCGGATCGACTATCGCGCCGATGAGCGTATCGAGAGGAACGCCAAGCTGGTCCAGGCCAAGCTGCCTCTCGATTTCGGCGATCGCCGATGGAGATTGCCGTTTCAACGCTTCGACGGCGTTCTTGACCGCCGACCCATAGGAAGACACGGACTCGTAGTCTGTTAGATCGACGCCGAACTCCTTGCCCGCGCGCTCCATCAGCCGCACCTTGACGGCCGTGATATTAAGGTTGTCGACGCTGAACATGGACGCCGAGACAGCGGGCGGTGAGGCCGCGGGGCTGGAGGCGATGCCGATGCCCGCCGCGGGTCTGCGGATCGGCGGCAGGTGCTGCTGCAGGATCACAAGCGCGGTGCTGTTGAGCGGTGAGGACATTGCCGTGTCTCGCAGGTGCCCGTCCATCATGGATCGGACGCCGGACGGTCGGCCCAAGACATCATGTCTCGAGCGGAACAGTTCACAGGCAGTAGTCCAGTTATCCTAAGAATTCGACGAAGCAACCGTTCATCATTTAACGAAATGGTGAACCGGCCTATCGCTTTGGCCCTAATCCGGGGGCGGAGGCTACGTAACGTCGCCCGAGCCGCTCCGCACTTTTCCGCAATTGCCTACATACCGTCGGCAAGGTGGCACCCGCCTCTGCCCCCAGGCATCTTCGCCACATGGGACCTTGGCTGTATCAGCCCGCCCGCATCCCCAGCGCAGCGCCCGTCGCCCTTGCCACGATCGCTTCCAGCGGCTCGGGCCGGTGCAGGAAATAGCCCTGGCCATAGGCGACGCCCATGCCCATGAGGATCTCCAGCGCGTTCTTTTCCTCGACCTTCTCGGCCACCACCGCAGCGCCCATCGAACGGGCGATGCCGGTGATCGCCGAAACGATCTCGCGGTCGAAGCGGCTTTCGGCGATGTGCTCGACGAAGGAGCCGTCGATCTTGATGGCATCGATGGGAAAGCGCCTGAGATATTCGAACGAACTCATGCCGGCGCCGAAATCGTCGAGGCTGACGCGGCAATGGCGCTGCCTGGCCTTGCGCACGAATTCTGTCGCGGCATCGAAATTGGTGACGGCGGCGGTCTCGGTGATCTCGAAGCCGATGGCCGACGCCGGCGCGCCACTGTCGGCGATGGCCTCGTCGGCGAAATCCCAGAGCTGCGGATCGGAAAGCGTCTGCGCCGACAGGTTGAAGTCGAGCGAGATGGCGCCAGCGCGCATCGCCTCGCCGTGGCGCGTCAGCGCGGTGCGGATGATCCAGCGGTCGAGCCGGGCGGCAAGGCCGAAGCGTTCGGCGACCGGCATGAAATCGCTGGGCGGGATCATCTTGCCGTTGCGGGCCTCGAGTCTGGCCAGCACCTCGACGTGGCGGCTGTCTTCCCATGGCTGGCCGAGGCGGTGGATCTCTTGGCCGAACAGCTTCAGCCGGCCATCCTCCATCGCATCCACCAGATCGGCGGCCAGCCGCGCGGCATTGAGGCCGCCGGCGCCCGACGTCGTTTCCGGCGAGAACACGGCGAAGCGGTCGCGGCCACCGGCCTTGGCGGCGTAGCAGGCATCGTCGGCGCAGGCGAGCGCGTCGGCCACGCTCATGTTGCGGTCGCGCACGAAGGCGATGCCGATGCTGGCGGCAAGCCTGCGCGACGTAACGGCCGGGCCGAGATCGGCGTTGCGCACCGCGGCAAGCACGGCGCGGGCAAGGTGCTCGGCACAGGCGTCATTGCAGTTCGGCACCAATAGCGCGAATTCGTCGCCGCCGAGGCGCGCGGCCTGCGCCGACGCGGGCAGGCTAGCGAGGATGCCCGCCGCGACGCTCTTCAGCGCGAGGTCTCCGGCGGCATGGCCGGCATAGTCGTTGAGCGCCTTGAAGTAGTCGAGGTCGACATAGAACACGGCAAGCGGCAGGCGCTCTGCCATGGCGATGTTTTCGGCAAGCAGCCGGTCGAAGGCCGCACGGTTGAGCAGCCCGGTCAGGGCGTCGTGGCGCGCGGCGAAGGCAAGCTCCTCGGCGCGCGTCTTCTCCTCGGTGATGTCGCGCACCGTGCCCAGAACCTGGCCAGCCGAGCCGACACCGGCAATGAAGCGCACCAGCGATTCGAGATGGCGAACCTCGCCGTCACGCCGGATGATGCGGTATTGCGAGGCCACGACATCGTTGGAGCCCGGCTCGATCTGATGGGCGCGCTCGGTGGCTTCCTTGTCGTCTGGATGAAGATAGGTGTGCCACAGCTCGGCTGACACCTCGTCCTTGTCGGCAACGAGGCCGAATATCTCGCGGCTGCGCGCGTCCCAATAGCTTTTCCTGGTGCCGATATCGTGGTGCCAGATGCCGGTGCCGCTGGCGGCAAGCGCGAGGCGGAAACGGACATTGACCTGCTCTAGCGCCGCCTCGGCCTCTTTCTGCCGGGTGATGTCAGTCTGCACGCCCATCAGCCTGAGCGGCTTGCCGTCGGCGTCGCGCTCGACGGTGCCGCCGCGATCGAGCACCCAGACCCAATGGCCATCCTTGTGGCGCAGACGCAGCTCGGTTTCGATGGAATCGACGATGCCCGCAATGTGCCGGTCGCCGCTTTCCTGCGCGCGCTGGCGATCGTCGGGATGAGTAAGCTTCAGCCAGAGATCGGACGTGTTGGCGAGTTCGTTCGCCTCATAGCCCAGCATCTTCGACCAGGTCGGCGAATAATAGCAATCGCCGGTCGACAGATTCCAGTCCCACAAGCCGAGATGAGCCCGGTCGAGCGCCAGCGCCCAGAACTTGCCGTTGCGTTTATCGTCGTCCGCCATTCTTTGTTCTTGCCGCCCAGTCCCGGCAATACTGCATGAAAGCAGAGAAGAAAGGGTTACCGGGGGTGGTTCAGCTAATCTCCCCCCTTGTGGGGGAGATGGCCGGCAGGCCAGAGGGGGGCGCGAAGGATCGCGG